>ENA-ORXT01001178-ORXT01001178.1-marine-metagenome-genome-assembly--contig:-NODE-1178-length-36444-cov-132.190392_pt1 | contig 36444 bp, 31 predicted proteins | sample MGYA00237868_ERZ511482 | MGnify/ENA metagenome assembly ERZ511482 | reverse complement strand
AATAGAAACGATTTCTCTTCTGACGAAATGAGAGAACTGAGAAGAGAGCTTAGAGAACTGAGAGATGGGCAGAGTTATCGGAGTCCAGACAGAAATGATGCAGGTAGTGAATCCAGAGAAGTGAGAGAATTGAGAAAAGAATTGAGGGAGCTTAGAGATCGAAGAGATGGCCAGTATTATAGGAGTCCAGACAATGATTCAAGTGGTGAATCTAGAGAGGTAAGAGAATTGAGAAAGGAATTGAAAGAGCTCAGAGAACAGAGAGATGGGCAGACTAATAGGAGTTCAGACAGTGATTCAGGTGGTGAATCTAGACAGGTGAGAGAATTGAGAAAAGAATTGAAAGAGCTAAGAGAAGGAAATAATGACGATGGTAAATCAAGTGAATCAGATCGAATGATAGAGGATTTACAAAAAGAAATTGAAGAATTGAGAGACAGACAATCAAAAGGCGCAAGTCGAAATAATAATCAATCTCAAGTAAGGATGAAGCAAATTAGAACTGAGATTGATAAGATAACTTCAGAAATGGAGATGATCGATGATAAAAATAGTACTGAAGCTAAAATTTTGAAAAGCGAAACTGATAAGCTGAAGAACGAGCTGAAACGTCTTCAGAACCAAGCCTCAAATAGCCAATCAAAGGACAGAGCTATGGATGGTGAAGATTTATCTGAATACATTGAAGGGGAGGAGGCATACTGGTATTTAGAGCCTAATTCGCCGCGTGCCAGAAGTATTTTCAAATCTGATGATGAAGCTAAAGGAATTTTAAATAAACTCAGATATAACGGTGCTTCCGGCATCGCTGGTTTCAGCTTCGGTGGTAATGGTTCACTGAATGTGGGATATAGAGTGCACTATGTTATAGACGGTAAGAAAAACTTAGAGTTTATGCCAGAGACTTATTTTGGATTTGGCTCTCCCTCTAATTTTGGAATACTTGCTAACTTAAATTATCATCTTCGAGGCGTTAACCAGTTCAACAAAAAAGGACTAAAACCATATATAGGTGCTGGTGCTGGAATTATTAAAACGGGAAGCGATGATGATTCAGACCAAATAAGACCTGTTATCAATCTTCTCGCAGGTACAGCTCTTGATGTATGGAAAGGTAAATTATACGTAGACTTTTCCACCAGAAATTTTTTAAAGTATAATCAAATTGTCGGGGGATATAAGTTTCCATTTTAATCCTATATCTCAGTTATAGAAAATAAAAGGGAGAAAAATACCGCGTTAATTATTGGGTCTGGTAAAGTCCGCTGAATGGTAACACTCCCTTTTTATCTCATACGGATAGATTAATCTTTCAGATTTTCATCGAACGATATATTATAGATCTTCCTCATGACTGACGAAGATAGGCAGCTGGATGTGCTATCACGGATAACTGGCTGCGCGCGCAAGCGATCTATTCTGGTGGAGAGAACATACAGACTCCAGCTTGCGGAGGGGGTGTGAGAATGGAGATGGAAGGGATTGGTGGGGTCTATTTTGAGACTCCACTTAACATAACGAAAGTTATAGACAAGCCATAATATATTGATTATCTGTTATTTATATCATGATCATTATTAACTAACTCGATACATTTAAAGTGAGCAGACTCTCTAATTGGTTGCCGCATTTCAGTAACTAGCAAGTGCAGTATTAGAGAATAAGCAAAAAAATACTACTACATAAAATACAGTATCATTAATTTCCTGGCATCTTTTTATTATCATCAAATAACTTTTTGTACAAGATATTATCAAATTTCTTTCTCATCTTATTGAAATCTTCATAACTAATATTCTTTCCCTCTATAGCATTAGGGTCAATTTTAACTTCCTCTAAAAATTCAATTGTATTTAAGTAATAGCTTGTAGTCTTTTCATGAAGCTCTACTATTATCCCGGGTAAACCAATATAACTACCCGGCCCAATTGGTAAAGTAATGGAGGGTGCGTACCATGCTATAGTAGTTAAAGTATCATTTACTAAAATATTATTTCTAATCTTTTGAAGCACTGCTTTTTTACATTCGTATCCATTAATTACTTTTGAGTCCTCTTGTAAAATCCAATCGATACTATCAGGCGATGATTCTACAATATATTTCTTATCATCAAATTGTCTGGTCCTTAAAAGGAATTTTTGATTCCAGTTATAATATACTGTTCCGTCTGCTTTAGCTTTAATATGAGCAAAATTTAACCCTGCTAGATGGTCATCTGGATTTATTTTATTTATGTACTCAGAAATTGATGCGTTAGAATTAAATTTGACCTTAATGTTTACTTGATTATTATTCTCACCTGCTTTGTCCAAATATTTAACTAAGTCACCAGCCAAATGATTATTTCTAATATCTTCTCCAAAGTCTATTTTATTAGACATTACATTATATACGGCTATTCCATTATTCTTAACACTTTGTGATAGAATACTATTAGCCATAACGCATTGTATTAAAATAAATAAAAATATAGTCGTACTCAATTTCATCATCAATATACTAATTTTTCGGATCAGAATCAGTATTTGGTTTTTCCAGGAAGAGCAGGGACTGTTCTAACTGCTACACAAGCGTTAAATAAATGTACTGCAAGTACCTTTGCTTCATCTGCTGTACTATCCCCTTGCGCCCATATTCCCGCTGCGTACCGTGGCCAAAGTATTACAAATAAAATGGAAAGGCATTATCTCAATTGAACAAACAAACGATTCTAAATTTAATGACACAACATTTGGTACTATTTTGTTATCAACTACTGAAGCCACTGCACTTGGCAAGATTAAAAAAACATATGTAATTAATGTAGTAATTTATGATACAATTTGTAATAAACTAATCTAAAAGCAAATACTATTCAGAAGATCAATTGAATAGCACGACGACCAAGTCATATGAGTCTAAGGAAGAACTATCGCAATTGTTGGGGTCAAGATTCAGCGAAGAAGAGCTGAAACTGTTTTGGAAGTTTGAAAGTGATCCTGGATAAATCTGAACCAATCACTGACGAAGACTGGTGATGGTGACCTGGGTTAATTCTGCTATGTCTGCAGCCTCATAGAGAAGTGGCTGCACTTCTAATAGTTCATTGTCCATGGTGTCTTATTCTGAGACTCAAATGTATTCATTTATACTGGTGGATTTCTTTTTGATGTACTAAGCATCAGTAAGCATACGATTATTTGACTTGAGGATAAAATTAATCCTCCAAAAGCACGAAATCACTTTCAAGTAAGTTCAGTTCTTCAAATTTTGGTTTCCATATTACGCAGATATGCGAGGTTAGAAACCTCGCATGAGTACGATTGTAACTCAAGTTTGCTAAGTTCTCCCACCATACTTCTCACTGAGCCTATACTCCCAGACACCCATGGAAAAATCCAATGTGGAATCAGAGAAAGAAGCTCATACTTCTAATCTAAAGTGGCAGACTATAGCTCGAGAAGAGCAGATCTATGGATTCAGATATAATATTCATTACCGACTCACCTAGGCTCAAAGGATTTTTAACCTTTTGAATAATATGTAATGATTCAAAGCTTGCCTTTACTAATGCTTAGATGGGTGTGAATCTGAGATTTGCGAGCTATTAGACATTTTAGATATTTTTATTATGTATTTTTAAACATAAAGTATCATTATCTACGTTACTACTATTTAGATCAAAAAAATGAATCTTGTATGAATAAGACAATATTGACAAAATCAATCATTTGCTTCCTTATGATGAGTCTTGCAATGATCAGCTGTAAAAATACTGATACGGATGATAGTGCTGTATCGACTGAAAAAGCCGTGGTCAATCAAGCTCCTAACAAAAACCAGCTCAAATCGGGTTCTGCCATTCCTGTAGATAATAGTGCTGTAAAAGCGACAGGCGGAGTCACTTGGAATAAAATAGATGACTTAGAGCAAATAGCCAAATCAGGGGATAAGAAAGTATTGATCGATGTATACACTTCATGGTGCGGGTGGTGTAAGGTGATGGATAAGAAGACATTTACAGATCCTGAAGTGATCAGCTACCTCAATGATAATTTTCATTTGGTAAAATTCAATGCGGAGCAGAAGCAGCCAATCACTTACAAAGGCAAAACATATGAGTGGGTGCCTACTGGCCGCAAAGGCGTCAATATGCTGGCACACGAGATGCTCAATGGAAGATTAGGCTATCCCTCGCTGGTATATCTGGATGAAAATCTGGGTACGATCAGAGTCTCTCCAGGTTATAAGACGCCTGAGAAATTATTGACAGAATTAAGAGGATTAGAAGCGAGCTAAGCCCTCATGACATAGATATATTACAGGGTTGTTGATTGTATCAGCAGCCCTTTTTTTATTAATGAAGTCGTCTAAAAACAATAATCTTGAGTATTTTGTACCGCATTGGTCCTCAGCACCTTTGCTTTTTCTCGATCCATAGCTATGGCTATGATTCTCCCGAAGAGCATCAATCTGATAATCAAGCAAATACAAATTATCTAACATATGTCATTAAGAAACTTCAATGATTACAACTTCAAGCAGTAGATTATTATGAGCGAAATGAGAATAAAAAATCGATTTAACCTAGATGGAAAGGTCGCTATCGTCACGGGTGCATCTAAAGGTATAGGAGAATCTATAGCGAGGGGACTTGCAGAATTCGGCGCTAAAGTCGTCGTGAGCAGCCGTAAGCAAGAAGCCGTTGATCAAGTCGCTGAATCATTCAATCAGGATGGACTGCAAGCTACAGGGATAGAATGCCACGTCGGTAATAAAGATCACTGCGAAGCATTGATTGAAAAAACGTTAGAAAAGTATGGCAGATTAGATATATTAGTCAATAATGCTGGCACCAATCCCTACTTCGGACCTATCACCGATATGTCACCAGAAGCTTATCAGAAGACCCTTGATATTAATCTGGGAGCAGCACTGCGACTTAGTAGCTTAGCTCATCCTCACATGAAGGCACAGGGAGCAGGCAGCATCATACACATCAGCTCGATAGAAGGAATGCATCCTTCAGAACACATGGCAGCTTATAACATCAGTAAGGCGGGGCTCATCATGCTCGGTAAGAATCAAGCCGTAGAATGGGGCAAAGATAACATCCGTGTGAATACAATCTGTCCAGGATTCGTAAAAACAAAACTGAGTGCTGCACTCTGGGAGAACGAGAAAATGCGAAATGGTATCCTAAATGCGACACCTCTGAATAGAATCGCCAGCCCAGATGAAATGGCTGGACTTGCTGTATTCTTAGCATCAGATGCCAGTTCTTTCTGTACTTCAGCATCTATATTAAATGATGGAGGAATATTGAGCGGAGGGTTCTATTAAGTGTTACTTTTGCAAAGTGTAATAGATAAGTTATCAATCAGATTTAATTATCATCAGTATGAATATTTTAGTACCTATTAATTTTTGTGAGCCAAGCCTTAAAGGGATTAACTATGCACTTAGCGTGGCTGACAGCACGAGGGATCAGATCACCACAATCCAAGTCATAGCACCTAATAAGCCTCAGACGGCTAAGCTAGCCCACAAGATGCAGGAATTGCAATGGGAGGAAGACCAATCCATTCACAAGGAAAAGCTAATAGAATTCCTCGCGAAGACTTCTAATCCAGACTTCCCATATAAAGAGCACCTGCTCAGGAAAGGAGATCCATCTAAAAGAGTGTTAGTCGAGACCTTGGATAATGATTATGACCTGATCATCATGGGTACTAAAGGTGGATCAAAATTAAAAACCACCATATTCGGGTCATCTACATTTAACCTGCTGAAGATGGCTACCATCCCTGCTCTAATCGTACCAGGCAAGTGGACGGATACTGATGTAGATCATGCCTGTATCGCACTTCAGTTTGATAATATGATCACGCCTATATGCGACCGACTGATCAATGTATCTAAAAGTCTAGGATATAGACCCAGTATTATGACAGTCGTAAAAAAAGTAGAATCTGAGGTGGGCATTAGCTTGACACATAAAAATGAAAATTATCCAATTCACTTCTTCGAAAACAAAAAACCTACTAAAGCCATTTCTAAATATATAGAGGATAATAACGTGTCTCTCCTGTGTCTACATTTCAATATTTACTCATCGATCAGCTCTCTCATTTACACTTCGGCAGCTGAGGAGTTCAGCTTTAGATCGCCTATCCCGACCCTATTTACTAAATAATGTAAGTAGATGTGAAGCATAGCAAGTGATCAGTATCAACTTAATCTGTTATTATATAAAGAGTGTATGAGCTATGAAAAACTAAAACATCTACCCGGACAAAGAGGGCCATTCCTCATAGGGCACTTTAGAGAATTTCTAAAAAACACGACAGGTCTCTGGAAGCAGATGAAAGCCAAATATGGTGATGTCTACTACATTAAAATCCTGCATCGATACAGTGTCAATCTCACAGGCATGCACACGAATAAACTCATTCTCGTAGATCAAGCTAAGGACACACAGAACAAGGAGGCATGGGAGACTGCGCTATCTGATCTATTTCCCAATAGCTTGATGCTGATGGATGGAGAAGAACATAAGTACCATAGAAGTATCATGCTCGATACATTTAAGAAAGATGCCATGCAGGGATACATGGATATCATGCCAGATATCATAGATCATACGATGGCAGATTTACGAAGCAAAAATGAGATTCACTTTTTCCCTTTTTATAAATTATTGACCCTGAGACTAGCGACGACCGTTTTTTTCGGACTGGATAATCATACTGATCTGACTCAAGTCAATAAAGCTGTAAGCGATATCGTCAATGCAGCCGCAGCTATCCCATTAAAATTACCTGGGACTGCATACAGTCGTGGCATTAATGGTAGAAAATACCTCATGGACTTTTTCAAAAGTCTGATCAATGAAAGACGAGAGCAGCCTGGAAAAGATTTATTCAGCAAGATCTGTCTGGCAAAAAATGAAGAAGGTCAGAAATTTTCAGATCAAGAGATCGTCGATCATCTCATCTTTGTCCTGATGGCTTCGCATGACACCACGGCCATCACGCTCAGCTTCCTCACCTACTTTTTGGCGAAACATCCTGAGTGGCAAGCGTCGATCCGAGAAGAAGTGAAAGGCTTCGATCCTGATAAAGCTGTCGTCTCTGAGCTGCGCTCACTTGAGAAGCTGTCACTTGCGATGAAAGAGACTCTGAGACTTCATCCCCCTCTCACCCAAGTCCTCCGAAAACTAAATAGAGACTTTGACATAGAAGGTCATCAAGTACCTAAAGGCACTGTGGTCACATGTACGATGCAGATGACCCACATCGATCCCAGAATCTGGACTAATCCAAATGACTTTGATCCAGAAAGATTCAATAAAGATCGCAGAGAGCACATGAAGTGTCCATTTGCTTATGCACCATTCGGAGCAGGGCAGCATCACTGCATCGGCTATGCATTCGCAGAGATGCAGATTAAGCTAGTCATGGTCGCCCTGCTGAAAAAATATGAAATATCTGTAAGTCCAGATTATATAGTGCCAGTGAAAGACGTCCCGATGAAACAGCCCACTGATGACTTACCGCTGTATGTAAAAACTAATAATTAATTAATGCCGTTATAAAGGGTGTCATTATAATCTCTTTAAACTAAAACAATCTACCCATGTCAAAGGAAGAACAAGTCGACAAAATAATCACAAACCATGTCCTCTACTCTATAGGCTTAGGGATTATACCGATTCCTTTAGTGGATATAGCTGGAGTGACCGCCACTCAGCTTGATATGATCAGCCAGATCGGGAGTATCTACGGAAAGAAATTTTCTGACATCTCAGGCAAATCATTTATAGCTTCTACTGCAGGTGCTACCGCAGCCAGATTTGGTGCTTCATTCATTAAGGCCATTCCAGGCATAGGCAGTGTCATAGGTGGTCTCTCTATGTCTATTATGTCTGGTGCCTCTACTTATGCGATGGGACAAGTAACGCAACGATTCTTCAGAGACGGATTAGAATTAGAGGATATCGATGCTGATCTGGCCAAGTCGATATACAAGGAAGAGTTTGAAAAAGGGAAAAAAGTCGCTTCAGATCTTAAGGCTAAAAAAGATCAAGATGAAGATCAAAGCAATGAAACTTCCTCTTCAGGAGACGTGCCCACTGCACCGTCTACAGCTAAAAAAGATCCTTTTGAAGAACTCTCAAGACTCGGAGAATTGAAAGAAAAAGGAGTGATCACAGCAGAAGAATTTGAGAAAATGAAGAAGACTGTGCTGGATCGGTTCTGATGTCACCTCACTTCCAGCACAATCTCATAATCCTCTAATAATGGCTCACTCTGAGTAGATACAGGATAAGGTAGTACATCTATTAGTTTTACCATTAGTCCATTAAAATCCATTTCTTGAGGACCTGACTGCTGTGCCGAGTGAAGGGTGAATTCCTCTTCAGCACCACCCTGCTTAAAAATCATGTCTACTGCTACATTCCCCTCCCATACACAAGTGACATCAGAAGGACATCGGCTTTCGCGCACCTCCCATAATTCAATAGATGTATCACCTGTCGTGTATATGATGATTGCAGCATCACCCATGACTTGCTCTTCCTGGCAAGCTTCTACTGTGGTGAAAAGAATAGTCAAGATTAAAAAATACTTCATCGATTCATTTTTATTCCACTATAACGAATGAAGTAGAAGAGCTGATATCTTACTGTAGAAAATGATATAATAACCTGAGTTTGATTATTAATCATTTGGTATTCAATGGCTTAAAATTATGCAGTTAGATTACCAATCATTTATTTTAAAAAGAAAGTCCTATCGTTACAAATTTATTAACGGTCTCTGCGCTATTCTTAAGTTATACCTATATATCTATATTCTCTTTTATAGTTTCCGCTCTACATTACCAATATACCCAGCTTAATAACGGGTTAGAGAATAAATGATTTCGGCATTAAACATAAGAAAACAATTATATGACATTGACGTATTGTTGCTGTGATCCAATACATGAAAGCTAGGTATACAAAGAATATTAGTCAGTAGGTGCAATCTGCGAACAGCGTTGAATAACTACTAATATCTTTTAATCCTAAACCAATAAGTGTACTTTGATACTTGCATAAATCCTTATTGAATTGATCTGCTGATCTGTTATGAAAAAATATCATTACATACCATTAATCGTACTATCTATATTCGGCTGCCAGCCAGAGCAGAGCTACGATAATCTGCAAATAGAATGGGCTACATATCTTGGAGATCCTCAGTCTACACAGTCTTCTCCAGCAGATGAGATCAACCAGTCTAATGTCAGCCAGCTCAAGCTAGCATGGAGCTATGATGGACAAGAAGCACATCCAGAAGATCGCTCTCAGATACAGTGTAATCCACTTGTCATAGATGGAGTCCTGTATGGTACCACTGCAACTTTAAAACTGATAGCACTCGACGCAGCTACAGGAAAGTTGATTTGGGAATATGATCCATACGAGAGCCAATTCGATAATTTTGGTATGGGAGTCAATAGGGGGCTAATGTATTATGATGGAGGCATGGAGAAGATTTTATTCTATGGCGCAGGTCGATATATCATCGCCATAGATCCAAGCACTGGAAGTATCATCACATCATTTGGAAATAAGGGAAAGATAGACTTACAAGCAGGAATAGGAAAAGACAAAAATATGATGGTACTGGCTAATACGCCAGGCATCATCTATAAAGACCTGATCATCATCGGAGGTAGAGTCTCTGAAAGCACCAGAGCTGCACCTGGTCATATCAGAGCTTTTAATGTTCATACGGGTCAGCAAGAGTGGATATTTCACACCATCCCTAAACCAGGTGAAGCTGGCCATGACACATGGCCTAAAGATGCACATCAACACATCGGTGGGGCTAATGTATGGACGGGCATGGCACTGGATGAAGAACGAGGCATCGTCTACTGTCCTACTGGTTCGGCTGCTTATGACTTCTATGGTGGTGACCGCCATGGCTCTAATCTCTATGCTAATTCTATACTGGCCTTAGATGCCATCACGGGCGAGTACATCTGGCATTTTCAAAGTGTGCATCATGATATGTGGGACAAAGACCATCCTGCCCCGCCTAATCTTTTCACCCTGCAGAAAGATGGAAATGAAGTACCTGCCCTAGCGCAAATCACAAAAAATGGAACCATATTTATTTTCAATAGGGTCACCGGAGAAGCCCTCTACCCTATCCAAGAAATCCCCGTTCCAGAATCTCAACTCATAGGAGAACAAGCCTGGTCTACTCAGCCTGTGCCTGAAGACTTTCCCCCATTCTCCAGAACTTCTCTTACTGAAGCAGACCTAGCCAATCGAAATCAAGAAGCAAAAGATTATGCACAGACCGTCTGGAATACCACACGCCACGAAGGCGGACCATTCGAACCACCCAGTGAACAAGGGACGATCATCTTTCCAGGATTTGATGGTGGTGGCGAATGGGGAGGTGCTGCCTATGACAAGGAAGAAGGAAATCTAATTATTAATTCTAATGAGATGCCATGGCGCAATATCATGGATGAAGTAAAGGCAGCTTCGATGGGAGAAAGTATATATAAAGTCCAATGTCAATCATGTCATGGCCAGGCATTCAAAGGCAATCAACTCTATGGAAATATTCCGTCACTTGTCAATCTCAGTGATCGAATATCATTACCCGTGGCATCTTTGATTATTTCTAAAGGCAAAGGCATCATGCCATCATTTAGCCATCTGGAAGAAGAATCCATACAAGCCATATATCACTACATCAATGGTAGAGATACGACTGAGCTACAGGTGAATGAGGAGTGGCCTTATCCATACAGTATGCGAGGCTATGAAAAACTATATGCGCCTGATGGCTATCCGATCATCACTCCTCCTTGGGGTCAGCTCACTTCTATTAATGTAGCAGAAGCAAAAGTTAATTGGCAAATCCCCTTAGGCGAACATGATGAACTATCCAAAAAAGGGATGGCCATGACAGGAACCGAAAATTATGGAGGACCTGTGGTTACTTCAGGAGGACTGATATTTATAGCTGCGACGATGGATGAAAAAATCAGAGCTTTCGATAAATATAGTGGTGAGCTACTATGGTCTTATGACTTACCTGCGGCAGGATATGCTACACCAGCGACATATGTCATCAATGGGAAACAATATGTAGTCATTGCATGTGGAGGTGGAAAGTTAGGCACAAAATCGGGAGACTATTGGATGGCATTTAGTTTATGATTCAATACAAGTTAAAATCAATACGCAGTTATGGAAATACAAGGCTCTAATTTCATATTGAGAAAAATCAGCTCTTCAGACAGAGACCAGGTAGCTGCACTAGCTAACAATCGAAAAATCTGGCTCAACGTGAGAGATATCTTTCCCTACCCTTACAGCATAGATGACGCTGATTTTTACATCAATCTTTTATTAGAAGAAGAGAGGCAATATACTTTAGCTATAGAATGTGAGAATGCCTTTGCTGGTGTCGTCGGCATCGTGCCTATGCAAGGCATCTATCGACTGACGGCAGAGATTGGATACTGGCTGGGAGAACCATTCTGGGGAAAAGGCATCATGACAGAGGCCGTCCGCTTACTGACTGATTATGTTTTTCATTATTATAAATTTATTAGAATTCACTGTGGCGTCTTCTCGCATAACGAAGGGTCTATGAAAGTCTTAGAAAAGGCTGGCTATCATAAAGAAACGATCTTTAAAAATGCAATCATCAAGAATGGAGATATCATAGATGAACATCGGTACTGCAAATTAAAAGAATTTTAAACTGAATTTAATTATCATACCTAAACTAATCATCCTATCCCATAATTCCTTTAGACTATGATATTCTACTGATGACAAATAGAAATACCTTTCTCTAAATTTGTGGAAATCCAATTGAATTCTATCTTGATCACATAGACAAAATATATCTTAGTATCTTATATTTAATCCAAATAAATCCTTCTATGTCCAACTCATTACTTAAAACACTATCCACCATTTTTGAGAGAGATCTCACTAAGCTTCGCAATGAAATAAATGGGTATCATACAGAATCTAACATCTGGATCATTGACAAGGAAATCAAAAATTCAGCAGGAAATCTGTGCCTTCATCTCACTGGTAATCTCAATACTTTTGTCTGTGCAGAATTAGGTGATACAAGCTACGTGCGTGATAGAGAATTTGAATTCAATGGTAAAGATGTGCCACGAGAAACATTAGTGACTCAGATCGACCAGACCATTGTGGATGTTACATCTACATTGGGTCAACTGACAGAAGAAGCATTGTATGGAGACTATCCTACATTAGTCTTTAAGGAGAAAATGACCACTGAGTTTTTTCTTTTGCACTTATCGGCTCATCTTAATTATCATCTGGGTCAGGTGAATTATCATCGGAGGTTATTGGATGTGTAGTGAATCTTCAGGCTTACCCATAACCGATTCGTAAAGTTTGTAACCTCAGATCATTATGCTTGCCATTTAGGCAATCCAATTATTTCAATATAGGAAATTCTTAAGCATTTGAATATTCATAAGGTGGTTTACAATGGAGCTATAAAATAATAGTTGATATTCAATTATGTTTATCAAGTACAACAATGAATCAAGACACACTGGACTGCATCAAAAAAAAGATCCGAGCGGGGAGCTCGGATCCATTCAATAAACCAATCTCATGTAAAAATACATGATATATAAAAAGACGAAATCCATGTTTAGTCCGCAACTTTCGCTGCGTCGGTTCTGATTAACATTCTTTCTATCAGGATTGGTATTGATTCTTACATCAGCTATCATTCTTTGCTGATGTAATACTCTTATATATTTTTTAATCTACATTATCATACAGGAATTGATTCCCCCTCTTCAGCGGTGCATCTTCATCCATAGACACTGATAGTCTTGACTTAGCCAGTTGATTTTCTGGATCTACATCATCTAAGACTACGTTTCTCCTTTTATACGCTGGCACTCTTTCCAGTTCAGCTATGATATTTGGATTATCTATTGGCTTACTGCTCTGCTCTCGCTGATACTTGATGCGCGCCTTCTCTAACTCTACTTTTTCTTTACTGACGGCTGGCTCTTTTACTGGTACCTCTGCGACAGAGCTGAATCCGTCATACATTGGCTCGGCTGCAGGCTTAGTATCCAGATAATATTTACTATTTGTTTTTGGCTCTAAGTTAATCGTCTTCGTCATCTCTCCTTCCATGTGGCCGATAGAAATTCCATCCTGCTCGCTTAATTCTTTTTCATCTAAGGAGACGATTGTCTTCTGCTCTTCTGGCTGTCTGAATTTATTCATCAAGTTCTCTTGGAATCCTGTAGCGATTAATGTTATCCTCAACTTATCACCTAATGAATCATCAGTGCAATTACCCCAGATTAGATCTGTGCCATATCCTGCTTCTTCTTGAATGAATTCTGTGATCTCTCCGATCTCATCCATCGTGACTTCCTTCGTACCTGACGTGATATTAAGCAGTATATGCTGTGCCCCTCTTATATCATTATCTTCTAAGAGTGGAGAGTTAAGCGCTGCGTGAATGGCCTTGCGAGCACGATCATCACCCTCTGCAACAGCATTACCCATCATCGCTACCCCACTCGATCTCATGACATGATTCACATCTTCAAAATCGACATTCACGTAGCCAGGTACTGTAATGATCTCGGCTATGCCTTTAGCAGCCGTGGTCAGTATTTCATCCGCTTCTGAGAATGCTTCTGATATACCCAAGTCTCCAAAAGACTCACGTACTTTATCATTAGATATGACTAAGATCGCATCCACTTGTTGCTTTAATTCTTCTAATCCTTCCAAGGCCTGTCTCTGCCTTCTCATTCCTTCAAACTTGAATGGAAGTGTCACAATGCCTACAGTCAGTAGATCTTGTTCCTTAGCTGCTTTAGCAATGATCGGTGCAGCTCCTGTACCTGTACCACCACCCATACCAGCAGTCACAAAGATCATCTTAGTCCCATCACTGAGAAACTGTCTGATGTCCTCGATAGACTCGATACAAGCTTGCTTACCGATGGTCGGCTTAGAGCCTGCGCCTCGACCTTCAGTCAAGTGTGGTCCTAATTGAATCTTAAGGGGAACTGGATTAGACTCCAGCGCCTGATTATCTGTATTACAGATCACAAAATCAACGCCTTGTATGCCTTGGTTAAACATGTGTGCTACGGCATTTCCGCCGCCACCACCTACGCCTATAACTTTTATGATGGACCGATCAGATTTAGGTATATCAAATAACATAATGAATGAGTTTCGCGATTGATTAATTAAAATTCAGTATCTGGCTGTGCCTCAAAAAATTCCTTCGTATATGTAAACAGCTTATTGAATATCTTTCGGCCTCCTTTCACTTCCACTTCCTCATCTGTATTGGTAGGATCATTATCATCCTCCTGCTTTTCATAATAATTGATCTGTTCTTCCAGCTCCATATTATTAATAGAATGGATCAATAATCCAACTGCTGTCGAATAAATTGGGCTTGCCAATATCCCATTATACCCATGTGCCAAGTGCTCGACTGGCTCCCCTATTCTGGCAGGAAGACCTGTATGATACTCTGCTAATAGATTCATGTGCTTCAGCAATGATCCACCGCCTGTGAGTACGATACCTCCGAAGAGTTTTTTATCATATCCAGACCTCTGGATTTCCCAGAATACATAGTCAAATATTTCTTCCACTCTGGACTGAATAATCCTTGCCAGATTCTTTTCAGAAATTTCTTTAGGCTCTCTGCCTCTTAGTCCAGGAATGGTGATAATCCTGTTATCGTAGATCTCATCAGCCAGTGCTGACCCAAACTTCACCTTTAACTTTTCTGCCTGATCGAGCATGACAGTACATCCTTCCTGTATGTCCTTCGTGATCACATTTCCACCAAACGGAATCACTGCTGTATGCCTGATGATCCCCTCTTTAAAAATCGTAATGTCCGTGGTACCGCCTCCTATATCCACAAGTGCTATACCTGCCTCTTTCTCTTCATCACTTAGCACGGCTGACGCTGAGGCGATCGGCTCTAAGGTCATGTCTGCCACTTCGAGTCCCACTTTCTCTACACACTTCAGGATATTACGCGATGCAGTAATCTGTCCTGTTATGATGTGAAAGTTAGCTTCTAATCTGATGCCTGACATCCCTATCGGATCCAGTATATCCTGCTCATCATCCACAGTAAACTCTTGCGGAATGACATGTAATATCTTATCACCAGGAGGCAAGACTAACTTGTACATATCCTTGATCAATTTCTCTACATCCTGCTCTGATATTTCTGTGTTATAATCATTACGGACTAATAGACCATGATGGTGCAAGCTCTTAATGTGCTGACCTGCGATGCCCACATGTACGATCTTAAAGTCACGTTTACTTTGTCGCTCCGCATGATGTATTGATTCTCTGATAGCCTTTACAGTCTTATCTATATTAGCTACGACTCCACGCGTCACTCCTTCGGATACGACAGTACCCATGCCCACTACTTCAATCTTATCATACTCATTTCGATAGCCGGCGATGGCGCAGACTTTCGTCGTCCCTATATCGAGGGCCACGACTAATTTTTGAGTATTATGAATATGTTCCATAGACATTATTTAAGTGTATATATCAAATATTTAACTTACTTCTTTAGGAGATGATTCTACAGCTCTAAGCTGGTTACTTATCTCGAATATCAGCGAGTCATATTTTTCAAATCCTTTCGTTCTGACCACAGTTTTATATGTGCCCTTTATATTCTGTAATTTATATTTCAACTTATCGGTGGTCCCTAAAATTAGCTTTTGCTTACCTACTTTAGGGATTAAAGTAATGATGCCTTTCTTATCTACATCTATCTGCTCGATGAGCGCCTTTAAGAAATCATCTTTCTTCAGCTCATTCGCTAATAGTACTAAATCATGAAGACTATGCCCCTTTTTATTTTTCCAATCTGCACTATATTCGCTGATGGCTCCAGTGGCTATCGGTACCCTGACAGCTGTATTCTTTACTGTCTTAATTAAGTTACCACGCTTATCTAAATAATAATCTTCACCATGATCAGCTTTGACTCTTAGAATGGGTTCTCTCTGAGTGATATTGATATGCAATACATGATTCCCATCTATGTATACTTCAGCGTCATCTATTCTGCTATCAGATTTTAAAGCTTGTTCCAGCTTTCTGGAATTAATATTTTGAAATTCTATTTCTTCTACTGGAGCACCTAAGAAATCCTCTATGTGCTGATGCGCCACCTCTTTAGAAATCAAATTTCTCGACCCTTCGATATTTTCTATATGTAAGTTTAGCTTTTCTAATGGTCTGGACATTTGAGTTTTTACAGAAAACCATACCAGTACTGCCACTCCGACCATCGCCAGAGCCCATATGGTCTTTTGCCATAGTGTGGTTACTGATATTTTTTTCTTTTTTGTCATTTAAAAAATGTTTCTCTAATTCTTTTTACTTCTTTATCTATGTTTCCTGCTCCAAGCACCATAAGTACATCTTTATTCAGAGGCGTTAAGGTCTTTATCAAGTTTTGTATTTGTATCAAATGTTTATTTTCAATTTTGACTCTATCATAAATGATTTTAGATGTGACACCTTCTATCGGTAGCTCTCTTGCTGGATAAATATCTGTCAACACTAACTCGTCTAATCCCGATAATGCATCTCCAAATCCCTCTACAAAATCTCTCGTCCTCGTATAAAGATGCGGTTGAAATATGCCTGTCAGCTTCCGATCAGGAAATAATTCTCTGGCTGCACTGATCGCCACTTTGAGCTCTTCAGGATGATGTGCATAATCATCAATCAGCACCATATCTTCACTCTCAGCAGCTATCTCAAATCTGCGTTTTATCCCTTCAAAAGAACCAATCGCTTCTGCTAGTTCATCCCAGCTACATCCTATCTGATGTGCGACTGATGAGGCGACTACCGCATTAGACACATTATGTCTTCCTGGTAATGATAGCGCGCAGTCTGCCAGCTTGCCATCTCGGAATACGCTGTATCGGAAAGATCCATCTGATACATGAATGTCTCGCGCGTGAATCTCTCCTTCTTCTATACCATAGCTATGTATTGTCACAGCTTTTTCAGATAACTCTCTTCTCCATCCCTCATCAATTCTATCTAAGAGCTGATGCTCTATCCACAACTGACCGCCTATCTTGATATTCAGCGTAAAGTCTTTAAAGCCTTGCTTCATAGAATCCATATCACCATAGATATCCAGATGATCAGCATCCATTGCTAAGATCACCGCTATATCAGGTGAAAGCCTTAAGAAAGATCGATCATATTCATCAGCCTCTACCACGACCCACTCACTCTCGCCATGCAGATAATTAGAATCGTAATTCTTCATAATCCCTCCGACGAATGCAGAAATGTCAATACCAGAAGATTTTAATAAGTAAGACAGTATCGAACTTGTCGTCGTCTTACCATGAGTTCCTCCTATGGCAATGGTCTTCTTCTCCTGACTGATAAATCCTAAGATTTCAGATCTCTTATACAAGCGAAATCCAAGTTCTTTTAATCTGACTATTTCCAGATTAGTAGATGGTACAGCCGGTGTAAAAATCACTAAGTCAATGTCTGAAGGAATGGCATCTACATCTTCTGTATAATGAATCTCCATTCCTTCGCTTTCCAACGTTTTGGTCAGCACCGTGGATGTTTTATCGTATCCACTTATTTTCTTTCCTTCTTTATTAAAGTATCTGGCTAAAGCACTCATGCCTATTCCCCCGATACCTAAGAAGTATATATGTCTCACTTCTGCAAACTTCATCAGCTCTTCGCTAAGTCAATAATTTCTTCTGCTATTAAATCATCAGCATTATCTCTTCCCATCTTCCTTACTTCTGCCATCAGAATCTCAAGCGTCTCTTCATCGTGTACCAGCTCTAATGCCTCATTCATTAATCGCTTTTTAGCATTGCGATCTCTGATTAATATAGCAGCATGTTTCTCTGTCACTGCAAGCGCATTCTTAGTCTGATGGTCCTCCGCCACATTTGGTGAAGGCACAAGTATGACTGGCTTACCGACTGAGCATATCTCAGCAATGGTGAGCGCTCCTGCTCTAGTCATCAATAGATCTGCCGCTGCATATGCCATGTCCATTCTATCTATGAATGGGATCACTTTCACGTGTGGCAGTCCAGCCATTTCAGTATTGATGTACTCTTCGAAATACAGCTTTCCGACTTGCCATACGAGCTGCACATCCTTACGATTTCTGATCTTTTCATATCCCTCATGTATCGCAATATTCAAGGACTTCGCACCGAGGCTTCCTCCGAATGCTAGCAATGTCTTTCTGTCCTGCTGTAGGCCAAAATGCCTGATTGCTTCTGCACGATCTACTTTCAGATTAGAAATCTGATCTCTTACAGGATTGCCAGTCAGAATCATTTTTTCCTTCGGAAAATATTTATCCATATTCTCATAAGCCACACAGATCTTATCCACTTTATCTGCTAAAAATCGATTTGTAAATCCTGGATAAGAGTTCTGCTCTTGTATCAAGCTCGGTATCTTCATCAGAGATGCTATGTGAAGTGCAGGACCGCTGGCAAAACCACCAACACCTACGATCACGTCTGGTTTGAATTTCTTTAAAATTCTCCAGGATTTAAACAAGCTATATATGAGCTTAATCGGAAACATCAAGTTTTTCAATGTCCATTTACGGTGGAATCCACTGATCCATAGACCTTTTATAGGATAGCCCGCTTTCGGTACTCTATCCATCTCTAACTTACCTAAGGCACCAATAAATAATATATCAGCGTCTGGTAATTTTCTTTTGACTGCATCGGCTATCGCTATAGCCGGAAATACGTGACCGCCTGTGCCGCCACCGCTAAATACTATTCGCATCTCGCGCTTCGATTTTTGCTAATTTAGCATTATCAAAGTGTGCCTCCTCTACATACTTACTCACACTCAATATCACACCTAATGACATACATGTAAATACCACTGAAGTTCCTCCCATACTTATCAGAGGCAGATTCAATCCTGTGACTGGTACTAGATTGACTGACACTGCTATATTAGCAAAAGCTTGTATTACAATATTCAGACATAAGCCCATAGCGAGTATCGCTCCGAATGTCTTAGGACATTTAGTCACCATCACAATACACCTAACTAATAGCCACAAGTAAAGACCCATGATAAAAATACCGCCTGTCAATCCATACTCCTCACATACAATTGCAAATATAAAATCTGCATAGGCGTATGGTAATATATTTCTCTGTATACTATTACCTGGGCCTAGACCTAACCAGCCTCCATTAGCAATAGCAACTTTTGATTCGTTCACTTGAAAATTATCTGCACCAACTGGATTTAAAAAACTATTTATTCTCGAAGTCCATGTATCTAGCCTGACAGTCTCTGGGAATAACTGGCCTAGCATAACTATAATACCAAATACCACGGCCCCCAGCAACAGTAATAATATAATGTACTTTAAGGATACTCTACCTATAAACATCATCAATAAACAGGTCACAAATAATAAAGCTGCTGTGGATAAATCATCTGGTGCAATTAATGCACAAACGAATACAACAGGGACAATGATCGGCAGAAAAGCACTTCTTAAATCCTTAATCACTTCTTGCTTCAATGACAATGACCTGGCTACATATAGTATCAATGCTATCTTAGCAAAGTCTGATGTCTGAATGGTCTTATTAATCCAAGGAATCGTAAACCATCTAGAAGCTCCATTCACCTCATGTCCGAATAATATCGTGTATAGCAATAAAGGAATACAGATAAGTAACAACAGTGGCGCAAATCTTAAATACTGCATGTAGTGCAGCTGATAACATATATACGTCACCACAAATCCTAAAGAAATAAATAATACTTGCTGCACTAAAAAATAACTGGTATTTCCTCCGTGTAACCTATAAGCTTCACTTCCAGCGGCACTGTAGACAGTCAAAATAGAAAATACGCCAAGCAGCACGACAATCAGCCAAATGGCTTTGTCCCCTCTTAGATCTCCATATATTTTCTGTATTAATGTCACCTATTTAATTTCTGGTATATTTCTATTTATTTTAATTCAAAAGATTAAAAACAGCTTTCTTAAATAATTCTCCTCGATGTTCGTAATGATTAAATAAATCAAAGCTTGCACATGCTGGTGATAACAATACGACTCCTTCTCCTTCAGCATACTGACTTGCTAACCTGACTGCTTCATTTATATCTTGTGTCTCCTCAAGTACCTTAACATGAGGCGTAAAAAATGATACTAACTTAGAATTATCTACTCCTAAACAAATCACAGCTTTTACTTTATTCAATACTGCTGGAAGCAAACTTGAATAATCATTACCCTTATCCTTTCCTCCTACAATCCACACAATACTTTGGTCATAAGCGCTAAGCGCAAAATAGACCGCTTCTACATTAGTCGCTTTACTATCATTAACATATAATACTTCGTCAATTACAGCGACATTCTCCATTCTATGGTTTACATTTTTAAAAGTTTTTAAATGCTGTTGAATTTCTTCAGCACTAATACCAACTTCTAAAGCAGCTTCTATTGCAAATAAAGCATTTGAACGATTATGAATCCCTTTTAACTGGAATTCATTGATGTCAATTATTACTTCTTTACTCGTTAGCAAAGAATTGTTTTCTTGTTTTGAGACCTCAATTTTCAAGAGCCTTTGGCCTTTATCGATTGAGTTTGTATTTTTTAGAATTAATTCATCTTCGTAGTTATAGATAAATAAATTCTCCTTTTTTTGATTTTCTACTATTCTAAATTTTGCTGCTGCATAGAGATTAATATCATTCTGGTATCGATCTAAATGATCAGCAGATATATTTAATAAGATTGCGATATCTGGACTAAACGTAACTATGTCATCTAGCTGAAAACTACTCAGCTCTATCACATACCAGTCCTTTTCATCTTCCTCTGATATTAGTCTGGCATAACTCTTGCCTATATTACCACATAGACCTACACTAATTCCAGCAGCCTTTAATATATGATGCGTCAGTAGTGTAGTCGTCGTCTTACCATTACTCCCTGTGATCCCTATGATCTTAGCATGGCTGTGGCGATATGCATACTCTATTTCAGAAATAACTTCTATTCCTTTCTCCCTTATTCGCCTGATGACTTGTGCTTCGCCTGATATTCCAGGACTTTTAATCACAACGTCTGCTTCTTGTATGATTTCAATCGAATGTCCACCTTCTTCAAAGCGAATTTCATTTTCAATTAATTCATTTCTAAATGGTTCTTTTATTTGACCATATTCACTTACAAAGACCTCACAGTTATTTTTCTTAGCCAATAAGGCAGCTCCTACCCCACTCTCTCCTGCACCTAATATAATAACCTTCTTCATCTTATTGTAGCTTGAGGGTAATGATGGATAGGATCGCTAGCATGATTCCTACAATCCAAAATCTTGTTACAATTTTAGACTCGTGAATTCCTTTTTTCTGATAGTGATGATGTAGGGGTGACATGAGAAATATTCTCCTTCCCTCACCATACTTCTTTTTTGTGTATTTAAAATAACTGACTTGTAGCACGACTGATAAATTTTCTACTAAAAATATCCCACATAGTATGGGTATTAATAATTCCTTACGTAGTAAAATAGCCATCGCAGCTATCACACCACCTATCGCGAGGCTTCCTGTGTCACCCATAAATACTTTAGCTGGATAAGAGTTATGCCATAAAAAGCCTACACATGCACCAACAAAGCATCCTGAGAAGACAACGATTTCCTCTGAATCAGGTAAATATAAAATCTGTAAATAATCTGCTATCAAAGTATTACTGGAAAAATAAGCCAGTACACCTAATGTCGCTCCTATGATAGCAGAGACTCCTGTGGCTAAGCCATCTATACCATCTGAAAGATTAGCTCCATTGGATACGGCGCTGACTATAATAATTATCACTGGAATAAAAACAATCCAAAGAAATTTACCAGCATTATCTCCTAAAAACCAGAGAAACATTCGATAATCTAATTGGTTATTCTTTAAAAATGGAATATTAGTAATTGTAGATTTAGCATGTACAAAAGCCTCACCATCAGCATTAGTAGTATCTAATACTCTTACTATTTTAAAGCCCTCCTCTTCTGCATAATTTTCTGTCATTCTGACTAATACATCATTATGAAACAACATGACTAAACCTATTAATAAGCCCAGTCCTATCTGGCCATAAATCTTAAACCTGCCGTGTAATCCTTTCTTATCTTTCTTAAATACTTTTATATAATCATCTACAAAACCAATGGCTGCCATCCAGACAGTCGCCAGTATTAGAGTCAAAATATATATGTTATTAAGCTTAGCTAATAAAAGACAGGGAGCTAAAATGGAGAGTATAATAATGACACCTCCCATGGTGGGCGTGCCAGCTTTTTCTAATTGACCTTCAAGACCTAAGTCTCTTACGGATTCTCCTATTTGCAATCTTTTCAAAGAACTTATGAGGCGATTTCCTATTATAATCGAAATGATCAATGATAGAATTATCGCAAGACCTGTGCGAAAAGATATAAATTGAAATAATCCTGCACCAGGAAAACCAATTGACTTTTCTAAATATTCAAATAAATAATAAAGCATGAGCGTCTATGACGTAGATATTAATAACTCCTAAAATTTTTGATATAATTTTGAGAGAATTGATCATCTACGAGTTACAAAAATTAAACATATAAAATCAAGCTTCAATAATGAGAGCCGTACAATTACGACAATCAACAGTTACTGATTTAACAAAAATATAAGCCTAACATTGAGCCAAATGACTCTCTAATATTTTTGTTTCATCAAAAGTATTCTCTCGTTTTAATTTAAAGTTTATTACTCTTTAAAAATTAACAGTAGACGGTAAACTGCTCAGAACTTTTTCCAATACAATTGTCTACCGCTACTGTTAAAACCAACCTGAGAATGATAATAGAACCTACTCTTAACATAGTCTAAAGCAAATACGCTTTCAGAACCAGTTTATCATCAAAGGGAATCTTCTTCCCCTTTATTTCTTGGTATTTTTCATGTCCCTTTCCAGCAACTAACACAACGTCATTTGCTTGGGCCATTTTTACAGCAGTTTTTATCGCCTGCTTGCGATCTTCGATGATTAATACTTTCTCCTCGTCTTTTTCTCTAACGCCAGCTTCCATTTCTTTCAGTATTTCCTGAGGATTTTCGTCCCTTGGGTTATCTGAAGTCAGTATCACTTGATCGCTATACTGACAAGCTATATCTGCCATTAATGGTCGCTTGCCTTTGTCACGATTACCTCCACATCCGATCACTGTAATTAAGCGACCTGACTTCATCACCTTTTTAATAGCGGTGGTAATATTCATCACCGCATCAGGTGTATGAGCATAATCTATGACTCCAAAGACCTTCCTCTCTTGTCCGACTATGACGTCGAACCTTCCTTCCGCAGTCTTCAGTCTACTGATCACTTGGAGTATTTCATCTTGAGGTACTCCGAGCAAATCTGCAACTGCATAAACTGCCGTTATATTATAAGCATTAAACAAACCGGTAAACATGGTATACACCTCTTGGTGATTTATATTCAGATAGAGTCCTTCCAGGCTGTCGCCCAGGACCTTAGTCTTATATTCGACTAAAGTCCTTAGGCTATACCTATGTGTAGTAGCTTTCGTATTTTGGACTAAATACTGACCGTGTTTATCATCCACGTTTGTTAATGCAAATGCATTATCATCTAATAAGTCAAAGAACTTCTTCTTTACATCTATATACTCCTTATAAGAGTTATGATATCCAAGGTGGTCTCTGGAAAGGTTACTAAAAACGCCTCCAGTAAAATGCTGACCAGCTATCCGCTCCTGATGTATGGCATGTGAACTTACTTCCATGAAGACATAGTCGCAAGCAGCATCTGCCATCTTCGCCAAAACTTGATTCAGCGAGACTGCATCTGGTGTGGTACGCTCAGTCACGAGCACCTCTTGATGTATTCTATTTTCAATTGTCGAAATGAGACCAACTTTATAACCAAGCTCTTGGAAAAGATCAAATAACATCGTTGTTATTGTCGTCTTCCCGTTAGTGCCAGTGACTCCGATTAATTTGAACTGTCCGCTCGGATGATCATAATAAGCCGAAGCTATATGTCCAAGCAAGAGTCCACAATCGGCTGTCTGTACTGTCGTCACTCCATCATATACCTCATCTCTCTCTGTCACTATGACTGCAGCACCCTGCTGTATCGCATTTTCAATAAAGTCATGTCCATCGAGTGTTAATCCGTTGATCGCCACAAAGACATCACCTTTTTCTATTTTTCTTGAGTCCAGATGTATTCCTGATATCCTGACCTCTTGATTCCCATGAATCTTAAAGGCTATTTTATTGGGTAGTACATCTATTAATTTTTTCAAATTCTAATTGATTATCTCTTTAGATAATTAGTACAGGTATAATTGAATACGCTGATCCGTCAGTTTAGTCCCAGGAAGCACACTTTGCTTTCTTACCTTTCCTACTCCGCTGAGTGCTACATCCATTCCTAAATTCTCAAGGACATAGACAGCATCTCGTATACCCATCCCAGTCACATCCGGCACCACTTCAGGTGACATTTTTTTCTCTTCTATAGCTATTCTATTTCCGCCTGGTAATAGACTCACCCACGGTCTATCCGTACGCTTTTGAAAATCTACATCTACATAGCCAAGCACCGTCTCAAAATCATGAGCATATCCAGCTTCATTCTTCTCTATACTTTCAGATGCTATTGATTCTCCAGCTACAATGGATTCATATAATTCTGGTTTGATCGCATAGCATTGATCTGCAATCGCTCTAAATACTGGAGCTGCCACTACGCTACCATAATACTCTCCCTCTGGCTCATATAGCACGACGATCATAGAATACAGTGGATTCTCTGCTGGAAAATATCCAGCGAATGATGCATTGTGTTTTTTATTTTTCTTATTGACTGAATTATAATTGACACTTGCTGTTCCAGTCTTCCCAGCAAAATTATATTTATCAGACTTTATACTTTTTGCAGTACCATATAGGACTACTTTTTCCATCATCTGCTTTACTTGATTGATATTATGCAGTGATGCTATTTCATGATTGATAACTTCTGGTTTGTAATGAGTCAAGGATTTACCATCTCTGATAATCTCTTCGACGATCATTGGCCTCATTAATTTCCCATCATTTGCTACAGCGTTATAAAGATTAAGAACTTGCAGCGGCGTCATCATTAATTCGTAACCATGTGCCATCCATGGGATAGTCGTACCATACCATTCTGTATTATTTTTTTCTGGGTCCTTGATGTAAGGACTCGGCTCACCTAAGAGCTTGATACCAGTCTTATCTCTTAAGCCAAATGATTCTAAATATGCGACATACTCTTTCGCCTTAGACTTAGATCCAAAATATTTGTCTGTCATGCTGGCTATACCCACATTAGAAGAAATGACAAACGCTTCCTCTAAAGTCTCCATTCTTCGACCATGAATGTGCGAATCTTTCATCCATTGATCATGGAATCGTTTTTTACCACCTTCGAGATCCACTTGATTCTCCAATCCTACTTTCCCACTCTCTAATAAAGCTAACACAGAAGCTAACTTAAACGTGGATCCAGGTTCTCCTAAAGTACCTATCGCGTGATTATAGACTTCTTCATATCGACTTCCCTTTTTGGTTAGATTAGATATAGCTCTGATCTTTCCAGTACTGACTTCCATGACGACTGCACAAGCTGCTTTAGCCCGATACTTTCTGCATGCCTTTTCTAATTCATGATGAACTACATCTTGCACAGGCATATCTATCGTAGAGATGATATCATCACCTCGCTTAGTCTCGCTATCTGCAAGGTCTTGCGCTGGCACCCACACCCCTGAAATCTTTTTCATGAGCTGCTTGGATTCTTCACCTCGTAAGGCTTGATCATAATATCCTTCTATACCTACTTTATCTGCATTCTTTCGATCCAGTCCAATTGTTCTTGATGCGCGATCCTTGAAGGGCTTTGTCCTTCTTGATAGGCGTTTTACAATTAGACCACCACCATTGGCTCCTCTTTTTAATAAAGGAAAAGTTCTAAACTTCCTGTACAGGTCGTGATCTGCTTTCTTAGCTAAAAGAATATTCCGACTTCCCATCTCATTCCTTAGAAAATGACCTTCTCTCTTTTGATTGAGATAAGCTTTCCATTGGTATCGAGACCTATTGAAGTCAGCATATTTCTCTAAGTATATAGATAAAGAATCTATATCAGCTTTAAAGTTTCTATCACTTGCTGCTGCAGGATCAATCCGTATTTCAAAGAACTGTATGGAAGTCGCTAATAGACTTCCATCATGTGAATAGATGCTGCCTCTTTCTGAATCAACAGACATCCAACTTACATAATCACCTCCTTTCTCTCTCCACTCTTTTCCTTCTATAATGGACACACGAAATGCCCTCCACATGATGATTAATGAGAGTATGATAAAGAAAAATAATACCAGATAAACTCTGATTAAGAGTTCGTTTTTCTTATTCATCTCCATACTATCGCCTCTCTACTTTCAATTTCTGAGGTATCGAGCGATTTTCTTTTAAATCACCCTTTTTTAATTTCTTCAACAATTCACTCTGAGTACTTCCATGCATGATCTTCTGCTGTATATATATGTACTCCCACTTCGCCTCTTTGATCTCTTTCTTAACATACTGCGCTTGCCTTAATTTCCTCTCTGCAGCATGTGTATTTGCTATGTATATGACTCCGAGAAATGCGAGAAAAAGGAGGTAAGGCAGATTCATAAAAATGATATCAGTTCCTAATAACTTTTTTCTCTTTTGCGTCTCTTTGCCTGACATTGCTATATCTTTTCAGCTATCCTCAGCTTGGCACTTCTTGATCTTGGATTTCGATTCTGCTCTGCTTCATTCGCCATGATTACTTTTTTATTAATCAATTTAAATGGGCTTGTCGATTTGCCATAATCATCTTGAGTGCGCTCACCAAGTACATTACCTGATTTCATAAATCTCTTCACTATCCTATCTTCTAATGAATGATAACTCATTACCACTAATCTACCTCCAGGACACAATGCACCTGATACGTCAGTCAGCATCTTCTCCAGAGAAGCCATCTCATCATTCACTTCTATTCTAAGGGCTTGAAAAACCTGAGCCAAGTATCTGGCATGATTCCCCATACTTACTTTAGATAAGAATGTGATAAAATCTTCTATTTCTGTGAATGAATTCGTTCGTCTTCTTTCTACAATTCTATTCGAAAGGGTCTTGGAGTTTCTGACTTCACCATACTTACTGAATATGAATAACAGTTGACTTTGCGGATATGTATTTAATATATCTGCTGCGGTCTTTCCACTACTCTGATTCATTCGCATATCTAAATCTCCGCCAGCCATGTATCCGAATCCTCTTCCCTTAGTGTCAAATTGAAATGATGACACGCCGAGATCTGCCAGTACACCGTCTATATGTGTCAAGCCATAATAATCAAGGAATCTTCCTATGAAGCGAAAATCTGAATGAATGAAGGTGAAGTTATCAGCCTCTACAAGATTTCGTCTTACGTCTTCGTCTTTATCAAAGCTATACAAATGCCCTTTGGCACTTAGCTGCTTTAAAATCGGTATTGAATGTCCACCTGCTCCGTAAGTGACATCTACATAGATGCCTTCCTTCTTGATATCTAATCCTTCCAGACATTCATCTAAAAGAACAGGTGTATGATATTTATTCATGACAGTTTATTTTCACCTTCAGGGCTTGATTGGTTGTTAAAGACCTGATCGGCTATCTGAGAAAAGTCGTCGGGCTCTTCTCGGAGCATTTTGTCATAATTTTTCTTGGACCATATTTCAATCTGTTGTTGATAAGCAAATAAGACCAACTCTTTTCGGAGTCCTGCGTATTGCACTAAGGTCTTCGGCAGCAGTATTCTTTCTGCCGCATCCACAATGATCTGAGAAGCACCTCGATGAAAATATCGAATGGCTTGTCGATGCTTGGTATTGTGAATGTTAAGCTTATTGATTTCAACAATCTTAGATTCCCAGACTTTTCTGGGGTATATCATTAAGTGTGTCTCGTATCCCCTATTGATGGTAAACTCTTTCGCCTCGCTACCTAACTGTTTGATAAGATCTGACGGAAGCCGGATACGCCCTTTGGCATCCATTTTACAATCATACTCACCTGTTAAGTAATAATCCATGAAACACTCTCACTCGTTGATGAATCAAACATAAGAATGATTTCCCACTTTTTACCACTTTAACACACATTTTTTCAAATTTATATTACAAATTTTCGTAATCTGTAATTTTACTGAGCACAAGCCTTTTACATATTATTTTATAGCTCTAATAGCTAAATGCTTGATTCTCAATTGGTAAGTAACTTTTTACTTCCCAGTAACTATCTAACGATGAGACAAATATAATTTAAATATATATATAATATGTAAAAAGCTGAATAAATGTTGATTACACATGTAAATAATTTATAATGTGTAATGTTTACGGGAGTTGGCAATCATTTTACTTAAATTATTTTCTCTTGAAGTCATGAATTGTGGGTATCATACCGTCAAATAGTGTATTTGTGTCTTTATATATTGAGGGTTATAATATCATGCAATAACTATTCTCATATTTATTATAAGATTCAAACACCATTCATATGATCTTTCAAGTCTTAGTCCCCCTCACCTTTTTAGTATGCACTTATACGGGTCAGGATTGTATAGATTACCATTAAAATCTTGAATATTTTCATAATAGCTGCATCCCTACAAAATAATTCCTGATCAGTTAGAATCTCCGGGGGTATCACAGAGCATATCTCCTGCATTGTAACAATTAGAGCCATCAACTAATTTTATTCACCACTCATAATTTCAATAAAACAAGCCAGCTTGGAGAGAGGGAGTAGATAAATGCCATTTGGAATGCTACAAGCAACAACAATTTTCTATCGTATTTTAAATTATTCTTTACCTCAGTATTATATTTTATATGTTAAAACCTAAAGAAATATCAAAATAGGCCATCACTTTACCTGTTTGATCTTATCTATTCATTAGATTAGTTCCACTTATAACTATTTATGCTATGAACAGGGAAGAATGGACTTACATCGTGACTCAAGCTATTGAGGGCAATGAAATGCCATTTAACCAGGCTGTAGCCAAGAGATACGAACAGCACTTTGAGCAAGCTATACAAAAGTATACCTTGGATCATAGTCTATCAAAAGAAGTCTACATCGTATCGATGACAAAATTTTGGGAAAGATTTGTACTCAAAGGAGAAGACTTGCCTACTTCTAATGTAGAGGGTTACATATTCCAGATGTCACGAAATGCATTCTATGCGATCAAGCGCAAACAAAATTCTGTACAAAACTCGATGACTACTTCAATGAGTAGTCAAGACATAGTAAAACGCTATAGCGACGCACTGCTGACTTCGGGCAACATCAACAAAATAGATGTCGGTCAAGAGGCAAATGAAATAACGATCTTGCATGAAGCCATACTTCAGTTAGATCCCATCTGTCAACAATTGATTCAAGCCAATGTCATGGAAGGCAAATCATTAAAAGAATTACAAAAACCCTTAGGCATTACTGGCACTTATAATGCCATCGTTCAGAAGAAAAAGCGCTGTATGAATATGCTTACTAAACGATATCATCAAGTTCTGAAAAAAACTAACAGAACATTAATAGCCGTATCATATGAAATCTAAAGGGGACATACTACAGAGATCACTTGACTTCGACCTAACTGAGGAGGAGCTTTCTGCTGTGGAAAATGATCAAACAGATAAAGCTCAGTTCGAACGAGCGATTCATGTAAGTCATGAAATGTTCGTATTAGGTTACAGCAAAGTCCTAGAATCTAAACATAAAGAACTTGAATCTTTACTACCACTTAAAACTCAAAAAGCCAAGACACATACGTTAAAATATATTATTGGTATTGCTGCGGCGATTTTAATATGTTTGTGCTTAATCCTGTTCACAAAAAATACATCTCCGCAAATTGATGACATTGAAAAAGAACTAAGCATTATCGCTTATAATTCATTTAATATAGAGTCTATTGCGCCTATGGAGCGTTCGGATAAATTACGAGCTGATGATTTAAACAAACTTCTCGCAAAAGCTTATATTGAAAAGGACTATGACTTTATTATCAAACATACAGCTGGTAAGTCAAGATCAAGAGAGTTAAATATGTTAAGAATGGTTGGCTTGATTCATGGAAATAAATTAAAAGAGTCAAATGAAATAGCTATAGATATATCTGCAAAATATCAAATCGATACTTATATCTGGAATATGGCTTTGAAGCACTATAAAGAAGGTGAGATCGAATCTTGTATTGATCAGCTTGACATTATTATTGAAAAAAAATATCCGAATTACAAAATTGCTTTTGTTATAAAAGAATATTTATTAAAAATCTAAATAATTAAAAATGAAGTACATTTTATACCCTTTACTACTACTATTCATTATTCTAAATCCAAATAATATTGATGCCCAAAGAGTTGGTAGCAATAGCATTTCTAAATCTAGTACAGCTACCAGTAGCGCTAGCGACAATGATCATGGAAGTAAAAATATAAGTAAAACCTATAATGGAGGCGGTCAAAGCACATCAAATCGATCTCCCTCATATTGTAGTTATTGCTTCTCTTCAAACAATGGAGTATCAAATTTATCAGAGACTCAATTTTTAAAAGATGATATTCATTCAGTCAATGCCAAAATAAAAGTGAATTTAGCTCAGAATAAAATACTAATTAATAACCACAAAAATTATAATGTAGAAAGAATAGAAATATTTGATTTATTAACAGGAACTAAAATAAAAACATATACAAAACATGAATTTGTTAATAATTCTGATTTAAATCTATCAACTCTATTCTTGCCTTCAGGGATGTACATATTAATTATTAAAACCGAATCATCATTAATTAGTGAAAAATTCTATAAACATTAATTCATTTAAACAATACATGTAATGGGCAGCAATTATAGAATAAATAAAATTATACTATTTATACTTTTTTACTGCCCAATATTTGCACAAGATTTATCACTTGAACTTTTTGATATTGCTTATAAAGAACTATTTGAACATAACAATTATGACAAAGGTGTTCAAATATTTAAGCGTTCAGGCGAATTATCATTACTGGAAGAAGACTTTAATTCCTATCTTTATACACAAGATTATATAATTTATGCACATATCCTTAACAATAAAAATGGTAAAGCAAAAAAATTAGTTGAAAGTACATTTATAGATTTAAATAACTATGACAACTATCACGATAAATATCTCTTAGCCGATCTGTATTTTTTAGATGGTATAATTAAATATAGAGAAGGACAAAATCAAGAAAGTATTTTAAGCCTAAAAAAATCCATCGAAAGTTACAACCATTCTAATTCGTTTTCCTACAGAATCAGCAATATATATAAGTACTTAGGATATAACTTTCTAAGCATAGGAGATTATGAAAATTCGATTGAATATTTTGACCTTTCTATTGTAAAGGATAAAATTAAGGAAAACTACATATTAGCTGATATTTTGATAGCAAAAGCTGGTTGTCTAACCAAATCAGGTTCTTTTAAAAAAGCTGAAAATGCATTAGTTAAAGCTGGTCATTATTTAGAAATGGAAATCGAAAATAAGGATCCATTCTTTTATATTTCTTTATTAGAGGAAAAATCAAGACTTGCTTTTCACCTTGGTCAATACGACAAGGCATTAAGATTATTAGAAACTCAAGTAAAATATAATCCAAAAGCACATGAGATTATTAATCAAAATCAAATTCGTGGCAGAATACTTTCTAAGATGAACAATACTGAAGATTCTTTTAAAGCATTTGAAACGGCTATTTATCATTGTAAAAACAATCTTAAAATAAATAAATTCAAATTATCTGAGACTTATCTAATAATGGCGAACGCCTATGCCGAGCAGAAAAATTATAAGCAGGCAATTATATATATTGAGCAATGTATAGAAACCTTAACAAAAAAAATTAAAATAAATGAAATTGATTTAGATAGAACTATTAATCATAGATTACTAACAGAAGCATTATTGCTTTATGCAACAACAAATTACAATTTAGGTAATTTTCAAAATTTTAAGCAAACTGGTTTAAAAACTTTAGAAGTATATAATTACTTATTAAAGAATAAAATACTAAGCTTTGAATCTCGATTATTCTATATAAGTAAATTCAGAAAAAATAGTGAAGCTCTCATTAATCTTGCAAATAAAATAGCTGATAAAGAATTTGCATTTTCAATATCTCAAAATAACCATGGCAAATCTATTTCAATTGATCTTTATAGAGAAAAGTCAATGGATGAATTTAATATTCCTGATAGCATAATTAATAGAGAACTAGAATTAAAGACAAGCATATTTGAATACCAATCGAAATTAGCGCAATCAATTTCTTCTGAAAAATCAGATTCAATAAAACTTGACATTTATTCAACTCGTCAACAATTAGATAGACATTTCACATATGTTGAATCTACTTATCCCATTTACCATAAATTGAAATATGAAAATCCTCCTGAACTTAATATCTGTCAAATACAAAATTCTCTTTTAGATGACTCCTCTGCTCTTATAGAGTATTTTTTATCCAAAAAGAGTATTTATATATTTACGATTACGAAAGACACAGCTCATATTTTCACTAAAAATATAGATGATGAATTTTATCAAAACATAAGAGGGCTAAATAAATCAATCAGGGAATTAAATAATACTTCTTTTGATTTATTTACTAAATTCTCACAAGAGTTGTATTCAATATTACTATCAAAATCACTGAGTCTATTCAATAGCAACATAAATAAATTATACATCATTCCTGATAATGAAATCAACTATATCCCCTTTGAAGTCTTGCTAAAAGAAATTCCAGCATCTGCAGAAAATAACCGCTATGATCTACTCCCTTATTTAGTCAAAGATTACTCCATATCTTATCACTATTCAAGCGCATTACTTAATAAGGGAGATACAGATTTATCTAACGATTTAATCAACTATGCACCCTCATTTAATAGTTCTGACACAACTTCAGCCAATTTAGAACCACTTCTGCATAATCAAGAAGAAGTATTAACTATAAATAATATCGCCAATGGTCAGATTCAATTGGATACTTCAGCTAATTTAAGAAGCTTCAAAGCGTCTATTGCTGCTTATGGGGTAGCCCATTTCGCAACACATGCCAACAGTAATGACACCCTCCCGTTAGAAAGTAAAATCTACTTTGACGATGGCCCACTTCATGCCTATGAGATATACAACATGCCACATAATCTTGACTTAGCGGTCCTGAGTGCCTGCGAGACAGGTACTGGAGCACTCAAGAAGGGAGAAGGCCTAATGAGTCTATGTAGAGCCTTTATCTCCAGCGGATGTAAGTCAGTCATCACTTCCCTCTGGAATGTCAATGACCGCAAGAGTGTCGACATCATGAAGTCATTCTATACCAATCTTTTTAATGGAGACTCGGTAGGTACATCTCTTACCAAGTCAAAGCGAGACTATTTGGCTAATGTCAACTCAGTGATGGATGCTCATCCATATCACTGGGCGACCTTTATTGCTGTGGGAAATGCTGACATGGCGATTCCTACTTACGGTAATTATTTACCCCTAATTTTGGGAGCATGTCTAATCATGCTAATCGCTTTTCTAACGTTTATAAAGTTTTCCTCAAAATAAATCCATCAAAGCCATCACTTATTACGTGTTGTGTTATCTATGAAGTAGACAGGCTTTTATAGCCTTGTTCATAGCTATGAGGCTATCCGCGGTAGCCTCATTTCTAAAAAAATCTACTCTGGCATTATCTCATGTCAGAGTTAGACAATATTTTTTATCTCAATCGTATATGACCAATTATTAAAGATTAATCCTTTAAGCTGACAATCATATGCGGCACAGTTTGAGATGACATCTTTACAGGATTGAATGGTTTGAAATTAGCGTAAAACGTAGGCTTAAAGCATATTTTTTTTGTCCATTTGGATTCCCCCTTTTGGAGATTCATAATTATCCTTAACTTTGTGTGCGAATAAACTTAGTTATTGTATGATTTACACTAACTTTGTGTTTTGCAAATTAGCAGGATGAAAATAATATTTTCTATCGTACTTTAACATTTAAAAATCAAAAATAAGCAAAAGGAGATATTAGAATTATTAGTAGAAAGAGGTGATTCTTGAATAACTCTACCAATACTATCTTGAAAATTATCACCTTTTTGAAAAGCGTTTTTCATATTTGACAAAAGCTCTTTTAGTTGTCTAGCTTTTTGTTTTCCTTTAGCAGTCGTACTAGATGTATCACTTTCAATAGCAGATTGGATTGCCGTCTGAATTGCCGTCCACTTAGCTGCAGAATTGCCATTACCTTGACTACCATTGGAAGAAGAAGTTTCTACGATCTCCTTCAAATCATTTTTGAGTTCATCATAATTTGGTATTTTATTAACCGCTTCAGAAGCATACTTTTCTAAGGTTCTAACAATTCCATCTGAATCAAACTCTGCACTAAATTCTTTTCTTATTTTTTCAATCGTGGAGTCAGCTACATTCTGTATTTGATTTTGAGGAGAAGGCATTACGGCAGATTTTAGAGCATTACCAGATGCCTTTAATCCTGCAACTGCCGTATTAATTAATCCTCCAATCAATGTTCCTACTAATCGACTTTCGAGGTAAAATAATGCCATGAAGAACGTGGCCCAGATAATTAGAGCTAAGACAATATTGATTTCTAAGCTAACAACTGGAGTCAATTTGAGTGCTAAAATAGTTCCTACAAATAGAGAAGGAGCTACCGTCAAAATATTCCAAATACCTAATGCTGAGGTAACTTTTACACCCGCAGGAACACCCGAATCATAATCGTAGGCGTTATCCTTGTCCTCATCATTTTCTATGTTATATTTATTTTCAACATAAGATTTTTTTAAATCTCCAACCGCAGTTACCCCCAAAGCTACAGACAAAGCAGTCAACAAGAACTGAAATCCAAATGCTAAAAGAACACCAGCAATAATGGTAATTAAATAATTGGGAGATACATCCAATTCATTTACAGCTAAATTATTTTGAGAAAAACCTGTAGTTGAAAAGAGTAAAAATAAAATTAAAAGTTGTTTACTTGATTTCATCATTTTTCATTTTGGTTAAAAAATATTTAATGAATTCTCTTTTAACCATTCTCGAAAACAAGTAGAGAAAAAGAAGTCATTTTTATCCAAAACGGTGAAAGATATTGGATGCGCCCGAAGCAGAGGTTTTAAGTGCTATCCAAATAGTAACTTATCCAGAAGTCAAGGCTCCCAGAATTCAACAAGCACTTCGACTCATCACGAATGCTAATTTTGGAAACCTTTCATTGGATTTTGTTAAAGATATGACTGTCAAGGATGCAAGAACTTGGTTGGAAAAAATCCCAGGAATAGGGGTTAAAACGAGTGCTGCAATTCTCAATTTTAGTCATTTACGTTTGTCTGCTTTAGTCGTAGATATGCACCACCTTCGAGTAGCTCAACGAGTAGGTATTGTTCCTAGTAAATGTACTCTGGATAAAGGAGCAAGACTACTAGAATCTTATTTATCAAAGGATTTGAATGGGCAAGAAGTGTATGATTCTCATCAAGGATTTATGCGACATGGGCAAAAAATCTGTCATTGGGATAATCCAAATTGTGAAAATTGCATCATCTCTAATTATTGCGATTATTATAATAATAAAAAATAAAAAATATGAATTTAAATAATAATAAATCGAAAATTGCTGACAATATTTTATCTACTATTGGAAAAACGCCCTTAGTTAAATTACGAAATTTATACCCTACTGCAAAAATAAATTTGTTTGGAAAAATGGAAGCACATAACCCTGGAGGTAGCATCAAAGACAGAACAGCATTGAATATTTTAAAGAAAGCATTTGGAGAGGGAAAAATAAAAAAAGGAGATACGATTATCGAATCCAGTTCAGGAAATATGGCGATTGGATTAGCACAAGCATGTAAGCTTTTTGGATTAAAATTAATAATAGTTGTAGATCCAAATGTAAATATTCAAAATGTTCGTATTCTTAAAACTTATGGTGCAACGATTGATTATGTAAAAAAACCAGCCTTAGTCGGAGGATTTTAACTGCTCGTATAAATCGTGTAAATGAATTGTTACAACTTACTCCTAATAGTTTTTGGACTAACCAATATGGCAATCCTGATAATCCAAATGCACACCG
>ENA-ORXT01001176-ORXT01001176.1-marine-metagenome-genome-assembly--contig:-NODE-1176-length-36488-cov-4.223476_pt1 | contig 36488 bp, 33 predicted proteins | sample MGYA00237868_ERZ511482 | MGnify/ENA metagenome assembly ERZ511482 | reverse complement strand
CGCCGGTCCGGCGTTCAGCATCGGGGCCAGTGCGGGCTTACTGATTAATAATCACATAAGCGTGGAGGTAAGCTACGGGCTGACGGCCGACGTTCTAGCGGCGAACGCCTCCTCCGCTAATATTTCCGTTGGCTCAATTATGGCCGGTTATCGGTTTTGATGCGAAGAGATACCTACTGATTTGGGCGGGAACGCGGGATACATGGGGAGGACCAGGTCCTGGTTTTCCTGTTACAGTTACTGAGGAGTTTTACTCCGGACGTAAGACGTATCGTTGTACATTTTCCGTCCGGCATTCGGAACAAAGATCCTCAAACATCTACCTAAAGGCCGAGAAACTTTCGTAACAGTCCGATGTCCTTCACGGCGGGCGCGGACTCAAAGCGGCTGTTTAAATCCACCCCGGCGAACTGCGGGTGATCGATCGCGCGCACGGCCTCCGCATCCTCCGGCCCGATGCCGCCGCTGAGCAGGAAAGGAACCGGTGCGTCGTATTCCTTCAGCTTTGACCAGTCCCACTTGACGCCCGTACCGCCGGGTGTTTTCCCGCCGCCGGTATCGAAGATGAACAGCGGGCAGGAATCGACGTAAGCGTGGGTGGTTTGGAAGTCAAAGTCGGCGTCGACGGAAAAAGCCTTGATCAGGCTTGCCTTGTGCAGGGTACTGACCGACCAGAGTAGTTTCAACTCGCGACAGTAGCCCGCGCTTTCGTTCCCGTGCAGCTGTACGTAATCCAGCCGGTAATCGTGTACGGCATTAAGGATGTAGTCCACCTCCCCGTTGACGAACACCCCGACTTTTTCGGTATCCCCGAACCGCTCCTCGTTCTCCGCCAGCCAGGTAGCCAACTTTGTCTTGCCCACGAAGCGCTTCGACGACTCGTGGAATATGAAACCGACGTAATCAACGCCTAAATCAAGGACGGCTTCGATGTTCTCGGGTTCGCGGAGGCCGCAGACTTTGGTTCGCATGGGAAATTTGGATTTGCTCGGTAAATAACACGCCCGGCGTAAAGATGATTAAACGACGGGGGTAGTTGCAAGACGATTGGGGCGGGAGAATAGTTCGCGCGCTTCTAACAAGGTCCCCGCAAACCCTTCTTTGCACCCGCGACCCCGCCCCGTATAGTAGGAAGTAAAAAATGGGAAGTGAAAAGCCCCGTCAAACATCTGCCAAAATGTCGCCCGTCGGACGAGGAGTGCGTCAGGCGCGTCAGCCGGCACCGGGGGACGGCTGAAAAACTGACACGTGGCGGTAAAAACTGGCACGCGGCACGGTCATTGCCTGTAATAGCCGACGAAAATTACAACTTACACCCGTAAAATATACAACTGATATGAGTAAGATTATCGGTATCGATTTAGGTACAACCAACAGCTGCGTAGCGGTGATGGAGGGCAGCGAGCCCACCGTGATTTATAACGAGGAAGGCCGTAACACCACGCCCTCCATCGTAGCCTTTCTGGACGGCGGCGAACGCAAGATCGGCGAGCCGGCCAAACGCCAGGCCATCACGAACCCCACCCGTACGGTAGCTTCCATCAAACGCTTCATGGGAATGCGTTTCGACGAGTCAAAGAACGACGTGAGCCGCGTGGCTTACAAAGTCGTTAAGGGCGACAACGGCCTGGCGAAGGTCGATATCGACGGCCGTCAGTACACGCCCCAGGAGATCAGCGCGATGGTCCTCCAGAAAATGAAAAAGACCGCCGAGGATTTCCTCGGTGCCGAAGTGACCGAAGCCGTGGTAACGGTACCCGCATACTTCAACGACTCCCAGCGTCAGGCGACGAAGGAGGCCGGTGAGGTGGCCGGCCTTAAGGTCCGCCGCATCATCAACGAGCCCACCGCCGCCGCCCTGGCCTACGGCCTCGACAAGCGGAGCAAAGACATGACCATCGTGGTCTATGACCTCGGTGGCGGTACGTTCGATGTTTCCATCCTCGACCTCGGTGACGGCGTATTCGAGGTGAAGTCCACCAACGGTGACACTCACCTCGGTGGTGACGACTTCGACCGCGTACTGATCGACTTCCTGGCCGCTGAATTCAAAAGCCAGGAGAACATCGACCTGACGAAGGACCCGATGGCCCTCCAGCGCCTCAAGGAAGCCGCCGAGAAAGCCAAGGTAGAACTGTCTTCCAGCACCGAAACGGAAGTCAACCTGCCCTACATCACCGCCGTCGACGGCGTGCCCAAGCACCTCGTGGTCAAGATCAGCCGCGCCAAGTTCGAGCAGCTCGCCGACGAGCTGGTACAGCGCACCCTCAAGCCCTGCGAGCAGGCGCTGAAGGACGCCGGCCTGAGCAAGAGCGACATCGACGAGGTCATCCTCGTAGGTGGCTCCACCCGCATCCCCCGCATCCAGCAGGTAGTGGAGGAATTCTTCGGCAAGAAGCCCAACAAGGGCGTCAACCCCGATGAAGTGGTTGCCATCGGTGCCGCCATTCAGGGCGGTGTACTGAGCGGTGACGTGAAGGACGTGCTCCTGCTCGACGTAACCCCGCTGAGCCTCGGTATCGAGGTGATGGGCGGTATGTTCGACAAGGTGATCGACGCCAACACGACCATCCCCTCTAAGAAGTCCAAAACCTACTCTACGGCCGCCGACAACCAGCCGAGCGTGGAAATCCACGTCCTGCAGGGCGAGCGTTCCATGAGTAAGGACAACCGCGCCATCGGCCGTTTCGTCCTCGGAGACATCCCGCCCGCGCCGCGCGGCACGCCTCAGATCGAGGTGACGTTCAACCTGAACGCCGACGGCCTGCTGGAGGTATCCGCTAAGGATAAGGGCACCGGCAAAGAGACGAGCATCAAGATCGAAGCCGGTACCGGCCTCAGCGAAGATGACATCGCCCGCATGAAAGCCGAAGCCGAAGCCAACGCCGAATCCGACGCCCAGGCCAAGGAAAAGGTCGAGAAGCTCAACGCCGCCGACCAGCTCGTTTTCCAGACGGAAAAGCAGCTGAAGGAGTACGGTGAGAAGATCCCCGCCGAGAAGAAGGAGGCCATCGATAAGGCCGTTGTGGAACTGAAGGCCGCCCACGCCAGCCAGGACGTTCCCGCCATCGACGCGGCCACCGAAGTACTCACCGCCGCCTGGAACGAAGCCAGCCAGGACATCTACCAGGCCCAGCAGGAAGCCGGTGGCGCCGAGGGCGCTACGGCCGACGCCGGAGCCGCCGGCGGCGATACCGCCGAAGACGTACAGGACGTGGAGTTCGAGGAAGTGGAAAAGTAAATTCGCTCCCCTCTCAGTTCACGCTAAAATCAAGCCCGCTGATTCCTTCTGGAATCAGCGGGCTTTTTTTTTGGCGTTTACGCTCCATGGCGTATTCGCTGAAAACCAAGTAGTTAGACTTGCATTTGCGGATTGATTGTTATAATATTGTTGGGAACAAACGCCGGGAGTTGATTTCCGGCAATAACACACTTGAACATGGCGCTGATAAAATTTGACCCGACCTGGAACCGGTTTGCGAAGAATGCGGATACGGACTCTCCACTACCCCTCAATAAAATCAATTCGGTTTGTTACGATTACGACCGGGCCTTGTTCCTGGACAAAATGGTACAATCAAAAGATCAACCACTTGAAAACGACGAAGATTTCACCGCGGGCCGGATCGGGATTCGCACCAGGGTCATGGAGATTTTCGAGACGACCGGTAAAAACGAAAAAAGGGTAATAGCAAAAACCGTTGTTTACACCTTGCGCACTTTCACTATGGAGGGTGTATCGACGGACTACCCCACGTCACGCCAAACCACCGATGATCTACACCTCATTCTGGGGTGCCCGATAGCGGCCGTACAGTCCGACATTCCTCCACGCAGCCCGTACGGAGGGCGCGGGTCTGGCGCGGGTGCGGATATACCCGTCGTGGAGACGCTAGCGGATTTCACTAAACGGTATTTGCCGGAATAAGATCAAGAAATTTACCGGCCGCGAACAGAAGGCATAAGCAAAAAAGACCATACTGCTAGACAAATGCTTTTTTGACTCCCCTCCTTTGGAGGGGCTGGGGGAGGATTTAAAGCATTTGTATAGCAGTGTACAAAAAAGACACCTAATGAATTCGGGATTTCCAGCAAACATCGTCAAGTCTCACGGCAGAAATTATCAGCGTTTAATGCTCGTGATCTGGCCGGACGAATGGGGAGCATCAGAGATAAAAAACTGGTTGTTCGACATCGCGCCAAATCTTACCTTCAGCAAGGAGCAGCAGGAGCAAAGCGATAATAAAAATGAACGACCTAACGAGGTTATTTGCTCGCTGGCCCTCTCCGCCGCCGGCTATAAAAAGGCCGAGCTCCCTACTGAGGTGCTTGACCATAACACCGATGAAGGCACAAGCTACTTTGACAAGTCGCTACGTACGGATGAGCACATCAAAAAATTCTGGGCCTACGGCAACGGATTAGGGGAGCCGGGGGCAAGTATCGAATTGACCACTAATGATTTAATACACTGCTGCGTGTTACTTGCCTGCCAGGACACAAAGGCCATCGAGACATTCACCGGTGACTTACTGTCGATCGGCAGGGGTGACGAGATTAAAAAACTGTGGTTTGAAGACGGGGTCAGAAATCGTCAACCCGGTGATAGCGAAGCGGAATTTGGTCCGCTGGGTTTCAGGGATGGGATCACCAACCCGAGAAGCAAAGTCTATGACATTACCCACCGCAAAGATTTTAGCCATAACGGATCGGAGGGTTACGGCTCCTACATGGTGTATCAAAAAATAAAGGTGGAGAAAAGTGAATTTGACAAGATCGTAAATGACCTGAGTACCAACTCTACGTACGGATATGTTTACAGTGCGCATTCGGGCACATCTCGTTACTCCAAGCAGGAATTTATTCAAGCCTCTTTAATGGGGCGTTTTAAAGACGGCACCCCGATTACCGCCCCGCACGGCGACTACAAAGAGGTTATCGATTATACAAGCACGGATGCCGCAAACTTTTGCCCCGCCTTCGCGCACACGCGCGCGGCGAACGCGCGCACGGCTAAATCTATTAACGCAAAGGCCCCTTTCGTTAGAAGGGGAGTGATTTTTTACGACGGTGCTTCCGCCGCTCAACGTGAAGACGTTCCCAATAAAGACACGACCTTCGGGGCTACTAACAAATACCCTGACGGGCTACATTTCATTAGTTACCAAAGCAGTATTTCCAAACTGGTAAAAGTGATGGACGACATGAAGGCCGCCGGCGATATAATTGCTTATCGTGGTGAGGCCAATGTTGCGGGAAAATGTCCCGTGAAATGGGGCGTAGACCCGAATAAGCAAATGTTGTCCGGATTAGTGACCAAACTCCTGAACGTGGAAGCATTCTTCGTCCCATCGCGGAAATACTTATTACATTACCTCGGTGACTGGAGAGTTGAAGACCCTGAACCGACTAAACGACAGCAAGAACTGGCATAAAATGGTTTCCCCCTCGCCGTATTCAGCGAAGTCAATTGTCGCGACCTTACTACTGTTACTGAATGTCGCGCTTACGAGCCCGGCTTTTGCTCAGCATCCCATTGTCAATCTGAACCGACTCACGACCACCCGCGGCCTCACCTCCAACCAGTATACCCACTACACCTTTCACGACAGCGAAGGCTTCGTCTGGATCAGTTCCGTCGCCGGCCTCAACCGCTTCGACGGCTACCGCGTACGGCAATACAAAGCGAGGCCGGACGACAGCCTGGCGTTGATGAGCGACTTCGCCTCCCAAAGCCAGATATACGAAGACGACGGCGGCGACCTGTGGTTCGGTAACAAATCCTGTCTGGCGCGCTACGTACGTTCGCAAGACAATTTTCGCAGGTACCGGTTCACCCTGCCGGACGGAAAGACGGCCGATGAATTCTATTTCTGGGCCTACCTGGATGCGGCGGATCAGGAAATTTACGCCAGCGCCAACCGGCAACTGTTCGTGATGTCGATCGAAGACCCGACGCAAAAGACGTGGGTGGACAGCATCTTCGTCGGCATCAAAGACCGGATGTTTCCGCTCGACGATGCCCGCAACGTGCTTTTCCGGCAGCGAGAAAACTGCACGATCCTGGAGCGAAGAGTCTACGACCGCCACCAGCTGGTCAGCATCGACACCGTTGCGCTGCCCGGAGCGACCACCGTAGGAGATACGTGGCTGGTAGACGAGAACTCGGCCCTGATTGGAACGGGACGGGGCCTTTACTTACTCGACCTGGAATCGTTGAGGCTCACGGCACTGCCGAACGACTACGACGGCCGGCGGGTAGACGACATCACCCACCTCGCGCCGCTGAAGGATAAACAATGGCTCATCCATACCGAAGACGGCGAGTTGTTCACTTACAACCTGCACCAGCGGCGGGTTGTGGACCGTAAGTGGAGACGCAAAGACGGCAGCGGGGAACCGATCGGTGGGCAGACCGTTACCATGACGGTAGACCGCGCGGAAAACTTCTGGCTGTGTACGGCGGGACAGGGCGTTCGGTTCGCCAGCCTGACGAAACCGAAATTCGACGCGCACTTCCTGAACCAGCCGTCGGAACGCAAAAATTTCAGGGCCCTGGCCGCCGCCGGAGACGGAACCATTTACGGCTTGTTGCCGGCCGAGGTGGTCCGCATCTCCGGCCGGGACACCACCTTTATCCCCTTACCAATCGGGGAAAGCTACCTGGATGACGCCATGGAGATATTCGTGGATTCCCGCAGCCGCGTGTGGGTGGGCACCCTCAGCGATTTGCTGCTGCTGGAGCCGGGCGAGTCGGCATTTCGCCTCGTTGACTTTCTGCCGGCGGGCTCCCCCGTGGCCCGGCCGGGGTACACCTTCGTCACTGAAACACCGGGCGGCGACCTGCTCATCGGGCCAAACCAGGCGGGCCTGTTCATCATCGACGGCGATCTGACGAATTCCGCATGGATTACGCCGGGCTTAAAACGAACCGCCATAATGGCCTTCGGGCGGAACAACGAGTTCGTACACGTTGATTTTGATGACGCGCTCACGTTCGGCACCTATCGCAACGGAAAGATCGTTCGGGATTCCGTGATCGGTGATTTTAGCTTCGCGCCCTCGGTGTGCTATGACGAAGGGGCGGGGGTATTCAGGATCGGCTCCTCCTCCGGCCTTTACCGCGCCTGGCGGGAAGACGGGCAATGGAATTGCGTCATCGACGGCCACCTCGGCGACGTTAGCGTTCAGGCCATCGCCGTCGACGGCGAAGACCGGGTGTGGCTGGCGACGCCGGGAGGGCTGTTGCGCTATCAGGAAGGGAACGGCATCACCAACCGTTACGGGGTAGCGGACGGGCTGGCGAGTTCGGATTTCACCTTCGGTTGCGGTCTGCCGCTACGGGACGGCCGGATAATACTGGGTGGGGGCAACGGGCTGACGGCCTTCGACCCGACGACGATCAAACCGACGGTTGCCCTCCCCCGCCCCACCATCACGGGAATTGCCATCAATGACGACCCGGAGCTGGCCTTTGAATATTGCCGCAAAGACGTGCGCAACGCGACGCTGGTGGAAGTACTGCGTTTGCCCTACGCACTCAATACGCTGGATTTTCAATTTTCCGCCATGGAGTACAGCGACCCCGGGGCCTGCCGTTTCCAGTACCAGTTACTGGGGGCGGAGAACGACGCGGTGCGCCCGGTAACCGCCGACCCGAAGGTGAGTTTTACCAACCTCGCCGAGGGGAGTTACGAACTGAGACTGTGGGCGTGGAACTCCGACGGTGTAAAGAGCGAGCAGCCACGCACACTGGCCATCACTATTTTGCCGCCCTGGTACCGTACCTGGTGGGCCTATGCGCTGTATGCGCTGGCTTTGATTACCGCCGCACTGGCCTTCCAGAATAACCGCCTGCGCAGCATCCGGAAGATGGAGCGGGAGCAACTGCGCGCCGCAACGGCCGAGGCCCGCGCGGCGGAGGCGGAAGTCGTGGTTAAAAAAGAACAATTGCGGGCGGCTACGGCCGAGGCGCACGCCGCCGAGACGGAAACTTCCGTGCTGCGCCTTCAGATGAATCCGCACTTCATCTTCAACAGCCTCAACGCCGTCAACGCCTTTATTCTAAAGGGCGAAAAGATGGCGGCCCACGAATACCTGCACAAATTCGCCGACCTGATTCGGGAAATACTGAACCGCAGTGCCCAGCCGTTCATCCGCCTCGAAGACGCGACGGAGTTACTGGAAGACTACATGGACGCTGAACGCATGCGGGTGGGCCCGAACTTGCGCTATGAAATTGACATCGACCCGGACATCGATGCTTTTTCCACTTACATTCCCACGATGATCCTGCAACCCTTTGTAGAGAACGCGATCTGGCACGGAATTGCCAGCCGGCCCGAGGGCGGACTCATTACACTGCGCTTTCGGCTGAACGAGGCGGAAACCCAACTCATCGCGGAAGTAGAGGACGATGGGCGCGGACGCGGGAGTGCTAAGGTGGGGGCATCGACGAAGCGGCACGCTTCCAAGGCCCTGGGGATCACCCAACGCCGCCTGGACCTGCTCAACAACGCCCCCCCTCTCTCCCCGGCACCCGCGACCCCGCCCCCAAAAGCCGCTTTGGAAATTCACGACCTGTTACATCCCGACGGAAGCCCGCGCGGCACCCTTGTTCGCGTATATTTACCGCTGAACTGAATTTTCGTTTCCACTCCCGGCCGATGGTCGCTAAAAGCGGAAACAAGAGTTTGCCGGAATTCCCGTTTTCCCCCGGTAAACGCTGAGCGTTATACCGACACACTAATGAGAGCCATAATTGTTGACGACGAACCGAACATGCACGACGTGCTGCCCGCCATCCTTGAATTAATCGGTGCGGAAGTGACCATTATCGGTAACGCCTACAACGTCGCTTCGGCGCGTACCGTCATCACCGCTAACAAGCCGGATCTCCTCTTCCTGGACATCGACATGCCGGACGGAACCGGCTTCGACCTCCTGGAACTGATCGACGCGGGTAACTACCTGATCATCTTCATCTCCGCCCACAGCGAATTCGGCCGGCGCGCGCTGGAGTTTGAAGCCCTTGCCTATCTGGATAAACCGCCCAAAGCCACCGACCTGGCAAAAGCCCTCAAGCTGGCCGCCGAACGCCACGAACTACGCAACTACGCCGAACGCATCAGCGACCTCACCGAAGTCCTTGCCAATTACCGGGAAGAACGCCTCCCCAGCCGGCTGACCATCGCCAATTCCGAAGGCATTCACTTCATTCCCATCGAGGAAATCACCTACCTCAAGGGGGCTACGGACGTCACCACCGTCGTCACTAAGGACAACAATAAAGTTTCCCGCGCTCAGCGGCTGAAATCCTATGAGCGGCAATTCGCCGGCTATCCTCAGTTCATGAAAGTGCACCAAAATTATCTGGTTAACCTACTGGAAATTCGTTCCCTATCCGTTGGTAACATCCTGGAACTCCCGGACGGGACGGAGGTCAGGATATCCGGCCAGACGGCGCGGGACCTCCGCGATCGCCTTTCTAACCTCTGAAGCCGGGACCATATGGCCGCAAACCGGGATGGAAAGGCCGGAAATGGGAATACGCTCAAAAGCGTAGTATGCGAGACTTATTTTTGAAGGGCAACACATACACAACCCGCTGATTATAAAGCGACACGGCGTTTCACCTATCCTCCCGCTTACGGGTGACCTGGCGAAGCCCTGGTGTCACCGACGGTCCCGGAATAACACTACCCTCCATGCAAAACGCTTTGACTCAACTTCCATTTGTACAAGAGCTACGGCTCTCGCCTCAAGCCCTGCTTCGCCTGCGCCGGCAAGCTGAATTCGCCCGGCTCAATCAGCAACGCTTCGCTCAATTATCCGGGCGGGAGCGGGAAATCCTCGGTCTCATATGCCAGGGTCTTTCCAATGAAGAGATCGGCCGCCGCATCTTCCGCTCGGTCAATACCGTCCGGACCCACCGCAACAACATCTGGCGCCGGCTCGGCATCCGTTCGGTGGTGGAGGCGGTGCGTTGGGCGCAGGCCTTCGACTTGGTGTGAAACACTTTGGCGCGTAGCCGCCTCCGGCGGGGAAGATGGTGGCGAGAGGTCGGTAGTCCGTTAGAAGTTAGTTCGTTAGTATTTACTGCCAGTGTCGCCGCCCAACGGTCTAAATTACTAACGATATAACTTCTACCGTACTAACCTACTCGCATTCCCAGGGCAATCGCAAGGTCGGCTACTCCAACGCTCCGACGTTGTGCTCTGCGAGACTCTGCGTAGTCCTCCGTGAGACTCTGTGGGCAAAAAAGCTGCGAAGCAGCATTCTTGCGATTGCCCTACTCGCATTCCCAGGCGGCTACGCGCCCCCCCTCACGAGTGACCATTGCCTTCAAGAAACGTGATTTAGTTTTCCCTGTGTTAAGTGGGCCCACCGGTGGTGGGCCCTTCTTTTTTTGCCCCGGTCGCTTGTGCTACCTTTACGCCAACCCGCCCCACCTCACATGCGCATCCTCGGCCGAATACCTCACCCCGCCCTTCAGATCACCGTTTTCTCCAACGACGGGCGGTTCCCCGTCCAGTTTGAGGTCGGTGGGCTGTCTCAGATCTACCGTTTTCGACAAAGCGAGCGGCTACGAAGCTTCGCGGACGTACAAAAACTAGTCGACGCGGAGCTGATCGAGGCCGTTTCGGACCAGTTTTCGGCCATGCGCGCCGCACATTCCCGCGCCTTGAATACATTTGCGCCGCCGCCCGAGGCGGAGGACACCGACGGGCTGCCCGAGATATTCTGAGCTTTTAACCAACTTCAATGCAAATTACCGCCGCCAAACTGGCCCTGATGATCGACGCTACCGTGGAGGGAAATCCCGACGTATTGATCTCCGCCCCCGCCAAAATCGAAGAGGCCGGCCCCGGTTCGATCACCTTCCTGGCCAACCCCGCTTACGAGCACCATCTCTACAGCACGGGTGCCTCCGCCGTGTTGGTCAGCAATGATTTTCAGCCCAAAGAAGCGATCTCCCCCACCCTGCTCCGCGTTGCCGACGTCTACGGCACGGTCAGCAATTTGCTGGCCGTGTACCAGCAGGATGAGGCGGCCCAGACCCGCCGGGCGGTCAGCGCCAACGCCGCCGTCGACCCCAAGGCTCTTTTGGGCACGGACGTTCGCGTCGGCAAGTTCTCCGTAGTGGAGGAAGGAGCCGCGATCGGTGCGGGTACGGTCATCCTCGATCAGGTTTACGTCGGCCCAAACGTGGTGATCGGTAAGAATTGTACCATCTACCCCGGCGTTCGCATCCTGCGCGACTGCGTGGTGGGTGACAACTGCATCCTGCACGCTAATGTCGTCATCGGCGGTGACGGATTCGGCTTCGCGCCCGACCCGGAAACCGGTAAATACAATAAGGTGCCGCAGGTCGGCAACGTCGTCCTGGAAAACGACGTGGAGATCGGTGCCAACACGACGGTGGACCGGGCGACGATGGGCTCCACCATCCTGCGCAACGGCGTTAAGCTCGACAACCTGATTCAGATCGCGCACAACGTGGAGATCGGGGAGAACACCGTCATCGCGGCCCTGGCGGGCGTCGCGGGCTCCGCCAAAATCGGCGCTAATTGCCGCATCGGCGGGCAGGTGGGCGTCGCGGGGCATACGGTGATGCACGACGGAACGCAGATTGCGGCGCAGACGGGCATCATCTCTAACGTCACCAAGCCGGGCGCCACCCTCGTCGGCTCTCCGCATATGGACTTCAAGGACTACATGCGCAGTTACGCGGTGTTCAAGAATCTGCCGGCGGTGATCGCCAAGCTGCGGGCGGAGATTAAAGGGTTAAGGGAGTAGGGAGTAGGGAGTAAGGAGTAGGGAGCACGACGGATACCGGTCGTGCTCTTTACTCCTTACTCTTTTATTCCTTACGCTTTTAGACTTTATAGAAAAACCCGGGCCACCAATCGGCGACCCGGGAAAATCGGTAGCACCGCCAAATTGGGCGGAACCTGAGCTGATTTAACCTTCTTATCGGGACTTGCGATAAGCAAGTAGCCATAAGGGTCAACCAGTGATTTAGGTAATCTAGACGGAAGCGGGCTTCACGGTCTTCACGATGCGCGACGCGACCTTATAGGGGTCGGCGGCGGAGTTCGGACGACGGTCTTCCAGCCAGCCTTTCCAGTCGCGGTCGACCGTAGCGATCGGGATGCGGATGGAAGCGCCGCGGTCGGAGATGCCCCAGCTGAATTCATCAATGGCTTGCGTTTCGTGCAGGCCGGTGAGGCGCAGGTGATTGTCGTGACCGTAAACGGCGATGTGCTCCTTGGTGAGGGGGCGGAAGGCTTCACACACTTTCGCGTAGTCTTCTTTCTTGCCGCTGTTGCGGAGGAAAGAGTTGGAAAAGTTGGCGTGCATACCGGAACCGTTCCAGTCACCTTCTACGGGCTTACACTCGTAGTTGATGTGGATACCGTACTGTTCGGCAACGCGCTCCAGCAGGAAGCGGCCGAGCCAGATCTGATCACCGGCTTCCTTGGCGCCTTTGGCGAAGGTCTGGAACTCCCACTGACCGGGAGCTACTTCGCCGTTGATGCCTTCCACCGTCAGGCCGGCGTCGAGGCAGGCGTCGAGGTGCTCTTCCACGATCTCGCGACCGTAAGCGCGGTTGGCGCCGACGGAACAGTAGTAGGGGCCCTGCGGAGCGGGCTCGGTGCCGTCAGCGGGGAAGCCGAGGGGCTTGTCGGTTTCGGGGTCCCAGAGGAAGTACTCCTGCTCGAAGCCGAACCAGAAGTCCTGGTCTTCGTCGTCGATCGTCGCGCGGCCGTTAGAGGCGTGGGGCGTACCGTCGGCGTTCATGACCTCGGTCAGAACGATGTAGCCGTTCTTGCGCTGGGGGTCGGTGATGATGGAAACCGGCTTGAGTAGACAGTCGGACGCGCCGCCGCTGGCCTGGTTGGTGGAAGAACCATCGAAAGACCACATCGGGCAGTCTTCCAGCTTACCGCTGAAGTTTTCGATGATCTGGGTTTTGCAGCGCAGGAGCTGCATGGGCTCGGTACCGTCGAGCCAAACGTACTGTAGCTTATTCTTAGCCATTGTGAAGGGGAATTTATCCGTGGTTAAATCAGAGGTTATAAGAAAGCGGGCGGGGCCGCCGGTGCAAAACGAGGTCTTTGAAAACCTTGCTTTGCACCCGCGCGCCGTCGCCCGAAGAAGTTGTTTAGAAGGTATACACCGCCGCGAGAATGAAGCTGGCGACGGAGGTGTCGTCACTACTTATAATGGGTAATCCCAAATCCTCGTCGAAACCTTCGGCGGGGAACAGGAAAGAATCGTTACCGCTGTCGAAACGAACTTCCGGAATGAAGGTAAGGGGGCCTACCTTGTAGTTGCCGGAAAGGGTGAAAGCCGTTACGCTGGGCGCGTCGGTCGTGATGGCGTCCGCCTGTTTGCGGGTGAAGTACTCACCGCGCAGACCGATGTCGAAACCGTCGCTCAGGCCAACCGTGGCGTAGAGTGCCGCGCCGGTGAACCCGTCAACGGTGTTACCGTCGATGCTGCTGGATTTGTCGGAGACGTTCAGGCCGAGCATTAATGTCTCGCTGATCTCGTAGGTCGCCGTCAGGTCAACCTGGAAACCGGTCTGGTCCAGATCGTCCGTAGCGCCTTCCCCTTCCTTACCGGCGAGGAAGTTGAGGTAAGCGGCCAGGCCACCGGATTCGGCACTCAGCTGCGCGCCGATGTGCTTGCCCTCTACCTCGTCGAACTTGCTGTCGGTGTCGTTGAAAACACCCACCATGGCACCAAAGCCTTCGGCGATGGCAAAATCCGCCTTTAAGCCGGTGTGAAAGAAAGGACCATTACTGAAGAGGTAGCTGGTGGAGTAGTTGACATTGATCGGGTCGATGACCTCGTAGCCGACGAACGTACCGAAGTTACCAAGGGTAAAAGTAACAAAATCAGAAGGGGCGTAAGTAACGAACAACTGCTGCACGGCGGGAACGTCGACGTTAGCGTCTACGGCACGGGGACCGAAGCCCAACTGGGCGACAACGCTCACCTTATCCCATTCCTGGGCCAGGGTGACATTGGCCATACCGATCGTGAATTCATTCGCGCGGCCGGTGAAGCTGGTGGGGAAGACCAGCGGTTCGCCGCTGGTGGCACCTTCCGTAAAGTTCTGCTGGTAGTAAACGTCAGCGAAACCGGAGATGGTAAGGCCGGGCTTGCCGTCGTCTTCCATGTTCTCCCCCGGCTTATTGCTGGTGGGCTCGGTATCGTTCTGCGCGAACAGGCCGAAGGTCGAAAGCAGCAAAGCCGCGAAGGTAAATTTGAACGTAAGTTTCATTTCAATAGTGATTTGGGGTTGCCCGTAGGGCGAAAAATTGTGGTTCGGTTATTTACCGGACACGGACCAGCCCCTTGGTAAACCAGCGAAGTTGCTTCGCTTTATTACCTTTAGCGCGTTCCCACAAAAGTGCGGGAAACAAGATCCTCAGTTGGGGCGGCTCGGCCGTTTCCGGCGGGCCCGTTGACGTTGCAGCGTCGGCGGGCTTTTTTGGTCAGGTTGCAGGTGCTTGACAGAACCTGCAACTTGCAACCTGCACCCTACCTACCCTTCGGTCAGTTGGAAAACACCGTCTTCCTTACCGTCGGTGTAAGCGTGCATATCGTGCTCGCCGATGTCGAGGCCTTTCAACTCCTCTTCCTCGTCGACGCGGATGCCCATGATGGCCTTGAGGGCGCCCATGATAGCGAATGCGGTAGCGAAAGAGAACAGACCGATGGCGGCAACGCCGATCAGCTGGGTGACGAACTGACCGCCACCGGCCATGTCGCCGAAGATGCCGACGGCCAGCGTGCCCCAGATACCGCATACGCCGTGGACGGAAGTGGCACCGACGGGGTCGTCGATCTTGAGCGTCTTATCGAAGAAAACGATGCTCAGCGGGATGATGATACCGGCGATGGCGCCGATCAGGATAGAATCCATACCGCTCATCTGGTCCGCGCCGGCCGTGATGCCCACGAGGCCGCCGAGAATACCGTTGAGGACCATGGAGAGGTCATAAGATTTGAACATGACGTAAGCCGTAAAGAAGGCGGCGACACCACCGGCGGCCGCGGCCAGGGAGGTGGTAACGAAGACCAGGGAAACGCCGTTAGCGTCCGCGCTCAGGACGGAACCGCCGTTGAAGCCGTACCAACCGAACCACAGGAGGAAAACACCGATGGCGGCCAGGGGCATGCTGTGACCGGGGATGGCCGTGACGCGACCGTCCTTGCGGTATTTCCCCTTACGGGCGCCGAGCAGGATGATGGCGGCCAGGGCGGCGAAACCACCGGCGGCGTGTACCAGGGTAGAACCGGCGAAATCGTAAAAGCCCATCTCGTCGAGCCAGCCCGCGCCCCACTTCCAGCTACCGCTGATGGGGTAAGAGAAGGCCACGAAGATGGTGGCGAAGAGCAGGAAAGGAACGAGCTTGATCCGCTCGGCCACGGCACCGGAAACGATGGTGGCGCAGGTAGCGGCGAACATGCCCTGGAAGATGAAGTCGGAGTAGCCCGTGTAGGTGCTGCCTCCTTCGGCGGCGGCGGCGTAATCCGCCGTAGCACCGGCGGCCCAGTCCATGGGCGCGAAATTGCCGAGCCATCCACCGATGGACCATGCATCGCCGGGGTACATCAGGTTAAAACCTACAATGAAATAGGTCAGCAAGCCGATGCTGATGATCATCGAGTTCTTGAAAAGGATATTGACAACGTTCTTACGCTGTACGAAACCGGCCTCGAGGCTGGCGAATCCGAGGTGCATGATGAAGACGAAACAGGTCGCCACCAAAATCCACAGGTTGTTTACGGTAAACATTGCTTCCATAGCTACAGAAATTTTGTAGTGTGAGTGTAGTTGGGGTTAACGAAAGACCTCCTCTTCCACCGTCGTCGGGCGGCTACGCCGATTGAGCGAAAGCCTGCCCGGACCTTTGGGGTCAAGCGGGAGGAGTCGTAAAATGGTAATGTCTGGTCAGGAGCTAAGGAGGGAAAAGCACGTCGGCTTTCGGTCGTGTGGCGGGTTGGTTAAATCACGCCCTGAAACAAGGTATTCCGGTTGTTCTCGTAACGGCCCGGCAAGCAGCCGGAAAATCAGGCTTCGATCAACGGGAATCAGATGGCGCTCTCGTTCTCTTCGCCGGTGCGGATACGGACGACGCGCTCGATGTCGAAAACGGAAATCTTACCGTCGCCTACCTTACCGGTACGCCCGGCGTTGGTGATGGCGGAAAGAATAGCGTCTACCTTATCAACCGGGGCGAGCAGGTCGAGCTGCAGGCGGGCGATGTAGTCGGCATCATAAACGCTGCCGCGGTAGGTGAGTTGTTCGCCGCGCTGGAGGCCGAAACCCTTTACCTCGGAGAGGGTAAAGAAGTTAACGTCGATCTCCCCGAGGGCGTCGCGAATAGCCTCGAAACGGGAGAGGCGGATGATAGCTTCGATCTTCTTCATGTAAGGAAGTTGTTTGCTTTGTCTGTTCCGTGGTCAGTGGAAAAGTAAACGTGAAGTGAATTGGGGGGGGAAGGCTATCTGGTTAAAGAGCTCATAGCAAAAATCATCATTTTCGCCTTTCGATTGCAAATGTGCAATGCTTGTTAGTACCACGATAGCTTGTTACCTTGGCAAACCGTTATGTTCAAATATTCAATGACATACGTAATCTACCTGAATTTCAGCTGATTATGGAATATAGAACACTAATTTAGTCTCATGCCCAACGCTATAAAGCACCAGCTCTTCAGGCTCATAAAGTCACTCACGAAGGCGGAAAAGCGAAATTTCAAGCTTTTTGCCACCCGCTCCGGCTCCAACGCGGAAAGCTTGTTCATACAGCTATTTGACGCCGTTGACCGCCTGGAGGAACCCGATGACGCCATGATCACCGACCGTTTGAACCTGAAACCCGGGCAGTACAGCAATCTTAAACGCCACCTTTACCAGCAGGTGATGACCAGCTTACGGATCATCTACATCAATAAGGAGATCGACATCGAGCTACGGGAGCAAATCGACTTCACCAGGATACTTTACGGCAAGGGACATTACCTGGATGCACTGCGCACCCTGGAGCGCGCCAAAGCGAAAGCCGTTGAGCACAGCCAGGATTTGTTACACCTGGAAATTCTGGAGTTCCAGAAGCTGATCGAATCGAGACACATTACTTTATCCAGGCAGGTAGACAACAAAATGGACAGGTTACTCAACGAAAGTGCCCAACGTTGTTACAGCGTACTCGACACCAGTGAACTGTTTAGCCTGAACATTCAGATTCACGGTCGTTACATCGAGCGGGGGCATGCCCGAACGGAGGCGGAGAAAGCGGAAACCCACGAATTCTGGCAGCACATCCAGACGGTGCGCGTAGACCGGGAAACCAGCCCTACCACCTTCAACCAAAAGGTCAACCGTTTTCAGGCCTCGATGTGGTTTCATTACATCCAGCTTGATTTTAACGAGGCATTGCGAGCGGCAACCAACGCTCACACGATGTTTACGCTTAGCCGTCAGATGATCCTCAAGGATACGGGGCTCTACCTGCGTTGCATCTACTACCTCACCATGTTCGCTTACCTGAGCAAAGACGGGAAAACGCTGTCTCGCAACGTCAAACGGCTGGAAGAATTCATGGCCGACGATGACATCCACCTGAATGACAACGCCCGTCAAACCGGTCTTATCTACCTGAATCTGGCCCGCTTTAACCAGTACTTCCTGAACGGGGACGGCGCGGCGGCTTACCGGTTGGGTAAAGACCTGAGCCGCGATTATCAAAAGAAAAAATTCCGCCCCAGCCAACAACGACTCGGCCTGTTTCGCTACAAACACGCGGCGGCCTGCTTCCTCCGGGGGTACTACGACGAAGCACTGGATTACCTGAACGACATCATCAACATGCGGCTCACCATCTTCCGCGACGACCTGCTGATCAACACCCGGCTGTTGCACGCCCTTTGCAACTACGAGCTCACCAATTACACCCTGGTGGACTACCAGCTCACCAGCCTTAACCGACTGATGCGCCGTAGCCGGGAAAGCGCGGAAGCGCATCGCCTGGCCGTAAGTGGTTTGCGGCGGTTACTCAAACTCCCCGCCGGCGAACACGCACCCGTTTACGCCAAACTGCGGGAGGAACTCGACGCCTTGCGCGATGACCCCTTCGAGCAAAAAGCATTAGCTTACCTGGAATTAGGAAGCTGGCTGACATCGCACGCTTAAAAAATCTCCCCCTTTTGATTGGTTAAATGAAAAATATGCATCTTTAAGCATGCCTTTTGAGGTAAACCCCGCGCTCAACGCAACCTGCTTATGAAACGTTTTAATCACCTCTTGCTCGCCGTCTCCCTGACGCTGGTGACCGTCCTCCTCGTCCTTGGCAATTCCAGCGGGCCGGCGGCCAACGACAACTACTATACCGGCGCGCCCAGTGGGTTCGGCGGTACGGAATCTACCTGCGACAACTGCCACAGTGGTGGTATCTACGGGGAGCCGGCCATCACCACCCTGTTCATTCTCGACGGAACGCCGGTGGAGAACATCACGGAATACGTACCGGGCGCGACGTACGACGTCTCCGTGTCGGTAGCGGGTACCGGCGATTTAACACCCGGCGGCTTCGGCTTTAGTTCCATTTTCCTCCAGGATGCTGACAACGCGCCCGGCGGTACGCCGTCCGCACCGGTTGCGGGTGCACAAATCAGTGACGGTGCCGCTGGTACGGGACGTAAATACGTGGAACAGGCCTCGGTGAGTAACGACGGCATCTGGTCGTTCAAATGGACGGCCCCGGCGGCGGGCGCGGGCAGCGTCAACTATTACGTATCGGGCAACCTGATTAACGAAGATGGCTTTACGAGCGGTGACAACGGTAGCACCTCCCCCACCATCATTACCCTCGCCGAAGGAGCTTTGCCCGTAGAGTTGACCGCTATTAAGGCAAGCGTGCGCAAAAGCAACGTCGACCTCACCTGGCGCACCGCCACCGAAGACAACGTTTCCCACTTCGCCGTCGAACGCGCTACCGACGGTACAACTTTTGTGCGGATCGACCGGGTGGCCGCGACCGGCTTTTCCGCCGACGACCGCAACTACCACTACACCGACGAAAGCGCGCCGCTGGGCGAAAATTTTTACCGCCTGCGCATGGTGGACCTCGACGAGACTTTCGCCTACAGCCCCGTTGTTTCCGCCCGCGTAGACCGGGGCGCGGCCAGCCTGACGCTTTACCCCAACCCGGCAAACGATCACGTTAGTTTTCTGGGCTTCGTGCCGGAGGGTGCCGCCTTCCGCTTACTCGACGGCGCGGGCCGGACGCAGCGCATCCGTATCGGAACGGATGGGCTTGACATCTCCACTCTTAAAGCCGGTATTTATTACCTGGAAACCACGATCGACGGCCAACGGACCATTCAACGGCTTATTAAGCCGTAATTTGTGGTAGACTTGACTCCGATTTCAGCATTTCTTTTACTTCGCTCTTACCTATTCACACAGCATGACCAATTTCAACTTCCGCTATTTCGCGATTTTCATCGCGATGTCCGGTGCCCTACTTTTCCTCGGCAACTCGAGCGGACCCGCCGCTAACAACAACTTTTTTACCGGCGCGCCGAGTGCCGGCGGCGGTACGGAAAGCACCTGTAGCACCTGCCACAACAACGGCGGCTTTGGTGAGCCGGTCCTCAACGTCACCTTCGCTTCCGGTGATTCCACGCTTTCGGTACTGGAATACGTACCGGGCCAGACGTACCAGGTAACGGTAGCCGTGGGCTACGGTGGCACCGCGCCTTCCGGCTACGGTTTTAGCTCCCAATTCCTCAAAGACGCCACGCCGGCGGGTACGCCGGCCAACCCCGGCGACGGCGTTCGCATCAGCAACGGCCCCGCGGGGTCGGAGCGGCGGTACATCGAGCACAGCGCGCGCAGTGTCGACAGCACCTTCACTTTCGACTGGACGGCCCCCGAGGCCGGCACCGGTGAGGTGGACTACTACGTGACTGGCAACCTGGTCAACGCGGCCCAGGGTACTGGCGGCGACAACGGCAGCACTTCCCCCACCATCATTACGTTGACGGAGGGCGTGGCGTCCAGCGTTCGCTATTTCACCAGTATTCCGCACGCGCTCTACCCTAACCCGACGCTCGGTGCGTCCACCCTGCGCATCACCCCCGCGACTTCCGGTGATTACATGCTGGAACTCCGTAGCATCGACGGCCGCTTCGTGCGCACCGCCACCCACCGACTAACGGCGGGCCTGACCGAGATTGCTGTGCCGTCCCAAAATTTACCCGCCGGTGTTTACGCCGTGCAGTTGACGGGGGAAGGTAGCCGGTTGGTGAGCCGACTCGTAGTCAGGTAAGAAGTCGTCAAGTGAGAAGTGGGAAGTAATACCAGACTTCCCACTTCAGTACTTCCCACTTAAATAGGGGCGGGGCCGCGGGATGCGAGGCCGGGTTTTCAGAAACCTCGGTTTGCGTCTCCTGGCCAACGCTCCTTCCCCATTCCTTTGCACCCGCGCCCCCGCCCGAATGAACTCGGAGCGGGAAAACGTCGTTAAAGCCAAAAAAATTCATGGCAGGTTTCACCCTCAGCAGTTCGGAATTCAACGGCCAGGTGCCGAAGCAAAACGTCTACCACGATTTCGGTGCCGGCGGCGGCAACCAAAGCCCGCAACTGACGTGGAGCGGCGCGCCCGAAGGCACCAAAAGCTACCTAATTACGCTATACGACCCCGACGCGCCCGGCCCCGGCTGGTGGCACTGGTGCGCCTTCAATATTCCCGCCTCCGCCACGGAATTGGCCACCGGCGCGAGCGGCAATGGTATGCCCGACGGCACCCTGGAAGTCGCCAACAGCTACGGCGCGAAAGGCTACGGCGGTGCCTGCCCGCCCCCCGGCGACGTCGCCCACGCTTACCACATCACGATCCATGCCCTGAGCACCGACAAACTGGACCTGGATACAAATGTGCAGCCAGCGATGGTCATGTTTATGGCGGCGGAGCACATAATCGGGAAGGCGGGAGTGACGGCGTTTTATGCGCGCTGATGTATCCTCTTTCAGATCGGATACGCTCATTTTTTTGCTTTCCACCAGCTAAGAAATGCCGTGGTACTCCTCTTTATATCGTTCGTAATCATCCGGCTGGGTAGAGCTTGGTGAGTAATCCGCTACAATGGCGAGGATATCATCGTCGGGCTTCACCGCGATGTATTCTACCGGAGGTAGCTCCGTGAGCCCTTTAACGATGTATTGTTCTACCAGTTTGGACAAACTAAGCCCATGGTAGCGAGCAAGTCGTTTCCCCTCTTCCTTGATGGACTCTTCAATACTGAGCGTCAATTTTGAGACCGCCATAACTCTACGTATGATTTAAAAATAAGCCACGTACAGCTGATAAAAGTTCAGGATTAATCCAAATACCGCTTAGTAATTCCCCCGTACGCATCAATCCGTCGATCCCGAAAAAACGGCCAGATCCGCCGCACCTCCGCCGTGCGGGCGCGGTCGATGGTAACGACGGTCGTGATTTCCTCGTCTTGCGGGCCTTGCCACAGGTATTCCCCTTGCGGCCCGGCCACGAAGGAGGAGCCCCAGAACTGAATGCCGCCCGTCACCCCGCTCGGGTCCGGCTCGAAGCCGGTGCGGTTGACGGAGACGACGGGCAGGCCGTTCGCCACGGCGTGGGCGCGTTGGCTGATCAGCCAGGCGTCGCGCTGCCGGGCCTGTTCGGTGGGTTCGTCGGTCGTTTCGTAGCCGATGGCGGTAGGGTAGATCAGCAGTTCGGCACCGGCCAGGGCCATGAGGCGGGCGGCTTCGGGGTACCACTGATCCCAGCACACCAGCACGCCGAGCTTACCGACGCTGGTCTGGACGGGCGTGAAGCCGAGGTCGCCGGGCGTGAAGTAGAATTTTTCGTAGTACGCCGGGTCGTCAGGGATGTGCATCTTGCGGTACTTGCCCGCGATGCTTCCGTCCCGCTCGATCACCACGGCGGTGTTGTGGCAGAGGCCGGGCGCGCGTTGTTCAAACAGGGAGAGCACCAACACGCAGTCCAACTCCCGCGCCAGCTCACCGAAATATTCCGTGCTGGGACCGGGGATGGTCTCCGCCTGATCGAAAACATCGGTTTCCTCCGTCTGGCAGAAGTAAAGCCCGGTGTGGAGTTCCTGGAAAACGATGAGCTCGGCGCCACCGGCCTTACACCGGCGGGCGGCGTCGGCGGACTTGGCGATGTTGGCGACGCGGTTGCCGGTGTTGGATTGCTGGACTAGGCCGACGTGGAGGAGGGTAGACATGGATGTAGGTTGCGTGGGAGCAACAAGCGGCCAGGGGGTTAGGATGATCAGGATGTGAAAATCATACAACCTTAACTACAGCCCAGGTCTTGTTGAAAGCGGGCGGACATTGTGACTTTCGAGGGGTCGACACCAAGATGTTTGACAATTAATAATCTTAACTCACGCAACAACGTTTCATCATCACGGAAATCGGGCAGAACATCAACGTAATTCAACTCCGTTATCGCACGGATAAAAGCACCGACCGTTTGTTGCGGTAAGAGCGTCGAAGATGCATGTCGAAGTGGTAAATAGCTGACCAAAATGATCATCGCCATAACGATCACCAGCCCGGCGGCAAAAACAAAGCCGGCCGGATATAATATCAAAGCCGATACTATTACCCCCACAACCGTTAGATTCTCAACATCAGAAAACCAAGTCGGTACCTGGAGCCTAGGAAACTGCAAACCGGCAGTCGCCGACAATTGATCGTAAAATTGTTTTCGTCCATCTTGCGGCACAAAGTCCTCCAGCGGTGCATCAGGATGACATCGACGACGTAAATGATAGGGCAGTGAAGCCCGGAAACGGTAGAAAACGTGCTGAGTTTTGCATTTTAATCCGGCTGCCGACATACGCAGTCGTAACACCGCATGGTATAGGTCTGCAACAGTCAATATCTCTACCGCCCGTGCATCAGGAATGTAAATGCCAAACCGGTCCTCAACGGCAATTACCAGTTCAACGGAGTCGAGTCCCATAATCACAAGTTTTGGTCAACGACTACTCCATAAATATGTAGCCGCTGTATTAACGTAGCATCAGGTTTTGGAACCGCCCGTCTAACATTCGGAGCAAAGCTCCTCAACCATCGCTATCTATGCCTCCCCCTCATAATCAAACGGCAGCACCTTCGAGTCCTTCACCGTAGACAGCGTCATCAGCGTCTTCAGGCGTTCGATCTCGTCTATCTGCTGGAGGGTTTTGAAGAGTAGCCGCTCGTAGGTAGGGATGTCTTTGCAGACGATCTTGATCAGGAAATCCGCCTCGCCGGTAATGATGTAGCACTCGGTGATCTCCTCGATGGACTGCACCTGTTCGAGAAAACTTTCGCGGGCCTGGTTTTTGCGCCAGTCGAGGGATACGAGAACGAAGGTCTTGACCATCAGGCCGATCGCTTCGGGGTTGACCTGGGCGTGGTAACTATTGACAACGTCGTTCTGCTCCAGTTTTTTGACGCGTTCCAGCGTCGGGGCGGGGCTGAGACCGATCCGTTTGGAAAGGTCGAGATTGGTGATCTTGCTGTTCTCCTGCAGAATACGCAGGATGTTCAGGTCTATTTTATCGAGTTTATCGGACATATCGTGGGTTAGGAATGTTGGTGCGGCGAAGATAGCCGCACCAACAATTATTTCATAATTTCGCCTGAAAAAGTATAAAATTTTCCTGACACCCGTTTACGGCCAAATTCCAAGGGCAATGTAGTCGCTGGATATCTTGCTGATAGCCAGTGCGAAAGCAGCCGTACGGAGGTCTTTGATGTCCCGGTTATCGGTGTACATTTTGTAGACGCCCTGAAAACCGGTGATCATCGTTTCTTCCAGGCCGGAGCGCACGAGGTCCACCTCGTCGGCGCCGCGGACGATCATGTCCTTGTCGCGATCGCTGATCGTTTTGCCGGTGGTGGCTTCGATCTGCTCGACGATGCGACGGTAGGCGCGCTCATCGAACCGCTTTTCGAGGCGGCCGAAGCGCATGTGGCTCAGATTCTTTAACCACTCGAAGTAGCTGACCGTAACGCCGCCCGCGTTGAGGTAGATGTCGGGGATGACGATGACCCCCCGCTCGGCCAGAATGGCGGCGCCATCGGCGGTAACCGGGCCGTTAGCGGCCTCGGCGATGATCTTGGCTTTGACGTGCGGGGCGTTGTCGGCGTCGATCTGGTTTTCAAGAGCTGCGGGCACAAGGATGTCGCATTCGAACTCCATGACGGCGCGGCGCTTGTCTTTGCCGAAGATCTGCGCGTCCGGGTAGCTGAGGATGCTGCCGTGGTGCGCGCGGTGCCGCAGCAGGGCGTGGATGTCGATGCCCTTGGGGTTATAGATGGCGCCTTCGACCTCGGAAACACCGATGATCTTCACGCCGCCCTCGTCCTGGCTGATGGTGGCCGTATGGCTGCCCACGTTACCGAGGCCCTGGATGACCATCGTCTTCCCTTCGATGCCGAGCTCCAGGCCCAGCTTGTCCATCAGGTCTTTCTGATTGCAAGCCTCGCGGATGCCGTAGAAGACGCCCCGGCCGGTGGCCTCGGTGCGGCCGCGAACGCCGTTCTGATTGACGGGCTTACCGGTCACGCAGCCGGCGGCGTTGATATCGTCGGGGTGAAAAGAGCGGTAGGTATCGTAAATCCACGCCATTTCCCGGCTGCCGGTGCCGTAGTCGGGAGCGGGCACGTCGATGGCCGGGCCGATGAATTTGTGGCGGATCAGTTCGGTGGTGTAACGGCGGGTGATCTTCTCCAGGTCGGCCTCACTGTACTCCCAGGGGTTGATCTTCACGCCGCCCTTCGCGCCGCCGAAGGGCACGTCGACGATGGCGCATTTGTAAGACATCAGGGTGGCGAGGGCCACGACCTCGTCCTGGTTGACGTGGTTGGAAAAGCGGATGCCGCCCTTGGTCGGGCTGCGGTGGTTGGAATGCTGGGCGCGGTAGGCCTCGAGCACCTTCACCTCGCCGTTGATCTTGACGGGAAAGTGAACCTGGTAAACACCGTTGCATATCTTGATCTGCTGCAGCAGACCGTCGTCCAAACCGGTGTGGGGCGCCGCGGCATCGAAGTACCGGTTTACGCTGTCGAGAAATGAAACTTCTTTAGGCATGATCATCAATTTGGTTTTCTAAATCCGATAGGCGGCGATCGAGTCGCCACAGGTAAAAAGCAATGCCGAGAAAGACCACAACGATCACGGCCACCACTACGTATATCTTGCCGATGCCGCGCAGAAAATCCGCCGGTGGTTGGGCGGCGGACTGCGCGCATAGGGCCGCTACGGAAAAGCAGAGAAGAACGGTGGTGGACAAGAATCGAGCCATGGGCTACCGGGCGTTTGGTTAGGACGGCAAAGGTAGCCTTTGCCGCGTGGGCTAAATGTAGCTGTTTGGAGCGGGAATATGGATTGTTACACGGAAATGATTCTTAGGGCGGGCATAAGCTCGTCGGCCGAGGCATGACAACGGGGCGAAGCGAGGTTGGCTCGGCTCGTCCGACGAGCGTTCCCCATCGTCACTTCAACCGCCCCTATCGGTTGCGGCAAATGACCCGCTCGGCGGCCGACGAGCTACGACCTTGCCGCCCTTTGTTTTGCACCCGCGTCCCCGCCCAAAACACCGTTCGTCCACGCCGCCACGACGTTCATCGAACGGATTTTAAGAAAAGCTTGAAAGAAGGTACTTTAGCGACAACGAATCAAACAACCACCCCATGAAAGTCTCCTCCCTGCACATCGGCAATAACGTTATCGAAGCCCGCAACAACATGTGGACCGGCATCGAAACGGTCTACTTCAATGGTCGCCGCGTCAGCCGTCAGTTCAACTGGTTCGTCGGCATCCATGAATTCGAAGAGCTGGCCGACGACGGTATCAATATGGATTACTACCGCGTCGAGTTCCGCGTCAACTGGGGCCGCATGTGCATGATCAGCGCCGATATGTACCGCAACGGCGAGTGCATCCTCAACGACAGCGGCGTCACGAACCGTTTCCACCCCACCGCCATGCCCGCCACGGACAGCTACCACAACGCCCGCCGCGGCTGGACGGATGACCGCGAACGCGCCGCCAACCCGGTCTACCGCGAAGAAGACCTGGTTTAACTCAGCCCGTTTAAAAAGACCACCTCTATGTTACGATTGAGCCTCCCCGTCGGTGACGATCTGTTGGAAATTCATAAGTTTTTCTGGAAGGGCAAAGACGCCATTTACTGGAACGGTGAGTTGATGAGCAGCAAGAAGCGCTTCTTTACCAGTCACCACGTTTTCCGGGTGCCTAACTCGCTGACCGGCGGGGAAGACGTCTTCCGCATACGCGTTGGGGCGGGTCTGAACGGTACCTCCTACGGCATAAAGCGTAATGACAAAGTGCTGCTCGGTACTTACCGTGACGGCCTGACCCATGAGAACCGCGAAAAAATGCCCGGGGCCGACCAGCTTGACCTCAACCAACGTCCCCGCCGCCGGGCCGCCGCCGAGCCGCGGCCCGCGGAAGTTTGGCGGGAGGACGATCTGATCGTCTAAACACCCCGCCGATGTGCGTCGTAAATCTCCGCGCGGAAGAATGGGAGACACGCCGCCCGGAAAGCTACCTTTGCCGTCCCTTTATTACATTCCCCCTTTAAGCCTTTACTTCAATGGCCGGCAGCACCTTCGGACAACTTTTCCGCATCACCACATTCGGCGAAAGCCACGGCGTCGGCCTCGGCGTCACGATCGACGGATGCCCGGCGGGCATCGATTTCGACGAACAATTCGTGCAGGCCGAACTGGCCCGCCGCAAGCCCGGCCAGAGCCGCATCGTCACCCAGCGCAAGGAAAACGACGGCGTACAGGTGCTTTCCGGCGTCTTCGAGGGTAAGACGACCGGCACGCCCATCGGTATGATCATTTTCAACAAGGACCAGCGGAGCAAAGACTACGGGCACATCTTCGACAAGTTTCGGCCCAGCCACGCCGACTACACCTTCCACGCCAAATACGGCGAGCGGGACTACCGGGGCGGCGGCCGCTCCAGTGCCCGCGAGACGGCGGCCCGCGTTGCCGCCGGGGCCGTGGCGCAACTGTTGCTGCGTCATTTCGGCATCGAGATCAAAAGCTACGTCAGCCAGGTGGGCCACGTAACGCTCGACAAAACCTATAAAGAACTGGACCTCGGCCGGATCGAGGCCAACGACGTGCGCTGCCCCGACCAGGAGGTGGCCGCCGTGATGGAGAAGGAGATCCTGACCGTCCGTAAGGCCGGTGACACCATCGGCGGCGTCATCACCTGCGTGGCGACGGGCGTCCCCGCGGGTTGGGGCGAGCCGGTCTTCGACAAGCTGCACGCCGACCTCGGCAAGGCCATGCTCAGCATCAATGCCTGCAAGGGCTTCGAGTACGGCTCCGGCTTCGCGGGCGTCACGATGCGCGGCAGCGCGCACAACGACGAATTCTATACCGAGGACGACGGTACCGTGCGGACCAGGACCAACCGCAGCGGCGGCATCCAGGGCGGCATCTCGAACGGGGAGGATATTTACTTCCGGGCGGCCTTTAAGTCGGTCGCCACCATCATTCAGGATCAGGCCTCGGTCAACGAGGCGGGCGAGACGGTGACGGTGACCGGAAAGGGGCGGCACGACCCCTGCGTGCTACCGCGCGCCGTGGCGATCGTGGATAATATGACGGCGCTGGTACTGGCGGATCATTGCCTGCGGGCTCGGAGTAATCGGTTGGGGGAGGTATGAGGTAGTCGTTATTAATGGCTCTTCTGGCCTGAAGGCCTTCCACCTTCACGACCTGAAGGTCGGGCAACCATCAAACTTTCCCCAAACACTCCTTCAGCGCCTCCCGCCAGTGCCGCGGCGCGCCAACCACTTCCGTTACTTTCCCCGTATCCAGCACGCTGTAGCTCGGGCGTTTGGCGGGTGTCGGGTACTGCTCGGTACGAATGGGTTTCAGCTTACAGTCGGTGCCCGACAGCTCAAAAACGGCGTGGGCGAAATCGTACCAGGAACAGACGCCGCTGTTGGCGAAATTGTAAATACCGGGTTTGGCTTTTTCGCGGAACAGGCCCAGGGCGGCGGCGGCGAGATCGGCCGCGTAGGTCGGGCTGCCGATCTGATCGGAGACGATGCTGAGCTGGTCGCGTTCACCGCCTAAGCGCAACATGGTACGCACGAAATTGTGGCCGTATTCGGCGTACACCCAGCTGGTGCGGACGACGTAGGCGTCCGGGTGGTGCTTCATCACGATGTTCTCGCCTTCCAGTTTGGTGCGGGCATAAACGCTGGTGCCGAGGGTGCGGTCGTCTTCGCGCAGCGGGCGGTTGTAGCCATCGTCGTAGACGTAATCCGTGCTGAAATGGACAAAACCGACGCCCGCTTCGTGGCAGGCGGCGGCGAGGCGCTGGGCACCTTCGACGTTGACCCGGCGGCACTTCTCGGGCTCGGCTTCGGCGCGGTCTACGGCCGTGTAGGCGGCGGCGTTAAAGCAAACGTCGGGCCTGGCGTCGGCAAAGGCGGCGCGCAGATCGGCGGGCTTCGTGATGTCGAGCATCGAGCGGTTGTAGGCAAATATGCGTACGTCGGGCAGGGCGCGGGCGGCACCGATCAGTTTTTGACCGAGTTGGCCGCCGGCACCGCAGATCATAATTCTATTCATGCGGCGGCGAAGGTAGGGCGGACGACGGGCTTAACGGTTAAAATGCCCGGGCTTTCAGAGAGAATTCAGGGGGGCGGGGACGCGGGTACAAAGGATGGTTTGCAAAGGCGTCGGTATTCCCGGATGACCTAGTACGAAAACAGCGGTAAGTCGCGGCCTTCCCGCCCGGCCAAATCGAATAACGGCCAGGGCAATCGCTTTTAGATAAACAAAGGGCCTATGGATAGTGAGTACTATGAAAACAGCTTATTTAGATGATAGAACGCTGCGCTATAGATGGTAGAGGGTAGGCTACCGCATGGTCAGGGCGTCGGAGCCGTGCGGCAGCCTACCCACTACCGTCTAACGTCTGAAATTGTTTAATTGCTGAAAAACCGTTTAAACCTTAAAAGCGATTGCCCTGATAACGGCCTTAATTCTCCCCCGCGCTGCCTAACTTCGCCCCCGATGACCGACGCCCACCGCCAGGATGCCTTCCGCAAGTATTTTTACCGCCAGCTCGATAAGATCGCCGCCAACGCGGAGTACACTGACGTAGCGCGCGCCCAATCGCTGCGCCGCCTGATCCTGGAAATCTTCGAGCGGGCGACGGATAAGGACAAGCTGCACTTCAGCACCAACTTCGCCCGCATCAGTTACGTCGCTCACAAATTCGGCATCCCGAACGTCCATATTTTTCAGGAGCGGCGGTTCCGGCAACGACGGGCCGAAAAGCTCAAGCCGGAGCAACTCGCCGACCACCTGACCACCGGCTACCGCGTGGCGACCGAGCTCGTCCGCGCGCTCTTCGGCGGGGCGGTACCGCAGCCGTGGGTCGATTACCTGACGCTGCCCTACCCCATCCCCTACGCCAAGCCGGAGGTGAAGGGCCGCTTCCCCACCCTGCGCGTCGTCGCCGTCGAGGTGGACGAGGAGGAAGAATTGCTGTACGTACGCGAAGAGGCGCGGCCCGAGCAGATCTACGGCATCCCCTTCGGGCGCGACACCGTGCCCAACCCCTTCATCGCCCAGGCCATCGCCATCGTGCGCCAGATCAGCGGCCTGCCCCGCGCGCTGAACCTGATCAACGCCGAGCTGCGCGACGACGGCCACCTGCACCCCGCCCAGATGGTGGTGGAGCCCGACTACCTGATCGACGTAACGGCCGTGGCGGAAAGCTTCAGCGGCAGCCACCACTACCAACCGTGGACCTACCTGGCCAAGAAACTGGTCACCATGAAAGCCGCCATGCCGTTGGTGCGCGGTAACCTCGTCAACTACTTCCTCGACCGGCTGGTGGAAGACCCGGAGGTGAGCTTCCGTGACCTGATGGGGCGCATCTTCCAGACCCAGCCGCTACAGCTCTGCCTGTTCGACGACAAGCAGATCAGCGACCTGATCGGGCAGCTGAAGACCCACTTCGTGACGCTGCAAAAGTTCGTCAACCAGGACCTGGCGGGCATCGACATCGACCGCGAGCAGATCTTGCTGGAGCCGAGCTTCCTGAGCCCCACCTACGGCGTGCAGGGTCGCCTCGACCTGCTGCAGGCGGGCAAACAGCGGGAAGACCCGACGACGATCGTCGAATTGAAAACCAGCAAATACTGGAACACCAATAAATACGGGCTGAACCAGACGAACTACATTCAGACCCTCCTCTACGACCTGATGATCAATCAGGCGCTGGGCGAAGGGGCAAACGTACGGAGTTACATCCTGTACAGCGCCGACTTCGAGAGCGGGCTGAAGTACGCGCCGCCGGAGAACACCCAGAAGCTGGAGGCCATCGCCGCCCGCAACCAGATCATGGGCATAGAACTGCTGCTGGGCCAGCTCGGCGCGACGGGCGACGACCTGGAAGTCGCCACCACCCGCCTGATGCACCGGATGCAACCGGTGAAACTGAAAGACCTGAGCAAATTCGCCAAGCGCGACCACGACGAAGTCCTGCTGGTCTACGGTAAGCTGAACGAGCTGGAACGCCGCTACTTCGGGGCCTTCCTCGGCTTCACGGCGCGGGAGCAACGGCTGGCCAAGACGGGCGAACAGAAGCTGGAGGGCATCAACGGTCTGGCCAGCCTCTGGCTCGACGAGCGGGAGGCGAAGATCGAACGCTTCGAGCTGCTGGACGGGCTGACGTTTGCGGACTACGACGAGAAAAAGTCCATCCTCACCCTCGACCGGGCGGCGACGGACGAGCGGCTGGTGAAATTCCGCCAGGGCGACATCATCGCGCTGTACGCCACGCCGACGGACAACGCGCGGCCGGGCGACGTGCTGGCTTCCCAGGTGCTGAAATCGACCATTGTCGACATAGGACCGAAGCAGGTCCGCATACGTCTGCGGAGCCAGCAACTGAACGATACGGCCTTCCGCCGCGCCAAATTCTGGAGCCTGGAGAAGGACGTGATGGACAGCAGCTTCCGTAACCACTACCGGGGGATGTTGATCTGGGCGGCCGCCGAACCGATGCTGCGCCGCAAGTGGCTCGGCCTGCGCCCGCCGGACCGGGCCGAAACCCACCCCGAACGCATCGCCGCTACGCTGACCGACGAGCAGGATGGCATCCTGCGCCGCATCATCACCGCGCCGGATTACTTCCTGCTGTGGGGGCCGCCGGGAACGGGAAAAACCAGCCAGATGCTGCACCACCTCGTTCGCCACCTGCTGGAGAACAGTGGGGAAAGCCTGCTGCTCGTTGCCTACACCAACCGGGCGGTGGATGAGATCTGCGAAAGCATCGAGCGGATCGCGGGCGAAGACGGCGGCCCGTTCAAGGATTACTTGCGGATCGGGAGCCGCTACGGCGTCGCGCCCCGCTTCGAAGATCAGCTGTTGCAACTCAAAAGCGCGAAGGTCAACAAGCGGGCGGAGCTCAAGGCACTGATCGAACGGACGCGCATCGTGGTCGGCACGGTGGCCAGCGTGGGCGGCAAAGCGGAGTTGTTCGAGCTTAAACGGTTCGACCGCATCATCGTGGACGAGGCCAGCCAGATCCTGGAACCACTGCTCGCCGGTTTGCTGCCGCGCGCGCCGCGCGCCCTGTTGATCGGCGATCACCGGCAGCTGCCCGCCGTGGTCCAGCAAAGCAACTCGGATACCCGGGTCAACGACGAGCAGCTGCGCGACATCGGCCTGACGAACCTGGCCACCAGCCTGTTCGAGCGGCTGTACCTTACCGCCCAGGCGAAGGGCTGGGACTGGGCTTACGATCAGCTCAGCCACCAGGGGCGGATGCACCAGGAGATCATGGCCTTCCCGGCCGCCGCGTTCTACGAACAACGCCTGCGGATACTGCCCGAGGGGATTCCGCACCGGCTCACCCAGCTCTCCGAACTTTCGCTGGCACCCGACCCCGCGGTCGTCGGGTCGCCTCTCGAAAAAAAGCTGTCCGAAAACCGCCTGCTGTTCCTGCCCACCGAGCCCGACCATGCCGAAGCCGACCCGAAAGTCAACGGCCATGAAGCCGAACTGATGATCGAACTCATCCATGCCTACACCCGCCTTTACGCCGCCACCGGGCGACCGATCGCGGCGGGGGACATCGGCATCATCACGCCCTATCGCGCCCAGATCGCGCACATCCGCCGCCACCTCGAAGCCGCCGGCCTGCCCGCCGACCACTTCCAGGTCGACACCGTGGAACGCTATCAGGGAGGCGCCAAACGGATCGTGCTGATCTCGCTGTGTACCAACGAGTACGCCCAGATTCAGATGCTCTCCCAAATCAGTGAGGAAGGCGTGGACCGCAAGCTGAACGTGGCGATGACGCGGGCGCGGGAGCACCTCGTTATCGTGGGGTGCCCCGATATTCTGCGGCAAAGCCCGGTGTATTCGGAGTTGTTGGATTTTGTTGCCCGCATGGGTAAGGACTTCCAAGTACAGGTAAGAACATAGAAAAAGAATACTCAGATAAAGTAAGTTAGTAAATTTTCAAAAATACAAAAAATTGTGCTACGGCTTCACCACTTTTTGAAAACTATTTGCAATGGCAGGTCACTTTCTCATTTAACCTAATCCGATCAGAAGTCTCCTTCAAAAAATTACACAAATAAGCTTTTAAACGCGTAATGTTAACATGAATTTCCTTTGATCTATTGAACATTTATAAGAATGAAACCTACAGTAAATTTTAGGCCCCATGATAAAAAGGCAATCTTTACAAAATTTTTCTCTCATAAAAAATTCATCATGAAGTATTTCCTAGTCATCTCTTTTTTATCTCTCCTTTTTCTTGCCTCATGCGAGAAATATGAAGCCGCATCTGAAAAATCAATTGCACATATCGAAATAAAGGACGTTTACTTCGAGTCATTGCAGAACGAATACGTAGACTCATCGTTTATGGTCACGGTTTATAATTCTGCTTTACTCCCATACCTTGATCTTCCTAAGGATTGTAAATCCAAATTCGGAGTAGAGAGAGTGTCTGCAAAGGAATATATGTTTGTTAAAAACAAATATTTAGAGGCAATTCAAAAATTTGCCAACGATAACTTTAATATAAATTCTTCAAAAATAAAAAGATGTCTGATTAGTGGACAATATGCTTTTTCCATTGATGGATGTACTAGGGATGAATACTTAAAGGTCGCTAGTAATAAAAATGTTAAATCAATCCGTTCGAACGCAAAAATAAGTTTTTCTCCTATGACACCGCATTCAAATATAAATTTGAAACATGTTCAATAAAAACAATCATCAGGCCAAATTCCTGGATGCCATTTTGGTAAATCTGGAGGGGCGATGAATGGTGACGTTTCTAATCTGGACCACAGGCTGGAACGGTAATGCGGGTCATAAGAATGCTTTACCTGGACTCTACATTTGGATAGTGAATTTCTATGACGAAAATAATAAAATTACAATCACAAAGAGAGGTACAGTAACACTAATCAGATAGCTAAATTGTCTGAAACTGAATCATCCATCATAAACACACCCAAACACCACCGTCATATACACCCAAAACCCCACCGCTATCACGTGTACGAAGGTCTCGAACCGTTTCCCCCGCCACAACTCCGAGGAATAAACGAAAAGCTGAAAGATCAGCCGCAGTCCCCAGAAAACCGATAGCCCGAGACAGATGCGCCGCCCGAGCCGCGTGGCGATCAAATCCTCTCCCGACGTGACGCAGAGCAGCCCGAGGGAAAAAACCATGAGTGCGATGAAGATCATGTGGGTCCATAGCATCTGCCGGTTCATCAGGCTGATGGGCGCGAGATCACGTTTCCAGTCGAGGTAGCCGGGAACGAAAACGTGGAGGAAGGAGAGCAGCATTAGGAGCCAGCCGATGATGGTGAGGTGAATTAGCATGAAACGATAAGGTGACTATATATTTTAATTTTGATGATGTTCAGTGAGTTCCGGGTTAAAGCCCAATCACTCCTTTTCCATTCTTACCTTGTCTCCCAACTCGGTACCCCTCCACCAGCTGCACCACCGTCCCGTAATTCATCAACCCTTCGTGCACCCCCTGCGCCTTCAAATACGCATCGTAGGTCGCGTTGCGCACGGCCGGCGCGATGTTTTTGTACAGTTTCCCGTTGTCGTAGATCGCCTGCAGGTCGTTGCGGATGCCGGGGTCGAGGGAAGCGGCGCGCCAGGCCCAGTAGGCTTCGGGCTCCAGCTGGCGGAGTTTACCGGCGATGCGCCGCCAGTACGCCAGTCGCAGCGGGTAAGCGAGCCGCGGGTCTTCGGCGTAGGCCGCCGTACGCCAAGCCCAGAAGGTGCAGGTACCTTCGTCGCCGAAACCGTAGGCGTGGGCGAGTTCGTGGGCCATGACGGCGGGCTTTTGCAGGGGGTGTAGCCCGGCGTCGATGTTGCCTTCGCCCGCCCAGGGCCAGTAAACGCCGGCGGTGGACCAGCTTAAAAGGATGCCTTTCGGGTAAAGCTGTTGGCCGCCGGGGCGGCCGGGGTCGGGGTAGCCGTCGGCGCGCAAGGCTCGGCGAAGAAGAGGGCGAACGTCGAGCGGATCGCCGAGGTCGGCGGCCGTGAGGGCGAAGGTATCGGCCGTCAACCCGGTGCGGAGGCGGGCGAGTTGGGCGGCTTCCGTGTAAACGCGCGCGCGGAGTTCCCCCAACGTCGGCTGGTAGCGGGTGAAACCGATTTTCCGGTCAACCGGTACGCGGCCGTAGTTGAAACCCCACGCCAGCAGAAAAGTCGCGACGAGCAGGGCGATGGAATTGACGACGCGGCGGAAGAGCCACGGCCAGGCCTTCGCATCTTTACTCCCTTTTTCCTTTTCCCCCCTACGCCCTTTGCTCCTTTCCCGGCACCCGCGCACCGTCGCCCAAACCCACCAGATCACCCCCACCCAAAAGAGGTAATAGATTGGAAAAGGCAGTAGCCAAGCGATGGTGAAATCATAGATGTAACGAAGGGCGACGAAGAGGCCGCGGCTGTACACCGCCTCGATGATGGCGGCCGGAAGCAGCACCCGCAAAGCCAATAGTAGTGCCGTCAGCCCAACCGGCCACCAGCTTAAAAACGGAATACTATCGGGAGACTTAGTGTCGGATGGCGTCAATTGATTCAGGGTATTTGATTGTGGTTTCAACCATCATTGCCAGGAGGTTGTTGTTTGATCGTGCGCTTTGCACAAAACTAAAATCACCCCAATTATGGCCTTTGAGCTAACTGATGCTAACTACCAGGAAAATGTACTTGACAAGAAAGGCATCGCCGTTGTCGATTTCTGGGCGGAATGGTGTGGCCCCTGCCGCATGATCGGCCCCATTATCGAAGAACTCGCTACCGAATACGACGGCAAGGCACTGGTCGCCAAGGTCGACGTTGACGCGAACTCCGAACTGAGCGCCAAGTACGGCGTACGCAGCATCCCTACGATCCTGATCCTGAAGGACGGTGAAGTGGTCGACAAGCACGTCGGCGTAACCACTAAGCAGGCGCTGGCCGAAAAGATCGAAGCCCAGCTGGTGGCGGCATAATTCCGCGCCACAATAGAAACAGAAAGCCCCGTTACCGAGTCAGGTAGCAGGGCTTTTTTTATTTAACACCTTCGCCACCCTTCCCAACCCGCAAACAGGTAAGCCGCCCCTACCCCAACCCAGCCCGGCAGCACCGCCAGCAGGATCGCCGCCGCCAGCGTAACCGTGGCGAAGTGGCCGAGGAAGGTCAGCCGGTCACTGTGCAGGAACATGCCGACGATCAGGGCCAGACCCAAGCCCGCCAACAGCGGCGCGCACGGGAAGTCCAGCAGCAAAACGGCGACGGCCGCGAAGCCGAGGTACGTCAACCGCCAACCTACGTGATAATCCGGCGCGCAGTCGAAGCCCGTCGCCGGTGGTTTGGTGCCGGCGATCACCCGGCGGTTATAAGTGATCAACCAGTAAAGGGGTTTCAGGGCAGCAATGAAAAAGCGGCTGCGTAATAAGGGTTTTAGGCGCGGCAAAGCATTGCCGACGACGGTCGTCATCGCGTCAAGGCCGTAGCGGACCTCGCCGGTAGCGGCGTCGTAAAGGGGGATTTCGTGGCGGCCGCGGTCCAGGTCGAGCGCGGGAATATCACCAGCCTTCAGGTGGCTGAACGGGCGACGCTCACTCCAGTTAAGATGGGTAAAAACACCAGTGTAGCCTTTGCACATCGGGCAGGCATCGTCGTAGAGAAAAGTGGTGGTAGCCATGTCGTTCAGCGTTGGTGACAGGACAAAGATAGGCGAAAAATATCAAACTTTCATTTTTTTCTGAAAACTTTGAATTTTACTTTTCCGAATCGGCATTTGCGTTACGCGGCATGTTGCGGCAGCCCTATTCGTCCGTCATTTACGAAGGCGTTGACTTGGGTAACGT
>ENA-ORXT01001175-ORXT01001175.1-marine-metagenome-genome-assembly--contig:-NODE-1175-length-36499-cov-5.239059_pt1 | contig 36499 bp, 26 predicted proteins | sample MGYA00237868_ERZ511482 | MGnify/ENA metagenome assembly ERZ511482 | reverse complement strand
GCGGTGATCGACTGGGATGTCCACCATGGCAACGGCACCGAGGCCATCTTCTATGACCGCAACGACGTGCTCACGGTGTCGCTCCATCAGGATCGTAACTACCCCATGGACCAGGGCGCAGCCGCCGATCGCGGTGCTGGTGTGGGCCAGGGGTTCAACCTGAACGTTCCGCTGCCACCCGGTTCGGGCCACAACACCTACCTCGAAGCCATGGAGCGCCTTGCTCTTCCGGCAGTGCGGGCTTTCGCTCCCGATGTGCTCATCATTGCCTGCGGGTTCGATGCGGTTGGCATGGACCCACTCGGCCGAATGATGTGCCATGTGGCGACCTATCACGCCATGACGAAACAGGTCATGGAACTGGCAGCCGAGGTGTGTGATGGCCGGTTGGTCATGGCCCACGAGGGCGGCTACTCCGAGGTGTACGTGCCGTTCTGCGGCCACCAGGTTTTGGCGACCATGTCGGGAAGTGAAATCGAAGCGCCGGATCCGTTCGGCCAGACCTGGGTGCTACGCCAACCCAACGCCGAGTTCGACGAATTCGTCTCCGGCCAGATCACTCGCATGGTGGCGGAGGCAGGTCTCTGATAGCCCAGGGCTGCTAGGTCAGTTCGGTCCAGCTTCCGGTGCCGTGCTCGAGCAGGCGTGCCGAGCTGCGATAACACGATCGCGACACGTATGGGTCCACCTGTCTTGAGCGCGCCACACACAGCTCGGCCTTCAGTGCTCGTGCCTCGACGACATCGGGTTCATCGCCGGTGCCCATTGCGAGCAGGTCGATCACATGCAACGCCAATTGAGTTTCGCCGGCGGCGGCCAACTCCCGAGCTTTGGCCAACACTGCGCCCGGATCGGTGATCGCCGAGCGGATGGCCGCAGCGGCACTGTCGGGCGCAGCAGGGTGGAGCGTGGTGGGGTTGCGGTCCCACCACCCATTCTCTTCGCGATAGAGATCTCGCACGATGTAGTCGGGTGCCCCGTAGGTGGGCCGCATCCATGGCTGATCGAACATCTCGTCGGGATAGACCATGTCGGCCAGAATCGCGGCTTCGTCCATACCGGCATTCATGCGTAGTACCACCTCGGCTCGCAGCCATCGCAAAGCCTCGGCGGTCGCCAACAATTGATGACGTACGTCGTCGCCCTGCACAAGCGGGCCGAACTCGGTGACGAGTGTGGTGGCGCCGAGATCGGCGAGGCGCTCCAGCGTCTCGGCCCAGCGGATGGTGTAGCGCTGCGTGCGCAATGGCGTGCCGATGTTCGGGATCGTGAACCCGGGGGTGGCGGCCCCACCGAACAACATGCCGTCGTCGGGTAGCCATACGACCAAGGCATCGTCGACCTCGGACGGGGCCCACAGCAGCTCGACCCGCCGGCTGCCCCCGACGACTGTCATAGCGTCGCTGAACGTCTCGGTGAGATCGTGCATGGTCAGGCCACGGGCCAGGTCGCTGAGTGGCATGTTGCGCCGGGCGTTGAACTGAATGGACAGCATGCGGGTCTGCAGCTCGGCGGTCTCGCGGTAGCGCGCCATGCGCTTCACGACGAGCTCGTGCCCGATCAAGCGAAGCGGTGGGTCGCCTCGCTCGGCATTGTGCTGTTGCCACGTGTCGACAGCAGCGTTGTAGCCGTGGTGGCCATGGCTGTAAACGATGGCGTGCACCTCCGAGTCGCTGTGTGAGCGGAGCTCGGCGATCATTGCGTCGGCATGGATATAGCTGCTGGCGTCGACAATCACGATGCCAGCGTCGGTCTCGATAGCGAGCGAGTTCCCCTGGCCGGGCAACACGTAGACACCGTCTGCGATCACCTGACCGGCGAGTGCACCTGCGAGCACGCTTTGTTTCTGTTCGGCCATGGTTCCTCCGGATGGATCGATCTGAACGAAACACTACGACACTGACTGATCACGGCGGCCTGCGACCAGTGGCCAGTGTCAATGGCGGGGGTGGCGGTGGGGCGTCCTCGGACGGGTACGCACTGGTTCGTCTACAGTCCGGGCTGCGGGTCCATCGAAGTATGGCCTGGCAGGGGGACGTCACGATGACCGACATTCGACCAGTCGAGGACTTCACCATCGACTGGGATCACCATGATCAGAAGTGGGTCGATGACCCATTTCCCATTTGGGATCAGCTGCGCGAGCAATGCCCGGTGGCGCACACCGACCGGTACAACGAAGGCGTCTGGTTGCCGACTCGCTTCGAAGACGTCACTGCGATTGCCCATGACACGACCACGTTTTCGAGCGGTCACAGCGGCGTGACCGCCGGTGGCACCCGGCAACGGGCCAAGTTTCCGCCGATTCACCTGGACCCGCCCGAACACGCCACGATCAGGCGCGCGCTGTTGCCGTTCTTCAGCCCCCGACAGGTCGCTGGTTGGGAGCCTGCCATCGAAAAACACTGCCGAGAGCTGGCCGCTGCACTGGCTTCGCGCACCTCCGCAGATGCGGCCAGTGAATACGCCGCCCATATTCCCGCAGGCGCGATCGCTTCGATCCTGGGTGTCGATCCCTCCGACGGCGATCACTTCCGGCGGTGGATTCATGCGCTCGAGTTGGGCGACAACAATCCGGAGATTCGCGATCAGGCACTGGCGGAGATGGCGGTGTATTTCGGTACCGAGATCGACGATCGACTGGCCAACGGCGGCGATGACCTGATTGCATTCTTGGTGAAGCTCACCGTCGACGGCGAGCTGCTCGACAAGGGCACAATACAACGGATCCTGGCGCTCCAGCTCGTGGCTGGTATCGACACGACGTGGGGTGTACTCGGGGCCTCGATCTGGCATCTGGCCACACACCCCGAAGATTGCAACCGCTTGGTCGCCGAACCCGAACTACTGCCGACCGCGGTCGAGGAGTTCCTGCGCGCGTTTGCGTCGGTGAGCCTGTGGCGCACGGTGACCCAGGAGACGCAGATCGGTGACGTGAACATGGCGGCCGGCGACACCGTGATGATGGCGTTTCCGGCTGCATGCCGTGACCCCGAAGCGTTCGAGAACGCCGACCAGGTCATCATCGATCGAGCCAAGAATCGTCATGTTGCCTTCGGCGCCGGCATACACCGTTGCCTGGGCTCCAACCTGGCCCGCCTCGAACTCACCGTGGCGCTGCGTGTGTGGCTCGAGACCATTCCGAACTTCGAAATCGATCCGACGCGACCGGTCACCTGGGCCGAAGGTGCAATCCGAGGCCCACGCTCGGTCCCCATCACCATTCACTGATCAGCTCAGTCGTACCCGGCCACATCATCGAGCGCAGTGATCTTGGCGGGGGTCAGCCTGACGATGAGCTCGCCAGACGTGCTGTTTCGCTCACCGAATTCTTCGGCACGATCAGCGCCCATGTACCGGGCCCCGATCCTGGTGGCAAGTGCACGAACCCGACCGGGATCATCATCGAACGTGACTGTGCCATCGATCTTCACGAAGGCGTACGGCGGTGCTTCCATGTCGACCAGCAGACTGACCCGACCCTCGCGTGTCATTGCCTTGGCCTTGCCGGTTTGGCGATGCGTGTTGAACACGATGTCGTCGCCATCGAGTTCGAACCAGATCGGCGCCACATGAGGCGCCCCGCTGCTGGCCACCCACGCCAGCTTGCCGGTGCGAGTTCCCGTCAGCAGGAACGCTCTCGTTTCTTCGCTCGTCATTTCACGCATTGCCGTTCCTTGCTAGATCTGGATGCCGGTGGTGGCTCCACCATCGACCAGCACGTTGGCGCCGGTCATGAAGCTGGCGCGAGCGCTGGCCACGAACGCCACGACGTCGGCGATCTCTTCGGGTTCGCCCAGCCGGCGAAACGGATTTTCACGCAGTACGGCGTTCCACAACTTGCCGTCCTCGATGCGGGCATCGTCCCAGGAACCACCGGGGAAGATGATGTCGCCCGGCGAGACCACATTGGCGCGAATACCGCGGCGGGCCACTTCGCGAGACAGCGACTTGACCATGCTGACTGTCGCGGCCTTGACCGCGGCATAGGCCGGGATGCGGGCAGCAGCCGTGCTGGCGGCTCGTGATCCGATGCAGACGATGTTGGCCCCGGTGTCGTCTTGCATGTGGTCGAGGGCGCTGCGGATCAGTACGTTCGTGCCGATGAGGTCGACGGAGCACGATGCTTCCCAGTCGGGGCCTGCCATGGCGGACACGTTCGATACCAAGATGTCGAGGCCACCGAGGGTGTCGGCTGCCCAGTCGACCAGCGCCGCTGGTTCTCCAACCACGCCTATGTCGGCTGGTCGGTGGTGAACCTCGCCGTACTGCCCAAGCTCCTCGGCAGCAGTGCCCAGCGCGGCTTCACCTCGAGCGCAGATGGCAATGCGGGCACCTTCGTCGAGGAACGCCTTACTGACCGCCCGACCGATGCCGCGGCTGCCGCCAGTGATCAGTACCCGTTTGTCTGTCAGTTCGAGATCCACACGACCGACGTTAGACCGTCAGCCCTGCGCAGAAATCTTGTCTGCGGCCTGGAGGCGGCCCAGGCCCTCATCGATCGAGACCTTGGGTGTCCACTCGAGTAGTCGGCGGGTGGTGCGCTGGTCGTACCGCCTTTGACAACTCGCAATGAAGGGTGATATCAAATAGTAGGTACGGCGTTGGCGGAAAGCGTGCGTATGAAAGGTCATTGGCGATGAGACTGAACTCGAACACCTGTGTTTCAGAGACGCGTTCTACATGTGGGGTGCTGGTAGCCGATGGTGTGCGCCTGACCCGCGAGGGGCTGGCGGAACTGCTCCAAGGTGAAGGTATGCGCGTCACCGCAGCGAGTGCGATGGCCGAGGACATCACGCACAAGCTGACAGATAGCACGATTCAAATCGTCGTCTGCAACGCGGCGACAATCGACCTGAAGCGGGCTGTTGCCGTGGTGCGCAGTGTTCGCGAAATGCCGATAATTGCCATGAGCGTCAGCGAGACGGTGGCCGACGTTGCCTTGTGCGCGGAGCTCCATCTCGCCGGATTCATCATGGCCGACGATTCCGTCGATGACCTGATCCAGATGATCCGTACCGCCGAAGTCGATAACCCGCAGTGTCCAATCCAAGCGGTTCCAATGCTCATGCAGGCGTTCCGCCAGCAAGTGTCCAAGTCCATGACAGGCGCTCGGCTCACGGCGCGCGAATCCGAAATTGCTGCCCTGCTCCAAGAAGGGTTGGCAAACAAGGAGATCGCGTCTCTTCTCGGCATCACGACCCGCACGGTCAAAAATCATTTGCACCACGTGTACGACAAGCTCGGAGTGCATAGCCGGGGCGAAGTTGCTGCCTGGCTACATCGTCATCCTTTGAACTGCTAGCGAGCTCTCACCCCGGCTGCGACCGGTCGATGTTTTCACCGCGTCCGCCGAGGTACCAGTACCTGGCCTGAGTCCCTGGACTGGGCCAACGGACGCGACCGAACGATCCATTGTGGAGCATCGCATGCGGGTGCACAGTGGAGAACGTGTCGATTCAGGTGCTGGTCGCAGGCCTACCGAGGCTTCTCTCAGAAGTTCTGTGCGCGGGCGTAGTCAAGGCTCCTGACTTGGCTTTGGCCGGCGTGTCCGGCAGTCGAGCTCGGCCTGGCTCCAGCGAGCTCGATCAGGCCATCTGCGACGCCAAGCCTGACGCAGCGATCATCGGCATGAATACCGGAGAGACCGAAGCGCTCGAGCATCTCCAGCTCCGTCATAGTCGTGTGGCCATTGTTGCGATGTCACCTGATGGCGCACATGCCTGGCAGCTCGAGTTGTGCGCCGAACTGCGACTGGTCGATTCGCCTTCTCCCTCGATACTGCGCACAGCGATTTATGACGCCGTCGCCGCCAGCCAACGCTTTCAACAAACCAATGGTCCTTGTCGGATCAACCAGTAGGCAAACGAACCGGAAGGAACCTGATGCCAACAGCACTTACCCACCCCGGCATTTACGTCGAAGAACTCCCTGGGGGTGCACGACCAATATCTGGCGTTGCGACCTCGACCACTGCCTTCGCCGGGTTCTTCCCAGAGGGCCCAACCGACCGCCCAGTGATGGTCAGCAGCTTCGCAGACTTCACTCGTCAGTTCGGTGGCCTCGACTCGCGAAGCGAAGCAAGTTACGGCGTGAGCCAGTACTTCATCAACGGCGGTCAGCGAGCGGTCGTCTTGCGTGTGCCGGGCAGCACTGCTCCAACGTTGGCCTCGTTGGACCTGACAGCAGAGGCTGCTGGTGCAGGCGCTGCCGTTCTCGCGGTGAGTGCGATCAACCCTGGCTTGTGGGGTGAGCAGGTTCAGGTCGGAGTCGAAGACGTAGGCGACGATGCCTTCAACCTGGTCGTCCGACGAGTACGCGAGGTCGATGGTCAAGATCAGGTCATCGGCACCGAAGCACACCTCAACCTGTCGATGCAAGAAGACGCGACCCGCTACGTACAGAGCATTGTGAACGCCGCGTCACAGATGATTTCAGTCGTCGACTCAGGCGTGGAAGCAGGCGAGGCGGACAGAACGACACCCTTCGTCACCGGAGATGACCTCTCCACGGCAGCCGTGTTGAACGATGTCGGGGCGGCACCGGGTTCGTTCTCTGCTCTCGTTGGTGGCGCCGATGGGAGCGCACCAACCGCGGCCACGATTCAGGACGCACTTCCTCTGCTGGATCTGTTGGCACCCGACATTTTCAACATGCTGTGCGTTCCGGCGATGGCCAGCATGGCGGACTTGCCATTTGGGACCTTCGTCGGTTTTGCCAACGGATTCTGTCGCCAACGTCGGGCGTTCCTGTTCATAGATCCGAACGTGGCCGACACCATGCCTGCGATGTTGGGCTTTGACATGTCGGTCGGTGAGCGCAACAACGCCATCTACTTCCCCCGCTTGCAGATATCGGACCCACTCGCTGACGGTGCCCCGAGAATCGTTCCCCCCAGCGGAACCATGGCTGGCATCTACGCCCGGACCGACACCGAACGTGGTATCTGGAAGGCACCTGCAGGTACCGCAGCCAACATCCGCGGTGCACAACTCGCAGGCAATCCGCTGACCGAGGCCGACAGCGGTCAACTCAATCCGCGTGGCATCAATGCGCTTCGCAGCCTGCCGTCGATCGGCAATGTTGTCTGGGGTGCTCGAACCGGCGATGGCGCCAACCAACGTGCCAGCGAATGGAAGTACGTTCCGGTGCGTCGCACGGCGCTTTACATCGAAGAGAGTCTGGCCCAAGGTCTGCAGTGGGTCGTGTTCGAACCCAATGATGAACCCCTATGGGCACAGATCCGACTCAACGTCGGAGGCTTCATGCAGACCTTGTTCCGCAAGGGAGCATTTCAGGGCACGACCCCACGTGAGGCGTATCTGGTGCGCTGTGACAGCACTACAACGACCCAGACCGACATCGACAATGGTGTCGTTAACATTCTCGTCGGCTTCGCCCCGCTCAAGCCGGCCGAGTTCGTCGTCATACAACTCCAACAGCTGGCCGCGCAGGCCGCGGCCTGATCGAGGAAGATCCAAATGGCACAGTTCACGGTGAATACTCAACGTTTCGACCCCTACAAGAACTTCAAGTTTCGGGTGAAGTGGGATGGTCAGTACGTGGCGGGCATCTCCAAAGTCAGCCCGCTAAAACGCATGACCGAGGTAGTTAAGCATCGCGCAGGCGGTGACCAAAGTTTGAGCACGAAGGGCCCAGGTCGCACCGACTACGAGCCTGTGACGCTCGAGCGCGGCGTGACCCACGACATCGAGTTCGAACGGTGGGCCAACAAGGTGTGGAACTACGGGTCGGGCCTGGGGTCAGAGACGTCGCTGCAGGACTTCCGCAAGGACATCACGATCGAGGTCTACAACGAGGCTGGCCAGCTCGCTCTTGCCTACAACATCTTTCGGTGCTGGGTGTCCGAGTACCAAGCGCTGCCAGACTTAGATGCGAACGCGAACGCGGTTGCGATCCAACATCTGAAGCTTGAGAACGAAGGTTGGGAACGCGACACAGCAGTGACCGAGCCAACCGAACCATCGTTCACTGAACCGTCATAGACTCATGGGCGCAATTGGCGACGCGGCATTGATTGCCTTGGGCGACGCCGCGCCGCAGGGCATAGATGATCGGCTCGAACGATTGATGGCTGTGGTGCAGCCGGCCGACGGCGCTCAACCGTGGCGCAAGCAATCACTCGGTGCGGTTACTCGTGCCGTCCTCAACGCCCGAGTCGAGGTCATTGGAGAAACACTCGAGTGTGTAGCGACATGTCCTGACTGCGCCGAATCTATGTCGATGGAGGTCACCGTTTCAGAACTCTGTGTCGCGCTCACTCCGCCAGCGACGGTGCAGATTCGACACGACGGCATAGCTGTTGTTGGTCGAGCGCCGACGGCATCAGACCTTGCCGTGGCTGCGAGCCAAGGCAGCTTCGGAGCGGCAAGGCAAAGCTTGATCGAGAGCTGCATCGTCGCTGCAGCAAAGCTCGACGGAACACCGATTCCTATCGCGGATCTCGCGGCAGCTGCGATCGATGCGATCGGCCGAGCGATCGACGAGGCAGACCCATTGGTCGATCCTTCTTTCGCTCTCACGTGTCCCGAGTGCAATGATGCGTTCTCTGCATCGCTGGACGCAGCCTCGTTGGTGTACGGCGAGCTCGCGGCACGCGGCGCCGAGCTGCTCTATCAGGTTGATGCGCTCGCACTGCGCTACGGCTGGTCCGAGTCCGAGATTCTCTCGCTTTCGGCCAGCCGACGCGATCGGTACCTGGAGTTGGCGCGATGACCGACGACTTTTTCACCCGACTGGCGCGTCGAGCACTACGAACTCAGCCGACGATTCGTTCAGGTACCCCGACCATCGTTGGGCCAATGATCGATGACGCACACCAAGCCGAGCCGACGCTCGAAGCGGAGCCAACTCGTGCCGCGAGCCCGACCGCGCCGCTCGAGTCTCCGATCAGTGGGCGTAAAACGATCGATGAGCCATTGGTGACGCCGGTGGCCGCTGTTGTCGAGACGCCAGCCCGGCCGGTCGATCGACCGGTTGCATCTGCTTCGGACCCGGTGATCGTCCGAACCCACGACGAGCGCGTCGAGGTCCAGGCTTCTTCCCACCACGAAGTCGTGCGGCCGAGCGTTGGGACAACCATGATCGAACGAGAGTTCAACGACCGCTCTCACACAGACAGCCATCTCCGCGAAGTGATCGTTCGCCCTGCGCTCTCAGTGCCTCGGGTGCCCACACCTGGAACAGTGACAGCGCCGCCCGATGCGGTTCCCACTACCGGACTCCCGAGCATCGAGATCCGGATAGGCCGGCTAGAGATCGGCGAGCCTCGGCGCGGTACCAGGACTGACACGTCGCTCACCAAGGAACGCAACGTCAGTGCACCGCGTCGAGCGGTCGCGCTCGCCGATTATCTGGCAGAGCGAGACGCCTGATGAGCAACGGCGCCGCCATCGCGGCATGTTCAACGGTGTTGCAGCAGCTCTTCCAAGAGTCGCTGGTCGAAGCGAACCTCGCCGGAGCGTTGGGTGCTGCGCCAGCAGTGACGGTGCTGCCCCCGGACCGGGTCACCATCGGCACGAGCGAGGCTCCGCAGCTCAACCTCTTCATGTACAACACCACCCCGAACCTCGGATGGACGAATCGTGAACTGCCATCGCACAATTCGGCAGGGGCTCGTGCGACCGCGGCGCCGCTTGGCATCGACCTGCACTACGTGATCAGTGCGTACGGAGCGAGTGACATTCAGGGTGATGTGCTACTTGGCCACGCGGCGCTGGTGCTGCATCGAACGCGGCTGTTGAGCCGGGAAAGAATAGCGGCACTGGCTGCTCTTGGTAATGAGAGCGGTATTCCTGTCGGGCTCCGCACGCTCGTTGCTGCAAGCGGGCTCGACGAGCAAGAAGAGCAGATCCGGCTCACATGGGAACGACTGAACGTCGACGAGATTTCCAAGCTCTGGAGTGTGTTCGGCGAACGTTACCGGCCTTCGCTGGCGTTTTCCGCGTCGCTCATGGTCATGCGGCCCGACGTAGCGGCTCGGGTGGCGCCGCCGGTGGCAGTCGCGAACCTGCGAGTCCTACCTCTACCAATTGCTGGCATCGATCGCGTTACTCCCGATCAGGTAGCGGTCGGCGACACGATCGTGATTGAAGGTCATGGTCTGCGTTCGAACACCACAATTCTGCGGTTCGGTGGTGCCGAGGGCGAAGACCTCCTGCTGCCCGCCGAGGCGACCTCGCAACGGATCGAGATCACGGTTCCCGTTGGGGTGAGGGCCGGGCTGAGCGCCGTGCAAGTGATCCATAGCGTCGACTTTGGACCCGAGGCGATTGGCCCTGATGGTGGCCTGCGCCAGGTTGCAGACTCCAACATCGCACCACTGGTAGTCCGACCCGACTTCGATGACGTTGACATTTCGATTGTGGGCGCGATCGTCACTATTGCAGTGACGCCCCGGGTCGCTCAAGGCCAGCCTGGGCGGATCATCCTGCGTACCTTGGGCGGAGGCGACCAGTTCGTCATCGATCTTCCACGCGCTCCGGCGTCGAGTGCAACGGTGAGCTTCGATCGCACCGATGTTCCAGCTGGCAACTATCTGGTGCAAGTAGAGATTGGTGGCATTGCAAGTCGGCTGGGGCCGCCCGGCGCGAGTCCAACCGGACCGACAGTGGTACTCCCATGACCGCCGTTGAAACCACTTCGTGGATCGAGCACAACCAACAACGCTTTGGTGCGGCGGTCACGGCGCTGATGAATCGCATCGAAGGACTCGGGCTCGCTCCCGACGAGCCTCCTGCGCCTCTCGACCTCGACGTGCCAGCGCTCGACCGACTGGGGTTGAGTTTTGGACTCTCGTCCTTTGAACGAGGCATCTTGCTGATGGCGGCGGCCGTTGAGTTCAACGGCGCCATGCCCCAGGTATGTGCGCTCGCCAATGGCGACACCCGTCGCCCTTGGCCAACCTTCGGTTTGACATTGGCGGTACTGGCTGACGGGTTCTGGAGCGCGATCGCTCCGAGCGGGCCGCTGCGTAGGTATCGGCTGATTCACATCGATGCCGCCGAGAACCTGACCACTGCTCGAATCCGTGTCGACGAACGCGTGATGCATCTGATGCTTGGCGTCGAGGAACTCGACCAACGTCTGGCTCCGTTCGTCACCAACCGACGTGTGCAGGCTCGCTGGCTCCCTCCGTCGCAGCAACAGATCGCTGACTCGATCGCCGATCACTACCTGGTGGTCGACAACGAGCTCACGGGTCATGTGCAGGCAGCTCAACTCTCGGGCGCGGATCGCGAACAGCGGCGTGCTGTCGTCGATGCGGTGGCGATCAACGTCGGTGCGGCCCAGGTTTTGCAGGTCGAAGTAGATGCGCTGCCTCCTGCTGGACCCGAACTGGACGACCTTCTTGGCCGCCTTGCTCGCGAATGCCTGGTGAGCGGTTCGTTGATCGCGTGGCAGCCGAGTGCGACACCGACAAAGGCTTGGGTTCTTGACCAGTTGGTGGGTTTCGAGGGAGTGCGGGTGCTGGTCGAGTCAACCCAGCGAACGTCACATGATCTACGCATGCCGGTTTTCGACGTCGGCACTCCCTCGATCGATGAACAGCGCCAGATCTGGCGTCGAGTGCTCGGTGGCGAGCAGGCAGACATTGAGGCCATCTGCGACCGGCTTGCCCGTCAGTTCATGTTGACATCAGAGATTGTCGAGTCGGTGGTACACGCCGCTGGTCCAGACGCTGAGATGCAGGGTTTGTGGGACGGGTGTCGACTGCGGCTGCGCTCCGACGTGGGTGGAAGCGCTGCCGTGCGAGATGCGGATGCTGACTGGTCGCGGCTCGTGTTGCCCGAAGACGCACTGCGGCTCTTGCAATCGCTCGAGGCTGAGGCCACATACAAGGGGCAGGTGTACGAACAATGGGGCCTCGACAGCGGAGGTCGTAGAGCTCGTGGTACGAGTGCACTCTTCTGTGGTCCGAGCGGCACAGGGAAGACGCTGGCGGCTGAGGTCATTGCCCACAGCCTGAACGTCGACTTGCTGCATGTGGACCTGAGCCAGGTGGTGAACAAATACATCGGCGAGACCGAGAAGAACCTGGCCCGAGTATTCGATGCCGGTGAGCGCGGCGGTGCGGTTTTGTTGTTCGACGAATGTGATGCCCTGTTCGGCAAGCGCACCGAGATCAAGGACAGTCACGATCGCTACGCCAACATCGAAGTCAGCTATCTGCTTCAGCGGATGGAGGCCTACAGCGGCGTCGCGATTCTGACGACGAACATGCGGGCCAACTTGGATCCCGCCTTTGTGCGCAGGTTGCGGTTCATCGTGACGTTCCCGCATCCCGATCGAGTGCAGCGGCAACAGATCTGGAAGGCGGTGTTTCCCGATCAGGTCGACACCAGCAATCTCGAACCGGCATTGCTCGCCGGACTGGATATTTCCGGCGGCGTCATCGTGAACATCGCCATGGCCGCTGCATTGCGGGCGGCGGCTGATGACTCGTTGATCACGATGGCCCATATTCGAACCGCTGCCGCTATCGAGTACATGAAACTTGAGCGGCCGCTCACCGGCCGCGAACTGGCGGGCTGGTCATGAGCAGCATCGTCGTGCAGATCGATGAGATGTGGGTGGCCAGCCTCGCTACCGATGTATCGCCGGCCGATGTGCAGAGATGGCTTCACGGATGTGCGTCGCACCTGCGAGACGAACTGCATGCGTGTCACACCACACCAACTCGCCTCGACGTTGAACGCATCGTCAGCGCCGCTTTCGTGACGAGCCAGGAGTCGCGATGAAACCCATGCGCGACCGGATTCGCGATCGGATTCAACGGTCATGTGATTGTGCTGGCGCGGGATGCGCGTCGTGTGGGGGAGCACAACGGTCGCCACGCGGCGAAGCCCCAGCGACGGTGCCTCAGGCTGCATACGAGGTGCTCCGTAGCCCGGGCGAGCCGCTTGATCCCGAGGTGAGGCGCGAACACGAGACTCGTATTGGTCACGACTTGAGCGAGGTGCGGGTGCACGCAGCCCCCACGAACCCGGTCGCGGGTATCGCCTCGAGCGAGATGAACGCGCACGCCTTCACGGTTGGCCAGCACGTAGTCATGGCCGACGATGCACCCCATGCGGGTACACCCGAAGGCCGAGAGCTGCTTGCTCATGAGCTTCGACATGTCGTTGACCACCAGCATCCACGAGATCCGAAGAGCGACAGCGTCGGGATGCTGTCGATACAGCCAACCGATAGTGCCGATGAGCGAGATGCGGCTCGGTCCGGCTCGCTCTCTTCAGACGAAGCCGACGCTGAGCAACAGTCCGTGAGCGATGTCGATGAGCTGTCCGAAATCGATGGTGGCGCGGCGGTTGACAGCGAGGGGGCCGCAACTGACGAGCTGCAAGCAAACGAGCTCGAACCGGAACCTGTCGAGGAGACACCACTGGCTGAGCCCGATGTAGAGGTCGCGCCATGAGTCGCTCGCCGCAGGTAGCTGTCGACGACTCATTCACGGTCACCCAACGCGTGCACGATGATGTACAAGCGATGCACGAAGCCGCGCTTGCGATCGCTGAGCTCGACATTGAGACGTCCTCGGGTGAACCGTTGGGCGACGATGTGGTCGCGAATTTCGGTCCGGCCCTTGGGTATGACCTGTCCAAGGTGCGGGTGCACCGCGATGGTCCTGCGGGTGAACTTGCGGCCGCCGTTGGAGCCGAGGCGTTCTCGGTGGGCAACCACATTTGGTTTGCGGCCGGCCGGTACCAACCGGGCGAGTCGAACGGGCGCAGCTTGATCGCACACGAACTTTCCCATGTGGCCGAGTCAGGGGAGGTCGTCACCCAGTCTGCCCATACGGTTTCGACGCAACTTCCCGTGGCCGACGCAGCGGAAGAGGCCCGAGCCGATGAGGTCGCCGAGCAGATTTCCGGCGAACCGAGCTCGGTAGGTAGCGGGTCAGGCGAACGCACCCGGCGCGGCATCGGCACCGTGTCTCGACTGGCGAAGCGAGCTTCGGCCAGTGGGGCCTCGGTGCTTGCCGACGTCCAGCCAAAACAGGTGCTGGTTCGTCTCATCGACACCCTGCTGAACCGGAACCCGGCCGACCGCGGTGGTCGCGTCAAGGCGGTGTTCGAACGCATGGAGTCGGGCACCAAGGCCGACGTCGTCGAGAAATTCAGCGAGCGCGGCGGATCACAGTGGAGTCGCCTGTCGGACCTGTTGCGCGAGAAGTCACCCGAAGATGGCGGTGCTGATCCGACTGAAGTTCCCGAAGAAGGGGCCGAGGAGGAGGCCCAAGCTGAAACCGAGATCGCCGACGCAGAGGTGACCGACGAGATCGACGAGCAGGCCGCAGTCGCCGGCACAGGTGATGCAGCCGCACCAGAGATCAGCGATGAGGCAACGGTTGAAACGCTCGAGTTCGACCCTGATGCCGAACTCCCGGCTGAACCCGATGCTGCGCTACCAGCGCTCGCGGGTGAACACGAGGAAGATGGCGAAGAAGCCGTCGCCGAAGAACCAGCCCCGCAAGCTGCGGATGGCCCTGGCACTGAACCGCTGCCGGCAGGCGACGCCGCCACCGGGGTAGTCGCGACCTCGAGCCCCCCGTCGGGTGACACGGGCAGCGCAGTTGATATTGAGGAAGAGCTGGCCGAGGCCCTTGAGCCGGCGCTCGAAGCGCAAGTGCCAACCGACGACGAAGCGACCGCATTGGTTGCGGTCCAGTCCGCGGTTGACGTGTCCGAGGCCGAGCCCGAAACCAGTACCCCCGAGCCCGAGGCGGCCGACGCGCCTGGTCTAACAGGGAATGACCTCGGGTCGAATGACCTCGGGAACCAGCAGCCTGAACCAGCGAACCTCGATGCACTTGAATCCGCTGCGCCTGCACCGGTTGGCGGGGGTGGCGTCGCTGCGCTCGATGTGAGCACGCCCACCGATGAGGCCGTCGAACCACAAGAGGTCGACGTTCCCGAACCCGCGGGGTCAGCAAATGACGGGCTGGTCGACGAAGACTCCGGACCGATCGACGACGCCCCCGATCCCACCGCTGCTCCCGAGGCAGGAGCTCCGCCACCGGGAGCCCAAGGTGATGTCCCCGCAGAAGTTGGCACCGAACAGGCTGGCGATAGCTGTAAGGCCCCAGCCCCAGCTCCAATGCAAGATCCTGCAGGTGCTGGTGGCGGATGTGGCGGCGGTGGTGGTGGCGCCGGAGGCGAGGCCGAACCTGTAACCGCCGAGGCAGCACCGACCGCGACCGATACCAGCCCGGCTGGGGCAGTCGGATCGGTTGCGAGTCTCCGTGCGTCGGCTCGACCCGCAGCGCTTGAGTCTGCGGGCACGGTCGCGACTGGCGAAGTGTCGGGCATCCAGGACGAACTTGCTGCTGGTCCGCCATCGATTGAACGACCGAGCGGTGTTCCCGCAGGACGTGATGCATCGATCCCACCGGCCGCACTTCCGGCTCCCAGTGGCGCAGCGAAGCATGATCCGGCCGAACTCGACAACGCGACAGGCGGAACTGTCCCCGAAGAGAGGAAGCTGCCCCCGCTCCCCGCATCGGTGACCTCGGCGGTCGCATCACCAAGCCTGGCCGGTGACACCAAGATCACCAAGGCCGATGTTTCCAAGGTGCAGAAGGCCGTCGGATCGCTACCAACCTCGGATCCGGCACTCGACGCCAGTGCGGGCCCGGCCCCCGAGATGGTTCTCGACGGCGAGGCCGACCCGAATCGAGTCACGACCCAGGCGACTGGCGTTGTCACCACGACGACCGATCTGCAGACCGAAGCAAACAGCGACATCGTTGCCGACTTTGGCGATCGCGACATCTATCCGGTGGTGCCCAAGGAGACCTTGACCGCAAAAATCGATGTTTCCTCGATCGCTATCGCACCCAAGAGCGGAACTGCTGACGGCGGAAAAGCCGAGCCGGTCGTGATCGATCGCTTGGCCGAGGAAAAGTCAGGCCCGGCTGATCGCGCAGCGATCGCGACCGAAGCCTCGGGCATGACAACCGGCCGCACATCGTACGACGATGATTCAACCGAGAGCCGAGACAAGGCAAAGCAGGACCTCGACGACGCGGTCAAGGACAATGCTGCGGCCCAACGGGGTGAGCGCCAGTCAGCGGCATCGGCAGCCGACAGCTCTCGCCAAGCGTGGGTCGACGAAACCGCCAAGACATCCAAAGACACTCGAGACGCTTCGACCACGGCAACGGACAAAGCCGAGACGTCAATATCCACTGCGAAAGCCGACGCAAAAAAGGATGCAAAGACTGCGGTCGCCGACGGCAACACCAAAATCAAGACCGCTCGAACCGACGCCGAGAAGGACGCCAAAGACAAGAAAGCCGAAGCCAAGCGCAAGTCGTCGGGCGGCGGCTTCTTCAGCTGGCTTGGCTCAAAGGTCAAGTCGTTCTTCAACAAGGTCAAGGCGGCCATCAAGAAGACCTTCGATGCCGCTCGCAAGCTTGTCGACAAGGCGGTCAAGGCAGCCCAGAAGCTGGCGGTGGCAGCGATCGACGCCGGCCGCGACCTTGCAATCAAAGCAATCGAAGCCGGAGGTAAAGCCCTCAAGGCAGCGGGCGACATTGCGCTGGCTGGGTTCCCGAATGCACGAGAGAAGTGGCGGGCGACCATCGACAAGGGAGTCGATGCCAGCAAGAAGGCCGTCAACAAGCTCGCCGACGGTCTCAAGGCAGCGGCACTTGCCATCCTGGACTTCTTAGGCAAGGCACTCAAGGCCTACCTCAGCGCTCTCGAGAAGCTCTACACCATGGCCGTCGAAGCGGTCGAGTCTGTGGTTCAAGGTGCAATAAAGTTCGCCAAGGCCGTCGCGGACACCTTTGGTGAGTTCCTCGCTATTGCCGCCGACGTTGCCCGCAACCCGCTCAGCTGGCTCAAGAAGCTTGGGTCGGGTGCGGCCAATGGTGCCAAGAACTGCACCTGGCCATCGCTAAAGACCGCGGTCAAGACCTGGTTCCGTGAGAAGGTCGAAGCCCTGGTCGGGGTTGGCAAGGCCGTCTTCGACGTGTTGCTCAAGGGCTGCATCAATTTCGCACAAGTCGCCAAGATGGCCTGGTCAGCGATCAAGGCATCACTGCCGGTCGTGCTCGTGCAGCTGTTGGTCGAGAAGCTCGTGGCCATGCTCATTCCGGCCGGCGGAGCACTCAGCCTGATCATTGATGGGCTGCGCGCTGCATGGGGTGCAGCGAACCGCATCTTGGCCGCATTCCAAGCGTTCATCGCATTCCTCAAATCTGTACGCAGCGGTCAGTCCGCACCCAAGTTCGGCTCTATGGTCGGTGCGGCAGCCACTGCGGTGCTCGACTTCCTGTCCAACTTTGTATTGCAGCGCATCATGGGCGCGGGCAAGAAGGTCGGCGCCGCGCTCAAGGCCACCGCAGGCAAGATCATGGCGCAACTCAAGCGCGCTGCGGCCGCGGCCAAACGGGTGGCAGGTAAGGCCATGGGAGCGGCGAAGAAAGCCGGCAAGAGCGCGATCGGCGCGGCCAAGGTGGCGGGCAAGAAGGCGGTCGGGGTCGTCAAAGCCGGTGCCAAGAAAGCGGGCCGAGCCATCGCCAAGACCAAGGTCGGCAAGGCCGTAATCGCGGGCGTCAAGGGAATCGGCCGTGGCGCCCGCAAGGTCATGGACAAGGGCAAGAAGGCGCTGGACAAGCGCCGCCAGAAGAAGGCCGCCAAGTCCAAGAAACCGCCCAAGAAGAAGGAAACCCCCCAACAAAAGCTCGACCGCATCGTCACCAAAATCCAACCAACGATTCAGAACTGGGCTACTAGAGGCGTTGGTGGTCGCTGGTTCAACCTCAAGCTTGCGGGTCTTCGACGTTGGCACAGGCTGCGTGCGCTGGACATCGAGGGGACAGTGGGTCCGATCGAGGTAGTTGCACGGGTCAATCCACGCCGCAGGGTTGTTCGAGCCTTGAAGCGCAAGGGCGAGCGGTTGCGAGAGATGGTCTATGAAGTTGCTAGCGAGCTTGAGAGAGACCCAGAGGTTCGCTGGCTTACACGTAGGTACGAAGAACAGTTCGACGAGATTGCCGTAGGTAAGTCTGACACCGTTGAGATGGCGGGCGGCGCAGGCTCGGTGTTGGCATTCAACAAGGCGAATAGGCGAAGACGACGGGTGTACCCGCAGCGGCAAGAAGGATATGACAGCGCCAAAGAAGGTAATGAGGTCAAAGGCGTTCCGCATCGGGAGAAATATGCGATTCCCCGCGCTGATGATCCAACCCAAAAGGTAGAAGTTCACAACCAATTCGGAAACAATCTGGGTCACTATCGGCCTAAGCCTGGTTCGGCGGCTGCTGTCGGCGGCACAAAGACACGCATCCCGCGCAAGCGATTCGCCAAGGTGAGCAAGTTCGCTGGCCACATCGCTGGTGCCGGGAAGTACAAGGACATGACGGCGCGTCTGAGAGCAATCGCCAAGAAGCGCGGCATGTCTGATGCCCAAATATTCGACCACGTCGACCATTTCGGTCGGTTCGGCACCGTCAAAAAGGGCGTGTTGGACAAGACCGAGAGCGCACAAGTGGGAAAGATCGCGGCAACGATGTGGCTGGCCGAAGGCAAGCGTGACAACGCAAACTCGGTATACGCCGCCATGACCTCGCAGATGGTCAAAAGCGGAGACATGTCGATCGCTCAGGCCTTCGGTCGTCGAAGCGGTGGTGCCTTCCCCATGTCCTTCCAGAAAGGAACCCGGAAGGGCCAGGTTGGCCCTGAAGCGGCAGCGGCGGAGCTCGCTGCGGAGCGCAGCGGGGGCGTCGTCAAGGCCCGTCGTTCTAAGCACGCCAAGAGGCTCGCCCGGAAACAGATCAGTCTGATAGCGAAGTGGGTCGCATCCAAGTTGATTGCTGCAGGCGGTGAGATCGCCACGGACGACGCAACGATCAAGGCCTTGATCATGCGAGAGATGAAGCAGCACTTCATGCAAAGGATGGAGACAGAGGGAGCAACCGAATGAGCGGATTTTCTAGTGCGCCGAAGTTGGTTGCGGGTGGCTTGGTGATGGTCGACCCGAAGACCGCGCAGATCCTGCAAGTCATCGCGTTGCAATACAACCCCGAGACGGTCACCCGCACGCTGCAGGTGCAGGGGGCGGGGGCCGACTCGGGCGATCGGCTCGACGCGTTGCGGCTCAAGGGTGCACCGATCGAAACGATCAAGATCGAAGCGGAGCTCGATGCCATCGACCAGCTCGAGCGGCCCAACGAGAATCCCGAGGTTGTTGAGCTTGGCTTACATCCGATGCTGGCGGCGCTCGAATCGATTGTGTATCCGACCGCCGATCGTGTGCAGGACAACATCGACCTGGCGTCGTTCGGCACCATCGAGATCACGCCGGTAGAAGCGCCGCTCGTCCTCTTCGTGTGGAGTGCTCAGCGAGTGGTGCCGGTACGTATCGGCGAGATGTCGATCACCGAAGAACTCTTCGACACCAACCTGAACCCCATTCGAGCGCGCGTCGGCCTGTCGATGCGGGTCCTCAACATCAACGACCTGGAACTAGGTCATCGCGGCGCCGGGATCTTCTTCGCTCATCACCGCGAGAAGGAACGCATCGCCAAGTCCGTCGTCGGCGACCTTTCTCAACTCGGCATAACGAGGCTCCCATGACCATCGAACCGCCACGCCCGCCCACGCCGTCGCCGCTGCCACCAAGCAGCCGCTACGCCGAGGCCGAGGTCACCAGCGTTGATATCGACGGCGAGACAGTCCACTACTACAAGCGCCGGTTCTTGCCTGCGGCCGAAGATCACGCCATCACCCATGAACGTGAGATCGGATCGACCGATCGGATCGACTCGATCGCGGCGGCCGAACACGGCGATGCCGAGCTGTGGTGGCGGGTCGCGGACGCCAACGGGGCGATCCGTCCGAACGACTTGCTTGAACCGGGTCAACGGTTGCGCATCGCCCTGCCCTTCGGCATGCCGGGGGAGTTCGAATGATTGATCAGGTCCACCTGACTCTGCTGGCCGGACCGGTGCTTCCGGTGCCGGTACCCAAGCAAGTGACCCAGGCGTTGAAGAGCGCGCAGGTCACGATTCAGGCTGGTTCGCGTAGCGGTTTCCAATTGGTGTTCGGCCTCTCGAAGACGTCGTTGTTGTCCACGGCCCTGATTCCCTCGGGAGCGTTCGATCCGGGTATCCGCATTGTGCTGGTGGCCACCGTGAACGGCATTCCAAACGTGTTGATGGACGGCGTCATCACTCGCCAAGAAGTTGGGATGAGTGACCAGATCGGTGGGTCGGCGCTCACGATCACGGGCGAAGACCTGACCGTGTTGATGGACGTTGATCAGCGCAAGGGTGACCCCTTCCCGCCGCTACCAGCGATGGGTCGTGTGCTGTGGTTGCTCAAGAAATACCTGGTGTATGGGATCGTGCCACTGCTGATCCCGGAGATCTTCCCCGATGTGCCTATCCCAACCCAGCACATCGAGGTCACTGACGGCAGCAACCTCGAATACATCCAGAAGATGGCTAAAGAAAACGGCTACGTCTTCTATCTCGACCCCGGTCCGATACCGGGAATGAGCAAAGCGTACTTCGGCCCCGAGATCCGCATCGGTGCTCCGCAAAAAGCACTCAATGTCGATATGGACACGATGAGCAATGTCGAAGCGCTCAGCTTTAGCTTCGACGGGTTGCAACGCACCCAGATAGCGCTCAGCGTGACTGAACCGTTCACCAAACTCTCGGTGTCGCTACCACTGCCTGACATCGGGATCTTGACGCCGCCCTTGGCACTTCGCCAGGCCCCAAGCCTGCGCACCAAACCACTCGAAGGTGTGACCAGCGACAACCCGATCGGTGCGTTGGCCAAGGGTCTGGCTGCAGCATCAGACTCCGCGGACGCCGTCACGGGCAGCGGCCAGCTCGACGTGACCCGCTACGGCCGGGTACTCAAGGCCCGAGGCCTGGTTGGTGTGCGCGGCGCCGGCATTGCCTACGACGGCCTCTATTACGTGAACAGCGTGACCCACAACCTGGCACCCGGTTCCTACACCCAGAGTTTCTCGCTGGTGCGCAATGGCCTGATCTCGCTTACCCCGGTGGTGGTGCCATGACCGAGTCGAATCGTTACTACGGCAAGTACCGCGGCAGCGTGGTGAACAATATTGACCCGATGCAAGAAGGTCGTATTCAGGCGTCGGTCTCGGGGTTGGTTTCGCTGACCAGCTGGGCCACTGCCTGTGTGCCTTTCGCTGGAACGCAGTCGGGCCACTTCGCAATACCGCCAATCGGATCCGGTGTTTGGATCGAGTTCGAGGAAGGCGATCTGAACAAGCCCATCTGGACCGGCGGCTGGTGGGGCTCAGCCGCGGAGATTCCCGCACTGGCTCTGACCACACCCGGCACGGTGTCCAAGGTCGTGATGCAGACGGTTGGACAGACCACGTTCATGATCAGCGACGACCCATCGCCAGCCGGAGGCATCTTGCTCAAGACCGCCACCGGCGCAATTTTCGCTATCAACAGCACTGGCATCACGATCTCGAACGGCCAAGGGGCCTCGATCGTGATGTCGGGCCCGACCGTGACCATCAACGCCGGTGCGTTGACGGTCACCTGAAAGGAGCTCCCAATGCCAGGACCACTTGTACATGTCAGCGCCACCGTCATGTGCCCTCATGGCGGCCAAGTGACAGCGATCTCATCGAACACTCGAGTACTTGTCAGCGGCACACCGGTGGTGACGGTGTCCGACCAATACCTGATCGCAGGTTGTGTGTTCACCATTCCTGGACCGAAACCTTCACCGTGTGTGACAGCCAGGTGGCTGACGCCCGCAGCCCGAGTGCAGGTAAACGGACAACCGGTGATTGTGCAGTCGAGCACCGGAATCTGCTCGAGTCCCGAGCAGGTCCCGCAGGGTCCACCCCTGATCGTGGCCACCCAACCTCGAGTGATTGGACAGTGAGCGAACAATGACCACCACCGACCATCCGCTCCATCTTGACAATCGAGGTCGCACCGCCACGGTTGACCGACCTGGTTATCTGCGCGATCTGGTCGCTCAGGTGTTGTTCACGGCACCTGGAGAACGGGTTATGCGCCCCGACTTTGGAGCCGGAGTGATGCAACTTCTCTTCGAGCCAACCGGCATCGAGGTGGCGGCTACTGCACGACTTCTCATCCAATCATCGCTACAGCAATGGCTTGGCGACATCATCGACGTTCGCCAGGTCGAGGTCGTGTCCGAGGACAGCACGATCTCGGTGCTCGTAGCGTTCGCCGAACGTCGCACCGGCATCGAGTTGACCGAGCGTTATGACGTACCCGGAGGTAGTGCATGAGCGTCACCACTGCAACCGCCTACCGATGTTCGAACGACGAAAGGTTGGCAGCCGTTCGCGGCCGCGATGACTTGAACGGCATCGAAGCGATCGAGCTGGTCGTGCCGCAGGGCGTTCTCGTGGAGCTGCCGACCGAACTCGACGTGATCTTCGTGAACCCGGTCGCGGCCGTGCCGCCCGCTGCCGAGTTCCGCATCTTCGGCGGCGCTTCGAATCAGGGACTCACCGTCACTGACGCTCGCCCGACGCATGATCTGAGCACAGTTCGGCTGACGCTTGAGGCGCCGGGTGACCTCACCAACTATGAGCTGCGCCTCGTTGACCCGCTCGCCGTCAATGCGCCACCCGAAGGCTTCGACCCGATCCTTGCTCGGGCCGTGTTCTCATTTGGGGTCGTGTGCGAGGCCGACGTTGACTGTCTCGACATTCACGAGTGCCCTCCGGTCGCGCTCGACGATCCTCGCATCGACCGCTTGGCTCGCGACTATCCCGGCTTCCGCCGTCTCTTGCTTGACCAGCTCGCGTTGGTCGTGCCTGACTGGCAACGCCGCAATCCTGCCGATGTGCGAGTGGCGCTGGTCGAACTGCTCGCCTATCTCGGTGATCAGCTCAGCTATGAACAAGACGCCATCGCCACCGAGGCATACCTGGGCACGGCACGCCAGCGCATCTCGGTCCGGCGTCATGCTCGGTTGGTTGACTACTTCATGCACGATGGCTTGAGTGCCAGAGCCTTCGTTCAGCTCGAAATCGGTGAAGTCGCTGACATTCCCGATGGCCAGATCGCGGCGGCGCACGGCACGTTCATCACCGCGCCGGTCGACGTGACGGCGCCCTTGGTTGCTACCGACACTGTTGGTGCACGTGAGCTGGTCGAGCGTCGACGCCAGGGTGACCAGGTCTTCCACATTGTGACCACCACTGATGCCGACGACGTTGCGCAGGCTGCGGTTGCGCCCCAGGTGTTCTCCGCCGACCACAACCTGATGACCTTCCACACCTGGACAGGTACGGCATGCTGCCTGCCGGTGGGTGCCACCTCGGCAACTCTGTCCGGCAACTTCGGCGGCCTTACCCCCGGCGACGTGTTGATACTGAACGAGCAGCGCAATCCAACGACGGGCGAAACCGTTGACGCCGATCCGCTCCGCCGCCATGCCGTGCGGCTCGAACGGGTCATTGCTGGCACCGAAGGGTCACCGCTGACCGACCCGGCGACCGCCGACCCAATCACCGAGATCGAATGGATGACCGCCGATGCGCTGCCGTTTGCGCTGACGGTGTCGACCGAAGCAAGCGGCGACCTGGCTGCCTTCAGCGACGTTGCAGTCGCGTTGGGCAACATCGTCTTGGTCGAACACGGCGCAACCATCTTGGGTGAACACGAGTCACCACTCGACGAAGTCGACGGCGCGGGTGAGGCGGCCCAGGTGCTGGTCGTGCCGGTCTCAGGTCAGCCGTGGCGTCCAGCACTCACGGTTCGCGATCTATCGCAGTCAGCCGCGTTTCCCGACCGTGAGTCCTCGGCGCTGGAAATGACACAGATCACAGCTGGTAGAACGACTCCCAACGTCGAAGTTCATGTCGCGGAGCACACCTGGCTTCCAACGAGGGATCTGATCGGTGTTGCTGACGCTCGGCTTGTGGTGGCCGAGATCGACAATGTTGGGTGCACCCACTTGCGCTTTGGCGTCGCCGAACAGTCCGGCCGAGACGACGATGCTCTCGTCTTCGCTCATGGACAACCGCCTGATGGTGGTGCCGGTGGCGAGGTTGCCTTGATTCGGGCCCGTAGCGGTGTTGGACCCGTGGGAAATGTTGGCGCAGGAGCCATCCGGCGTCGTGTCATCACTGGCTTGTCAGACGGCGACCTCGCCGGCGCTCTCGCAGCTGATTCTGCAGTGGCTGCGGTGTCGAACCCGTTGCCGGCCTGGGGCGGAACTGCGCTCGAGTCGATCGAGCATGTTCGTCAGACGGCGCCGTACGCGTTCAACGTGCAGGAGCGTGCGGTAACCGCCGACGACTATGCCCGCCGCGCCGAACAATTCTTCGACGCTGACCTTGGTGGTGTGCAACAGGCCGTCGCTCAACTGCGTTGGACCGGCGCCTGGTACACGGTGTTCGTGGCCGTTGACCGGGTCGGTGGCGCGTTCGTCGACGCCGAGTTCGAAGCTGCGCTTGCCGCCTATCTCGATCGGTATCGGATGGCCGGTCACGATGTGGAAATCGAAGGAGCGATCGACGTGCCACTCGAGGTGCAGCTCGAAGTCACTCTCAGCCCGGCCACCCTTCGCTCCGTCGCCATGAAGACTCTGACCGACGTGTTGTCGAATCGACGATTGACGAACGGTGAGCTCGGGCTCTTTCATCCTGACCGGCTCACGCTGGCCCAAACCGTGTACCTCAGTCCAATCCTTGCCGAGGCACAAGACGTGGCCGGGGTGATTGGCGTGCGAGCTACCCGATTTGGTCCTTATCGTCGTCCGACCATCGAAGCCCGAGATATCGGGTATCTCGAGGTCGGCCGCAATGAGATTGCCCGACTCGACAACGACCCAAGCCAGCCGCACCGGGGCGTCCTTGGAATCACGCTTATCGGAGGTCGCTGATGGCCACCCCTGACCCTTCGGGCTGCTGCCCCGACAACCTCGCGCTCGAACTTGTCGACGCCACCAACCCGCCTGGTCAGCCGCGACTGCGGCGCCGAGTTGGTACGTATTCGAGGTTCCGCGAACGGTTGGAGGCCGAGCTGAGTCTGCATACGCCGACCCGGGGACTCACGACCCGAGAGCCCGATGACTTTGCCATTGCGCTGCTGCACGGGTGGGCCACCGTCGCCGACAACGTGACGTTCTACACCGAGCGCATCGCCAACGAGAACTATGTGGGCACGGCTACCCAACGACGCTCGATGAACGAGTTGGCACGCTTGATTGGTCGGACCCTGCAGCCCGGGATGGCGGCCGAAGCCGACTTGGCGTTCACCATGGACTCGACCCCGGGCGCTCCCGATCGGCTTGAACTCGGCATCGGCGCTGCCGTGCAGAGCGACCCCGAACCCGGTGGCGAACCCGCGATCTACGAGACGATCGAGAGTCGGGAACTTCGGCCGGCGTGGAACCGACTCCGGGCCCGGTCGACGTTGCCGACGCTCGTGTTTGGCACGGGTACGCCGCGTCTGCACCTCGCGGGTACTGCCACAGGGGTCCGGGTCGGCGACATGATCGCGTATGCCGCCGGTGCAGCAGGAAAGCCAGTCGTCGCTGCCGTGACGTCAGTTGAAACTGTCGATGCAGTGGCGCCGGTGCCCGATGAGGCCGGCCGTCCGGCGCGAACGGTTATCGAGCTCGATGACCTGAGCCAGGTTGACACCGGACTCAACGGGAATGACCTGCTGAGTAACCCTGGTTCCGTGCCACCTCTGACGGGGGTCGCTGCCTGGCTCAACGGTCGCACGATCACGGCATCTGTCCTTGCAGCCGAGGCCGAGGAACGCCGTGTCCACCTGGCAGATGTCGAAGCATCACTGTCGGGCAGCGAGCCAACCGCTGGTTTCGTCACGGTCTTTCGTTTGTCGGCTGCGTTGTTCGGCGCCGCAGCGCCAGCGTCGGCGTCGCTGGCAGCCGCTCTTGAGTCCGAGCTGATCGGGCTCGACGACGATGATTTGACCGAAGCGCTCAATGGGGTTTCGCTCGCGGATGTCTTCACGTGGGAAAGCGACACGGCGGCGAATATTCCGTCGTCGAAGGAAATTCTGCTCGACACTGGTTATCCGGTCGTTGCGCCGGGTTCTTTTGTTGCTCTGACGACTTCCACAAAGGGTGCCGTCTACCGAGTGAACAAGGCATCGGTTGGTGGCTACGCGGCGGGGGGTGTTTCCGGCAAGACGACTCGACTCGAGCTGAGCAGCGGAACCGCACAAGGGGACTTCCCGATTCGATCGACTGCGGTCGCAGCCCAGTCGGAGCGGTTGGATCTGACACCTCGTCCATGGCCCGGCCTGGTCCTGTTCAACAGCGTGAAACTAGAGAAGTTGGTCCTTGGACTGACACCGGGTCGCACCGTGGTGGTGTCCGGCGCTGCTGAAGCTGATCCCGAGCGAATGGTCCATCATGTGACCGAGTTGGCCGAAGTCACTCACGATTTCGAAGACCGCATCACCACACTCACATTGGCCACGTCGGTCCCAGAGTCTCTGATTCGCGAGAGCGTGACGGTGAACGCAAACGTAGTTAAAGCCTCACACGGTCTTACGCGCAGCGATGTGCTCGGCAGCGGCGATGGGCGCCGCCAGTTTCAGAAGTTCTCTCTGGCCGAGGAGCCGCTCACCTTCTTGAGCGCAGCGACCAGCTTGGGGCGTATCACCACATTGCGCGTGTTCGTCGATGATCTCGAGTGGTCAGAAGTTGATCAGCTCCCAGGACACGACGCCGACGAACGAATCTTCGTGACTCGTTCGACTGAAGGTGGCACGATCGTGCAGTTCGGTGACGGCGTGACCGGTGCTCGCCTTCCAACTGGCATCGCCAATGTCCGGGCTGCGTATCGAGTCGGTGCAGGAGCCGCTGGCCGTGTCGGAGCGAATCGACTTACGACGTTGGCATCTCGCCCCGCCGGTCTCGCAGGTGTGACCAACCCAACTGGTAGCGAAGGCGGCGCCGAACCAGAGACCGCTGACCATGCGAGATCAAACGTGGCGGTACAGGTCCGCACGTTGGGCAGAGTGGTGTCGCTGCGTGACTACGAGGACTTCGCCCGTTCCTTTTCGGGCGTGGCCAAGGCACGAGCAACGTGGGGCCGCAGCGGCCGTCGTCGAGGAATCATTGTCACGGTGGCCGGCGACGATGGTGACGCGATCGTCCCCGGCACGCCCATCCACGATTCACTTGTCGAAGCGTTCGCTACCGCCGGCGATGCCCTGGTACCTGTGCACCTGGTGGACCACCGTCCTCGCACGTTCCGGGTAACGGCCGACCTGAGAATCCAATCAGACTTTCAACGCGATCTCGTACACGCTGGCGTCAACCGAACCGTGCGCGCCAGGTTCGCGTTCGCCCGACGTGGCCTCGGTGAGTCCATCTATGCCAGCGAGATCCTCGAGACCATGCACGGTGTGGCCGGAGTCGCCGCCGCCGATCTGACGGTGTTCGGGGTCGTGACCGGTGCCGGCACCGTGAGTGGTGTTCCCGACGTATTGCATGCCTCTGCCCCGCAACCGGGGCTGTTGTTGAGTGGTGCTGCGACTTCGACCGGGGCCGAACTGTTGACCATCGAGAGTCGATCGATCCTGCTGGGAGACTTGCCATGAGCACGACCGAGTTCCGTCGAACGTCGCAGGACATGATGGCGTTGTTGCCATCGCTCTATCGCGTCGCTGATGCCAACCCCACCACCGACGATGGCTACCTGCACACGCTGGCAGGCATTGTCGGAGAGCAACTCGAGGAGCTACAAGACGACCTGCGTCAGCTCTATGACGACCTGTTCATTGAGACGTGTGCACCGTGGGTCGTGCCATACATCGGCGAGCTGGTTGGAGTGCTCCCGTCCCGCGATATCGGTTCGGCGTCGCTGACGACTCGGGCCCAAGTGGCAAACGTGATCGCATTGCGGCGTCGAAAGGGAACCGCTGACGTTGTCGAGGAGCTGGCCGAGAGCATCACGGGATGGGCCTCTCGGGTCGTCGAGATGTTCGAGCGGGTGGCGACCACACAGAACTTGAACCACCAGCGGGCACAGGCCACAACCATCTCGCTGCGCTCCGCTCGCGAACTGGAGTTGGTGGGCACTGCGTTCGACCCCTTCGGGCACTCTGCCGACGTCGGTTGGATTCGCTCTCGACAGGGGCAGTTTCGACCACAGAACCTGGCCATCTTTTTGTGGCCTGAAGTGCCGATTCCGTTCGTCGATACCGACGCCTTGGCCGTCGATGCGCAGCGTTTCCGGTTACATCCACTCGGCATCGACACCATGTTGGTTACACAGCGGCGGTCCGATACCGAGATCAATCAAGCGTCGACCCTGGAAGAAGTCCCCTGGCCGATCAGCCGGCGCATTCTGGATCACAGTCTGGATACCTCGACCGGGTCGGCAGGCCTGTACGGCCCGAACGCCAGCATTCTCATCGCGACAGCCGAGGGAATTGTTCCGCGCACCGACGTCATCACTTGTGCGTTGGGTGACGTCTCCGACGGGTCGGGCGATTGGGATCATGTTGCGGACATCGAAGCAGACCAGGTGGCGGTCGATCCGCAGACCGGCCGACTGGTACTGGGAACGGATCGAACCGGCCCGGTTCGAGTGTCGTTCGCCCAGTCCTTCACGGGAGCGGTGGGCGGCGGGTACCCACACGAGATCCCGTTCGAGTTGGCCGACGAGACGCACGAGATAGTGATCCGCGATGGTGCTGGACCCGAACACGCAACGATCACGGCGGCACTCGCCGCCGTTGCTGGTGACGGCGACGTGCTCATCGATGACAGCGCCACCTACACCGAATCGCTGTCGTTCCAGGTGAACGCCGACAGACAGGTAACCATTGCATCCAACTCCACGACCTATCCCGTGATCAGTGCCGCCGACGGCATCACGGTTGACTGCGCAGACGGAGCGTCACTCCATCTAAACGGTTTGCTCGTGAGCGGGCCGCTCGTGGTGACGGGAACGCCTCGGACGGTGACGCTGCGCAACTGCACGTTCGTTCCTGGTCATTCGCTGGCTCCAGACAAAACCCCCGTGCATGCCAACGAGCCTTCTGTCGTGCTCGCAGTGGACCCGGCAGACACCACTCCCGAGTTGATTATCGATAACTGCATCGTGGGCGCGATCCTGGCTCCGGAGGCGTCGGTCGTGAACGTGACCGATTCGATCGTCGACGCGGGGCCCACCCCGGCATCTGAGCCAACCGATCAGCTCGTGGCCGTATCCGAGGACCTCTCGACGTTGCCAGCGCTGGGTGCTGGACCGAACCTGCTGCAGGTGCTCGTCTCGGGTCACGACCCGGTGCTCGTCGATGTCGGTGAGCCAGCATCGATCTCCGACCTTGTCGCACAGATCGACGCGGCAGGGCCGATTCCCGACATCCGTTCCGGGACACTCGATGACCGGATCATGGTGGCCGCTCGTGCCGACCTGTCAATTCGCAACGCCAGCCCCGATGATGACACTGCGACCGCCCTGGGATTTACGACCGAATCCGTGCGCTCAATCGTGCGAGGTCGACCCACGAGCGCGCCACTCGTCTTCGACAGGTTCAACCCGGGGCTGATGATGCGTGTCGGAGCCACGCCTGCGGTCCCAGTCACATTCGAAGCGCCGCCATCCACAATCGATGACGCCGCGATCGCGCTGCAGGCAGCGATTCGGAACGCCGGTGATGGCCCGGTCTTCAGCGAAGCACTGGTGTTTGCGTTGGGTGAGCGGCTCGTTGTCGTGCCGGGCGAGAGCGACACTCACCTTGCGTTCTCCGGTTCGCCGGCCGACCCCGACTCGGTCGCGGTGCTCGGTTTACAGGCAGGTATCTGGGCGATTGCCGCCGACGGTGCAGGAGCTACGGGCCCGAAGGTACGGATCGAACGTTCGACCGTGCTCGGACGGGTTCGGGCCTCGGCAGTCACGCTGGTCAGCGACTCGATCCTGCAGGGTCGCCTGGTCGCCGATCGCGGCCAGACGGGCTGTGTGCGATTCTCGTACCTGCCCGAAGATTCGGTTACGCCAAGGCGCTACCGCTGTGTGCCAAACCACGACTGCAACCCGCAGCTGGCGTTGACGTCTGAACGTTATGGCGACTTCCGCTTCGGCGAGTTGGTGCCAACCGAATCAATGATCCCCATTCGCTACGGCTCGAGCGTTGGCGCTGAGATGGGCGTGTTTGCGTCCTTCCAGCACCGCGAGCGGGAACAGAGCCTGACATTCAATCTTGACGAATTCATGCGGTTCTCCATGGAGGCAGGACTGCTCGATGGACGAACCCCACCTGGAGGATGACCATGCACGCCGACATCACCCGAGACACTTTCCGGCCAAGCCAGCACTACGTCGGAATTGTTATGCAGCAGGGCCGGGTGCAAATTGACGCGGACGCGAACGAGAGCGACCGCATCGATCTGCACCGCCGCCGCGCCCTCGGGGCAGCCACGATCGGCCCGATTGGCGTCGAGAAGGACACAGCGGGCTTCGACATCCAAGTCGCTCCCGACAGCGCAGACTTGCTTGTAGGTGAAGGACGGCTCTGGATCGACGGGCGTCTGTGCGAGAACACGCCGCAACCGGTTGGTGCGCAAGTCGACAGTGCAACCGATCTGTCACTTGACTCGGTGGTGGTCGACGGCCGTGAGCTGTTGGTTGGCGACTGGGTCGAGCTTGGCGACAACAACGCAGTGATCGGCCCATTGCAGATCCAGGACGTGAACACTGCTGCCGCCTCCGTGACGGTGTCTCCCGCAGCGGTAGGCGTGAGCGTCGGTGATCGTATTGCACTGCGACGAATTACGTCGCTGATGTCGCAGCCCTATCGCCGGGATCTTGTCGATCTCCAAAGCTTGCCCGACGGTCAATACGGCGTGATATTCACATCGTGGGATCGAGAAGTGACCGATATCGATGATCCGGCCATCGTCGAGACTGCACTCAACGGGGCCGAGACAGCCACCCGACTGCAGTCGGCGTGGCGCATCGATGTCGTGCAGGTCGATCCAGGGCTAAGCGTCGCCAGCTGCGACATCGAGGTGCCGAACTTCCCGCCCGAGCACAACGGCCGGGTCGCGGTGTTCCTCGATGCCGCTACCGCAGCTGACAATCCCTGCGTATTGCCCGATGCGGGTGGCTATCGCGGTCTTGAGCATCAGCTCTATCGAGTCGAGGTGCACCGAGTAATCGGCGACGACATCGTTTTCAAGTGGCAGCGAGACAATGCAAATCTGGTCAGCCAGGTTGACGCAGTTGGCACGACATTCCGGGTCGATGACATCGGCCGAGACGAAGTATCGGGGTTTCAAGAGGCTGGTTTTGTTGAGCTGACGAATGAGCGTTTGATGCTAGCGAATGAGTCAGGCGACCTTCTCAAGGTTGGCTCCATCCAACGAGCGGTTCGCCAGATCGAGGTCAACACCGCCTTCGCCGAAACTCACGCCGAGACTGCAGTCGATCGATCTGCCGACGGTCCTCGACCTCGAGCCCGCCGCTGGGATGGGCGCACGATTGCAAGCACCACGAACCCCGACCAGCCACTCGTGATCGAGCGTGGCCTGGTGATGCGCATCGAAGGCACGAGCTTCCGTGAAGGTGACTACTGGATCATCCCTGCCCGAACGGCGACCATCGCTGATCCAGGCATGATCGAGTGGCCGCAGACTGACGCAGGCGCGGCGATTGCGGTTGCGCCCCATGGCGTTGACTTCGCCTACGGCAAAGTCGCGTTGGTTGACCTGACCAACCGGCTCTTCGTTCCCGACTCCGAGGTCGATTGTCGGGAGCTCTTCCCCTCGCTCACCGACATCGAGGCCACTGATGTCAGCTTCGATCCCACGATCTGTGACTTCCCTGAGTCGGTCACGAATGTGCAAGAAGCGATTGACGAGCTGTGTGGCCGCGCTGGTGGAGGTACGTGCAGCCGAACCGCCGTGCCTGGCGACGGTTGGGAGTCCGTCTTTGCCGATCTACCTGCAGGTGCGAGCGCCGAAATCTGTTTCCCCATCGGCACGTTCTCAATCGACGAGACGGTCGCGGTTGCGGGTGATGGCGGTCACCTGCTGGTGCACGGTGCAGGCTGGGGATCACAGATCCACGCACTGACCTCGGACTCAGCGATCGTGTTCAGTGGCTGGGAGTCGGTGACTGTGCGCGACCTGTCGGTCCGCGCCGGCAACGGAGGGACGAGGCCTACGCCGAATCCGAACAACGGGTTACGTGGTGCACTGTCGTTCTCGGACTGCGAGGACACGACGATTGAACGTGTCAAGGTACGAACCGCACCTCGTACCGAGCGAGCTACGTCGGCGCTGTCGGTCTATGGAGCAGGTGGTTCGACGACCGGCACGAACCGGGCGCGAATTTCGCACTGCCTTCTCGAGGTTGGCGACAAACAGGTCGGCATCTTGGGCGTGGATCTGGGGCGTTTGACAGTCGAGGACAACGTGCTGACGGTTATAGCTGCCAATCGGACGATCACGAGCATTGGGCAGCTTGCCGCTAGCGAACAGCTTGCGATCCAGCGACTTCTCTTCCGCAATCTTGAACAAGTCACCGCAGCTTCAGTGGCCAATGTTGTCACGGACCCGCCAGGCCGAGGTTTGCAACCTGGAGTAGCCGGGCGCGTTCCTGGTTCCTTGTCAGCGATTCGCCGGGCGACCAACAGCCGCGCAGCAGCTGACGTGCCTGGATTGGCGATCGGAAGCGCCAACTTCAGGTTCGCCACCATTCCACAGGCGGAGTCGTTCTGGGCCGCAAGACTGGCAGGCGAAGCGTTTGACGACGTTCTCTCATTCAAAAAGTTCCAGGATCGGAGCATCAAGGATGTGCTCAACGGCTCTGACACTTCTGACGAGGGGATTGCGCTGGCGGCTTTCCTGACCCAGCGGGTAGCGAGTCGACGCATCCCGGTGATGAGTCAGGGAATCGTTGCCGGCGGTTCTGCGCTGGGCGACGTGATGATCATCAACAATCATGTCCACGATGCCATTCGCGGGATTCACTTGGGTGTGAGTCAACAGTCGTCACGCGCCGACACCCACCAGGTCGGCGATCGATTCGTAGTCGCCGATAATCGTGTGTCGGTCAGGATTCCAACCGAAGGAGCCCGGGGCCGTCATGGCATTTTTTGTGGCAACGCCGGTCGCATCACCGTCCGTTCCAACGAGGTCACCTTTACTTCTGATGCCCCCGACGAAAACGTTGTTTCGACGGGCATCCGTATCTTCGGCTTTGTCGATCGATTCGCTACCGTGCGCGAGAACCTGGTGCAGGGGTTCGAGAACAGCGTGGAGATGGCGATGCTGATGGAGCGAGGTGGTAACCAATCAAGCCGCACGCGCATGTATCAGGTGCGTGAAAACGTGCTCGTCCAAAGTGGTATTGCCGTGCGCAAGGAGGGCCCGTTTTCCGGCGACGTCATCGACGTCGACAACGCAGGGAGCCCCTGATCCAAGCTGCTGAGCCATCGGTAGGGCCCTTGACGTCACGTTCGATCAGAGGTAGATTTGGACTTCAGCGATTCACATTCCATCGGTATGGTTGTAGCGAAAGTCTGTACGTTTAGTTCAGTCAAGTTCAGTTGGGGTTCGAGTCCCAGTGGTCGCACCATAAAGAAACCCAGCCTGGCCTTCGCCAGCTGGGTTTCTTTGCTTCTACAAGTCTGACGAGGGCACCTTGTACGCAGCTTGGAGGCGGGCCAAGCCTTCGTCGATCGACACCTGGGGTGTCCAGTCGAGTAGTCGGCGGGTGGTGCGTTGGTCATACCAGTGGGCAGTGCTGAGTTGTTCGGCCAGGAAGCGGGTCATCGGCGGATCCTGGCGCAAGCGCCGGCCAGCCCACACGGCTTCGACCAGAGCGCCGCCAGCCTTTGCGGCCCACTTGGGCACACCCCTGTCAGGGATCTCGTAGCCAGCAGCGGAGCACATGCTGCGCAACAGTTCAGCGACCGGGCGAGGTTCGCCGTTCGACACGACGAGCGCTTTGCCGTCGATCGCGGGAGCATGTTCGAGGCCAGCAGCGATGGCGTCGGCGGCGTTGTCGACATAGGTCGAGTCGATGAGAGCAGCACCGGAGCCGATCAAACGCAAGCGGCCGCTGGCGGCGCGCTCGACGATGCGCGCTACGAGCTGTTCGTCGCCGGGGCCCCAGACCAGATGAGGTCGGATAGCGGCGACGGCCATGTCGCTGCCGGCGCGTTCGAGCACGAGCTGTTCGGCGAGCGCCTTGCTGCGGGGGTAGTAGGCATTGGTTGCACCCGGATCAGCTGGCAACGCCGACTCGCCGACATGGGCAGCACCGGAGCTGGCAACCGACGGTGACGACACATAGATGAAGCGATGTACGCCGAGTTCCTGGCTGGAAGTGAGCAGGTTTCTGGTCCCATCGACGTTGACTTCGACGAAGTCCTGCCATTGGCCGGTGGGTGATACCCGAGCGGCCAGATGAACCACGGCCTCGTGGCCGCGGACCGCCCGACGAACCGTGTCGACGTTGGTGATGTCGCCTTGGATCTCGGCGAAGTCGAGACCGCTGGGGCGACGTTGCATCACCGTCACGGTGTGGCCGTTGCGGGCGATTGTTTCGGCGACGGTCCGGCCGAGCATGCCACTGGCCCCGGTCACCAACACCTTTAATCGAGCGCTCACAGCCGCGGGGCTCGGGCGCCGCGCAGAACTGCGTCGGCCCAGCTCTGAACTCGGGTGCGGTCGATCTTGGAGTTGTGGCGACGGTCAACAGGGATATTCGGCGCGACCAGCACGGCGGCGATGTCGGGGTCGACAGCACGGCGAACAGCGGCGGCGATCTCGGCGCCGGCAACCACGGCTGAGCCGAGCGAGTCACCGCTGACGACGACGACGAGTTGTTGGGTGCCAGTCGGTCCCACACCGACTGCAGCCGCCAGTTCGACACCCGGAACCGATTGCGCTTGCAGCTCTACGCCGACCGGAGCAAGCGTGGTCTCGGCGGTATGGATCAGGTGGTCGACCCGGCCCTCGATCCACAAACGCCCATGCGCGTCCAGGTGACCAACGTCGCCACTTCGATGCCACTGACCGACGAACGCGTGATTGGTCTGTCGCCACAGATTGTCGTAGGTCTGGCTGCCATGGGCGGCGCGAACCCAAACCTCACCCAGGGTTCCCGGTGCGACAGCAGCGGCACGAGTTCCGGTGGGCGTGTCGACGGGGCGAATCGCGACTTCGACAGAGGGCAGCGGCTGGCCAACACACACGCCGATGTCGGAGACGGCAGCATCGCTGGCCGCGATATCGGTGGCTGATGCGGCGGTGACGGGAAGCAATTCGGTCATGCCGTAGGGCGTGAAGAACCGAGCGTTGGGGAAGAGAGGTTCGACTGCCGCGAGTAGTTGGGGAGACACAGGAGCCCCGGCTGTGACCACCGTGCGGATCGATGCAAGCGTGCCGCGATGCTTGTTGCCGAGGGCATTGGCCGTGTCGACGATGTTGGCCAGCACGGCAGGAGAGGCAAAGACGATGGTGGCGTCGATGGCGGCTGCGGCGTCGGCCAACGTGGGCGCAGTCAGGGTGGCAGGTTTGTTCACATCGATCGGCGGGACGACCGAAGGAATCCCCAGCGCCGGGGCCAGCACGGCGAACGGGGCAAAGGCCACGACCAGCCGGTCATCGGTCCTGATATCGAACGCCTGGCGGATGGCATCACGCTGTGCTTCGAGCTGACCGTGGTTGTACACCACACCTTTCGAGGGTCCCGTGGAACCCGAGGTGAATACGACGGCGGCGACGTCGTCTGCCGACGGCCCGGCTGGCATTTCGATGGGGCTTGCTGACTGGCTGGTCAGATCATCGAGAGACAACGGGGTTGCCGGCAAGCGCAGCATCCTGGCCACGGCCAGGCCGCGCCAGTCGCTGATCAAGAAGTCGGGCCGCGATGAACGAAGCGCGTGGCGCATGCCCTTCAGGCCCAGCGCGGCGTCGGGCGGCACGATGACGAACCCGGCGCGTAGGCAGGCATACACGACCACGTTCAGGTCGATGCCGGGCGGAATCAGGGTCGCCACCCGGTCGCCCGCTTCGACCCCGGCGTCTACCAATGCCCTGACCATGCTGCCCACTTGCTCGTCGAGTTCCCCAAAGCTGATCGAGCGGTCAACCAGGTGGTTGTCCTTGGCGTTCATCTCGACCATGGCAGCAGCGTCGTCGTTGGCGCGAGACTCGATCGCTGCCCAGATCGGTGCGTCATCGATCTGCCTCTGGGCATTTGTGCTCGTAGCGACCGTCTGGTCCTGCGTCTTCGAGATGGTGCTGATCCAGGTGGTGATGACATCGACGGCGTCGGTGTCCTCGATGATCTGGTGCCCAGCGTTGGGATAGCGCTGCACCGAGGCTTGCGGAAGCCGCCACATCAGATCATGCAGGAACCCTTCGGAGAACACCGGGTCCTTCGCGCCCCACAGCAGGAGCGCGGGCAGATGCTGCATGTTGTCGAGACCGCTGGCTACCCGGGCCAGGGTGGCGAACGACTCGTCGGTTTCTGC
>ENA-ORXT01001174-ORXT01001174.1-marine-metagenome-genome-assembly--contig:-NODE-1174-length-36499-cov-39.873813_pt1 | contig 36499 bp, 29 predicted proteins | sample MGYA00237868_ERZ511482 | MGnify/ENA metagenome assembly ERZ511482 | reverse complement strand
GAATTAAAGACCAAAGGGATCTCAAGAGAGACCAAGATTTGGTTTGATGAATTGGGAGATTGGAAGGTGGCAGGTAGTGTTCCTGAGTTAAAAGACTTATTTAAACTGATGCCTCCACCTGTAACAAGTAGTATGTCAAATCCTGATTTATTAGACCATTCTTCTGATGGTCAGCCACCTAAGTCTTGGCTTATAGAATCTATATTGGCGACATTGTTTTGTTGTATGCCGTTTGGGGTAGCAGGAATCATTTTTTCTTCTAAAGTAGAATCACACTTCTATGCAGGTAGAATAGCTGAAGCTAATAGAGCATCAGCTGATGCTAAGAAATGGACGATGATTAGTTTTTGGATTGGTATAGCTGGTGTTGTATTAGTCATCGGATTCTATGCTGTTGTATTCATTATAGCGGCGAGTTCTGGTGAGTTCAATTAGTAAAAGCAATCTTTGTATACTGACCTTTACTTTATTAGTAATCCTTATTGTCGTTTACAAATTTTTTGATCCGTTAGCATATGATTTTTTTCCTAAGTGCCCATTCTTAGTATTAACAGGATATCAATGTGCTGGATGCGGTTCTCAGAGAGCAGTTCATGAGTTATTGAATTTGAACTTTAGTGGAGCATGGCAGCACAATGCATTGTTCATAATTTCATTGCCTTATATTTTTATTGGATTAGTTTACAACTTGATATCTAAACCTACTCCACGTATACTTTATTGGCGTAAGGTGTTGTTTGGTCAGCGAGCTATTATTGTAGTGATGATTTTGATCGTTTGTTTTTGGGTAGGGAGGAATGTTATAGGTCGGTAAATATATATCTTGTTGAGCATAGGCTGCGCCTCTGCCCGTGTGATATCAAATCTGAGATTTGACAATCTATACAGAAATGGCTTAGATCGAATTAAGGGTATTAGCCCACGATGGTCGAGGTTTGTAACCTCGATCCAATGCACTTGAAACACATGCAAGAAACACAAAAAGAAAAGCGAAATAGTAGGTAAATCAAAATATCTGAAAAGGATTATGATGAATAATAAAAATAGAAAATATGATGAGTGTAATACATCGAGGTCACAGACCTCGACGATCGGGGATAGACCTCTTTCTCATGGAATCCTTTCTCCTCAAGCCAAGGTCCAGATCGATCTATGTAATCTTGAGGTGTGAGATAACTTAGTTTTTGCCTAACAACTCTCATCTATCTGTATAGGTATTAAATTGACGTTTACATGGGAAAGTTTTACGGAATAAATCCTGCAAGTTTGGAAAATTCTATATATATATATATTCGATTAAAATCTAAAGCATATGAAATATATAGTAATTTTATTCTTGCTATCTTCCAGTAGTTTAATTTCCCAAATTTCAGGTGATTCTACATTAATTTCTTCTACATCTACTTTATTTACATCACCTGATGGAGATAAAATCGAAATGATTGAAGAAGTTTTTGCTAAAGAATCTGGTAGCACAAGTCATTACTGTAGCTGGGGAGGAGGAAATGGAGGTAGAATATGTTGTCATGGAGGTATTTGTATGATAATTTTCACACCTGGCACAATGGGTCAGTGTATTGTTTGTTTCGGTGGCCCTTGCAATGGCGCAGTTATTTGTGGCCCAATAACAGGACCAGGACCTCCACCAGATCAACGATAGTCAGATTTACTGAATAAATATATTATGTATTATGAGAAATGGGTACTTAATTATTATTGTCTTTTGTACACTTACAGGGCTCTCTCAAGAAAAGTTAAATATAGAATTTACTGAATTTTTTAGTTCTGATAACTGCCCTGAATTTATGCTGACTAAACTAGCTCTACCAATAGAGGATGATACCACTATTGGATCTTTTGAAATTAATGATGTTAACATAAATTACTTCATTTCTTCACAATACTGGAATTACAATTCGGTTTTTCAAAAGATTAAAATTGACATACATAATAATCAGCAATTAAGCTTGTACATAGATTCTAATAACGATGGCGAATGGAATGAAGATCCTTTCCAAGGTAAAATGTATGATCCTCTAAGAATAGATTTATTATATAGCTATGGTGATAATAATAAATATAGAATTCCTTGCGATATAGTTGTGTCTAAGAATGGTGATGATATTAATATGAGTGCATTTCTTATTTCTAAATGTGTCTCTGACTACAAGACTTCGACTGTTCATCAATCAATATCTTTTTTTAAATATGGATCAGGGATAAATTTTGTTCAAGTTAATGGTAATAATATACCTTATGGGTCACCTATTACATTAGGCGATAATCAATACAAGATATTTGATTTTGACTATGTCACTAATATTCTAACTCTTGAAAAATTGAATACCGCCAATGCCTTGTACGGAGTACTCGAAGGTTTCTACGTGAAAGAAAAAGAGCTACTTAATGCTATGCAGTTTCATAATTTGGATTTAAGTAAAAAACAATATAGAATTTTCTATTTCTGGGGTCATTGGTGTGAGCCGTGCACCTCTTCTATGGGCGACACACAATCTTTTTTGAATGGTCTATCTGATGAAAAGTTTGAAATATTTAATGTTAACTTGTCAAGATTAGCTTCAGATAAGGACATTGTGAATAGTATAATAGAAAAATATGATATTAGAAATAATGCTCATGAATATCCTACGATAGGTTCGTCAGTTCATAATGAAATGCCATTCATCAATTTGTTTAAGAATATGTCTTATCCTAATTTTATTGTAATAGATAAGAACAGTAAAATAGTTTATTCAGGATTTAATAATGATGTATCAATACAAGAGTTCATTAAGGGTTTGTAAACCCTACTTCCCTAATTGCTCCTATTGTTGGTGACGACCTCCGGTCGTACACTCATCTAAGTATCGGTCTCCAGACCGATTTCAATAGTACTTATGATAATAATAGAAACGTTTCATGATGTAGTCGGCTAGAAGCCGACACTTATGTTTCGTGTACGACCAGAGGTCGTAACGAACATGTATGTTTTTTGTATCTACTTTTCCCCCAACTGCTCTTCACTCAACACAACCCCCTCTGACTCCGCCTGCCAATAAATATTAGCAATCCACCATCGTTCATTATCATAAAGTAACTGAATACTATTTATACCTCTCATAAATGGCTCTATATCTGTCTTAGATTTAAAGGCTTCGTAGGTGCTAAACACATGGGTAATATTACCAAATTGCTCCATAGTACGATGGATCTCTTTCTCTTGGAATCCATTCTCTTCGAGCCACGTACCTGACATATCTATGTAACCTTGAGGTGTGAGGTAAGTGAGTTTTGCCTCACCACTTTTGCTAATCTGGGTAGGCATCAATTTAGCATCAGCGTGAAAGAGATGTCGGAATAGATTCCAATCTCTCTTGATGCCAGCATCACCTGATATGACACCGTATAGCGTCTTTATGATATTGTCCAGTGAGCTGACTTGTGAACTGTAGTCTTTATCGATGTCTTGAGCATTGACATTCAGACCCATCAGAAGCGATAATATTAAGAGTATCGTTTTCATAGGCTTTAAGGTTGTATGATGTTAGCATTTGATTTTTTAGTACCAGCTGATATTGTAGATGATCCAAAAACTTGAATTTCTGATTTTATAAAATCTTCAGCTTTGGCTTCAAAAATATTATCTACATACTTCTGAGGATTTCTATCTATGTACGGAAACCATGTACTGTGTATCTGTATCATCATGCGATGACCTTTCTTGAAAGTATGTAGCACATCCTGCAAAGGCACAGTCACACGTGTAGGTTCTCCTGGAACGAACGGCTTTGGATCTTTATAGCTGTCACGGAATCTGCCTCTGAAAGTTTCGTGCCTAACGAGTTGTTGATATCCGGACATCATGACATTGTCAGGATTGTGACTGTAGTTAGGATGATCCTGAGGGTAGGCATCTATTAATTTTACAATAAAATCTGCATCAGTGCCTGTCATAGCGACTACTAAGTCGGCGATGATCTGCCCACCTACTGTGATGTCCTCAGTTAGGATTTCTGATTTGAAAGTAAGCACATCAGGTCTTCTGCCGACTTCTCTCTGATCATCTGTAATGAAGTATCTCGGTGTAAATGTCAATCTTTCAGGTTGCGAGCGATAAGGTACAGGCTTGTTAGGATCACTTGTATATTCGAACACTGCTTCTTGATCACCTTCTTCATTAATTAATAACCTGCCGCCATCTGCAAAGCCTAAAGTCACTTCTGGTATCTCATCACTTGGCCACTTATCAAAACTTTTCCATTCTTTACTACCGGTATCATACATATGTGCTTCGGCAAGATTGGGATTTTCTTTTCCCTTGAGATGATAGGCGAAGAAGGGTGCTTCTATTTCTTTTTGAAAATAAGTAGAGATGCTATCACCATAGTAGATATCATTTACAATTTGTTGTCCTCGCTCTCGTGACCATCCGCCATGCGTCCATGGCCCCATGATGATGGAGTTCTGAGCTTTGGGTGATGTTCTTTCTATAGTCTTGTATATCGTTAATGGTCCGTAAAGATCTTCAGCATCATACCAGCCACCTACTGTAAGGACGGCATGCTTGACATCTTTGAGATGAGGGATGATACTTCTCTTCTGCCAGAATTCATCGTAGTTAGGATGCTCGGTGATCTGCTTCCAAAAGAAATTATCGTAATGAAGGCTGTCAGTTATATTTTTCATAGGTCCCAAATCCATATAATAATCATAGGCGTCTCCAGCAGAACTTTCATCAAATCTCATAATCTGCTCACCATACCAAGGTTCTTTTGTCTTTTCAGGTTTCTGATATCCGAATACAGCGAATGCTGGTGTGTAACTCTGAAGATATGCGCCATGATGATGGAAGTCATCAAAGAAAAAATCTGCAATCGGTGCTTGTGGTGATGATGCTTTCAACGCAGGATGTGCATCAGGCAATGCTGCTGCAGTGTAGAAGCCTGGGTAGGATATGCCGTACATACCTACTTTCTTATTATTGTTTTTTACATTATTGATTAGCCAATCTATGGTGTCATAAGTGTCAGAGCTTTCATCTATTTCGTCTTTTTTCTTTTTCTTATTGCCAGGAATATTTGGACGCATATTATCGAATTCACCTTCTGACATATACCGACCCCTCACATCTTGAAAAACAAAAATGTATTTTTCATTTACCAGAGATTGCGATGGCTGATTACCAAATGTGAAGTTGTCACTGTTAGAAGCATTATAGCAAGTTCTATTGAGAATAATGGGATACTTATTGCCGTCAGGTTTTGGAGTGTATACGATAGTGTATAATGTCTTGGCGTCTCGCATCGGAATCTCATAGATATTCTTGTCGAAATTCTCCCTAAGGTAAGTAGACGTAACTTGTCCAAAAGATATGAAACTTATACAAAGTAATAGTAAAGTGAAAAAGATATTTTTCATGAGTATTTTTTTATTTGTAGTCAGATGGCATTTTTCTTTTCTTAGTAGCCTGCTCATATGCATAGGCTATTTTTAACAATTTGTCTTCTTGTAATGTTTTAGCTATGAAAGTTATATTCTTAGGTTCTCCATTATTCTGATAACCCATCGGAACAGTCATACATGGATATTTTGCCATAGCAGCATGTCCAGCATTATAGTTATTAATAGATACGATGGCATCAAGATTATACTTGTCCATAGGAGTGTTAAAGAAGCTTTTGCCTAAGCTGTCATATTCTGATTTTAAAACATCAAAGTCAGCATCAGAAATATCTTCTGCAACGACGCCTTCAAATAATTTTTGGCCATATGGTGCTCTTATCAGTGTGTCTTTCAGATTATATTCTACCACGTCTTTGACAGTTCTTATTTTGTTTTTTGGTCCTGCATGTGCTTTCATATACTTAGGGAAATCACGTTGCATATCTGCATTGAGAAAAGTAATAAATTTATCAAAAGATATATTCTCTGGTTCAATTTCTATAATCTCTGCACCCTTATCCTTAAGGTCATTGATGGCAAATGTATAAAGAGAATCTTCGAGGTAATTTTTAATGACGCCTAAGCGTAAGCCACTGATATAATCTTTGTTTAGATTGTTGTGATATACATCGTATCTGCGTATGTCTTTAGTATTCGGATTTGCCTTAGGACCTTCAGACATTGCTGAGAGTAGGATAGCGTTATCACTGACATTGCGTGTCATAGGACCTGGCGTATCCAATGTACTCGATATAGGTACGATTCCAGATCCACTGAGTAGCCCTATGGTAGGTTTTAATCCGACGACAGAGTTTTGACTTGAAGGCGATAAGATGGATCCGCTGGTCTCAGTACCTACTGCTGCGGCTGCATAGTTCGCCGCCATTGTAGTGCCGCTACCAGCACTTGATCCTCCAGTCTCAAAAATTTTTCTTCCGTAAGGATTAAGTGTCTGACCTCCTACAGCACTATAGCCTAGCGGGCAACCTGTGCAGAAATAATATGCCCACTCACTTAAGTTGACTTTACCTAATATGATGCCACCATGACCTTTGATGTTTTTAACGATCTCTGCATCGGTAGTTTGATTATTCTGCAGGATGATAGCACCTGCTGTTGTAGGCATATCTTCTGTATTGATATTATCTTTGAGAAGTATAGGCATCCCATAGATGGGGTGATGCCCCTTTGTTTTTTTAGTGTCTTTTTCTATCGCTTGCGCAACGGCATTGGGATTAATGCTTATTATAGATTGTAGGCTTTTATCATTGTCACTTTCATACTTTAGAATGCGGTAGAGATACCACTGTGTTAGTTTTTGATAACTTAACTTGCCTGCGTCGATGTTTCCTTGTATGGATAATATATCTCTCTCAAGAATAAGAGGTTTGAGATTTTGGTATTCTACTTTGTCAAAGCCCTCTATTTGCTGATTGATATTCTCCCATATACTGCCTTTGTCTAATACCTTAGACTGTATTAATTTAAATTGCATTCTGGGATTCTCATGATCAGCGCTTGTTGCGATTTCCGATGACTGATCGTATGCGACCCAAGGGGTCGAGACAACTTCTTGCTTATTCTTGCAACTTAATACAAATAGTAAACTTATAATCAATGGATATCTCATAGTTGGTATTTTGCCAATGATCATCAATTTAACTACTTTCATTTTATAATCATCATATAATAGAGAAATATGCATCCCATAATTAGAAATATTGCAGCATTCTTGATAGGCTTAGTTGTCGGTGCCATCCTTAATGGATTAACTATAAAATACTTAGGCCCAGTCATTGGATATCCAGACGGTGTTAATCCTGATGATTTAGATTCTATGGTTGACAATATGCACCTCTATGAATTCAAGCATTTCATGACTCCATTTATAGCGCATGCTATTGGATCAATATCTGGTGCTTTTGTATGTTCTATGATTGCAGCTAAGTATCACTTAGGATTATCTATGGGGATAGCTTTGTTGTTTTTATTTGGTGGAATTACTATGGTGGTATTGCTTCCTGCTCCTATGTGGTTTAATGTGCTGGATCTTGTAGTTGCATATTTTCCTATGGCATATTTAGGATGGGTTTTGGCGGGTATGAAAAAGTAAATGCAGAATCACTGATTTAGAGGATTAAAGGATGACACAGATTAGTATAAACCGCAAAGGGTTAATCCGCTGGTTCCTTCAACTTGAATTAATTGCCTGTTCGACGTAGTTTAGAGACAAGAGCCAAAAAGAAATCAGGATTTATGCCAAATGGAAAATATGGAACTTAAAAATAAAGACATAACTTAAAAAATTATCGGTGCTTCATTTAATGTGCAGTTAACTTTTAAGAGATTGGTGTTAGAGATAAAAATATATTGAGGGCAGAATCACTGATTTAGAGGATTAATGGATGACACAGATTATTATAAGTCATAAAGGGTTAATCCATGTAATCCTATAATCAATCTTAAATCCGTGATTCCCACAATTAAGGAAATCACCAAGAACTACCACCACCTCCAAATCCACCACCAGCACCGCCACCACTAAATCCACCACCTGATGACCCTGACCCCGTACTTGAGATTGGAGCACTTGTAAAAACACTCGTTATCTCTGGAATATCAAAGTCATTAGAAAATTCACTGAATGATGGACTTGTATTATTATGATGCGTACCGTGATAGCCATACCAGTAAGGTGCATTGATATCATATTCTTGCATACGTGTAAGCCAAGTCTTATCTATACCTAAGGCTATCGCATATGGATAGATGTGCTCAAAATATTTTGGGTGTTCATTGAGTAACTGTTGGGTTGTTTCTCGAGGGCTATTCTCTAAGAACTGCTTGAAGCCTTTAAGATGATTGTGTATTCTTATACCCAATTCTGATTTCTTAGGTTGCTTGGCATACATGACGAAAATTGCAATCGACAATATAAATAGTCCTACTGCCGTCAGGATATATTGGAATATAAAAGCAACTGCAAAAGCAGAAGCAAATAAAAATATTCCGAGAGCTAATGTCCAATAGCTTCTAAATGTTTTTAAGTAATTATCATCATAAAGATTTTTACCGAGGAGCTCTTTGTGTAGTAAGCCTTTGGCTTTGTGCAGATGCATGTACATCTTTTCTTTAAGCTCTGATAGTATTACAATATCGTCTGATTTAAATAGACTATCGAATACTAATAGTTGATATTCTGGTGCATCGCTATCTAAGTTTCGTAATTTTTTGAAATACAATTCTTCATCCCCCTTCATGATTTTGAGATAGCCTTTTTCTGCCCAGTAGGGGAGTAGTGCAATAACATCTTCTGTATTGACTTTGTAGTCATAATATGCACCGACCATAGCAGGTGAGAACTCCGATGGCGGAAAATGTTCTTCTTGGACGCTTGCTCCAGAATTGATATCTACATTATGCTGTCGTGACTTTCTAAAGAAATTTATAATTAAAAATAAAAAGCCTAAAGGCAGAAACCACAGTTTGTCTTTCTTGTAAAAAGGAACAGGAGCTGGTGGTTTATTAATGTAAGTCTTAGGGAACTTAATTGCTATAGTTGCATTTTTTTTGGGATCTAATTTTATTAGCGATCGACCTGTAAATTTATTACCGACTTTGTCCATGCTTACATGCCTATTAAACTCTCCACTGTCACCTGTCATCATCACGTAATCCTCTTCTGATAGATCCACATAGTCAGGAAGAATAATTGTATATGACATCTTATCTATACTTGTATCCCAATCAGATATTAAGTTGTATTGGAATGCAACATGATCATCGGTATATATGAATGCATTAGAGACCCTATATGAAATGTCATAGGTATGTGGGCCAGTAATATAGGTATCCTTATTTCCTATTCTAATAACTTTATCATTGCCTTCACTTATAAGACTGTATTCATAATTTTTTACATCTACATTAGTTAGACTTATTTTTTGGACTTGCCCTTCAGCCATTATTTTTTTAGGAATATTTCTTTTGATACCTCTTCTTTTCTCATTGAAGGTGACGGTTATGATTTCATTTACATCAAAGTATCCGTCCTTTGATAATTCAACTGTTATGATGTAATCATTTATAACATAACCTTGCGACCAGATAGCTGATGAGCTGCATAGGATTATTATAAGTAGAGTAGATAGGATTTTCATTGATTTGTTTGTAGGTCCAATTCTACAACAATTACACTACTTATATAAGTTTCATTATAAGATTATGCTTATCGATTTTATATTATAACTGGTAGAACTATCTCTAAATTAGCGTGATGACCATGTTATCCATGTGATTATCTTATTTTCAGTTTATATTTGAAGATAATCCTTTAATAATATGGATTGATCTCTACTTCTTAAACGAATTAAAATTATACCATGAAATATAGTTTCTTTTTTATCCTTTGCTTAGCCATATCTTTCGTCTATGCACAAGAAGTCACAATAAGTCCTGAGCGATTAGTTGCAGGTCAGTCGTTTTCTATTAGTTACGATGCTCAAGATGGAGAATTATCAGGTCATCAAATACGGGCTGTCGTCTATGAATTGAGCTTAGGCAATGATCCGATCGCTCATGATGTACAATTGTCGGAAAACGGTTCTGTACTAAGCGCTACTTATACACCATCTGATGAGGCAGAAGCAATACTTTTAAAATTTGCTAATGAGGATGAGACTATCGTTGATGCCAATGAAAGAAAAGGCTATGTCTATCACATATATAAAAATGGAAAAATCATAGAAAAATCAAGCGCAGCAATTGCAGAAGCTATAACGCTGCATCGACGTAAGATTATCATCGAAGAACAAGAAGAATTAGCTAATGTATATCTCAATGAAGAACTAAAAATAAATCCTTCGATTAATACGAATTTGAAATTTATGACTGTAAAAGGTTTAGTAGCGAGACTACTATCAGATGATGATACTATTGTTGAAGTAATACAACATGTCAAGAAGGAAAAAGAAAAAAAGAATATTGACAAACTTAAACTTATAGATCTCGCATTAGTAGCTCAGTATTCAGGAAGTAGGTCTACACTTGATGAGTTAGGGCAGCATATTGCTGAGTTGTATCCTAACAGTAATTGGGCAATGAGAGATAAAATATCAGAATTTCGTAATACCGAAGATATTGAACAAAAGGAAATTATTTTTTCAGAAGTAGAATCTATCACTAAGCGGGATACTGAATATCAGGATAACATAGATCAAATGGCAAGTAGAATTGCAGGATACTATGGTGAGAAGAATGACGAAGTCAAATTTAAGGAGTACTCGACTAAAATAGAAAGTCCTACTACGAAAGCAAGTCTATATAATAACGTAGCGTGGACATTGTCAGGAGAAAGTATAGATACCGAACCTATTAATTTAAGGTTAGCAGAAGAACTATCTAAGGAAAGCTTACGATTAATATCTACAGAAAAAGAGGCTATGACTATTAAGCCTGTCTTCCAATCTAAAGCTCGCTATGGCAATAACATGAATTATAATTATGCCATGTATTCTGATACTTACGCATTGCTAGCACATCACCTTGGACATAAGGAGGATGCCTTAAAATTTCAGACCCTTGCAGTGGAGGCTTATGATTACCAGGATGGCGATATGAATACGAGATATGCTGTGTATATGGAGAATCAGGAAGGCGGTAAAGCTGTTATGCCATTCTTAGAAAAAATGATGGTAGATGGTATGGCAGGTACAGCGATGAAGGCACAGTATAAAAGAATATTCAAGTCGGATATGAATATGGATATGGCTTACGATAAAGTTGTAATGCTATTAGAGAAAGAAGCCAAAACTAAGCAGAAAGAAAAAATTAAAGAAGATCTTTTCGTTCAGGCGCCAAAGGATTTTTCTCTACTTAATCTGAAAGGAGAAAAGGTGTCATTAGAAAGTGTGGAAGGTAAAGTAGTTGTATTAGATTTCTGGGCAACATGGTGTGGTCCATGTAAGGCATCATTTCCAGGAATGCAACAAGCTGTAGATAAGTATGCTGATAATCCTCTTGTAGAATTCTTGTTTATAGATACTTGGGAGACAGCTAAGGATAAGGAGGCCAATGCCACAAAATTCTTAGATTCTAAAGGATACAGATTTAATGTGCTTATGGATAACGAGAATGCTATGGTTCAGAATTTTGGAATCAGTGGCATACCTACCAAGTACATCTTAGATCAGTCAGGACAGTTAAGATATAAAGGTGTAGGTTACGATGGCAATGACGCTAAGTTAGTCGATGAGCTTTCTATTGTAATAGAAATGCTATTGAGTGAGAATGATAGAGTATCTGTAGAGCCGTAAATTTGAATAGGCAATAATTTTTAAAGTAAATTAATAATGAGAATTTTTTTTGCATTTCTCTTTACTGTGATTAACTATAGTGCTCAAGGGCAGTCATTTAATATCAGTCCTGATAAGCCTCAAAGAGGGGATATAATTAGCTTAGAGTATGAATCTGGTAAAACCTTAGATTCAGAGTTATATAAGGTATTAATTTACGTTCTACGCTTAGGGGAACCTCCTATTGTAGAAGTTACAGATCTCAAAACAGTCTCGAAAACAGCAATAGGAAAGTTACAGTTGCCAGATGACATAGATGGACTTTTATTCAAAATAGTAGATGAAAATCATGAAATAATAGATGATAATAATGGGAAAGCTTATTCTATTATGATCTATGAGAATAATAAACCTGTTTATAAAACAAGACTTGCAATTGCTGAGGTCCTAACTTTTCATCATTATGATTTGGAATTAGAGAAGCAATATGAGTTATCTAAATATCTAATCGACGAAGAGGCTAAAGCTAACCCAGAGGTGGTTAAAACATTGCCTTATTTATTTGCTCATGGAGTCAATGCTAGAAACAGAGATGATCGATCTCGACTTTTATCTGTTTTAGATTTGTCAAAAAAAATAAGATACAATAAGTCTACAGAGGCAGATATATTAGTTATGGCTGATCTTTTTGATAAGATGAGATATAGTACTAATAGAGATGATATATTAAAACAGACGAACGGGAAGTACCCTAATAGTGAAGCTGCCTTAAGGATAAAGATCAACAAATTTTATGATAGTGATTTTGAGAAGAGATTAAAGTTGTTTGATGAAATAGAAGAATTATTTATAAACAATGATAGATATATTGAGGAGTTTGATGATTTAAGTAATAGGATGGTTGATAGTTATTTGCTTAGAAATGATATAAATAACTCATTAAAAGTTATTGATAAGATGTCATCCCCAGTTTCGCAAGCGAGAAGGTATCGTAATATTGCACTTGACTTATCTTCAGATGAGAATGACGGTTTATTTAATTTAGATACTGCACTATATTATTCTAAGAAAAGTATCGAAATTATAGAACGCGAAAAGTCTATGATGACTATGCGTGTACCGTATAACACAAAGTTTAGATATAAAAGAGATTTGAGTTACACTCATTCACGTTATTGTGAGACTTATTCAGATATTCTCTATAAGATGGAAAGGAAGGATGAGGCTCTTAAGTATTCTAAGATCGCATTAATTATAGATAGATATGAAGATGCGAAAGCCAATACTAATTATGCAGCACTCTTAGAGGAGCTTAATAAAAAAGAAGAATGTAAGGTCTTTTTAGAAGAAATGATTGCTGCTGGAAATGCTACTTTAGAAATGAGAAATCAATATAAAGCTTTGGCTGGTGCTGATCAAACTGATATAGAAAATAGGCTTGACTCAATAGAAAATGAATTTAGATTATATTTGAAATCTGAAGTGCTTTCTAAAATGGAAAAGGGAGAAAGAAAGCCATTTACGCTTAAATCTATAGATGGTGAAAAATTATCACTGGAGGACTATTCTGGAAAAGTATTAGTAATTGATTTTTGGGCAACTTGGTGTGGGCCTTGTGTGGCCGCTCTTCCGACCATGGTGATGACTGAAGACAATTACGCTGATAATGAACTCGTCGAGTTCGTCTATGTAAGTGCAGAATCTGAAAAGGATATTCTACGTGATTACTTGGAGAATAATGACTATGAGTTTTTATTATTACACGATGATAAGAGAGAAATGTCAAAATCTTATAATGTAGGAGGTATTCCAAGAAAATTCATACTTGATAAATCTGGAGCAATAAGATATGATGCTAAAGGTTACGATGGCAATGATACCAAACTTGTAGATGAGTTATCTATTGTTATAGAGGCACTATTAGCTGAGCAGGATTGAGTATCCATGGTTCTGCTTTTCCTTCTATAATTTAACTTATTGATATTGGCGATGGATGTTTTAGAAAGCTTTTATTCTACATACATAGAATTAATGGCATAGTTAAGAGAAAATAATTACCTCTACACTGTACGAATGCTTAACTTTCCACTTCATTTATAGAAATAATCCAATGCCCATCAAAACCTGGCAAAAATACACCATATCAATTCTGCCCTTACTTATTGTGGGAGCTGTATTATTCTACTTCAGTGAGATCGTCGGTTACATCATATTGGGATGGGTCGTATCTATGATAGGAGCACCCTTGAATAGATTTTTCAATAAATTTCTGGGTGACGGGTTATCGGCGGGATTGACGCTATTGGTTTTTGGTATAGTCATGTTGTTGATGCTGAGAATATTTATACCACCGCTCATTTCTCAAGCTAAGAATCTTGCTGGTATTGATTATAATAAGATTATAGATGGGTTACAGGAGCCCTTAGCTGACGTCAGACAATGGTTCAGTGATAAAGGAATAATAGAATTAGAAGACTTAGATCCTATTGCAGCCTATGAGGATAATAACCATCAAAACTCTTATACAGAATTGGTTAATGTGGATTCTATTCTTCATGTAAATAATCTCGGAGATACCATCACGACTCAGCAGATTAATTTGCTCGTCCATTTTGATAATCCTAATCAGGATAATGGAGCAGTTGATGATGACGGCACTTATTTCGAAGGCTTGCGGAGTAATATTTTTGAGATGTTCAATCCCTCTCAGATATCTAAACTTCTAAGTTCATTAGTAGGATTCTTTGGAGGTTTTGTGATAACGATATTGTCTGTATTTTTTATAGCCTTCTTTTTCTTGAAGGAGCATGGACTGTTTACTAAGATGGTTTCTTTTCTCGTACCTAATAATCAAGAGAGCCAAGTCTCTCATGCGATCAGCGAATCTACGACTTTGCTAATAAGATATTTTGTAGGATTGACATTGCAAGTCATTGTGATAACAGTAGTAGCGACTATAGTTCTTAAGTTATTCGGTTATAAGAGTGCTATGTTGATTGCTTTCTGTTTTGCGATATTTAATTTGATACCTTATATCGGTCCTTTATTGGGTAATTTCTTCGGCGTACTAATTGTCCTATCTTCTAATATCAATGTGGAGACGACAGGTGTGCCTATAGATTTCTATAATGTGCTACTTCCAGATATGATTAAACTGATTATTATATTAGGAGTACTTCAACTAATAGATAACTTTCTATTACAGCCTAATATATTCTCCAAGAGTGTTAAGGCGCATCCCCTTGAGATATTTATAGTCGTACTAATGGGGGCTAAGATTGGTGGCGTAGGCGGTATGGTATTAGCCATCCCAGCTTACACAGTATTACGTGTCTTACTTAAAGTCTTTTTCAGCGAATTTGATGTCGTCAAGAGATTTACCTCCGACCTGTAATGTGGGTTCGCTTGTACTTATATAGAATGAAATGAAATTAAAAATCCAACTGCAGTTCGTCGACCACAATTGGATTTTACTCTTTTCATTGTTATTTGTTAGTGTAAAACGGTCAACCTATATCAGGGACGGACAACGGACAACTTATCACTCTTAACTCATCACTAGTAATTACCTATCCTGCTTAGCAAATACATCCTTAAGTAATGTTGTCGTACGTTGTGATACGTCAGTTCTGATGCCTTGCTCTTTAACTTCTATAAGATCAAATAATCCGTACAATGCCTTAGAGTTAATATGATCCGATAGATCTGGATTTACTTTAGTTATAAATGGAATTTTATTGTATGCGTTAATGGCATCTCTCCATAGATCTAATGCACCAAAAGAATTAAGCGAGTTATCAAGTACTGGCTTAAATTCGCCATAGAGACTATTGTAAGTTCTTGTATGTAGATATTGTGTTGCAGCATTTTTTTCGCCCATAAGAATATTCATAGCATCGTCGAATGTGATACCTCTTACGGCACTAAGAAATATAGGACCCGCTTTCTTAGCAGCATCTTCAGCTGCATAGTTTATTTTTTTTACCAGTTCTTCTTCTAAGTTACTGAAACCAGGAACGATCTTTAATTTGCTGATCACAGTATTCGCCTCATCTGGTAATAATATTTTGTAGGATGACTTATAGAATCCATCTTTTGCAGATAAGAAATCGACACTATTATCTACACCAAACTCAAGCGCCTCTTTGAGCCCATTAGCAATATCAAGATTAGAAAGACCTGCTGAGCTGACTGTATCGAGAACACTTTGTAGATCCTTAGGATCACAAGAAACGAGGCCTAAAACAAGGAAGAAATAAACGAAAACCTTTTTCATACTTATATAATTTATTAAATGTTGAATATCTGAATAAAGTACTGCTCATAGATATGAGCATTGTAGAATGTATTACAAAATTACTAATATCTGAACGTGATGTACATTTAACTTTAGACTTATGATAGTCTTAAAGTCTCTTGCTATGACAACAAAAATGAGATTTTTAGTAATACTTTAAGGTTTTAGACTAACTTTTGGTTTGCTGAGTACATAACTTTGTGACATTACTCAGATTCAATAATAATATCCATCCCATGAAGAATATTACAATTACCATAGCTATAATTTTATTGCATGTAAGCCTTCACGGTCAGACGTCTACAATGCGTTCGGCCATGAAAATGATGGATGCTTACTGGGCAGAGCCTACCGTAGAACACTATGAGGAAGCTGAAGCATTGATATCAGAAATTTGGGAGAGCGAAGGTGCCTCTACTGATGCCATCGCTTTATTACTGAAAAGTGAATTATTAACTGCACAGTTAACAAATGAAGCTTATGATGAGTCGGATGATTTCGATGTTTTTCTTGAAGATATTGTTGATACCTATAATAAGGCTTTAATCTATGATAATTATAATAGAAACAGATACCGTATTCTTAAGAATCTATATAATGTCAAAAATGTATTGACTATTAAGGGAGTTGCTCACTATCAAGATAAAAATTTTGAAAAAGCTTTCAGTTATTATGATGCAGCCTCACGTATGAATGAAGTAGAAATAAAATTTCCAAGAATAGCACAACCAGATACTTCTACGATCTATACCACAGGAGTAATGGCAAGCTTAGCTGGTAAGGATGCACTAGCGATTAAGTATCTTGAGCGAGTAGTAGAATTAAAATATTATCGTAAGGATGCTTATGATCAGCTTATAGCATTATACAAGAAAAATAAGTTTGATGTCAAAGCTAAAAAGATGGAGATAAAGAAAAATATAGCTTTCCCTTCAGAGCAAAATGACTAATGGTGTATAATGATAAATTGAAATGTGTAAAACCTCAGAAAATTTATAATTATTACAAATCTCTTGTCGATAGATATTTTTATACTTAGGCGAGTCTCTTTTTTTGCTTCAGCTATCGGATGATTATAATTTTCGTCTCTCTGAGAACCGAAGAGATCTGATCTGATATTTTGTGTAACATGCTGACTTTCCGTTTTTATAGTTATGTCTATTCTATATATGCGTCCTTTTTAAATCATTGAATTCTGAAACATCTTTTTTAACCTTGGCTATTAGTTCTTCAAAAGATGGACTATCTCCAGGTATCATTTCTTCTTGCATCTTTTTATAATCTGCTTTCCATGCATCTATGTACATATCTGGTGGAATCGGATTTAAGTTTGGCGGAAAATGAGTTTTATAGTCAACGCCTTTCATCCCATTAAATCTCTCTCTGTGAGTAATTATTTCATTAATAAGTGAAGAATCTTGGGCAGACTTTTTGTATTTGCTTTGCGAGATTTTATAGAGATCATATAGATGTCTGCTTAACCTATCAACTCTTATTTTGCCTTCTGGTTTTTGAAATTCTTCATGCAAGAGAAATAACTTTTCTAAATATGTTCTTTCTGGATTAATGCATGGAATTGTGATTTCAGTATCTGAGTATATTTTGTCTTCAAACTGATTACTTACGATAGATTTAAAGGATCTATCACTATACGGATCTTTCAGTGATCTACTTCCTATTTCAACTTTTACCCTTGGTTTGATGTATTCTGGATGAGTGATTAACGAGGGATATTGAATTAAAATGGAAACGGGATCTTGATCTTCATCACCCAAGTTTTCATAGTCAAACGTCACTTTATCAAATCCCTCTTTTATAAATGCAGTTTTTAGATCTTCGTAGAACGGCACTGTTATATATCCAAAGGATATTGTTCTTAATTTTCTGACTTGTGTTTTACTTATTAAACCAGTTTCAAATCCTAAAAACTCTCTGTTTAAAGCTAAATCTATATCTTCTGAAAATCGATTAATTAAACCCCATGCTTTGCTCAATGAAGTACCGCCTTTAAATAAGAGATTTTTTCCTACTTCCATTTTAAAAACGATTCGTAGCGTTTGTACTACCCACCAATCTTTTTCTATCGCATAAGCTGGGAGGCCTTTTCTTTCACTTGCGGTAGTGAATATAGCTCTCTTGTCAGAATCGCTTAGTTTATAAAAGTCAATTGCGGCCATATTTATATTGCTTCGGTCATTATCTCTGCAATCCATTGTGGCGCTAATGCAATGTCATGCTTTAATGTTTTCCTGTCTTCTTTTTTTAGTAAGTCTTGAATTTTATCGATTTCGTCTTTATTGACGTTAGTTTTTCCAATCTCTTTCAACGCTTGCACGATCAGCTTGCTTATTTCTCCTTTAAGAGCAAGATTCTTTGGAGTTGTTTTTTTGAATTGAATTGTTCTTTTTCCAATTGTTATTTTTCTTGGAGATCCATCGGTGAGATAAATTAGTTTTAACGGTATTTGGTTGGTTAAACCCAACACATGCATTGCATAACTACCAGTGGGCAAGATTCTAGCTTTGTCTCGTTTGGCAATTGCTGAGGCAATCGTCTCTGTTGTAGGTAGAATATCCCCTACGAGTTCATTGTATTTAGGTTTCGTAAATATTCCTCTTGCCAACCTTATAATGTCTCCTCTTTTTACTAATCTATGTAATGCGATTTTGACTGCTCCTGGGTTATTGAGTTCGTGGAAGTCCTCGCTAAAAAGGATACTTCCAGTTTTTCTTTTTTTTATTATTTGTTCTACTTGATCATCAATGCTCATGTAGCAAATATATCAAAATGTAACCTATTTATAAATTAGTGTAACTTATTTATGCTAAAAAGGTTACAATTGAAACTTAATAATAGTAATTGAATAAATTGTTATTCCTTATTTATTCCATTTGCCTGCATGGAGCATATGTATATATGTATTCTAAGAAGGTACTTCAGATAACCATATATGACATAATATAGTGACATCCGTGTAATTGGCTATCGAGAAGGTATGTTATATGAGTATTTATGCTATCTTCATATTATAAAAATTTTTAATACGTACTATGGAGAATTTCAGCTTATCATTAGAGATACCTGTAGAGTGGAGAGATATTGATGCTGCACATCATGTCAACAATATCGTGTATCTACAATGGGTAGAATCAGCGAGAGTTGCTTTTTTTCTATCCCTTAACAATGGTCTACTGGTAAGTCAAGATAATATCAGCCCTATCGTTGCCTGGCAGGATTGTAAGTACATAAGACCTGTATCGTTTCCAGATACTGTTATTGTCGGTGTAAAAAAAATAGAAATATTAGAGGATCGCTTAGCCATAGAGACTAAGATATTTAGTAAAAACGATAATAGGCTTGTCGCAATATCTAAGCAGCACGTAATGCCTTACAACACTAAGATAAAACAGAAAGCAGGGCTTCCTTTAAACTGGATTTACAACGAAAAATAAATGCTTATGAGGTTTTTAATATTTATAACAATGTTACTTTTTAGCATTACTGCTATAGGACAACATTGTAGTACTGACCAAGTACACGCAGATAAGATCGAAAGCGATCCTACCTTCAAAGAAAACCGTAAACGCATAAAGAAAGCACTATTACTATCACGCAATAAGGAGCAACGTGGAGATACAATTATTATACCTGTAGTCTTCCATATCTATCATAATGGTGATCCTCTTGGAGAACAAGAAAATATTACTGATGATCTTGTCCAAGCTCAAGTCGAGCAGTTGAATAAAGACTTCAGACGTAATAATGGGGATGCTTCTATGACGCCTTCAGCTTTTGAACCTCTGGCAGCAGATACTGATATAGAGTTTTGCCTTGCATCTGTAGATCCTAATGGCGAAGAGACAACTGGAATACTCAGAAATCATATCAATACATTGTCAGGAGTAGATGAAAGCGATTGTTGGACGACTAATTATATAGACGATAATTTTGTAAAACCCACTATCTGGGATCGTGAGGATTACCTTAATATCTATTCTATACTAAGTGTCGATAATTTAGAGAATGGCAACTGTGATTTTTTTGCTTCATTAGGTTATGCACAGTTTCCTGGTGGAGATGCAAGTACAGATGCAGTAATACTGTCATTCTATACAATAGGATCAGAGGTAATGCCTAATCCATTGCAGCCACAGTTTATAGGAAGAACTGCTACTCATGAGGTAGGACATTGGCTTGACTTAGAACATCCATGGGGGAGTAATCCCGGTAGTTGTAATCTTGATGATGATGTTGCGGATACACCCACACAGTTAGAAGGTGTTTTTGGATGTTCGAGTTTTCCACTATTTGATAATTGTACGACTAGTGGCGATGGGATTATGTATAATAACTTCATGCAATATTCTGACGATGATTGCATGAATATGTTTACAACAGGTCAGCGGTCTCGTATGCGTAATCTTATTTCTGTAGTAAGACCTACGTTGCTGGTCTCGTTATGCCAGGCAGAGGTATTGTCTATAGAGTCTATTGTTGGATTTAATGCGAGATTAGTTGGATCAGATATTATCGTGGATTGGACGATTGAGAATAAAGATGATATAAGCCATGTACAATTAGAGCATGGTACTTCTATAACGCAGTTTTCTGATATAGCTTATGTAGATATTGAGCCTTTTAGTAGTGCATCTAATTATAACCATATCCATAAGAATCCATCATCAGGTATACATTATTATAGATTACGTTTTTACGGTACTAATAATAAGGTGACTTATTCTGATGTCATATCCGTAGTCAAATCATCACAACAGATTGTGGTTAGGGCTAACCCTGTGTACCAAGAATTAGAAATTAAAATACCTTCCGATATTATAGTTGACTCATATACAATTTTTGATACCAGTGGACGAGAATTACTTGGTGGTAAATACTTAGAAAGTAATCAAAGTATAGAAGTCGGAGGATTGAATGGTGGTGTATATATTATCCATCTATCTACTAATCGAGGATCTACTTTGATAAAATGGGTCAAAGTATAAAAGATAATTTTACAATTAGATTAATAGAGTCAGCTGATAATACTCAAGTGAAGGAGCTTGTCGTTGATGTGATGGCCACCTATAGCTGTATAGGAGAGGGTTACTCAAGTTCTGATGAGGAATTAGAAGATATGTATACTGCCTATGCAGATCATAGATCAGATTTCTATGTAGTAGTAGATAGTCAAAATATGGTTTATGGTTGTGGAGGAATAGCTCCTCTTAAAGGAAGTTCTGATAATATATGCGAGCTTAGAAAAATGTACTTCTATGCATCCATTAGAGGCTTAGGTCTTGGCAGTCAATTAATGTCTATCCTCCTATCTAAAGCCCGAGAATATGCTTACAAGCAATGCTATCTCGAGACCGTATCAGGTATGAAAGAAGCTCGTATATTATATGAGAAAGTTGGGTTCTTACCAATTAATTCAAGTTTAGGTTCTACAGGACATAATGGATGCGATAATTATATGCTTAGATATCTATAATGAAGACTATCAATAGCTATTGTCTATTTTAAGGAAGTTTCTGTTTTAGATATTTTCTATTTTTGTACCTGCCTTTTCCGTTATTTTTTCCCATATTTTCATTTTTTTCTTATTGATGCAGCGATTGTATTCTGAGCATCATATTATAGGTGTAAATCAAGCTTACTATGCGATTATTAAATGTTTTATTTCTTCTATCCTTACTGATGTTGTCATCATGTAGAAAGGATGAGATATTCGAACCTACGGTATCAGAGCCTGATGTACCTGCTCCAGAAAATGTAGATGAGAGACTTATTAATGGTAGTGTATATGATGATTCTTTTAACCCTGTAGCGAATATTGTCGTGGCGCTATATGATGATAAAGTACTCGTAGAAGAAGCACAGACGACAGAGGATGGAGCATTTTATTTTATAGTAGACGATCTCAAAGATTACCTCATATATATAAATTCGTCAGAATATCAATCTGTGTTAACAAATGCTAATGCATCGCTGAATGATAATGAAGTATTAATCACTTTAATACCTAACGAAGGGATAGATACAGGATGGAATATTGATTCATATGATTGGGTATCTATACAAGGTGTGATAAAAAATGTAGATGGCTCAGCGACCTCTAATAGTATAATAAAGTTCGTTGATGTCTCTGGCATATTTTCTAACTATGCTACGACTGATGGAGACGGTTTTTTTAATTCTACCATTCCAGCTAATATTATCATTTTACCATACTTTGATCAGCAATGTAGTTTTCCGATTGAGTATGATTATATCCTTACAGATAGAGATATTATTACAGATGATATTATTATCTATGATATAAATACCCCAACATATATACAAGGCGCAGTGACGGATTGTAATGGTAACCCTGTAGCCTCTGGTGAGATAACTTTTTATAGTAATTCTAATTTTTTTGGAGTGCCATTGCAGGAAGATAAGTTAGGGACGACATTGTTAGATGACGGCGGTTTTGAAATTTATATAGATAATACATGCTCTCAGATTTTATATTATGAAGCTATTGATAATAATACCAATGATCTTGTTTTTGGAGAGATAGAAGTAAGAGATAGCATTGATCTAAATTTAGAGATATGTGATCTTATGTATGAAGGTGGACTTGTAAGTTTAAATATTAATAATGATGAATATACGCTTGAAAGTCACTTTGCTTTTCAATATCATAATCGTATAGACATATTTGGTAGTGATCAAGAAAATAACTTATACGTAGATTTTAAGTCTACTATGTCCGAAGGTACTTTTGACGTAAGGAGAATTTCTATTCAAGTCAATGATAAATATTATTACGATTATGAAAGAGATCTACAAATAGTTATCTCAGAATATCCGAGTGTAAACCAAGGAAGCTTAAAAGGTAGTATACAAGGAGATATATATGACGAGTCTTTTAATAAGGTGCCTTTTGATTTACAATTTGATCTTCCATTAACTAAATAAGGTGCTTTTTTGGAGATCAACAGACTCATATTACGATGTATCAAGCAGGATAGAAATAGCCAAAGGGAATTCTATATGCTGACCTCTGATAGATTAATGAATGTGAGTAGGAGATATACTAATAGTCTCGAAGATGCCAAAGATGTATTGCAGAATGCATATGTCAAGATCTTCATTAATCTCAAGAACTGTGATCTTAAGAACGGTAATATAGATGGATGGCTATCACGTATTGTAGTCAATGAAGCACTGCAGCTCTATCGTAAGAAGAAGAAGGATAATAATAGAGATGTACTCTATCAGCAAGGATTAAAAGAAATAAGTGCACCTGAAATTATAGCAAGATTAAATGCAGAAGACATACTCAAATTAATGAAAAGATTACCAGAAGGGTACAGAATGATATTTAATATGAATGTCGTAGAAGGATTCTCACATAAAGAAATCAGTGAGCAGTTAGGTATTGCAGAGAGTACATCGAGGTCGCAACTTTCTAGAGCTAAAGAATTACTAAGAGATATAATTAATGATCAGAAAAAAGCTGAATTATGCTAAAAGATAATTTGGATAAATATATAAAAGAGAATCTTGAAAATGCTCGCGTTGATTGGGATAAGAAAGCAATGTGGGATGATATCGAGGAGCAGTTACCTGCTAAAGAAAAAGATAGAAAAGGTCTATTGTATTTGATAGGACTTTTATTTCTATTGATGTCTGTAGCAATCTGCTACTTTGCTATAAACGAAAATGTCGATAATGAACCTGCTGTAGCTGTTATGCAGAATGAAGGACCTTTAGATAAAAATACTACGGAATTAAATGATAACAATGCGCATATTTTTTCTCGCCCTATAATTGATGAAAAGAGTCCTCAGACTGATAGCGATGATGTAGCCAAAGTTAAAGACACGAACACAAACACAAATACTAACACATATGCAAATTCAAGTGCTGACTTAAAAATCAATACGATCGATAAAGTAAAAGTTGATGATCTTGAGAGAAAAAGTAATTATGGGTCAGAGAAAAAATCAATTCAGATTACAGAAGAACACTCTATCGCTTTACCTGTCTTTGCATCTGAATTAATAACTATTGACAGCGCAGTTTTAGATCCAAAAGGAGTTTCTATTGATCAAGTATCTAATGCTATTTCTTTGATAGAGCAGTTGGAATTTATTTCTAATATTGGATTTAAAAAATTACTAATCTCTAATCGAGATTTGCCCAATATAAGATCGGAGCAAAGGATGATAGAAATCTCTAAAGCACCTAATAAAGGCTTGCAATTAATTGTCTATTCTGGCATAGGTATCGCTGACAGGACTTTGCAATCTCAGTCCAACGATGATCTATTAGAGTTAAGAGATCAGAATGAGACTGTGTTAGAAGTTATCCGAGGTGGATTAACATTGCGTAAGAAAATAAGCCATAACTTCTCCCTTGATGCCGGTATCGAATATCAAAGAATCAATGAGAGATTAGACTATATAGAGAGCAGTCAGACCACGGTGACAGTAACGAGTGACTCTGCATATGTAGCTAATACTGCTTCTGGTTCTCTACAATACTTCAGTGGCAAGGTCGATGGAGTCGTTACAAGCTCACAGAGATTTATAAGATATAATGCACATCATAATATTAGTATGCCTTTGCATGTAGGTTATTATACTTCACTTGCTCCTAAGATAGAGGTGTCCGCATATGCCGGTCCGGTGATTAATCTTTATCAAGGTTATGAGGGGTATAATATTAATCTCGATGGGTATATAGTAGAGACAGATGCAATTCGTAGTGGTAGTATTCTTAGCGCTTTTGACGCAGGCCTATCATTAGATTATGGAATGAGCAGTTGCATAGATATATCCATTGGAGCATTTTACAGAAGAGCATTAAGTGCTTTTTCGATTGATAGTAATATCGACCAATCTTACGATAATTTGAATTTGCAAGTTGGAATTTTATATAATTTTTATTAAAACAATATTTTAGAGATGATTAGAATAATTACAATTTTAAGCTTTAGCTTAATATCAACGGCAATGTTAGCGCAGACTGAGCCATGTGATTGTGAGTGGCAATTTGATGAAACTTTTATTTGTGCCCAAGACAGTTTGGGGACAATTTTTCCAGTACCTAATACATGTATTGCAGAGTGTTTGGGATTGACAGTTGTAGATAGTACCGAGTGTGATCTTGATGGTTATGACGGGCACGATGATTATGACTGGCAAGATGGAGATCAGAGCTTTAACTGTGAGTGTGAAGTTTCAGATTTTGAAGGTGCAGGTATTTGTATAGAAATTACAGAATCATACGATGGAGATACATTGACGTATGAAGCATGGGCACCGAGTGAGTGTTATGCTGACTGCTGGGGTTATGAGAATTATGTAGTAGTAGAATGCGACACGACAGGATTCGAATGGGATTATGACTGGGACAATGACTGGGATGATAATGGTTGTGAGTGTGAAGTCTCAGATTTTGAAGGTGCAGGTATTTGCATAGAAATTACAGAATCATACAATGGAGATACATTGACGTATGAATCTTGGGTACCGAGTGAGTGTTATGCTGCCTGCTGGGGTTATGAGAACTATGTAATAGTAGAATGTGATACAACAGGATTCGAATGGGATAATGATTGGGACAATGACTGGGATAATTATGGTTGTGAGTGTGAAGTCTCAGATTTTGAAGGTGCAGGTATTTGTATAGAGATTACAGAATCATACAATGGAGATACATTGACCTACGAATCTTGGGCACCGAGTGAGTGTTATGCTGACTGCTGGGGTTATGAGAATTATGTAATAGTAGAATGTGATACAACAGGATTCGAATGGGATAATGACTGGGACAATGATTGGGATAATTATGGTTGTGAGTGTGAAGTCTCAGATTTCGAAGGTGCAGGTATTTGTATAGAAATTACAGAATCATACAATGGAGATACATTGACGTATGAAGCATGGGCACCAAGTGAGTGTTATGCTGACTGCTGGGGTTACGAGAACTATGTAATAGTAGAATGTGACACAACAGGATTCGAATGGGATAATGATTGGGACAATGACTGGGATAATTATAGTTGTGAGTGTGAAGTTTCAGATTTTGAAGGTGCAGGTATTTGTATAGAAATTACAGAATCATACAATGGAGATACATTGACGTATGAAGCATGGGCACCGAGTGAGTGTTATGCTGACTGCTGGGGTTATGAGAATTATGTAGTAGTAGAATGTGATACGACAGGATACGATAATCCATGGAATGATTGCGATTGTCAGTACACTGACGCTGACGAATATGTTTGTGTAATAACTGATGCGGCGACAGGTGAGATTTCCCCATTCCTTAATATGTGTTATGCAGAATGTGCAGGTTATACAGCAGCTGATGTTGTTGATTGTGACTTCCCAGAATTAGAATGTTTGGATTGCTTAGATGATGAAATTATTCCAGTATGTGTACAGGATAGCTTAGGTAATACTTTCCCAGTACCTAATATATGTTTTGCAGATTGTTTAGGATTGACTGTAGTGAATGAGGCAGATTGTGGTGGATTCATAGATGGTAATACAGTTGTAGAGGACCTTCATTTTGAAGCACCTTTACCACAGCATGTATCTGCTGGAGAAGGTAATATTTCTATAAGGGTGTATCCTAATCCGGTTACTGATAATATTACTTTAGAATTTGAACTTGATAATCAAGAGTCATTGACAACTATGATAATAGATGCTCAGGGTAAAGTTATTAATCAGGATAAGCAGACCTTCTTAAAAGGACTCAATACGAATAGAATAAATGTTTCAGAATTGACACCAGGGATATATATTGTTGCTCTGCAAACATCAAATAGTCTTGTAACGCAAAGATTTATAAAGAATTAAAATTAGTTTGCGCTAATATGATAGGTCATCTTTTTAATTAAAGGTGGCCTTTTTTAATTTTAGAGAATAGCAAGAAAAAATAGTTTCTTTTATTTGTACCAATAAGTTTACCTTGATCGTTAATTGTGGACAGATCAAGATATTGACCATCAAAGAAAAAATCAACTCACTACGACAAGCTTTCTTAGAACTTTCGATGTATCGAAAAATAGGAATTGTTCTGACTATTCTGTTCGTATTATTAGTTATCTTAATACTTACTTTACGCATACTTGTAAGTTTTGGTGCTTTCGGGCCACTCCCCACAACAGAAGAGTTACGTAATATTAAGAATCCTTTAGCTTCAGAGATATATGCTTCTGAGGGTCAGTTGATCGGCAGGTATTATGTCGAGAATAGATCGCAATTGACGTCTTCTGATCTCAATGAGAATTACATTAATGCACTTATAGCTACAGAGGATACAAGATTCTATAAGCATAATGGTGTCGATTATCGCAGTCTATGGAGGGTGCTATTCAAGACCATCCTTATGCGGCGAGGAAGTAGCGGAGGCGGTAGCACGATCACTCAACAATTAGCTAAAAATGTATTTCCGCGTAAGCGATATTTTATGCTAAGTACTCTTATTAATAAGTTCAGGGAGATGTCTATAGCACAACGTATAGAGAAAGCCTACTCCAAAAACGAAATCCTACTTCTATATTCTAATACAGTTTCTTTTGGTGAGCGAGCATTTGGACTGAGTGTGGCATCTCAGAGATTTTTTAATAAGCCTCCTATTGACTTGAGTATTTCGGAGGCAGCCACATTAGTGGGTATGCTTAAAGCAACTTCTTATTACAGCCCTCGTAATCATCCTTACAGAGCACAGCAGAGGAGAAATATTGTATTATCTCAGATGGTAAAATACAACTACCTAATACCTGAAGATACGATCGGATTATTGGAGTTACCTGTGGTATTAGATTATACACCTTTATCTCAAGAAGAAGAATTTGCCAAGTACTTCAAGCAGTATTTATCTAAGGAGATTAAGGCGTGGATGGATACGACTTCCGTCGAAAATATAAAAGACTATAGATTATCTTATGATGGTCTCAAGATATATACCACCGTTGATTATGATCTCCAAGTTGCTGCGGAGACAATTATGAAAAAACATATGACAGCACTTCAGAAGATATTCTTAGATAGCTGGAAGGGTGGTAGAATGTATGGCAGAAATAGCAAAGTCATCGACGAAAAAATATTATCAGATCCATATTATAAGTCCTTAAGAAAACAAGGTTTGTCTAATAAGGAAGCAATAGAGAAATTTGCGATTAAAGATGATCGTCAGGTATGGGAATGGGGTGAGGGACTCGTCAAAAAGAATATTACTAAAATTGATTCTATTAAAAATTACCTCAGTCTCTTACATACAGGAATTCTTGGTGTAGAACCACATTCTGGAAAAGTAAAAGTTTGGGTAGGTGGTAATGACTACGGCTCATTCCAGTATGATAATGTCACAAGTCCTAGGCAAGTAGGGTCTCTATTTAAACCCATCGTGTACCTTACAGCATTGCAAGAAGGTAAATCACCTTGCGACTTCTACAAGAACGAATTAAGAAATTATACATCTTACCAAGATTGGACACCCCGTAATGCTGATGAAGAATATGGCGGCTACATGTCCATGCAAGGAGCACTGACTAATAGTGTCAATACTGTCTCCGTCCAAGTCTTATTTGATGCAGGTATAGATAGAGTTGTAGATATGGCAGCACGTCTTGGTGTAGAGAGTAAGCTCAGTGCAGTGCCTTCTATCGTCCTGGGGACATCAGATGTGTCATTGATGGATATGGTAACCGCTTACAGCACCTTAGCTAACGGTGGCTATAAACCCGACGTCAGCTGTATAGAAAGAATAGAAGATAAGAATGGTAAGATTCTATATGAAAGGATAGATGCAGTTCTTGATGGACAAGAGGTAGCTGCTGACACATTGCATATAGATGAGATCAATGCTATGTTAGAGAACGTAGTACGTAATGGAACCGGCAGTAGATTGTATGCTAATTATCGTGTGCCATCAGTCATTAGAGGTAAGACAGGTACAACTCAGAATCAGTCTGATGGATGGTTCATAGGCTATACTGATGATCTTGTCTTAGGTGCATGGGTAGGAACAGAAGATCGACGGATGCACTTCAGAAATCTGGGTACAGGGTCAGGCGGAAGGACAGCATTACCTATGGTGGGTGCACTCTTTGAGTTCGCTTATGCTAAGGATAAGTTACCACGTCAAGCTCCTTCCGATTTAGTATTTGAATGTCCCGATGCATTAGCTGATGAAGAGTATAGTCTCTATGTACGTAGAGAAGAGAGAAAAATAAATAACAAAAAATTTGGTGGTTGGCTTAAGGACATACTCAGTGGCATCGACCCCAAACGTAAGAAAAAAAATGATGACGATGACTACTATGATCTCAATACTAAAGAACGACTTGAGCAAATAGAAAAGGATAAGAAGAAATGGAATAAGCGGCTCAAGAGGAAGAGGAGAAGAGGATAGGAATTATTTCTTTATTTTCTTTTTTGCCTTGATCCAATTTGCAGTAAGATCAATTAATTCTGAAAATGGTATTTCCCACATTTTATTAGGATCTAAATTTTCTGCCCTCATATCTTTGTCAAAGTCAGAAACGAATTCGTTATATAAATCCCAAATCGTGTTGAATGAAACTGGCTTTTTATTGGTGCTTCTTATTTTATAGATCCAATTTCGAATAGCTTTTACTATTAACACAGGATCATTATTATGGTTAGAAATATCTTGACCAGAAATATCAGACATTACTTCTTTAAACCTATATAACTCCTTCTCTAATATGAGACATTTCTTATCTTTTTTGGAGTACCGCTTACATCCTAAATCCATTCCTAATTCGAGCGGCATATTAAATCTTGGCGGAATAGTTTCTATCCTTGATATATCATGTATGCTATACTTGGAAATTTCTATTAGTTCTTGAATCTGTCTTATTCTAATATTGTCACCATCTTTGGTTTCGGAAATTTTAGGATTAAGTCCGCAATAAATTACGGTAAATATAATTGGTTTTAAAAGCGGATAATAATCATCATCAAATGGACAATTAATAAAAACATTATTAGAATAAGCCATTATCCTGCTACTCTAAATTTTCCATCTTTTGAGTGAACTATTACTTTGGATGCATCTCCTTTGGTAACCCAAGATTTAGCAATTTCTACTGCTTCTTTTTGAGTACTTACCACTTTCGATGCTTTGAAATTACCTTCTTTTCTGACAGCCCATCCAGTAATTCTCGGAGTTATATGCACTCTTCTATCGTTTGTACTTGCAGATTTTATTAATCTTTTTCTAACGCTTTTAGTTTTAGTTGTCATTTTCTAAATCTTTTTCTATAAATATAACAGAATAAGAGCAATATTAATTTCATTTCTTTAAGTAGTTAATGAGCCATTTACCTCAACCTATCCGAAGACCTCACTAACTTCTCATCCTTATTGATAAATATATTAGACAGCATAAGCATGACTACTGATACAGCTGGAATAAATAGTCCTGTTTGATTAGACACCTCAACAGTAGATGGAATTGTCTCCACTTCTGATGTCATCGTATATAATGCAAATCCTCCAAGACCTATTGCAACGATGGCTCCTAATAGAGCAAGGCGTTTTTGTAGGATTCTATTTTTAAATAAAAATATAGTAACTATAGAGATGATTCCTCCTGCGACACATAATCCTAATAGTACAGGATTATCTTGTATATTAAATAATTGATCTTCAAATAATGGTGCAGTTGTAGCGCTACTCTTAGCGAATGGAAATTTGAATAAACTAAAAAATCCTGCACCTGCTATTAATAGAAAGATAGATTGGATACGCTGTATCATATTTTTATGTTATTATTTTTTTTCAAACGTAAATGTAAATGTTATACTTTTCAAATTCAATATATTACACCTACCAAATCATAATATTATAATTCACTCTAATATCACTCATGAACTTAAGCTATTGGGAAAAGGAATACTGGTATGAGACTTATGATTTTCTTATAGTAGGAGCTGGTATAGTTGGCCTTACAACTGCAATGGAGTTAAGCAAGACATATCCAGAAGCTAAAATCGGTATTATAGAAAGAGGAGTTATGCCATCCGGCGCCAGTACTAAGAATGCAGGTTTTGCTTGTTTTGGTACAGTAGGCGAGATATTAGATGATCTTAATGGCTCTACTGAAGATGAAGTTATTGCCAATATAAAATCAAGATGGCAAGGACTCCAAAGATTACAATCTCTAACATCAGAATATGACATACAGTATCAGAATAATGGGGGAGAGGAGGTATTCCTCTCGGAAGAGGCATATCGTCACTGCCATGAAAAACTTTCTTATGTCAATGATCTCATCCATAAGGCTATCGGTGTAAGTGAAGTGATTGTGTCAAAACCATCATCCCTTAATAATGCTTACAGCCATGGGTTATACAATAGCCTCGAAGCACAATTAAATCCGGTGCTGATGATCAAGTCATTTATAAAACGACTAACACAAGTAGGTGTTGATATTATTTACAATATGAATGTCGATGATTATGAACGACGACAAAATATTTACCATATCAGAACTAATGATAACAAAGTTATACGTTCTGTTAATCTTGTATTCTGCACTAATGCATTCACACCATCGCTTTGTGATGTAGATGATATCGTACCCGCTCGGAATCAAGTGCTCGTTACAGAACCTATAAAAGATCTAACTCTAAGAGGTACTTATCATTATAATAAAGGCTACGTCTATTTCAGAAACGTCAGTGATGATAGAGTATTGATAGGTGGAGCCAGACATATGGATGCCGAAGCAGAACGTACGAGCGACTTTGGAAATCATCCTAAGATCAGATCTTACTTGAAAGAGTTTCTATCACAATATGTATTAGGAACTGAGTGTGCTATTGATTATGAGTGGAGTGGAATTATAGCTACTGGACAATCTAAAAAACCGATCATTAGTAAATTAGCCGACGGATTATATGTCGGAGCACGACTCGGGGGCATGGGTATCGCGATAGGTTCTCAAGTAGGATATGAGCTATCACAGCTTATAAAAAGGACATATTAGTTTTATCTTTTATTAGTGGAATAAAAATGTATTAAATACCATAGAGCTAATATTGGTTATGTTAAAAGTCTCTTACTTTTGTATTGTTAGATTTTCCCACTAATAGAATTTTCCCAATTCTAATTTTCTGAACGGCGTCTCCTAACCAGAGACGTTTTTATACTCATTTTATTAACCAAAACTTTTATCCCATGATGTGGACCGAACACATGGGTAGGGTGAGTATGCTGTGTCAGAAACTAGCATGCCTAACCTTACTCGCATTATTTTCAGGTATACAACTGCAAGCTCAAGCCTTAGTTTGCGACAATCAAGTTAATGTTTCTCTTAGTGGTGATTGTGATGCTGTTATTACAGTAGACATGATTCTCGAAGGAACCATTGACCCAGCGTCTGTATACACTATTAACATTGAAGGCGTTACCGGTACGACTATAACTACCCCTGGTATTTATAAAGTTACCATTACTGAAGAATCAGCAATCAACAATAGTTGCTGGGGATTCGTACTTGTAGAGGACAAATTAGCTCCGACAATAACTTGTCCTTGTGATCCTAATAATCCGATACCAGGAGAAGATTGTACTTTACCTATTTTATGTGAAGATTTTGGAGATATAGGCAATGTTGCTGTAGCTGAACCAACTATCAGCGACAACTGTCTTGACCGAGATGATTACGAATTAACATTCGTTGATAATGTGAATGGTACAGATTGTACGACATCACTTGTCACGAGAACTTGGACATTCACTGATCCATCTGGAGCAAAATTCAGTTGCAATAGTGAGTATTCAATTTCACCTTTAGCATTAGCTAATATCATTACACCACCTACTAATGAAGTAAATCTTGATTGTGGTTCTGGAACATCTCCTGATGATGTATACCAGTTTGTATATGATAATTTTCCTCCTTGTCTATTGCCTTCTTGCTTAGATGATACAAGCCCTATGCATGATAGTGCTATAGAGACTTATGAGGCACTTAGAGTTAAGACGGCAACTGAAGCTGCATACCCAAGTATCAATGGTGTTCCATTGAATGGTGTTGTATGTAATTCACTGACATCTTTTTCTGATACTGTACTACCTATATGTAGTTCAGCTCCAGGCTGTGAGGGTAATGCTAAGATCATTAGAGAATGGACGGTATATGACTGGTGTAATCCACTTATAACGCCACTTAAATTCTCTCAAGTGATCAAAGCCAGTGATAATACACCACCTACAATACACGTAGATGGATTCACAAGATCAGTAGATCCATGGGGATGTTCTACTAAAATAATATTCCCAGAACCTATTAAACTTGCTGATAATTGTACTAACAATGTTAGCTACGTAGTAACAGGTTCAGGTTCTTCAGATATCTATGATATAGATTTCGATCCTAATTTAGGATATTATGTAAATGATCTTCCTGTAGGTCAGCATACTTTTTTCTATAACGCTTTTGATTGTTGTGACAATGTTGCATCTGAAGGTATTATAGTAACTGTAAAAGATGCAACACCTCCAGTCGCGATTACTAAGCAAGATATCGTAGTATCTCTAATCCCTAATCCAGGAAATCAATTTGAACCAGGAACGACTAAGATCTTTGCAGAAAGCATAGATAATGGTTCTTTTGATGGTTGTGGACCGGTTAAGTTAGAGATAAGAAGAGATTCTGATATCTGTGGATTTAATGGTAATACAACTTTTAATAATGACTTTCACCCGATGGATGATGAGTTAGATACAGATGATGGAAGGTTTGTAACTTTCTGTTGCCAGGATCTTGCTGAATATGGTATAGATGAAGACGGCGATGGTATCAATGATTATGCTCAGATCAAAGTTTGGTTAAGAGTATTTGATGATGGCGATCGTGATGGTGTCTTTGGATCTGTAGGTGATAACTATAGTGAGGTATGGTCATTCGTAAGACTTGAAGATAAGTCAAGACCGACTGTATTATGTCCTGGTGATGTTACTATAGATTGTGATGCAGATGCAGGTGACCTTACATTGACTGGCGAAGCAACTGGATTCAGTTCTTGCGGTGATGTAGATGTTACTTATACTGACACAAGAGATTTAACTAATTGTAACGAAGGTACGATTACACGTAGATGGTCTGTGGTAGGATCACCAGCGATATTCTGTAATCAAACTATTACATTATCTGGTGAATTATTCGGCGGTCCTGTAGAAGTATTCTTCCCGGTAGATACGATCATAGGATGTACTGATGCATTGGTAGATATCAGACCTTATTGGACTTCTGGTAGATGTGATCAGTTAGCATATAGTGTTGACAGAGATACATTCTTCTTTGCAGAAGGTGCTTGTTACAAGATATTAAATTACTGGACGGTAATCGACTGGTGTACTTATGATCCTAACATTGTCAACTCTGACGGTATATGGTCTGACGTACAAGTTGTTAAGGTCATCGATGAAGATGCACCAACGTTACTTAACTGTACTGACATCTCTGTACCAACGACAGTAGATTGTGAGAACACTGCAGTCATGCTGACTAATACTGCAGTAGATGCAGGTATATGTGCAAGCACAAGATTGCTTTGGACAGTACAGATTGATTTGAATAGAGATTGGACTATTGACTATACGTACTCAAGTACGGCGCCGTCTACTAGCCCATTCTATATTCCTCCATCAGCTTCTGGTGAAGAAATCAAAATAACGCTGCCTGAAGGAGTATCTGGAAGCATGATTAACCACAGAGTCGTATGGAAAGTCTCTGATGGATGTGGTAATAACACATCTTGTTCTTCATCTTTTATGGTATTAGACCAAAAACCCCCTACGCCCTACTGCATTAACTTAAGTACTGCTCTTATGATCAACGGACAAGTCGAATTATGGGCTTGTGACTTCGATCTTGGAGCTACTGATAACTGCACTGCACAAGAAGATTTAAGATTTACATTTACAGATGTCGCTCCTGAGAACGACCCAGCTTACGATCCTGTTACTAAATGTTCTGCGAAGTTATTTACTTGTGATGATATTATTAATCCAGAGGGTACTGTAGTGTCAGCTTCGATTTATGTATGGGATGAGAAAGGAAACTCTGATTTCTGTACTGTATTCTTGACGCTTGTAGATAATCAAGGGACATGTGAAGATATAGGTGCAAGACCTAAAGCTAACATATCAGGTAATGTACAGACTGAAGGTGGAGAGATGGTAGAAGACGTTATGATAGATCTCGTAAGTCCTCAACCTAATTACCCAGCTCAGCAGATGACAAATGTTGATGGACAATTTATGTTCGTAAAAAATCCATTTGACATGGATTACCAAATCTCTGGTTACAAAAACGATGACGTACTCAACGGAGTAAGTACACTTGACCTTGTTATCATACAGAGACATATATTACAATCTAAGCCACTAGATAGTCCATACAAACTTATCGCAGCAGATATCAATAATGATGCTACGATAACAGCTATTGACTTGATAGAACTTAGAAAGTTGATCTTAGGTGTCTATGACGAATTTCCAAGAAATGATAGTTGGAAGATGATAGATGCAAGTTCAATCTTAGATCCTGCATACCCATGGACAGCAAGAGAAGATAGATTGATATCTCACTTAGATAATAACATGATGCAAGAGAACTTTGTAGGTGTTAAGATCGGTGATGTTAACGGATCAGTACAAGCTAACTTAACAAGTCAAGATATAGATTCTCGATCAGCTAATGCTATTGAGTTATCTTATGATGACGTTAGTTACGATGCAGGAGATAGAGTGGAGATGACATTAAAAGGAGGTCAGGATACTGATCTTCTAGGACTTCAGTTTACATTTAAAGCACTAGGATTAGAGCTTGTAGATGTAGTAAGTGCAGGATTAGATGTAGATGATTCTAATTTTGCTCAGTTGAATTCTGAGACGATTACGTTCTCTTGGAATTCTGACAATACAAATAGTGGAAGTGAACTATTCACATTTGTATTCGATGCTACATCGCCAGGTACACTTAGCGATAATGTAGCAATCACATCTGAAGTGACTATCGCAGAAGCATACAGTGCTACTGATGATGAGATCATCCCCGTTATATTATCCGGCCGTAATAATTCTGAACAGGATTACACATTATTACAAAATAACCCAAATCCATTCAGTAATGTTACAACAATCGACTTTGTACTACCACAGACTGCTAACGCAACACTATCTGTAATGGATGTGAACGGACGCATACTATGGTCAGTTAATAAAGAGTTTGACAAAGGTTACCACAGTTTCCAATTATCAGATCAGGAGTTGAACACATCAGGTGTTCTATACTATAGATTAGAATCTGGTGATTACTCTGCGACCAAAAAAATGATTAAGATTGATTAAAATTTTTGATTAATTAATAATCGTATAATAACGAGAGCCACACATTACTACGGTAGTGTGTGGCTTTT
>ENA-ORXT01001172-ORXT01001172.1-marine-metagenome-genome-assembly--contig:-NODE-1172-length-36547-cov-13.463093_pt1 | contig 36547 bp, 24 predicted proteins | sample MGYA00237868_ERZ511482 | MGnify/ENA metagenome assembly ERZ511482 | reverse complement strand
AAGCATTTTTTAAATCTTCGTAGGCCAAGTCAAATACTTCTTTCGCCATTACTTTATCATCTGCATAATAAGTACTGAGATGTGCTTGCCGATACCGAGGTGCATATATTTTACCCGCCCCATTAAATACACTTGCTTGCAATTGAATCGTCGATTCATCTACTCGCTTATTAAAGGCAGGATCATTCACGGGTGCATTCCATTGATCATCGCCTTTTTCTCCTGTATAGATAGTTGGATACATAAAGAAAACGTCTACTGCCGCATTAGCCTGCTCGTCTTTTATGCCTTTGGGCGTGGCATCTGCCATGTCTGCTTTAGTGGGTAATGCCGCCCAATAATAGGCGTTGGAATAATCAGGTGCGCTCGGTGCTTTCGCTTGTTGAAATTGACCTAAAGGATAAATGGTCTTTTTTGAACAATTGGCGAATAATAGCCCGAGTCCAATGAGTAGTGTGATATATTTCATTATTTTTTGTTTGTTGTTTGCTAGATAGGGTCAGTGGGGCTAGAACTACATTAAAATCTTCTTCGCCACATTTATTGTACTAACTGGATAGCGGAGCAAAGATAGTGAGGCAAAATACGAAGAAATTTATATATTGTAGCTACTCGTTTTAGATAATTACAATATATGTCTTACAGGATAAATAAATTTGTTTTTGTATTTTCATTCCTCCTTCTTTACCCAAATACAATAATAACGGATGGATTCCAATACTAGCCTAGCTCAACTTTTAGTAGAACAATGCAAGCAAACGAAAAGTCTTACTTTAGATTTGGGTTATTGTGGGTTACGCACTATACCAGAAGAAGTGTTTGAATTAACTTGGCGTTATCAGAAACAGGCATAACAACTATCCATTTATTAGATATTTTGGGTCGTCCTATTCAGGTTATTAAAAACGAACTACAAGCAAGTGGATCTTATCAATTAGTGCTGAATGCTTCTAATTTGGAGGCGGGTATTTATTTATTGAGTATTCGGCAAGGTGGGCATTTTAGAGTGATGAAGGTGATTAAAGAGTAAAGGAGTTGATAGGCATTTAAATCATGGTGATTAAAAAAAATCACCATGATTTAAATGCCTAAAAATACCTACAAAGCAATGGGAAAGCCATCATGATTTTTGATACGAATCTAAGACTTGCCCAAATTTCGGATTATTCTGAATTGGTGCGCTTTGCGGAAGAATTGGAGGGGCTTATTTAAAGTCTTAAAAGTGCTTCCTATAGATTATCATTTTGAGCTAATATAGCTCTCACCTGTTGTTCTAAAAGTTCTCTATCAGGCAAATAAATTTGGTATTTTGAAACGAATAACTGATTAGTCATTCCTCCTGTAGCATATTCTACCAATACTTCATCTTTATCTGTAGTAAGTATGATCCCAATAGGTTCATTATCATCCTCCACATTCTCTTCTTTCTTAAAATAGTTAATATAAAGGTTCATCTGCCCAATATCATGATGTTGTAGTTTATCGACTTTTAAATCAATGAGGACAAAGCATTTTAAAATCCGATGATAAAAAACTAAATCGACCCTGTAATGTTTGTTATTAAGCGTAATTCGGTATTGGCGACCAATAAAGGCAAAACCTTTTCCTAGCTCAAGTAAGAACTGTTGTAGTTTATCAATCAAGCGTTTTTCTAATTCCAATTCTGTGTATAAGCTATTTTCCGATATGCCCAAAAATTCAAAAATATAGGGGTCTTTAACTAGGTCATCAGGTGTTTGAATTTTATGGCCTTTTTTCGCTAATGCTAGAATACCTTCTTTGTCCTTGCTTAAAGCCAATCGGTGAAAAAGAGCTGTTTTCTTTTGGCGTTTCAATTCTCGAACAGACCATTTATCGATTATAATCTGTTGCTCATAAAATGACCTTTCTAAATCATCGGAAATAGATAATAATTCTGTAAAATGACTCCAACTCAATTTTCCAGACACCGTCTGGATTTTTGGATATTTTAAATAAAACTGTCGCATCAAGTATAGATTACTCCTACTAAATCCTTTGCCTAAACTCAGTTTTAAATCCTTTGTCAATTGAATCAATAATTGTTTTCCATATTCCGCTTTTATTTTCCCTTCCTGTTCATATTCCACAATATGCTGGCCAATTGACCAGTAGGCTTGCAGTTTTTCGCTATGTATTTGGGCAATAGCTTGTTTTTGATGTTGTTTAAAAGTCGCTCCTATTTTATCGAGTAATATTTGATAGTGCTTAGTTTTTACTGGTTTCATTATGGTGTAGTTTAATCATTAGTCTAGTTCCTATTAATAAGGTACAAACTATTGCAAAATAAGTTCAGCCGATAACAAATACTGCCTGTTAGAAAGAAGGGCGGATTTGACACCTGAACTCAAAATCACTTCAACGCTTTCGCAATCGCCTCCATTGCCAATTCCTCCATAATCTTATAGCCTTTCAAAGTAGGATGTACGCCATCCGATGCTAAATCCTCATCCATTCCCCCAATCTTATTGGTAAGTGCTGTATTATAATCCAAATACACCAAATTATTTTGTTCAGCATAAGCTTTAATGCGTTTATTCAAAGGCAAAATCTTCTTAGAAGGATTCCCGAAGTTTTCGCGCCACGGAAAATCAGAGGCTGGTAAGACAGCGGATAAGACAGGGATAATTCCATTTGTCTGCGCCAACTGCACCATAGACACAATATTACCAAAAGTATAATCAGCATCATAGGGACCTGTATTTTCGGCAATGTCATTGGTGCCTGCATTAATCACCACCACTTTAGGTTGCAAATCAATCACATCTTGCCGAAACCGCAACAGCATTTGCGGAGAAGTCTGTCCACTAATTCCTCGACCTATAAATTTATTGTCTAAGAAGAAAGTGCTGTCTGTATGTACCCAACCTTCGACTATCGAATTACCCATAAAAACGACTCGGTTTTCTCCCTTTGCGGGTGCTGCAATAAATTTATTATGGGGACTATAGCGTTTTAAATAAGCAAAATCTGTTCTTAACGGATCTGGTTTTGCTTCCTTTTTGTCTGGTTTCTTTTTCTTCACTGCTTCTGTTTGTTGTGTTTGGCAGGCTGTTAATAAAAAATAGACACTTAGCATTAAAAGGAAGAATGGTTTTGTTTGTTTCATTTTTTGATTATTAAATAATTCTAATAGTTTTAGCTTGGCATCTGGTAAAAAGTATATTTAATATCTCTCTTTAGAGGGAGCAAATTGGCTTTGTTTTTTTACAAAAGACAAAACCAATTTGCTCCCTCTAAAAAACTATTTAAAGTTAAACCTACTAGAGATACTTGGTATAATGAATGTTTAATACAGTCCTTTAAAGCTAGGCTTATCAAGCTAATTCCTATTGCCAAGCATAAGCGTACCAAAGACTAAAGACCAATAGCTAAAGGCCAAATAATTAAGCCGTTTGAATATTATCTTCGACATCCAATCCCAACTCCTTCACGCTAATTGCCCGCATCTCCACCTTCCGTATCTTACCCGTTACCGTCATTGGAAAATCTTCTGTAAATTTCACATAGCGAGGAATTTTAAAATGAGCAATTTTGCCTTTGCAGAAAGCTTTAATTTCTTCCAAGTTCGATGTCTCCCCTTCCTTTAATTTTACCCAAGCCATTATTTCTTCGCCGAATCTAGCATCAGGAACGCCAATGACCTGCACATCACTCACCTTCGGATGACTATACAAAAACTCTTCAATTTCTCTAGGATAGACATTTTCACCACCCCGAATCACCATGTCTTTTATTCGACCCACTATATTCAAATAACCATCTTCATCCATAATCGCCAAATCACCTGTGTGCATCCAACGCGCCTTATCTATTGCCAAATTTGTTTTTTCTTCATCGTTCCAATAGCCTAACATGACACAATAGCCTCTAGTACACAATTCTCCTTTTTCCCCTATTGGAACTACTTGTCCCGTCTCGGGATTAATGATTTTAATTTCTGTGTGTGGCAATACTCTACCGACCGTACCCACTCGTTTTTCAAAAGGTGCATCATGGCGAGTTTGGGTGCTAACAGGACTTGTTTCCGTCATCCCATAAGCAATTTCCATTTCGTGCAAATTCATTAAATTATTCACTTTTTTCATTACCTCTACGGGACATGGAGAACCCGCCATGATCCCCGTTCGCAAAGTACTCAAATCATATTTCGAAAAACTTGGATGCTCCAACTCTGCAATAAACATAGTCGGAACGCCAAAAAGGGCCGTCGCTTTTTCTGCTTCCACTGTTTGTAGCACTAATTCTGGTTCAAAACCTGCGCTTGCATAAATCACCGTTGCGCCAAAGACCATGCAACCTAAATTACCCATCACCATCCCAAAACAATGGTATAAAGGAACAGGAACAATCAAGCGGTCTTTATCCGAAAAATTCATTATTTCCGCTACCAAATAGCCATTATTCAAAATATTATGATGGCTTAACGTTGCGCCTTTTGGGTAGCCTGTGGTGCCACTTGTATATTGGATATTAATGGGTTCATCAAAAAACAGACTCCCTTGTATGGTCGCTAATTCTTCTACACTCACTTTAGCCGCCGCATTTAATAAATCTTCCCAACTATACATACCAGGTGAAGCAGGAGAATGTAAACGAATGACCGTTTTTAAGTCAGGAATGCGTGCTGCTTTTAGCTGCCCTGCTGCGCACTCCTTTAACTCAGGAGCAAGTTCATACAGCATTTCTGTATATTGGGAAGTCTTAAATTCAGTAGCCGTTATGATAGCGGTACAACCCGATTGATTCAAAGCATATTCCAATTCATGTAAGCGATAACTTGGATTAATATTTACTTGAATGGCTCCAATTTTTGCAGTCGCATATTGCACCACCGTCCACTCTGCACAATTGGGTGCCCACACACCTACTCTATCGCCTTTTTTTATACCCATTGCCAAGAGTCCTCTCGCACAAGTGTCCACAACCGATTTAAAGGTTCGATAAGTCCAACGGATATTTTGGTCGCACACGACTAGCGCTTCGTTATTCGGATATTGTTCCGCAATTTGGTCAAACTTATCACCAATGGTCATCCCGATTAATGGCTTTTGGCTAATGCCGCAGGTATAGCTTATATTTTTCATAAAGTAGATTTATTTGAGATCTGCTAGAGAATAGCACAAGATAGAAATTTTCAAATTTTCTAAGGGATAGAAATAACCTTTTGTTTATTTGTTTATTATTTTAAAATAGACTTGTCCTTCTTTAAAAAATAGCTATTTCATATAGGCATTTCTTAAAGGGTAACAAGTCTATTTAGTATTTCTCTTTAGAGGGAGCAAATGATTTTTTTTGCAAAAAAAAACCATTTGCTCTCTCTAAAAAACTATTCAAGCAGCGTTTTAAAATATAAAGCGTTTAGGATATATAAAGAACTACACACCAGAAAGTAATATATTTACCCCATCTTACTATTTAAATCCATCCGTTAAATATCCCTGATTCCCGACAAATTATAGATTTTTATGATTTTTTTAGTTAAAAATTATAAAAATCCAAATCCTTTTAATTTCTTACATTTATTTTTTACACTTCAAAAGTGGATTTGAGCGAAAATTCACTACCTTGTGTCCCAATCCAAATTTTAAGTTGACAATATTATATTACAGCGTATTAAATTTGTTTTCAAAACATTAGAGTTAATAATTATTGAATGCTACAAGAAGAGAGATCGATTTTCTCTATTCATTTGTCATTCATCAGAGTTTAGTAAGTTCTCAATGTTGAATTTTGAATAATTGAATTTTGAATAAAATGAGACGTAATAGGTCGTAAACACCAGATTTTAGTTGAATGCCCATTCAAAATTCAAAATTCTTCATTCAACATTGATATACTTACAGAATTTATTTTGAAATTATTCATTTGCAATACACTAGTCACCTATTAAGATAGTCTACTGATGTGTTGCCTAGACTAATCCGAATAAAATCTATTATTTAAAAAACATTATTCATTAAATCTCACGAAAATGGTGAAACTTTTCCGCAAAAACTTATGGTTGTTTTTAGTTCTAGTCACTTTAGGACTACAAGCCCAAACCACCGTTAGTGGTAGGATTATGGATGGCGAATATAATGAGCCACTCATAGGTGCTAACGTTCTTATTCAAGGTACTACAACAGGTACAAGTACCGACTTGGATGGTAATTTTACATTGACCAGTTCTCAGCCGCTTCCTTGGGACTTGGAAATTAGTTATACAGGTTTTGAAGACCAATCTATAACGGTTACCAATCCTACTTCTAATCTTAATATTAACATGGCTTCTAGTGCCATTTTAACAGACGAGATAGTTATTTCTGCTTCTCGTCGTCGAGAGAAAATACAAGAAGCACCTGCTTCTATTTCTGTCATTAATGCTAGAAAACTAGAATCTTCTCCAAATGAGAATCCCGCTCGGAATCTTATCAACGTCCCGGGGGTCACTATCCAACAACAATCAGCAGGTAGAATTAATATCCAGTTAAGAGGAGATGGTGGTCTTTTCGGTTCTGCTACCTTCCCAATCTTGGATTACCGTTCTTTATCGGGTCCAGGTTTAGGTACTTTTGATGCCTTAAACTCTCCTTTAAATAATCTAGATATTTCTAGAATTGAGGTGGTAAGAGGTCCAGGTTCTGCATTATACGGTCCCGGCGTAACAGCAGGGGTAGTTCACTTTATCTCTAAATCAGCTATTGACGAGCCATGTACTTCTGTAGAATTGATAGGTGGTGAATTGAATACTTTTGGAGGTTCTTTTAGACATGCCACTAAAGTATCTGATAAGTTTGGTTTTAAAATTAATGGCGTTTTTAAAAGAGGAGATGAATTTACTTTAGATCCAAATAGTCCAGAAGATCGGATACAAATAGACCAATTCGCAACAAGTATTTCTAGACCAGTTATTACGAATGGTACTGTTGATGCAACTCAACAAGGAGAGGTATTACTAACAGAGCGAGATTTGGATCCAGATGGAGATGGTAATGTAATGCAAGATTTCTGGAACCAAGCGGTAATAAATGGTACCTTAGAATTCCGTCCACAAGATGATCTATCTATGGTTTTATCTGGTGGTTACAATCAAGCTTCAGCTGTTTTCTATAACTCTCAAGGAGAGGGTTTATCTCAAGCTAGTGAACAATGGATACAAGGTCGGGTACAAAAAGGCGGTTTATTCGCTCAAGCCTTCTTTTTGAATAATACAGGTGGTTCAGATGATAAACCAACTTTCTTGTACCAAACTGGTTTAACTACACAAATAGCTAGACAGCAAATAGAGGCGCAAGTTCAGTACAACTTTGACACACCAGGTCTCTTAAATTCTGTATGGACGACTGGTTTTGATTATCGTTTGTCTAAAGCAGATACAAAGAATACTGTATATGGTAGAGAGGAAGAGGATGATGATTTTGCCATTGCGGGTGCTTATTTACAAGGTAAATTTGCTTTAAATAAAAAATTAGATATCGTATTGGCTGGTAGAGGAGATAAATTTAACTTCGTAGATGAAGTGGTATTCTCGCCAAGAGCAGTAGCCGTATTTAAGCCTAGCCCTAGACATACCATTAGAGCAGGTTTCAATAGAGCACAAGGTGCGCCTTCTCAATTACAAGTAAATATTGATTTCCCTGTTTCTTCGCCTGTTCCAGGCGCATTTGATATTTGGTTATTGGGTAATAAAGAAGCACAAACGTTCACTGATCCACAGATAGTATTTAATGGACTAATTCCACTTCCTCCATTACCTGTAGGCACTCCTGGTTTCCCGAATGCTTATACATTTGGTGCAGTTAATGGTGCGGTACAAGCACAATTAATTCCGGGTATTCAAGCTCAGTTCGAGGCAGGTGGATTACCAACAGCTCAAGCAGCAGGTCTTGCAGGTGCTATTCAAGGTTATTTAAATGACCCTGCAAATACACCAGCAGGATTTACAGGAAACTTCGTAGGTATTAACCTATTTAATGGAGAGCAAATTGGAACGACCAATGCACCTGCGGCTCAAATTAGAACGGAAGATACTTGGGAGATTGGTTATAAAGGTCTAATTGGTGATAGATTAGGGGTAACAATAGATTTATACAATAGAGATATTACTGGTGCTACCTTATTTACAGCTATTAGTCCTTCTTGGCTTCCTGTAGGTGCTCAGTTTGGTAATGATTTAGGAACTGCAATAGGTAACACAGGCGTTAGAGATTTTATGTTCAACTTGTTAGGTGGAGACCTTAATCCAGCAGCAGGTCCTACAGCAGATGCTTTAAATGCAGCAATTGTAGGTGCTTATACAGCTGGAGGCGATGGCTTTGAAGCGAACATTGCACCACTGCTTGCAAATGCTATTTTTGCAACAACACCTACCGATCAAGTACCTGATGATGGCGTAACGCACTTATCTGCGGGTTATAGAACATTTGAGTCTTTCTCTTACACAGGTACAGATATAGGCTTGGAGTACTATGTAAATGATAATTTATCTTTATTTGGTAATTATACTTGGATAAGCGAGAATATTTTCAATCCTGTTATCCAAGGGTCTGATGGCGCAACAGAGCAAACTTCTATCTCTCAGCCGCTTAATAAGTTCCGTTTGGGCTTTAATTATGCGCAAGAGTATGGTTTGAGAGCGAACTTAGCATTTCAACATGATGATTCTTACGAAGTATTCTTAGGTGATTTCTCTGGTATTAGGGAAGAGACAAATCTCGTAGATGCAGGTGTAGGTTACAAAATGAATAATGGATTGACTTTAAGTGTTACTGCTCAAAATTTATTTGATTCAGAGTATAGAGCTTACCCTCACTTTCCAAAGATTGGAAGAAGAGTATTAGCGACTTTACGTTATGATTTATGTGGTGGTAAAGTGGATTCAGATAATGATGGCATCGCAGATGATAAAGATAATTGTCCGAATGTAGCAGGTCTAAAAGCATATAATGGTTGTCCTGATACGGATGGCGATGGTATCATAGATGGAGACGATGCTTGTCCATCAGCAGCAGGTTCTAGAGACTTGATGGGTTGCCCAGATGGTGACGGTGACGGTGTTGCTGATAAAGATGATATGTGTCCTACTACAGCAGGTACACTAAACGGTTGCCCAGATAGTGATGGTGACGGTGTTGCTGATAAAGATGATGCTTGTCCTACTGTTGCTGGCACAATTGGTGGTTGCCCAGATAGTGACGGTGATGGCGTTATTGATGGCAATGATGCTTGTCCTACTGTAGCAGGTACTGTTGGTGGTTGCCCAGATAGTGACGGTGACGGTGTTGCTGATAAAGATGATGCTTGCCCAGATGTTGCAGGTACAGATAATGGTTGCCCATCAGATCCAGATACAGATGGTGATGGTATCGTTGATAGTAAAGATCGTTGTCCACAAGTAGCTGGTACGGTGAATGGTTGCCCAGATGGTGATAAAGATGGTATTGCAGATATGAATGATAGTTGTCCTACGCTTGGTGGTACAGTAGATAGCAAAGGCTGTCCTGTAGTAGCAGAAGCGACAAAACAATTATTCTCTAGAGCTTTACAAGGCATTCAATTCGAGACAGGTTCTAATAGAATTAAGTCTTCTTCTATTGCTATCCTTAATGAAGTAGTGGTAGTGATGAGACAAAATCCATCTTACAAATTAACGATTGCAGGTCACACTGATTCTGTTGGTTCTTCTGCTTCTAACCAAGCATTATCTCAAAGAAGAGCGGATGCTGTTAAGAAATATCTTACAGAAAAAGGTATTCCTACTGGTAGCGTTGCATCTGTTGGATATGGCGAAGATAGACCAGTTGCAGATAATATAAATGCAGCAGGTAGACGTCAGAATAGAAGAGTTGAATTAAGTGTAGATTATTTGAAATAGAAGAAATGGTTATATTGATATATTGTTTTATTGTTTTATTGTTCTCCTACTAGACGCTGGCAATCAGCAATATAGCAATATAGCAATACAACAATATAGCAATATAGCAATATAGCAATATAACTAAAAAAGGTCTTGAGCAATGCTGCTCAAGACCTTTTATTATTAAACGTAAACTTAAAAAAGTTATGTCTTAATTTTTAGCCCAAATAGAAGTTTATCTTCTAAAAGAAGGAGTAACCAACTTTGTTTCACTTGCTGATTAATACTCATCTTCATTAAAAAAGAAATCATCTTTTCTTGGGTAGTCTGGCCAGAGGTCTTCAATCCCTTCATACAATTCGCCCTCATCTTCCATTTGCTGCAAATTCTCGATCACTTCATGTGGCGCTCCAGAACGAATGGCATAATCTATCAGCTCATCTCTTGTTGCAGGATAAGGCGCTTCTTCCAAATGTGATACTAATTCTAAGGTCCAATACATTTAACTAATAAAATTATAGTGTTTGAATAAATATAGATGTTTTTTCATTCAACTTTAGTTGGATTGAAAAATTCCGATTAAAGCCTATTCGATAAAAGAATAAAAGATACCTAATTACTACTTAAGTAGGTTCAAATTTATGATTGTTAAATCGCTTGATTGTATAGTTGCTAACATCTTAAAAAAACATACCTAATAATCAAACAATTATATCAACCTACTTGGGGGATAAAAAGGAACTCTCAATTTTTATTCCACTAATTGTTATAAAAATAATAAGCTCTTCTTTGTATTCCTTTATATTATCTAAAACACTCTTGGGTTAACAATTTTTGTGGAGAACGTTCATTAAAATAAAATGTTTCCTAGTTCTTCAAATTTCTGGACGTATATTTTTTGCAAAAGTAACTTTTTGAAATTTTAAAGTCAATTTTTATCAGTTGCTCACTAAAATATTTTGCTAGACACACTTAGCTTGGAACAAAATAATTTGTCTCTTTGTTCCTTTTACTATCTTCTCTATCTTTTTTGAGATTAAATGTAATTAATGGGTTTTTAAAGGTAAAACTTAATTTAAACTAATTTTATTCGGAATATTAACTATAAAAATCACTTCAACCAAACAAAATTCTCACATTTAAAAAACAAAATCTATAATCCATTGATAACTTGATTCCACTTATTTTAATCTAGCGGTTATTGACCCGTCACAAATAAATGTGGAATGATTTTAGCTTATTCGTTAATAACCTTTAATGATTCTCTCTATTATCAGCAGTCCTTTTCTAGGTTTGAAAAGGATTGCTTTTAGAGAAAAATCTCCAGCCAAACAATCCATCCTGTTTTCTTATAAAAATTACTAAATCCGATACTCCGCAATGAAAGAGCATATACTAGTATAGGATAACTTTACTAGAAACTTTCCCTTTTTCTTTACTTTATTTGTCAGATAGTATACTGACGGTAGAAAAAACGCTTTAGACCGCCAAAAATCTTCACAATAGAAAAAAAGCAGCGCAAGAAATTCCTATTAAAAGAAAAAAAGAATTAGTAGTTTGTCTTAAACTTACTTAGCTGGTCTATTTACTTCTGCTACTTATCTAAAAATTTAAGTAGCTGCATTCATATCTATCTATCTTACCACTTCGTTTACCTATTAGGAACGAAGGAAAAATAAAATGAACATTTTATTTTTAAAAACCCAATCCCTACGAGAGTTTGAGTATCAAAAATTATAAATTTATTTTTTCCTGCTCCTTAATTCTACATTAAGACGCTAAGAAAGTCTAGTTTTTTCCTATCTAAAAGAGTAGGTAAAAGTATATTTGGCAGAAAGCTTCTTTAGAGGGAGTGAATTTGATTAGTTTTTTTTACAAAAAAAACTAATCAAATTCACTCCCTCTAAAGAAATCTAGTATTTATCTTTTATCAAAAAAAGTAACAACATGAAAAGTAATTTCTTGCTTATTCTATCCTTTTTTTTCCTCTTTAGCTGCGACCAATTAGCTACAGAAGAACAAAAAAAAAGCAACCAAAAAGAACAAATTGAAAAAGAATTGAAAGGAAATCTTGGAGAAGCCAAAGAAGATTTAAATAATGCCTTTAAAAATGTAGGGGAAGCACTCAAGAATTTAAAGGAAAAAAATAACATTGACGACAAAGAACCTGTCAATTTTAGGGAGATGAAGGAAATATTACCCCGTAAATTAAGCGGTATGAAAATGGAAGATAGTGAAGGACAAACGACTGGTGTACTTGGTTTTAAAATATCTAATGTAAAAGCAATTTATCAAGAAGATAATTCAGAATTAGAAGTCAAAATAATTGATGTAGCTGGGGTTGGTAAATTAATCACCCAGTCTGCAGCTTGGACTAAATTAGATATTGATAAGGAGTCCAAAGATGGATACGAACGTACCACCACCATTGATGGCTATAAAGCTTATGAAAAATATGACGGTCGAAGGCAAAAAGGTCAAATAGCTATGTTAGTGGATGATCGCTTCGTCGTTGATATTAGAGGCAAAAATGTAACAGAACAACAATTAAAAGATGCAATGGAGGATATTAATCTTCGAAAATTGAAAAAGTTGGGGAACTAATGTCTTGAATAACGTACAAAAAAGAAGTCAGAGGTCAGACCGAAAAATTACATTTTTCTGTCAGAAGTCAGATTTATGACGTGTTCCTAGACGCAAATTAGATCTAAACATATTATAGGTGGTAACTTAACTGGCTTTACTTTACAACACACATTCTAAGCCTAAATAAAGCGTGTTCCACAATACAAATCTAATATACGTCTAGGAACACGTCATAAATCTTACATCTGACAGAAAAATGTAATTTTTCGGTCTGACTTCTGACTTCTTTTTTCTTATTTAAACTAGTATCCATGACAAATACGATTTCAGCAAAAAATACTTATGTAGCGATTATGGCAGGCGGCATTGGCAGCCGTTTTTGGCCAGCAAGTAGAGTAAAACGCCCCAAGCAATTTTTAGATATTTTGGGCTGTGGAAAATCACTGATACGCTTGACTTTTGAACGATTCTTGAAGGTATGCCCAAAGGAAAACATTTTCATAGTAACCAATGGAATGTATCAAGACTTAGTCTTGGAGCATTTACCTGAATTAACCCCTGAACAGATATTATGTGAACCTTCACGTAACAATACGGGTCCTTGTGTAGCCTATACTGCTTTTAAATTATATCACCTTAATCCAGATGCAAATTTCATTGTAGCTCCTTCAGATCACGTTATCCTTAAAGAGGATGCTTTTGTTGATTACTTACAGCAAGCATTAGCTTATACTGCAAACAACGATGCTTTAGTTACCCTCGGTATACAGCCTACTCGACCTGATACTGGGTATGGGTATATTAATTTTTCTGCAAATGGTTCCAACATTCATAAGGTCGTAGACTTCAAAGAAAAGCCAAATGAGTCAACGGCTAAAGCTTATCTTGACAGTGGCGATTATCTTTGGAATGCAGGTATTTTTATCTGGAAAGCAGCTACGGTACTACAACAATTCAAAATACATGCACCAACTATTCACGCTATCCTTGAAGCAGGTGCACCTTACTATAATACACCTAAAGAACAGGAATTCATTAATAAAGCCTATCCTACCACGCCTAGTATTTCGGTAGATTATGCTATTATGGAAAAATCCCAAAATGTATATACCATTCCTTCTGAATTTGGGTGGTCAGATTTAGGCACCTGGGCCTCTTTACATGCAGAATCGGATAAAGATGAACAAGGGAATGTGGTGAATGCAGATAATCCCATGCTAAAGGACGTGTCTAATAGCCTAGTCCGCTTACCTAAAGGTAAATTGTTGGTAGCGAAAGGATTAGATAATTATATTATCGTAGACGAAGGAGATGTTTTATTAATTTATCCTAAATCTATGGAACAAGAAATTAAAGGCGTTACGAAGCAGGTGGCGAAGGAATTGTGTTAGAAAGTTCAAGTTCAAATCGGGACGTTGACAACCACAGGCTGACCGAGAATAGTCAAGATGTGCCAGATTTTTAAAATCTGGCACATCTAAGTTCCATGAAATCAGTTACTTACAAAATCGTAAAACCTATTTTCTGAGTTTACGGTCAGACTATAGTTGTCAACGTCCCGATTTGAACTTGAACTTGAATTTGAATTTGAATTTGAATTTTCCACCGTAACCCGTAGCCTCTATCCCTCCAAACTGGAACGATGTATGCACTATAGTTTAATTACTAAACCTTACATCCTAGTACATAAATGAATGAAGAATGAAGAATGAAGAATTCACTAAACGTTGACCACTAGATATATAAGTCCTATAAGTTCTTAAATAAGAATAAAGAATTGCAAGTAGGTCTAGTACTCAACGTCTAATGAATTCTTCATTCTTCATTCTTAATCCTTCATTCATTAGGTACACATCCTGTTCCTATATATGAGCGTTTTAAACCAGAAAGTAATATTCCTATTTGTCTATATCTTATTATTGACAATAGGCTTGCCTAAACAGCTACAAGCAGAAGGCACTAAGCAATTAGCCCCTAATGCAGCAGATCGAGTGTTCCTATATACCAATGTCGAAGCCTACGGTAATTTCGCTCAATACGACGGAACGGATGTCCAACGCTTATATATTCATATAAACGATCCCAATACAGAACAGATTTTTCTCGGTTTTAGTCATCCAACCAATAGTGGACATTACCCCTGTGAAGGAAGCGAAGTTCCTGGCTATTTTAGAATAGTAGACCCTAACGGAGTAGTCGTTTATCCGAATAGAGGCAACCCTAGTGGTCAGTTATTAGATGCTACGACCATTAATATTACGTCAAAATCACAAGCACTTAATGGGCCGAATCAAATAGTTGGAACAGGTGGATATGATGCCTTCGTTTTTGATCCAGTGGGCTATGTTGCGGGGGAATATTATATAGAATTTAGTAAAAATCAATCAAGCCCATCTCTAGATGATTTTCTAGGAATTGAGTGGTGGGACATCACCGTAGCTACTAAACAAGCAGCTCCTAGTGCAATAGATGGGAGGATATATGCTAAAAATTGGGCATTAATGACTCCTTCTATTAGCTGCGGTACAGATGTAGAATTTGCTTGGTTTGATCGCTCTTTTAATGGTAGTTTTCATGTGTATACAGACCAAAAAATAGTTGCCAAAGTAGATTTCAATAATGGAGGATTTCAAGCAGCAGCATTTAATGTTTTTTTTAATGATTTTGGAACAGCTAACACTGGAGAGGTAATCGAAGACCGACGCTCGCTGCTAGCACACAGAACAGAAGAGGCACAACATCGAATCTTTTTAAATGATCCTGACATTAATGTGTATCCTTCTGGCACTCTAGGTTCTTACGCCTTAGACCCTAAATTCTTAGCTTGTGAAAATGGTAGTGGTTGTGTAAGAATAAGCGTTACAGAAAGAGGTCAAATAGATGTGTTAGTTGATTTTGACAATCAAAATGGGGAAGATATTTATGATAAAGGTACGGCTGATGTATTACTTGCCTTTAAAGTAGAACCATTGCCAGGAGAACTACCTCCCTACGAACGCTGTATTCCTTGGGATGGTCGAGATGGATTTGGCAATAAAGTACAAGGAGGCGATATGTTTGATTTGTTAATAAGATATACCCAAGGAATTTATCATTTTCCGATATATGATGCTGAATATTTCTTAACAGGGTTTCAGCCAACTACTATTCGACCAATTTCTAACGCAGGAACTGCTGTTCCACTATATTATGATGATACCAATATTGTAGTGAGTGCAGGTACTTCTCAACCTGTAGAAAATAGCTTTAATGGTTGTGATGCACCTTGTCATAATTGGACGAATAAAGATTTTGGGAATTTGAATACGATTAATACTTGGTTCTTTGCGAAAGAGGAAACCGAATTAGAGGTTGTAATAGAAGATTGTCCTTTAATTGCAATCAATGATACTTCTACTACTTTAATTAATGTACCCGTTTCTATTCCCATTTTAGATAATGATAAAGAATTTTCTATCATTAATACAGATATTATCACCTCGGGAATGCTACTTCCTCAACATGGTTCTATTGTATTCGATACCACTACAGGAGAGGTACAATATAGTCCTGATAATGCCTTTATTGGTAAGGACTCTTTTGAATATGTTATTTGCTTTGATATTATTCCTGTAGACGCGCTCTGTGATGTAGCCACTGTATATGTAGACATTCAACCTGTCTCAGAGGATTGTTTCAATGGCATTGATGATGATGGAGACGGTTTACCAGATTGTGATGATCCAGATTGTTTGCCAGCAGCTCCGGCAGCTATTGTTAAAAAAAAATGAAGAGTAATCTGATTATGGAATAGATTTTTTTAAAGGGAGAGCATTTGATAGGTGTTTTTACAAAAAACACCTATTAAATGCTCTCCCTCTAAAGAATCTGTCTGTCAAATATACTTTTATCTTCTACTAAAAAGGGTTGACACAATGCGTGTCAACCCTTTTTCAGTTAAGTTTTTAATAGAAATTCCAATCCACTCAAAAAACTTTGGAAACTTTTGAACTATTCATAGTTTCCAAAGTTTTATTGCTATACTTTTGCATTCAATTGTTCTCATCAGAACAACGAAAAACTCATGGAAGTCAAAAACAAAATTTTAGCAAAATCAGAAGAGCTATTTCTAAAATATGGTCTCAAAAGTGTGACTATGGACGATTTAGCCAAGCAACTGGGCGTTTCTAAAAAAACGCTTTATCAGTTTGTGGATAATAAGGCGGATTTAATACAACAGATTATAGATGCACATATAGAATCTGAAAAAGCCTTGATGGTACAATTACAGCAGGACTCCGAAGATGCAGTGGAGGAAATGATAGCAATTGCCCGGTATGCGATTAAAGAAGTAAAAAAGCTAACGCCAACGCTGATCTATGATTTACAAAAATATTACCAAGACACTTGGCAATTAATTCAGAATCTACATAGTGTGCATACTTATAGTATCATTAAAAATAATATTGAGCGCGGAATAGAACAAGGCGTTTATAGACCAGATATTAATGCAGATATTATTGCTAAAATTTATGTACTAAGCACCTTAGCAGTCATAGAGGAAACGACATTCCCTTTAAAAGAATATAATAAAGAACAATTATTTATAGAATTTATTAAATATCATTTGCAAGGAATCACTTCTGAAAGAGGCTTCGTTTTATATAAAAAACATCTGAATAAAAGAAAAGAGTAGCCTTGAATAGTTTTCTTTAGAGGGAGCAAATTGGTTTTGTTTTTTTGCAAAAAAACAAAACCAATTTGCTCCCTCTAAAGAGAACTATTAACTATACTTTTTACCAGATACCAAGCTAAAATTCTTAATATTGATTAAAAAATATTTGGTCTTTTAGTTTTTGAATTTAATTTCAGCGAAACGCAAGTAATAAGCAATAATCAAAAAGATGCTAAAGAAATTACTACCGACTGTATTTATTTTTTCTTTCTGCTTAATCAGTTCTGCACAAACTAAAATGAGTTTGCAAGAAGCTATTGATTATGCAATGGAGCATAATTTAGAAATTAAAAAAGCATTATTAAATATAGCAGATGCAGACGCCCAAGTAGAAGAAAGACGCTCTTCTGGCCTACCGCAAATCACTGGAGATGTAGGCTATAATCGCTATTTGCAAGTACCTGTACAAGTATTACCAGAAGCCTTTGCCACTTTAATTGAATTATCTACACCACCGGGTACAGAACCTCCCGAATCCTCTTCACAGATCTCTTTTATTCCTAAGCATAATATTTCGGCGGGTCTTAATCTGCGCACCATGATTTTCGATGGTAGCTTTTTTACGGCTTTGAAAGCAGCAAAAATCTATAAAAACTATGCTGCGGAAGAGCTAGAAGCGGCTAAACAAAACATTAGAAATAGTGTGATTGATGCTTATCTACCTGCCCTAATTATTAAAGAAAATGAGACTATTCTAACTAAAAACATTAAGAATGTAACCGAATTACGATATGGGGTTAATGAAACGTATAAAGAGGGATTTATTGAACAATTAGAAGTAGACCGACTAGATTTAACGTTAGCGAATCTAGCAACAACGAAAAATAATTTAGTCCGACAAGAAGAAATCATTGTTAATTATTTAAAATTAGCTATCGGTTTTCCTGCATCAGAAGAACTCATCGTAACGGATGACATCACTACCCTACTAATAGAAGCTACAGAAGAAGAACTGACAGGTGTTTATAATTATCTAGATAGACGGAACGTCCGAGTAGCAGAAATGGGCTTGCAATTATCGGAACTCAATATTGAGTATAATAAAAACTTATACTTGCCTTCTTTGAGTTTTATCGCTGGCTATAATTACGCTTTTCAAGGAGATAAATTATTCGGTGATCCGAATAGTTTCTGGGCACCTACTGCCGTAGTTGGTTTATCGCTTAGAGTACCGATTTTAGACGGCTTGGGGAAAAATGCTAAACTAGAACGACAGCGCCTAGCTTATGAGATTTCCCAAAATCAAAAGGATCAATTAACCCAATTAATTGATATTGAAATTGCGAATGCTCGAAAGCAATACCAAGCAGCTACGGAACGACTCGCAAACCAAAAGAAAAATCTAGCACTAGCAGAAAAAATCTATAATACTACAAAAATTAAATATAAAGAAGGCGTTGGAACAAGCTTAGAATTGAATCAGGCAGAAAGGGATCTATTTGAAACACAGCAAAATTATACGCAAGCTTTGTACGAAGTATTGGTAGCCAAAATGGAATTAAGAAAAGCTTTGGGTCAATAGAAGCTGTTTATTTGTTTAGGATGTTTATTTGTTTACGCACAGATAAACAAATAAACATTCCAAATAAGGACAAATTTATCTATTGTAAGAAAGTAGTTGACAGTTCGAAACCTTATTACACGGTCGCTTCCCGCGACCCTGTAATTTAAACCGCTGATTTCCAGTCAGATAAATTACAGGGTCGCGGAAAGCGACCGTGTAATAAGGTTCCATATGTCAACTGACTAGATAAACTTGTCCTTCTCTGCTCTCTATTCTGAATCGTTACAATCAGATTATCAAAAAAAATACACCTCATTAAAAATTGTTGTTCAGTAGAATAATTAGAGATATGAATAACTGGCAGGAGCAATTACAAACTTTATTGGTGCAAGACCTAACTGTTAGGGACTTTCTCCAAAAAAAAATAATAGATGGAATATGGCTCTGGTATCAAGATATGCCAAATTCTAAACTAATATCGCCTCGGTTCTTAGAATTATTGGGTTATGCCACTACTAAGCCCTGGACTCCAACATTTCACCAAGAAATTTCTGCTCCTAATACGTCCGAAACTTGGCAGCAATTTATTCAAGCATGTAAGCAGAATGTCAATGCCCCTCAACGACAATATTTCCAGTTTATACATAAAAAAGGACACTCAGTCTGGATGGACTGTCGTAGTATTTTCTTTCCGGAGAAACCCAACCAACCTATTCTTCTCACCTTCGTGGATATTACTACCTTAAAAGCAAAAGAAAAACTATTATTAGAAACAAATCGCAATGCAAAGATTGGTGCCTGGGAAGCTGATTTAACTACTAATGAATTATTTTGGAGTAGTACTACAAAGGCGATACATGAAGTTCCGCCTGACTTTCAACCCAGTTTAGAAGATGGTATAAATTTTTATAAAGAAGGCTATAGCAGAGACACGATTACTCGCTGCATTCAAGAAGGATTGGAAAAAGGTACGCCTTGGAATGTGGAATTGAAAATAATCACTTATACCAACAGAGAAATCTGGGTCCGGGCTATTGGCAATGTAGCGTTTCATAATGGCAATGCACTGAGAATATATGGTAGTTTTCAAGATATAGATAGAGATAAAAAAATAGAAGAGAAATTAAGGGAACTTTCTGTGTCAAAAGCTAAAAGTGATGATCTGAAAGAGTTTGCCTATATCGTTTCTCACAATCTTAGAGAACCGCTTGCCAGTATGCTTGGCTATATCCAATTATTGCAAGAAGATTTTTCTAGTAACCTATCCGCTGATGCACAAGAACTTATAGCAGTTACTAGACAAACAGCCACTAGGATGGATACATTAATTCACGATTTGCTAAGCTATTCTGGACAGGGACAAACGAAAGATAAGCAATTGGTAGATATTGCGCAGGTAATTGAAGAGGTCTTATATGATTTATCTGCTACTATCTCAGAAACAAAAGCAATTTTTAAAATAGGCGAACTACCCACTGTTTATGCCTATCCAAGCGAGTTAAAAGCTGTTTTTCAAAACATAATTAGCAATGCTATCAAGTTCCGTAAACGAAGTATTATTCCAAGAATTGACATATACGGCCAAGTAATAGAACAGGGATGGGAGTTTAGGGTAACAGATAACGGTATCGGTATCCCTGCAGGCGAGGAACAGAAGATTTTTAATATCTTTCAACGCATCCATAGAGAACAATATAGCGGTACAGGTATTGGTTTAGCGAACTGTAAAAAAATTGTAGAACATCATAGCGGGCAGATGTGGGTAGAATCGAAATTGGGTGTGGGTAGTTCCTTCTGTTTTACAATATTGAATTAACAGAGTAGACAAATTATCAATTTGTTAGAGTTAGGGGTGCTGAATATAAGACGAGGTGTTTTTACAACATAGGTAATACTTTCTCTTGAAATTGTTGCAAATTAAAAGGTTTTTCAATAAAGGCAGCTATACAAGGATGTTGTGCAGCCTTTTCTCGGTCTACCGCTTGTATCGAAGAACTAGTTATATATAGTAAAGTATCTGCTCCTTTTTCTTTAAACTGCTCTAGATAAGCTTCTACAAATTCAAAACCATTCATTAATGGCATATTTATATCAATCAAAATAGCCTGCGGAAATTGTTCCTGCTCACAAGAGCTCAAGTAGTCAATTGCTTTAATAGCATTATATTCAAAATGGGGTTGAATAGGTAATTTCTTTATACGAATCAACAAGGATAAGTACTTGTTATCTGTTGGGGAGTCATCAATAAACAAAAACTTATATGTTTGCTTGGTAACACCAAGCGTTATATTTTTATGCATAATGAGGCTGTTTTATTAACATATTTATCTCTGAAACGAGTAAGTATGTAGTATGTTCAATGCTAAATTCTATTTATGCTCTTTAAATTAAACAGTTACTAATTATACAGTTATATAATCCTGTTTTTTTATTCCTAGTTTTGCCATTCTTGAAGTAAGCGTTTTGGGATTGATTTCTAGTAAAGCTGCTGCTCCATTACTACCACTGACCCGACCGTTAGTTGCTTTTAATGCTTTGGTAATGTGTCTTTTCTGCAATTCATCTAAGTCCCAAAGTATATCCTCCTCCATGTCCTTCGGTTGTCGAAATAAAGCATTATCAATTAGCAAGCGATTTTTATCAGATATAATAATCGCTCGCTCAATAATATTTTCTAATTCTCTTACATTTCCTGGAAAGTCATAAGCACTTAATTTTTTTAATGCGGATGCTGGTATCTCTTTTATTTTTTTGCCCATTTTCTTACTATACTTGTCCACAAAGAAGCGAACTAAGGCAGGTATATCTTCCTTTCGTTCTCGTAGAGACATATTAACGATAGGGAAAACATTTAACCGATAAAACAAATCCTCTCTAAAAGAAGCTTCCTTTACTTTTTGGTCTAAATTTCTGTTGGTAGCAGCTATCACTCTTACGTCAACTTGAATGGTTTGTATCCCTCCGACTCTTTCGAACTCGCCCTCTTGCAATACACGAAGTAGTTTTGTTTGCAGTTCAAGTGGCAATTCCCCTATTTCATCTAAAAAAATGGTTCCTTTATGAGCTAACTCAAAACGACCTTTTTTAGATATCACCGCTCCTGTAAAAGCACCTTTTTCGTGCCCAAATAATTCACTTTCAATAAGGTTGGCAGGCAGCGCCCCACAATTAATTTTTATCATGGACTTTTCTGAGCGTTTGCTTAATTGATGAACAGCCCTAGCTATTAATTCTTTTCCAGTACCTGTTTCTCCTAAAATTAAAACGGTTGCATCCGACTCAGCAACTTGTTCCACTTTCTTTAAAACACCTTTGTAGGACTCGCTGACAGTAATTATGTTTTCAAAGGCATATTTGAGTTTGATATCTTCCTTTAAAACCATATTCTCTTCTTCCACCTCACTTTTAAGGCGTTGTATCTCTTCATAAGCCAATTCTAGTTTCAGTGCTTCTTTCTTGCGCTCAGAAATATCATTTGCATAAAGACTAATAATAGTTTGATTTTCAAAGGCCACCAAGTTAATAGTTATGGCTACTGGAAATAACTTTCCACTCTTACGACGCAGTAAACTTTCATAGCTCGCATGTTTTTTTGCCTGGATTTGTTCGAGATGAGCAGGCCATTCTTCTTTGTTTATGCTAGGTGAAAGATCATATATCGTAAGTTTCATTAATTGCGCCATCGTATAACCTAAGATAGAAGATGCTGCTTGATTCGTATAAAAAATATGCCCATCTGTATCCATCCAAAAAATCATATCACTGGCTTGCTGAATAGTGAGCATAGATAATTTCCAACTTTCTTCTCGCTCTTTTTGCACGGTTAAATCTTTGAAAAAGATACAATTGAAAGAGCTTTCTTGATAAGAAATATAATTATGCGAAACCCAAGCAATGAAAAATTCACCACCTTTTTTTAGATGTTTTTCTTCGCCTTCTATCATACCACGCTCCGACAATTCTTGCCAGTATTCTTCATACTTATTTTCGTTAAAACTAGGAACCAAACTTGCAATAGATAGTCCCTTGAGCTCTTTAGTTACATAGTCATAAGTAAGTGCAGCAGCATGATTGGCATAGGTAATTACGCCCGTTTGATCTACCCAAATAATACACTCGGTAGCATAATCCATACAAAAACTCATCAGATACAACTCACTGGTTCTACCCGATATACTAGATACATCTTGGATAGTACCATACATTTTCACCGTACGTCCTTCTAAGTGTAAAGGTTTAGCAGCAAAGTTAATTTGGGCGGGAACAGCAGGGTTGTCGACCGTCAATTCTAATTCTGTCTCAAAATAAATTCCATTTTTCATGGCTTCTTTAACCATGCCTTCTAGTTTTTTTAAAGAAGAGGAACTGAGCATATCTCTTAGAAAAGCAACTATATTATCTGCTTTTAAAATAAAATCCTCTGGTAATTGTAGTAAGCTTCGAAGGTGCTTCGTAAAGAAAAATGTATTATGTACCAAATCCCATTCCCATGCAGCTACTTTAGCTGTATCAGAGGCAATGTCTAGAAGGTCTTCAAAACGACTAGAGCTAATCAAATCTTCCACTACTCCACAAGTGTAGATTGTTCCTTCTAATTCCACCAATTCCCATCTAACCTGTACAGGAATCAAATGATTGGAAACCGTCAGATGTTCTACCCTAGTAACAGGCCGCTTCTTAGCTACAATCTTCTGCCATAATTGCCGCCAATTGAGCATAGTTAGATGAGGATTAATTTCAAAAATAATTTTCCCCTCTAATGTTGACTTAGTGTATCCCAACTGCTCGGCAAATTTTTTATTGCTACCAACCACTACTCCTTTTTCGTTAACCCACACAGTCCCTCTATTGCTAATCTCCATAGCATCAATATAAATCGATAATAGCCCATTTTTGATAAGAGCAGCATTCATAAACGCAGATTTTTTCTCATCCTTAGTGCGACAAGTTTATTCAAAACATAAAAGGGATAATCCCTTTTTATTCTAAAAAATAGCAACCTTCTTTACTCCGTAACTCGTTTTCTCTTTTATTCAGTGAGTATTGGCATTCTAATTAGGAGATGCCCCTCAAATTGTAGTATAAATATAGAAATATTTTTGATTAAATATCAATTTTTGATTAAATATCATCATTTTTTTTATGCTTATTTTTTTTAACAACCTGATTATCAGTTTTTTACAATTTTGGCATGGGGTTGGAATATATGTTTATGAAACAATTAATCTAAACTATAAAATCACTCAATTATGACAACTTCCGAATTTAATGCTAAAGTAAAAGAAATCGAAGATTTATTATTTGGATTTGCTATGAAGCTTACTAGAAATAAAGATAATGCAAAAGACTTGATGCAAGAGACATTATGTAGAGCTTTTAAAAACCGAGACCGCTTTGCAAAGCATACTAATTTCAAAGCTTGGATGACAACTATTATGCGGAATAATTTTATTAATGATTATCGAAAGAATAAAACAAGAAATAAAATCATGACCCCTATTGAAGATTTATCTTATTTCATGGAGAATAAATCCGTCACTTCTACTGGGGATTCTGTTTTAATGATGAAGGAACTGAATGGCTTAATAAGCAATTTATCTAATGATTTGCAACTAGCCTTCACTATGTACATTAAAGGATACCACTATGAGGAAATTGCTCAAACTACTGGTGTTCCTATTGGCACTGTTAAGAGTAGAATTTTCTTTGCTAGAAAAAAATTACGTGCAAGTTTGAAGTCAAACTATGGTATGACTTCCTATAATAGAGCATAAAATTTAATAACATAATATAGAAAAAGTTCGCTATAACCAATTGCGCACCGCTTGAGTATGATTTATTAAAAAAACATAAGATGAATAAAAAAGTAATTGCTTCAATAGATGTATTCCAGCCAAACGAAGATTTGTTGAAGTATGGTGTATATGCTGCCAAGCAGTTGAATGCCCAATTATGTTTGTATAGTGCCCAATACCGTTCCGTTCTCATTCCGAAAGATATATTGCATAACACTAAATTAGCGAGACAGGAAGCGGACCGAAGCGAGAAAATTAAAAAGGCAAGAAATAAATTAGTACAGTTCTGCAATTCGATTTCAGATGAATGGCATTATACTACTTCAAAACTACACACAGAAAAAGTGCCTGAATGGAAAGGAGAAAAAATATTCCATCTTATTGATGAAGTAAAAGACCAAGATCCCTCACTTACGCTCATAACTGTAAAAAGTGATCATAATTGGTTGAATGAACTATTAGGAACTCCTGAAACAAAATTGGCAGAAGAGACAAATTCTCCTGTTTTCTTATTGCCTGAAGATGCTTCTTTCAAGAATATTAATAAAATCAATTATCTTTTAGAAAAAGATAAATCTATTGAAGTGATTGTGAACGAGGTGAAATTTTTGAAGGGATTGATTAGTGGATTACCAAAGGGTAGAGGCGTTAATATTATCTATTATTTTGGAGAAAACCCCAAAGCGGCAGAAGAAAGCATCAGACTAACAAAAAAAATTCTGCTCCAAGAAGCAGGAAGTGACTACCTAAGTTTTCAAAATCTAGCCAAAGAAGCTATTGAAGAAGCTATAGAAAAAAATATCAAAACCTCCTCCTCTGCTGACTTATTTGCCTTCTCTAACAGAGATAAATCTATTGTGGAGCGACTCACCTCTAACGACAATACAAAGCGACTAATCCTAAAAGCGCAGATTCCTGTATTAGTCTTCTAGACAACTTTAATCATAACAATTCTTATATTTCAGAAAATAAACCCAAAAAAATGGCTTTTCTGTTTTAAAATTGCTTAACTTTAAACTTTAGCAAGATATTTATATTATTCTTGTTATCTTAAAAGAGCCTCTTTTATTTAAGGAAAGGTTGAAAAAACAACTTACTTGTTTTTTCACCCAACATAAATAAAAGTTACATAAAATGGAAAATCCTAATATTCCTCACAATGAAGTCGAAAGGCTTGAGGCTCTCTATCGGTATAAGCTGTTGGATACTCTACCTGAGAAAACATATAACGATATCATTGATATCGCTGCTCATGTCTGTAATGTTCCTATTTCCCTTATTAGTTTAGTAGATAATAATCGTTGCTGGTTTAAGGCTAAGCGAGGTCTAGATAGAGATGAAGCCCCGCGTCAGATTGCTTATGCTGCTCACGCCATTAATTCTCCATCTACGGTTATGGTAATAGAGGATGCCTTTGCAGACGAACGATTTCGAAATTCTCCATTTGTATTACAAGATACTCCTACGCGCTTTTATGCTGGTATACCTTTGGTAACACCAGATGGTTATGCAATAGGCACTTTATGTGTTATTGATAATGTACCGCGTAAATTAGATTCCCGACAAATAAATACGTTACAAATATTAGCCAAGCAAATAGTTAATCAATTTGAATTGCGCTTAAAAATGCAGGAGGTGCAGGAACTGAATGATAAATTAAAAGAAAGCTATCAGGACTTAGAAAGTTTTAGTTATTCTGTTGCGCATGATTTACGTTCACCTCTCAAAAATATTGACGGATTCTTAAGTTTGCTGAATGAAGAATATGGTAGCCAATTTGATGAGCTAGGAAAAGAGTTGTTACAAAACATTCAATTAGCCTACACAGATATGAGTGGGGTTATTGATAGCTTGTGGAAATTATCCACTATTGGTTCTCAGGACTTAAAAATTACCACTACAAACCTAACGGGTATATGTAATAATACATTGGCGGCGAATAATATACTAGATAAATACGAAATTAATGTACAAACAGGAATGCAAGTACCAGGCGATGCTGACCTGTTAAAAATTGCCATAGAAAATTTAGTTTGTAATGCTATAAAGTATAGTAGACCAAAACAAAATCCTTCTATCTCCATAGGTCAATTGCGCCAAGACGATCAAACCATTTTTTATGTAAAAGATAATGGGATAGGATTTGACGAAGCTGGAGCAAAAGCTATTTTTAAGCCTTTCCAACGATTACACTCCGCCCCTGAATTCGAAGGAATGGGTATAGGTTTATCTATTGTCCACAAAGTGATAGAGCAGCACGGTGGTAGAATCTGGGCAGAAAGTACTCCTAACAAAGGAGCTACTTTTTATTTTACGCTTGAACCAACTTTAAATACAATCTAGAAAATTACCCTTATTGGTTTGTTTACACGAGATTTATTCTTGATAGAGCATCAACCCATCTAGCAGTAATAGCGTATCCGTTTACAACTGCTGTTGATTTATTTAAGGCTTCACTGAAAAAAGGGTCTTCAGAGTAAATCGTACAAGTTTGACATCTTTTCATAGTGATGCCCTTGTAAAATAATGACAAAAAAAATAGTGTTTCATAGTGTATAACTGGTAATGTAAAACTAGCATTGCCAGTTTTTTTAGTTATTAAAAATAGCCCAATCGGAACGCATTCATTAAAATAATCCTTCCTACCATTGAACATACCACTTGTTTATCCTTTATAGCCATAGAAAGTCTTTAAAAGTTAATTTATACTAAAACAGGTTGTTTTTTAAAATTTATAGCTTTATAAATAACTTACAATCAATTACTTGCAAGAGTTCAGGGCTACCCTTCTAAAATTGCTCATTACTCAAAATGATTTAATGACATGCTATTATATGGAATTCCAAATTAAAAAATACAATGCACAAGGCATCATCAAAGATATTGCTGCCCAAATAAAACACCCTTCTAGAAGAGATTGCTTAGAGGAAATTATGCAGCTACCCAAAAAATTGGGAGACGGCAAAATAGTAGGATTTACCTTTAGTGACGGGATTAGTTTACTGATCTTCAATTGTACTTTGAAAAGAGATTGGATACTTGTTTTTGAAGATGATGCACCTGCCCCCTTACAACTTAATTTTAATGTAAAGGGCAATATAAAACATTCGTTAAATGATAATAATACTCGGTATCAAATGAACCCCTTACAAGGAACGATTACAGTTCATCCAGCTGGAAGCTCGCAAAAAATTATATTCCCTGGTAATGAAACTATCCTCTTTACTACCCTTTTTATTGATAGGAAGGTTTACAGTAAGAAAATAGAATGTGTATTAGAACAAATACCAGAAGAATTGCAGGATATATTTTTGGATAAACAAGCAAAGAAATCGTTTTTCTATCAAAGTAATTATAGCATCGCCATAGCTACTTGCATTCAGAAAATAACAGAAGATAAAAATAGTGGCTTAGTGAGAAGCACCTTTCTAGAAGGCAAAGCTTTAGAGTTATTTTCAAAATTAATTAATCAATACAATGAAGATCTACTTGCTCCCAGTAAACAAGTACTTTTAAGAGCAACCGATTTAGAAAAGATAAAAAATGCAAAGGAACTCTTGATCAAAGATTTAACCAATCCACCAACTATTGAGGAATTATCCAAATTGGTGGGTATCAATCGGCAGAAATTAAAACAGGGTTTCAAAAAGGTATATGAAAAGACAATAGGTATATATCTAAGGGACGAACGAATGGAAGTAGGTTCTATCTTGCTGCTAAATGGCAAATCCGTAAGACAGGTATCTTATGAAGTAGGATATTCTAATCAAAGTCATTTTGCAAGGCGATTCAGGGAACGTTATGGGATTTTACCTAAAGATTATTTAAAAACTTTTCTTTCTAGAGTCAATTAGAATTGTATGTGATAAGCAAAAGATTCTCTTACTTTTTTTTATTCTCTACTGTATACTTTTAGAATGGAGAACAGAAAAGCGAGCGCAGAGAAAAGAGATAAATTTCTTTTCTCTGCGCTCGCTTCTGGAATTATATGGTAGCATTTTTTTTATAAAGCTACTTATAGCTATACTATTGGCACAAAAAGCAATTTTATACTACTTGTCGAGTTTTGCAATTTGATGATTGTCAACTTCTAATAGAAATAATTAATAATCGTTTAATTAATTAGGAATTAAACCACTGTTAATTTATTCAAAAAACTTCCAGTAATAACTATCTTATTAAATCCATATTAGCATTATCCTTCTTTTCGGGGTCTTTTTACTTCCGATCAGGTGAGGAAAATATAGTATTTACTCATAGCTTTACAGTCCTAATAAAGCCTACTAACTCCATTTAACAAAAAAGCTACAAGAACCTTAATGAGGCTCTTTGCACGGCAGTTTAGTTCTTTTCGGGACGGCTGCCGTTTGTTTTCTCATGGTTATAAAGTGTGACAAGGACAAATGTTCAATTTTTTTGAATAATTATTGTTATTCGCTCAAAAAAAGCTAACAAAATGAACATTTTATTTTTATAAACCCCTCTCCATCAGCGCTTATAAAAAAGAAAGGACTGAGTTATTTTTTGAATATTACTAAGGTATTTCTTCTCGACATATCTCGCCTAGACAACTCACAGCTGTTTTAGTTAATAAGCCACCATGCACTAATTGGCAGATATGCCGTTGAAAGTCTGCAACCAATCCTGTATACATCTTTAAATTTTCTTGCATATCTTCTGCCGATAAATTCATAATATCCAAATCTGCTATTTGCTGAAATTCCTTTGTTAGCTGATCCAAAGCATCTTTTTTGGATTTAAAGGCATCATATAATAATAGGTCGGCATTACTTAGTGTTTCAGGTGTAGGATATTGAATAGTCATCTGTTCTTCACATACCCTTTGTAAATCAGCAAAACAGCGACCGTATTTTAATTGTTTATTCTGAAGCGCCATTAATTCTATTCGAATGGCATCTGTTATGCGAGTTTGTAATTCTTTTATTTGCAATTGCGCTTCCTCCTCACAATACTTACAGAAAGGATATTGTTGTTGACTAGCTTCTAAATAGGGTATTTTATCTGCTCTTTCATAAGGAATATTTTCCATAATTTTAGCAAATAAATTTTGTTCTATTTTGGTTGTTTGTTTTTGCACATTATAAAACAATTCTCCTGTAGGTTGTTTGAGGCTTCTAGTTAAACTACGATAAGGTTGTAATTTTTCAAGATAGTTATATAAAGCTCTTTCACTTAAAGAGTCAACTTCCATATCCGCCAGTTGTAATACAGCAATAGGCGTTTCACTTAATTCCTTAATCTGCCGTGCATCGAATAAAAGTTGCTCTATCAGTTTAAAAAATTTAAAATAAGTTGTCTCATAATACGCATCATAGTAGACTTGCGCTTCTTGGTCTAATTCAAGCAGACCTCTTTTATGCGTTTCTAAAATAGTATAGTATTGCTGGGTGATTTTTGCCAAAAGCATCGCATCCACCTGCCCTTTTTCATTCGACCGTTGAAAGGCAGTTATATTTTCTTGTAATTCTATTGCCAGTCTTAGGTGTTCTAAAAATAATTCTTCTGTATTATATTGAATACTCTCTGTCTTAAATTCTTGTAAATTGTATAAACGTTTTTGTAAATACGTGTCTGAAATAGCTACATTCAATTGTTGTTCGGTGGGCAAAGCATAAGCAGACTTATAGCGAACGACCATTAAATAAGGTTGCGCATTTAGTTTGGATAATCGAGTAGGTTTATCTCGTAGATCTTCCTCTGAAATAACTGCTTTGTTTCTTAGATCATACCAAATATTATCTTTATAACTGTCTACTCTGGGCTGGAAATCCCATTTTATCTGATATAAAGATGCTGACTGGATTACATATTCATATTCTTCGCTGGCGGGTAAAATGGGAATATTAAATTCTGCGACCATTTTTCCTCTATATCGGTCTTCAAAATACTGCTGGGCCTTTTTCATAATTTGCCATATATCTGGTTTTTTAAAAACCTTATCTCCCAACAGTTTATTAATATTAGAGGAAATTTTATAAGCTACTTCTAGCAATTGGTTCTTTTTAATTGCTTCAATGCGTGCGACTGCTTCCAAAGCTTTGCCATTTAACTCTTCATCGGTAATTCTATCTAATATCTTCCCTTGGCTGCGAGAAGACTTAAAATTGGTACTAGGTTTTATGTCAAAAGCATATAAGGGAAATGATAAAATATCTCCTTCTTTTTTAGGATTAGGCATCTCCAAGTGGAAATAGAGTGACTCAATTGTGTCAAAAGTCTTGATTCCAGTCTTTTTTCGCTCATTTTTTGACAAATTGGCTGGATTAAATAACCTAAATAGTTTATCTTCGTTTAATAAGAAAACTGCAACAGAATTATAATGATATTCTGGTGACAAAGACTGTGTACTTTTCCATTCCCCCACACTCTCTGCATGGATACTTACATTTTGAGCAACTAATTGGAAGGCAAATATTAAAAATAACGCTGTTGTTATGAGGTTAATCTTCACGGGCTAATAAATCAATTTAATAATTCGGGTGCTTGAATCTATCGTTTCTAACGAAAGAATTGATAAAATAGACATACTAAACAGCATAAAATCAGTATATATTATTGAGAAAATTACAAGATTGTCTCCTTATTCGCTCTTTTTCAATATTTTAAATAAAAAAAGTTTCTTTACTGGACACATATATTTTTTTTAAAACACTTATACTTGAAAGGAGTAATTGGAAACATTTTTGCTCCAAAGATTATATGAACAACGTGACATTCCTTATAGACTATGCTTATACTATCGAAACCACAAAAATTACGCTTTATACATAAATACATGAATTGGACAAAAATCTTGCTTATTGCACTCGTTTTCCCCTTTTCTTTTACAGCATCCGGGCAAACTACTGACGATTGCCCAACTATATCAACATTAGAACAAATAGCTTTAATCCAAGTATATTACTCGACAGGTGGAGCAAATTGGACGAAATCTTGGGATTTCACTAAACCTATTTGTGATTGGCATGGTGTTACGGTTACTGATGGCGTAATTACAGGACTAGATCTAAATAATAATAACCTTACAGGTGCGCTACCCACCAACTGGCTATGTTACTTAAGTTCTTTAAAAACACTTAATCTCTACCAAAATGAATTAGGAGGAAGCATTCCAACTTGTATAGGCAATTTAACAGAGTTAATGACCTTAAACCTATCCGATAATAATTTGACTGATTCCATTCCTGCTAGTATTTGCGACTTAACCAATCTTAGTACTCTTTCTCTTAATGGAAATCTATTGGATGGTGAAATTCCCGATTCTATCGGTAAACTAAGCAATTTAACTACGCTTGATTTATCAGATAATCAACTAGGTGGAGCATTACCAGAAGGATTAGGAAATTTACAAAACTTACTAATTTTACTTTTAAATAATAATGATCTATCTGGTTCGATTCCTGATACCATTGGCACTTTAGGTGAATTGTTAATTTTAAACTTAAATGCTAATCAGTTAAGTGGCAGTATTCCAGAAACTTTTGCAGGACTTATTAGACTAATTCAGTTAGATTTAGGAAATAATTTACTTTCAGGATCTATTCCTGCGGCTTTAACGCAAATTCCTTTCATTCGCAATATTATTCTTTCTAATAATCAATTAACTGGTACTATTCCTACCTTTACTCAAATATATAATCTGGAAGGATTATGTCTAGATGGCAATCAATTTTCAGGCACTATTCCTGCGGAACTTAGCAATCTAGTATATTTGAATAAACTCAAATTAGATAATAATAACTTGGAAGGGAGCTTACCAGAAGAATTGAGTCTTTTAAATCTATTAGAAGAATTTTCAGCTAGTAACAATCTTTTAATAGAGTGTTTCCCGAAATCTTATAGTATTTTCTGTGATATTATTACTAATTTTAATGAAAATAGTGGGATGCCTAATAATGGTGATTTTGTCAGTTGGTGTGAAACTAAAAGTTGTAGTAATAAGGAAGGTCAGGGTATAGTATTCGAAATAGAAGGAGCAGCATTATCTTGTTATAACGGGGATAGAATTGCTGTTAACATTTCGCAAGGCACAGCTCCTTTCTGGGTGCAAATCGTACAAGATGGTAGATATAGAGGGCAATTTCAAATAGCCAACCTAAGCTTCCAAATTAGAGGTATGCAAGCAGGCGCTTATGATATTACGATTATAGATGCTAATAACTATCAAGCTACAGAAGAGCTTGTTATTTCTACTGAGTGTCAGTTGGTAGAAACGGAGGTTGCTTCTTCTAGAAGTCAATCTAATGCAACTATTATCCATCTAGCTGATTTAATACCTGATAAGAATATGGTAGAAGTGTTTGCGAATTATCCGAATCCGTTCACACAGGGCACTACGCTACCCTTCTCTTTATCAGCAACTCAAGACTTAACAATAAGCATTAGTAATGCTACCGGTCAACAAGTATATCATGTAAATCAAACTTACGAGGCGGGTAATCACCAATTGCAATTGGAAGAAAATATCTTTAAGCAAACGGGGCTTTATATCTATCAAGTGCAATATGGAGAAGAATTGATTACCGGTAAGTTGATTAAATTGTAAATAAATTGACTGCTGTCTAATAGAAGAAGCCCTTATAAAAATAACATTTTATAAGGGCTTCTTCTATTAGACAATCTTGTTTTTCCTCTTTTCCTACCAAAAATTAATAGTCAATCGGAACTATTTCTTATGCTGGCAAGTTATTACCAATAACTATAAATACTAAAATCATCAGCAATCATGTAATATTTGTCTCTCCATATTTTTCAACTACCACTATTCCATTTTCAAAAAATTAAAACATGAGTTTGTCTCGAAAATACGGGCGAACTTATCACTATCCTTTTTCTCCTGGCACCACCAATGACGACCGAATCAATCCTAACTATTGGTCGGATATAACTAAAATAGCAACCCTAGTGCATACAGAGAAATTGGATGGCGAGAATTCGTGCCTTAATCAATATGGTGTTTTTGCCAGATCTCACGCTGCCCCGACCATACATCCTTGGGCTAATTATTTAAAAGAACGTTGGCAGAGTATCAAGCGAGATTTAGGAGAACTAGAAATATTTGGTGAAAATCTTTATGCTATTCACTCCATAGAGTATCTCGAATTGGAGCACCATTTCTATGTATTTGCTGTTCGTCTTTTAGATACTTGGCTATCGTGGGAAGAGGTAAAATTCTATGCTGCTGCATTAGATTTTCCAACTGTACCAGAAATTGCTTTGGTCCAACCACAAACACAAAGTAGCTTTAAAGATCTAATACTAGAAATAGTCACTCAAGAAAGTACTTTTAAATCTATAGATACCGCTACCCAGAAAACCTGCACGATGGAAGGTATCGTTAGTAGAAATATTAATGAATATCCAGTAGCAGATTTCCAACAAAATATCTTTAAATATGTTAGAAAAGACCACGTAAAAACGGATACTCATTGGACCAGGAATTGGAAACGTAGCCCACTAAAATATGAGCGTAGGGAATGAATAATTAATAATGAATAATTAAGAATTAACTAGACGTTGACCACTTGCGTATACGTCTAGTTAATTATTCATTATTCATTATTAATTCTTCATTCAAAACTCCTCAGTAATAGAATCCGTACTTTTGGGCTGAATACTGTTATAAACACTTACTATAAAGGACCATGTGGAAAATAAATAATACAACCAATTGGGAGCAACTATATAAAAATTTTTCTTGGATACAAGACATGGAAGGGGTTCCACAAGATGATATATTTCACGCGGAGGGCGATGTAGCCACTCATACAAGAATGGTATTAGAAGCACTGCTAAATCTCGATAGCTATCAACAATTACAGGAACAGGAACAAGCTATTTTGGTAGCTGCTGCATTATTACATGATGTTGAAAAACGCTCAACTACAACACTAGAAGATAATGGTCGAATCACATCAAGAGGTCATGCCAAGCGAGGTGCGTTTACCGCTCGCTCTATCTTATATATAGACCACGCCTGCCCTTTTTTAATTAAAGAAAGTGTCAGCAAACTAGTTCAATATCATGGCTTACCCTTATGGTTTTTTGATAAAAAAAATCCAGAAAAAGCGGTGATACAAGCAAGTTTAGAAGTAGATACTCATTTGCTAGCTATTTTAGCAGAAGCAGATGTAAGAGGTAGAATTTGTCCAGATAAACTAGAAATGCTGCATCGAGTAGACTGGTTTAGAAGTTTCTGTGAGGAACAGCAATGTTTTGGGAAGCCTAGGGCATTTGGTTCTGACTTTGGTCGCTATCTGTACTTTCACAAGGAACAAACAGCACTGAACTATATTCCTTATGAGGCGAATAACTTTGAGGTAATTCTACTTTCTGGTTTACCGGGAACAGGCAAGGATACTTTTATTAAAAAGCACTATTCTGACCTACCAATGGTTTCTATAGATGCCTTGCGTCGGCAACATAAAGTCGCACCAACAGATAAAAAAAGAAATGGTCAAATGGTGCAATTGGCAAAAGAACAAGCCAGAATCCACCTACGCCAGCAACAATCTTTTGTCTGGAATGCAACGAATATTACTAGGATGCTACGCCAACAAGTAATTGATTTGTTTCAAGCTTATGGGGCAAAAACCAAGCTAATTTATATAGAAATACCAGCTAAACAGTTGTTTCGCCAAAATGACAATAGAGCATATCCTGTGCCCACAAAAGTCTTACATAAAATGATACAAAAATTAGATCCTCCTGCTGTTTGGGAAGCCCCTTTGGTGGAGTATGTTACTTAGTCTCAACCATAGACCGATAGTACAACATAGTTTTTTTTTAATACATAGGCACATAGTACACATAGTTTTTTACATCCTGATCTATGTGTACTATGTGCCTATGTGTTAAAAAAAACTATGCTATACTATCGGTCTATGGTCTCAACGTAAGTACTCAATCTCAAGACGTTACGTGTGTCAACGTCTAGTTTTAAAGTTGAAGTTGAGATTGAAGCTAAATTTCCCTTCATTTAGAGCATCATTTTTAGCTGACGCTCTATTCTTCTTCTTCATCTTCATACTCCTCATCGTCTTGCAACTCCTCCAATCGTTCAACTACTTGTAGAATAAAATAAATTTGCTTCACGCTCAAATACTTACCCATTTGCGCCTTTCTCAAAGCGGTGCGCAGCATGCCCAATTCTTTTCTTTTCATGGAGTAACTTTCCGCTTCAGCTAACATATCCTCCCAATTGTCTGCTGTGTACCCATCAAATTCCGCACGCATAATATCTACGTCCGTAGGGTCATTCATATCGTATTTATCCATTGCCATTGTTAATGCTTTTATAGTTTTAGGGGGTAAAAACCAATCTCAATACGAATATTTAGGTTCTTTGTTCGAGAAATAAAGCAGATATAAGAATAAGCTCGGCTCAATTTTTCTTAGGTTCAAAGTATATGCTTATATTTGACCTTAGAGATATAAAAATAAATTGAACTTTGAGAAAACCCTAAATTTTCATGCTAAAAAAAATACTAGCGTTTTTTCGTACTTGGTTACAATGGTTCTCCTCTAAAGAGGAAGAAGAAGAAGAAGAACCTATTATTATAAGTGATCCAGATCCAGAGGATTCAAAACCTCAAGATGGCAGTGATATTCCTAGTGACTCGACCTCCGTCGAAATCATTACGGATTTGGAAGAAGTAGAAACGGATCCCATCCCTCCTATAGGATCTCCTACCGAAACACCCACTTTTCCAGCACCTCCCCCCCCCACTAGACCAACACCACCTAACATTGATAGTTCCAGATATTTATGGTGCTTAGATAATGGACATGGCAAATTAACGGCCGGTAAACGCTCTCCCAAACTAGATACAGGAGAACGCTTTTATGAATATGAATTTAATAGAGATATAGTTAAAAGAATAATTCCACAATTAGAAGCAGAAGGCATTGCTTATTATGAAGTTGTGCCAGAAATAGAAGTAGATAACTTTTTACATGGGCGAGTACTAAGGGCCAATAATCATCCTTCCCAACTGAAAAAAATATTTGTCTCTGTCCATTCTAATGCAGGACCTGCACCGCCTGGAAAATGGACAACCGTACATGGCATC
>ENA-ORXT01001171-ORXT01001171.1-marine-metagenome-genome-assembly--contig:-NODE-1171-length-36564-cov-8.010278_pt1 | contig 36564 bp, 37 predicted proteins | sample MGYA00237868_ERZ511482 | MGnify/ENA metagenome assembly ERZ511482 | reverse complement strand
TTTTGGTCAAAAATTTCGCCAAATTCTCTTAATGATTAATATCCAATCCCCGATCTGAGGATCGGGGCTACGTATATCTGGCTCCGATGGAGCCTTTTATTTTTTATTTCATTGTGGAGGATGTCTTTTAATTTCGGCGACTGTTTATAAATTAAACTTTCATGGGATTTTTGGGCAAGAATATTCCGCTAAATTGATACATACATATGGCGCCGTTGGAGCCATTTGATTTTGTATTTCACTGGGGGTTAAGCCTTTTGGTTTGAGCATTCACAGGTTGCTAGATTCTAAATTTGTCACAATTTTTGGTCAAAAATTTCGCCAAATTCTCTTAATGATTAATATCCAATCCCCGATCTGAGGATCGGGGCTACGTATATATGGCTCCGATGGAGCCTTTTATTATTTTATTTCACTGTGGAGGATGTCTTTTAATTTCGGCGACTGTTTATAAATTAATTTTCATGGGATTTTTGGGCAAAAATATTCCGCCAAATTTTTTTAATTAAAGACAAAGTTTCTGACTCTAAGTATTGGTATCCCTTGTCTTTTGAAAATTGATTTATAGCTAAAACATCTTGAATATATTCTGTTGGATTTTCAGTTACTAAACTTAGAGAAGCCTTTTTAAGAATAAAATACTTGCTTAATCGTATGTCACCGTTCTCAAGTGCAAGCGGAAGACCTTCTTCCAACAGCGCTTTAGCTTCCGAGTAATTATTTTGTTTGATTTGAATGTGGCATAAATTACTAAGGATGTGGGCTTGCATTTTTTTAAAGTCAATTTCTCTAGCAAGACTGAGTCCACGATCGTAAAATTCCAAGGCTTGATCAACGTTCCCTAATTCTTCCTCTACATAACCTAGGTTATTGAATATATAGACCCTCCCTTGATCCTCCCCAAGTTCTTCATATATTTCCTGACACCGCAGTTAATATTTTTTGGCACTTTCATAATCACGGATGTTGGTAAAGATAATACCGATGTGATTAATGCAATTAGCTTCGCCTAATGCATCAGAAGCCGCTCGGAAATGTTCAATGCCACGTAAGAGTAATTTAAGACTCTTGTAATTATTCCCTTGTAATCTTTCTGCTCTCCCCTTTTGCATGCTTGTAAGTCCAAGTTCAGACTCAAAATTACCCGTCTGATTGATGTCAGAATACTTTCTATATGCTGTAGTTAAATCACTTATCCCTTGAGAAAAATCTTCGAGTTTTAGATAAAGTGAACCTCTATTATGAAATGCTTTAGATAGATGTTCTGGGGATACGACATTAGAATCGGCAATGATACTATTAGCATATTGAATTCCTTTATCAACATCGAGCTCTAGGTATTCATGACTTAGCTCAAGATAGATTTGGTATTTGTCATCATCCTGTGCAGAATTTAAACTATGAAGGAGGCTATCAATGCTGCCTTGTTTTTCTGCTAGGCTGGGCCAGACAGAAATAAAGAGGAATAGGATGGTATGGAAGCTGCGATGCACATAGGTAAAATAATTAATTTATGCATCCAAAACAAACAGTGAAGCGAAACGGATAAAAAAAATTAAATGCTTATTCTACAAAATTTCCTAAAAGTAGCGTCCAATCGTAGCTACCAAACTCTAACTTAAGTTTATCATCTTCCCATAAGCCATAATTTGCTAGAAACTTTTTTATGCCAGATTTACCGCCAAAATCGCCTCGGAACCAACTAAACAAGGGGCTGGTAATCAGCTTGCCATCCTTAACTTCTGTAACCGTCTTAAGATAAGCGGGGATGATCTTATCCATCTGGGCATCTAATGTTTCTGGCTTATAAATAGCTACTGGCGGACAGGATATAGCGCCACAATTTAACGCAAAATGAACCCGCCCATCCTTCTGGTCAGTTCGGAATTTTTTTTCTATTGGTTTAGCAGACAATTTCTTAATATATCCTAAGCCATACTTCCATCTTGAATTTCGTATAATTCCATGCTCAATGATATCAAAGGTTAAAGTCTCACCACCTATATTAATAGGAGTCTCTATATAAAAGGCGCTTCTATCCTCAAATAATTCAGGATTTTTAGATAATATTTGCATGATGAACCCATTGTAGGTATTTATCCAAAAGGCTAGCTTTTTTTCATGCGTGTTGAGCTCGCTTTCTAGGGCATCTAAATCTATATTTGCGTAAGCATTCACAATATTTTCTGTATTTTTTCCTTGCTTTATTAAATCCAGGAAGCTTTGAGAAAGCGTATTATAAGATGTACTTACAGATGTAGGGTTTTCTTTTTCAGAAACTTGACTACAGGCAGTCATTGAACTTAACAAAAGAATCAAGGTATTTACTAAAATTAAATTGCGTACCATATGGCTAATATAGGAATTATTATTCCTACATATAATGAAAAAGAACGAATAGAAGTTTTGATTCAGCGACTAAAAACCTGTCCTACAGCAGACATACATGTCGTGGATTCTGGCAACTCCACTGATCAAATTCATACCATCTTAGCAAAACATGAAGTGCATTGCCATCAGTCCGAATTTACCAATAGGGCGAAGCAACTTAATCTAGGAGCGAGGAAATCTGGGGCTGATATTTTATACTTTGTGCATGCTGATAGTATACCTCCACTTAATTTTTATGAACACATTGAAAAAGCCATAGAGGAAGGAAATCAATACGGATATTTCAGTTATGCTTTTGATTCTAATAGTTGGCTTTTAAAGATCAACGCTTGGACAACAACCTTTAAAAATATGTGGACGGGCGGAGGTGATCAAACCTTTTTTATTCGCAGAGAACTTTTTGAATCCATGGGAGGCTTTGATGAAAGCTGTGAACTTTGTGAAGACTTTGATTTATATAGAAAGTTGTTAGAGAAAAATTTACCCTTTAAAATTATAAATAAACCGGTAACAATCTCTGCGCGTAAATATGAAAACAGATCCTACCTAAAAGTGACTTGGGCTAATTTTATAGCCTTTCGGATGTTCAATAAAGGGATGCGCGGGAAAGAGCTCAGGGAAAAGTATACACAGCTACTAGGCTAGGTAGTTTAAATTTTATGTACAAAATTAAGCAGAGTTTAAATGTCGGAACTTGGCTTGAATTAGGATTAAGGAGGTACTTGATTTATTACTCATAAATAATCCTTCAAAGTCACCTCTCATTTACAGACAGCTACATCATGCCTATCGTTTACATCACACACCTCAAGGTTTTATGTGTAGATGAAAATTTATTCCGACTTCTTGACTAAAAAGACGACCAAGGCGATCGTCCCTACAACAATTCCCAAAGAACCAAGTATAAGTAGACCAGCTGCAACTGAAAAGGTTGTTGCAGAAGTGATCCCTACTCCGACAAAGGCTAGCACCGTGCCAACGATTACAAATAATCCACCAAGAATCCAGCCCCAAAGCCACAAGTTTTTCCAGCGTTTTACTTTATCTCTCATTCCTTGAGATTTTGCTTCCGCCCACTTATTCAAGCTTAGGTATTTTTCTTTTAGTTGGGTCTTTTGATGTTTAAAAATGATTTTATTTTCTGCGAGAAGCTTGATTCACTTTCAATTATTTCTGAGCCATTAGCTTTGCCGACAGCAGATAATTCGCATGGAAAAATCAGGAAGGACAGAATAAAAATTGATAGTGCAAGAGCAGTTAATTTCATGATAGTGACTTAAATAAAGAAGGTCGAAACTTTGTTTCGACCTTCTTTAAATATCTCTTTTAGCTTTTATAGTATATCGCCTTTTACTAAATACATAATTAAGCAAATCGTTCCTGCAAGTCCAAGCAGATAACCAATATAAGAGAATAATCTTCCTATACCAAAGCTTGTTCCAGTAGATAAAGAACCTATGCCTACAATTACCGCGAGGATATAAAATACGACTGCGCCAGCCCATCCAAGAATCCAATACCACTTCCACTTTTCCACGTCATCCTTCAGGTCAATTTTTCCAGCCTTCATCATTTTCCACGAAGCTTTAAGCATCATTCCCACGCCTTTGGCTTGAGCTATTTTTTTCTTAAAGAACTGACCGATTTTACCTTTTTTCTTAGTTGTTGTAAGTGCTGCTCTTTCTTCTTCGCCATTATTGTCTACCGTTGTAATAGGTGAAGTTGTGGTACCTACGGCATAACTTTGAGGAATACAAAGTCCAAAAAACATCAACATACTGCTGATTAATAAAAGTTGTTTTTTCATAACTTATTTGTTAGGGTTAAAAATGATACTTGAATATAAAAAAATGTATTAAGTCTTATCCAAAATAGACCAATAAAATCCATTTCTAAAACAAACTCTTAGGTATAATACCATTAATTGTAAGCAAAATGCAATAAAAACAAGCAGCAAACTAGGCTCTGGTATCCAGTTGATTAAGAAATTCAAGACATAAAATAAAGTTAAGCTTAGGAGGAGCCAAAGAAAACCGATGGTCAAAAGCTTAATAAAATGAGGACGAATGCTTTTAAATGAAACACGTAATTGTTTGAAATTATTCAAGGAGGAATGAAGATTTACTATGGCATGTTTGGCATGTAAAGAAAGGGCAATCAGAAATATCAAGAAGCTGATAAAAAGTATTACCAAGGTCGCAATACCGATCAACACTGGCACCTCCGACAGTAAATTTTCCAAACCCCAAACGGTCCAAATTCCACCGGCGAAGCCTATTAATCCAGCAGCAATACCGATCACAAATAAATTAATCAGATTGAGTTTAATGAGACGGGTAAAGTATTCAGTTCCGCCATCCCAAAATATAATCCACTGATCATCGTTTGCTTCCCACACCCTCAAAGTACCTCCGATGATAAAAGGTCCTAAAAGTAAGTAGACCAGACAGGCAGTCACAAGAAAGGATTTTATCATCCGCCAGCCAGTTCCTTCAAAACGCAAAAGATCTTGAAATAGATCATGATCATATCCCTTCATTACGTTAAAAAGATTGGTAGAATGACCGATGGGTCCTTGAATATAATTGTACGTCAAGACACCGATAAGTAGTGCAAGAAAAAGCTGGATTAAAAAAATATATACCGCTAGGCGCTTATATCTAAAGCCGACAGCTAATCCACCCAATATGTTTTTAAAAATACTCATATCAGGATACCTACACTTTGAATAATATTCTGAACCCAGTACATCATCTTACTGGCTATTTTTAGAGCGGGTGCTCTTGTAGCTTCATAGGTAAGGCTGTTATTATTTAAGTTTATATCTAAATATAATTTCCGCTCTGGATCTATATCAACAGTAACAATGGGTGTCTGGTCTGTAAAAGTGAAGACCTTGGATCTTTCTTCACCTGACCACATCAGCCGCTTCTCATTCCCATCTTCAAAGCGAAACAATATTTCTACTGGCAAGATCACACCACCTTTTCTGTGGATGGTCACCTTAGAGACCATTCCATCTTGCATATTACCTTCCCGTCTTTCCTTATTATCTAGGCTACCATATACACCTCTTCCTATCAGTTTTTTATAAAAATTTATACTCGATACAGAGTAATCTAATACAGCCGTCCCGTAAACAATTTGTTCAAAAAACTTATCTGGATCACCAATCGCATTTGGGTTTTCGGTACCAGCCAAATACTCCTTGACCAGCTTGGTGAAATTTGGGCCCTTAGGATGTTTAAATTTCCATTGATCATAATACCTGCGCATTAACTGAATAAAATTTGCTTCACCCATCATTCCTTCCATGGTTTTCAACATGGTTGCAGTTTTACTGTAAGTGATGCCTTTAAAGCCTTCATTAATCTCCCAGCCTGTCCTTGCTATTGCGCCGCAAGAAGGATTTTCCAAAGACATATATTCATGCCTAGAAAAAGAAGAGTTACTAACCTTATATCCTTCAATATTAAAAAGCGAACCAACCTTACCGTACATAGATTCCATGATCTTATCCTCATGATAGGTAACGAATCCTTCATCAAGCCAAGGTTCTTCTTTTTCATTGGAGGCAACAATTGCCATAAAATATTGATGTGCAAATTCATGAGCAATTAAAGATTCTAAAGTCCGAATCCCCTTGGGAAACAAGGCAAATGATCCACCCGTGATGTAGGTAGGATATTCCATGAATCCAGCTTTCAATCCGAGCAGTGGTGGATCTAAAACAGTTATGCTTGTATATGGATAAGACCCGACATTGGCGCTCATGTATTCTAGCGAATGTTTTACGGTCCTGATGAGGCGATCACTTAAATGTCGGTGTTCTGGTGGAATCATGAGTCGGATATAAACATGCTGCCACTGATCTTCTACAACCTCAAAATGCGGATAAGCACACCAAGCAAAATCAATGACATCTTCGGCATGCATCTCCATAGTCTTTGTTCCATTTCCATTGCTTTTTTCAGAAAGTATACAGCCACTTGAGCCTATCACCAATTCTTCAGGAAGCGTTAATTTTAAATCATATACTCCAAAGTCAGCAAAAAATTCTGTCCTTCTATGGAATTGATGACAGTTCCACCCCCAGTTTCCATCTTGCTTTTCTTCCCAGACTCCTGCTTGCGGAAACCAGTGTACCATGTTATAAAAGTCGGCTCTTTCATATCCAGATCGAGCAAATATTTTTGGTATTTTCTCCGACCACACCAAATCTAAAATCAAGGTGTCACCACCCAGTAAGGGTTCATCTAGAGGAATCTGAAATACCGTTTCATCGTTGATATTGCCATCATCCGGCTGAATGTATTTTGCTCCATCGACCAGTTCTATAGATCCACGCTTGGCAGATATAATTTCAATCCATCCCCAATCATCCAATGGTCGCACAGATACATCATCTCCGAAGACGTCTCCCTCTGAAGAAATCATAAAGGTGGATTCCGTATTCTTAAATGCATTCTGGTACATGTAAAAATGCATGTTAAAGACGGTGTCAGGTGAATGATTGATCCATACCATTCTCGTCGTTGCATCCAGACATTTTGTTTCATTGTCTAGGATGACCTCCATTGAATAGTTGGCTACTCGCTGGCTATGAACTTTCGTCAAATATGGGTTACACTCTGAAAAGAGTGAATAAGAAAGGAGTAAGAATATCGGTATTAAGAGTCGTTCCATTATCAAGACTTAAATTTAATGGTTTAGTACCACTTTCATGAAACTTGAGATGTGATTTGTATAAGAATTCCAAGGCCAGGATGAATCACGGATCGCAATGAAGCCAGAATAGTAATAAAAGCTTGACTATTTGGTCAAATGACTGATGGTCGGCTGTGTTGAAAAGATGGATCTAGCGTCCAAATAATCTATATATCGTTCATAGATGTTTTCCTCAAGCCGCAAGAGGTCTAGTTGTCCATCCATGGCATCCATTTTTAAGGAAATCAACTTTACAATTTCACCTTTAGTGCTTGGGTTATATTTTTCTAGAATATCTCCATATTTAGCCAGCTGAGCGATCATTTCTTTCTTTTCATCATAGGCATCAATGGCTTCTTGTAAATCCTCGGTGGCACTGCCTAGACTATTTTGATAATCCAACTTGCGTTCAGCGATCTGTTCTTGCTCCATCATCTTATCAATCTGTAGTTCTAGCATATCAAAGTTGGTTCGTTCGCCTCGCGGAATTCTAAACGCCAAACTCATACTGATACGCTCTTGCCAAATCTCATCGTGAGGTCCCCGATAAGTTACTTGCGCAAATTCAAATGCCTTATTCTTCTCTGCTTTTTCCAAAGCATATTTATTCTCAATCTTCTGTAGGTCAAACAGGTCCGAGGCAATGGATGGATATAAGCCAGGATTATCGGAATCAATCAAAATTTTCCCTTTGATATCTTCAATAGAAAGCAGCGAATTTTGAATATCGGGATTGGCTAGATCCTTCTGTAAATTTTTAATCTTCAATTCGAGTTCCTCTCTTTCAATCTTGACTTCGATTATTTCTAAGGCATCAATTTCTCCTTTTTGATTGGTACTTGAAAGAACCTTTACTAAGTCATCGTAATAGCTGCGTGAATTTACAAGTAGGTCTGCCCTTCTATCTTCAAATATCTTCTCCAGCCAATTTTCATAAACTTTTTTTAGTCCATAAGTTTTCACTGCTGCTTTGGTTGCTTCTAGCTCTGTGAGGAGGTCTTGATAAACTTGTTTTTGATACTTCCGTACCTTTGGTGTATTCGGTCGCAATCTGAATTGATATTCTTGTTGCACGAGTTCCCAATCTCTTGTTTCTGTTCTAAATTCCATTCGATCGATCCACGGGGCCTTATAGTCCAATAAATCCCCACTGGATGAATTCCTCCCAGCTGCTAATTTATCGCTGTGCTGTTCTATATAGAAACTAAGGTCTTCTAATTTTTCTTGAGCAGAAATGCTGCAAGCAAAGATTAGGATGAGCCAAGTGAAATAAAAGCGCATGAGATTATTTAGAACTTTGTTGGGCTGTGGAAATTTCACCCTCTGAAATGTTGTCTCCAAAATACAAAATCACCTTTTCTTTCTGCAGAAAATCGTTGTCCGCAGGAATGGCTATGATCACCTCACGACCGTAGGTTTTGAGCTCTGGCATCTTACGCATGCGTTCTGGAATCTCTACAATTCTAGAGCCTAAACCTGAGACAATGCCCTTGCAATGCAAGGATTGATCTCTTAAGGATACAATCTTGAATTCATCCCCAACATTTACATTAACGATCATACGTTCATGAACAAATCCGACAACGCTCGTTGGGTTTGGTTCGTAGAGTGTCATCATGGTTTTAAACGACTCCACGTATTCTCCCCTTTTAATATTTACATTTCCTACCAAAGCATCTGAAGGACTTATTAGATCAAGTTTTTTAAGCTTTTCCTGATTAAAACCAACATCGCTCTTGTGCCTTTTGACGGCAGCATAATGTATCTCAAGCTCATTTTTAATGCGCTCTTGTTTTTGTTGAATTCGCACGGCATAGTCTGCCCGAACGTCTTGCTTTGATTTTTGGTAACGTTCGATGCGTTGCAGGTTCAGTTGCTGAACCATAGAATTGTCAATATTGGAAACATTGGTTAAATCATTTTTCAATTGCTCCTGGTACTTAATTTCTTCTTCAACTTCTTGAATTTTAAAATCAACATCTGCTAGCTTCATCTCTTGTTCTGCACGCAGAATTTCTATTTCACCTTCAATGCCTTTTCGAACTTTATTATATTCAGAATTTAGTTCATTTACTTTAAGTTGCTCATCAGAAATTTCTTTTAATAAATTGAGCTGGGTTAAGGTTGCTAGTTTAGTACCCTTGGCAATAAAGTCTCCGGGTTTCACTTCTATATTTTCAACACGCACGGCATAATCCAAGTTGATCTCCGTTTCCTTATTTTCTGTAAAGCCAAAAAATAGGTCAACGGTTTGATTTTGTCGTGCATTATAATAGAAAAGTAGCGCAACAAGCACTAGACTCAGAAGGTATAAAGGATTGAATATTTTACGCTGTAAACTCATTTACAATTCATTGTCTCTGCGAGTAAATCTCAAGCGCACTTCAGATACAAAGGGCTCTTCACTTAATCGATCAATAAGTAATCTATCTTCTACACCTCGTTTAAGGTTGATGTCATAATTTAATTCTTTGAGTCGTTGGTCCTCGCTTGAGGTTACAACTTTTTTACCGTACTCATTGTATTCCGTTTCTAAGGTAACGGTCCGATCTCTTGTTCGGTATTCTGTGAGCACAAAACTTTGAGTGAACTCTTTAATGATTTTTTCAACCTTCACTGATACTGAATCTTCCAAAAAGGCGGTGACCTTTAATTCACCAGTAAGCGCTTGATATTTGCCGAAAGGTGAAAATTTTAAAACTACTGCCATCAAACAAAAAGCTAAAGTTCCTACGGTTGCAATGGTGTATCCTAAGGCTCCACATGAAATACCCACAGCCAAGGAAGCAAACATAAAGGTCATGTTTCTAGGATCTCTTAAGGTCGTTCTAAAACGAATAACCGCCAAGGCTCCTAACATTCCCAATCCTCTCGCAAGACTATCCCCTACTGCTTGCATAACCATGGCAGCAAGCACAGATATCATAGCTAGAGACTGTAAAAAATGGTGATTCCGCTCTAAGGATTTAGTCGTAAAATCATAGGTGATGACAATCAATGATGAAAGCACAATCGATAGCACGACTGAAATCAGTATGGCTAAAAAGGTGGGATGCGCCGAATTTGTCTGTATGGATTGGATGTCAAACATGTACTAAATTAAACGAAGAATGTATAAGTTAACTTAAGATCAACTTAATGTATCTATAAAGTTAAGAATAGTGCAATACATAGTCCTTAAAACAGCACTTTATTCGTCATACGACAAGAAAAAGACATCCGTAATTAAAAATTAAATTTTGACAAAACGGCCAATTACTTTATTCTCTTTGGTTATGATGTAAATACCAGGTTCATACCCAGAAAGATCAACTTCGATATTCTGGCTATCTGCTGGAATGCTCAATAAATCCCTTCCCATAAAATCCAAGAGATGATACTCTATCAATGGGTTAGTCTCTGTCGGAACGATGTTTAGTATGTCGAGAACTGGGTTAGGGAAAATATGCAGGGAATTTTCTATACTTTCTTCCGTAGAGGAAGTTACCTCGTTACTAAAACCAAAGGTAAAATCCTTTATTACAAAATCTCCAGTCCCATTCGGGATTCTGGAAAAGGAAAGATCCGTGGTCTGCTGTCCAAAAATTACCTGATCCACAATGTTACCTCCAGCATCTATCAAATATATTTCTTCACCATCAGCGTCTAGTTTAAAATTGGCATGAAAGTCCCCTTGATCTCCATTTTCATCCAGCCAGATGGTCATATAAGATTCCGGAGCCATGGACGCCTCATCTGGGAATTTCCACTTGTCAGGAATTCCTAGCGTATCCGTCAGGTGCCAATCTTTCAAGCTCGCCCATTCCGTCAGGCTATTATTTCTGAGTTCCACCCAATCATCGAATTCATCTGCCTCATCTGCTACTGCGAAATCGTTGGACGCCATAAATTCATTAATCGCCACCTCTCCGAGTACAACTGCGGATGCCACTTGCACCTCGTAAAAGTACACATCATGTTCTGCGCCTTCTGGAAAAAAAGTTGTTGTACCTACTGGATTGCCTCTAACCGCTTCCACATAATATCTGACCAAGGTGCCATAGGACTGACCGGGAATACTTGCTCCATAAATACCATCTCCTGCTTCACCATCATCGTGCAGACCATCATCTAACATGGCGATCTTTTCAAAAGAACCAATGATGCTCGGGCTAAAATATAAATTGACCTCTGCAATCGGACTACCGGAAACTTCAACTGTAACATCTACTGATTCATCATGAATTACTGGAGCCAAATTGACGCCATTCACGGAATGATTCAATCCAGAAAGCTCCAAAGTCAATTGATTAACTTCCGAGTCTGCAAGCAAATATGCTTTCCGTCTGGTGATAAAAGATTTTACATCTTCTATGGAATCTTCAAACTGATCGGGAGAATATATTCTTTTAAGATCATTCTCTACACGAGGTCTCAACTTTTCTGCCCACTCATCGATGAGTCCAAATAATTCTTCTTCCTCCATGTAATTGTGAACAATGGTCCGGATATGTGCCAGGTATCTTTGCCGTAATGCAGGAACCTTAAGCAAACGATTCATGAGTGGAAAATCGCTATCATCTTCATTCATAAAGATCTCCCAATCTTCAGCTGCGGATAAATTCATACAAGTATTTCCGTCATACTCCAAGGGAATGATTCGATCTGTTTCAATTTCATAGTATAAATAATAATCCATCCCACCCTTGTAAACATAACTGTCATCATCCGTCCATATATTTTCGTGAGCAAGAAACCAAAGTGCTCGATCAATGTCTAGCAAGTTTTTCAAACCATCTTCCAATTCATCCAGTGGAAGATTATTTAATGCATCTGTAGTTTCAATGAGGTCTTGCCAAGGATCTTCTTTAGTGGTTCTTTTTAAATTATAACTCGAAGCATAGCTGGTGGTATCCGTACCTAGATAATTTAAAGTAGACACACCTGTTCCAAAGATGCCACCAAATATACTACCGTTCCCTAAACCTCCAAACAAGCCATCTGGATACCATCCTCTCCATCTTGTGCCATCATTACTAAAGAACCATTCTTTAATATATTCCCCATTCAATTGTTGCACATTGGCATAAGGGCCCCAGTTCTGTCCATTAATTGTGAGATCAACATAATTGGCTTTCAAACCGGGAGTGTATTGCCTTCCAATATGATTATATAACACCTCTCTCATCCAAGATTCATCCTCATAACCACAGTTTAGATTGAGCGTTTCATATACCTCAAACATTCTGAATATTAATGCCATAGTCAACGGTTATATTTAATGACCTTTTCTGAGATGGATTGCCAAAATCTGAGGAAGTACCTTTAATTCTAACCCCTAAAGAATCATAGGTCTGCTCTTCAAAGGTCATCGTAGCCAAAGTTTCTATGTCAGCATTAATACTACTAAAACCGACATTTCCTAGATTTATATCGATGGCTCTAATTTCTGATTCATTGTAAAAAGACGTGGGTTCGTTACTACCAATGGTCATAGATGTCCATCATCAGAAATTTTATATTCTTAGGGTAGGCTTTGAGTATTGGCGCTCAGGGCAAACAAGGCCATAACTAAAAGGGTAAGTATTCTCATTCTAGTTGTATTAAGTCCTAAGATAATTAAATGAGAGGAGAACTATTCTATTATTAGATTTTTGCAAGCCAATGGTAAGGTATGCGATATACTTTAAGAAAGGTTTAATCTTTTAAGCAATCTTTGCAACGCTTCTACTCTTTGAGTTTATGAATGAACTATTCTCTTTTGGGCTGGATATAATTTAGAAAACAACCAGCCTAGAATCATTGAGATCAGGAAGGAAGGTGCGAGCACATCCAATTTCTCAAAATATGGTCCAATTCCATCCATGTTGGCTACAACAAACTTAAAGAATGGAACACAGAGAAAGCCACCGACCATTGAAGCAATGGCTCCGGCCTCAGAGTAGCCTTTCCAAAATAAGGATAAAATAATCACTGGACAGAAGGAGGCTGCAATTCCCGACCAACCAAAAATCACCATCCAAAAAACGGTCCGGTCTGGAGAATTCATTGCAATGACTAAGGCTATTCCTAGGGCAAGAATTGCCATCACCAAGGTGACCACTCTTGACATGCGCGTTAGATCACCATCGGGAATATTGGGGTTGAATACTTTTTGGTAAAAGTCGCGAGTGATGGCACTCGAGGCAATAACTAAAAGAGAGTCTATGGTAGACATGATGGCAGAAAGGACCACCGCAACATAGATGGCTACCAATACATAAGGCAAGAAATTTTCTGTCATAATGGATAGAACATTCTCACCAGCATTTCCTAAAATAGACTCTGGGTCCTGCCCATTTTCAGTGAACAAAACACGGGCTAAAATTCCGATGGTCACTGCGGCGGCATCCGTTAATAGCGTAAATATTATCGCGACCCATTTACCTTTGACAATTTCAATTTCGTTTTTAATGGACATGAATCGGACGTAAACCTGAGGTGATCCAAGAAAACCTAAACCGATCATTGCAAAGCCTAACATGGTTGCAAGATTCATCCATACATCGTCACTTGTACCCCATGGATTGATCAGGGCGGGATCAATGGTTTTTAAACTTTCGATGACTCCTGTGGCGCCATCCATTGAAAAATATACAACAATCGGAAGCAACAACAAACCAAAAAACATCAAAAGGCCTTGAAACATGTCGGACCACACTGCAGCCACAAATCCACCGATAAAAATGTAGGTCAGTACTATGCAGAAACCGATAACCGCTCCTACATAATAGTCAATTCCCATCATTGACTCAAAGGCTTTTCCTGTGACATCGATCTGCGAACTGACGTAGATGATTACAAAAACAGAAAGAATGGTGGAGGCTAAAACCCGAAGGGTTTTTGTCTTTGACTGAAAGTGACTTTCTAGATAATCCGGGATGGTTATGGCTTGATAGGCGTCTGATTTTCGCTTGAATCTTCTTGCCATGTATTGCCATGAAATCGCTACTCCTAAAACCTCGCCGACGACCACCCAATAGGTTGATAATCCCGAAATCGCCCCCATACCCGTCAGACCAATTAATAACCATCCAGATTCACCGGTGGCCCTTGCAGAAAATGCAACGGCCCAGAAACCCATGTTCTTGCCTCCAACATAAAAATCACTCATGCTTTTGACACGTCGAGAAGCAAAAATTCCAATAAGAAATAAGATCAGGACGTAGAGTCCTAGGGCAATGACTTTGGAAATGTCCATGATGAAGGTTTATAAACTTACAGCTAAAATAGAAACTTATTTGGAGCTCTATGCGATCACTGGCTTTGGAAACAAGGCCATATTGGTTTCAACAAATTTTTCTAAGGTCTTAAAGAAATCCAGTAGGTCTTGATGTTCGTTCTGGGCATTGATCGTAATCAAACGAATAAATTCATCGCCGTTGAAAGAACCGTAACCGACCAACATTTCTGAATGCTCATACATCAGGGTACAAATGTCTCTCGCTGGAATTCCTTTGTAGTTGAAACAAATAGCTATTGTATCGTCATGACTATAGAGCGTATAGTCTTTATTGTTTCGAACATACTCACGAGCCGTATCAGCTAAGGCAAATTGATGATCTACAATTTTCTCCAAGCCTGAAGTTCCCACACTTTTCCAAAGCGTCCAAAACTTTAAGGCATCATTTCTACGGCCACACTGCAAAGATGTTTTTCCTAAATTGAAGTCATCCTCATCTGTCTGATATAGATAGCTTGCATCATTAGAAAAAGAATTGTATAAAAACTTTTTATCTCTCACTACAATAAGGGAACAAGACATGGGCGTACCAATCATCTTATGTGCATTAAAGCTAAAGGAATCAACCAACTCTATGCCGTCAATCAAATGTTTGTATTTTTTACTAAATAAAACGGAACCACAATAGGCGCCATCAACATGCACCCATATATTATGCTTGCTACAAATTTTCTGTATTTCCCTGATTGGATCAAAGGCAGCCATTACAGTCGTTCCTGCTGTTATATTCATTAAGGTGGGGACACCACCTTCAGCGATATCCTTCTCAATAATTTCTGCTAGGCCAGACACTTCAATTCTTCCTTGGCTATCCGTAAGTAGGTATCTTATGTTCTCTCTCCCGATGCCGCAAAAAGCAGCGTTTTTAGGAATACTATAATGGGATTCTTTAGAAGTATAGACAATCATTTTATCATGAATCCCTTTGCTACTTGCAGCCGGTGAGGCTACATCTCTAGCCATCACCATGGACATAAAATTAGTCATGGAACCACCGGGTGCAAAAGTACCATCTGATTTGGCGTCCCAGCCAAGTATATCACAAACCTTTCGCAAGACAATTTTCTCTACGCCGATCTGAGGACCAGCAGCTTTGTAGGTGTACATGCTATTGTTGAGAACCACGGAGAGTAACTCTCCTAGGATGGCCTTTTCATTTCGACCGCCAAAGAGCTGATTGAAAAAGCCAGTCGTGGCTGTGCGTGGAGATGCAAAAACCAATTCCTTCACCACTTTTTCAAAACTCGCTTCATCTAGTGGGTCTGATTTTAAGGATAAATCAAGAGATTTAAATAATTCGGTGGATGGAATATACCTTGCCACAGGGTTGTCCTTCTCATCTATCAGCAGCTCATTCGTGATTCTTTGGAATAAATCCAAGGTATTTTTCATGGTAAAAAGTTTAAAACACTAGCTTTTTTTATTTTTCTAGTGTTTTTCAATTATAATGTCTGTAATTTGGACAAAATTAAGATAATATAACTTACTATTGTGGCTATAATGGTGAAATGTCATTTTTGGCAAAATTCGTTTTTACAAAATTCTACACATGAATCCAATTACTTCTATAGAACAACTATCCACAGATTTAAGTTCGGCTCAGGCTCAGCAGCATTCTAAAATAATGCGCAGCATCAGAATTTCTGCTCAAGATTTAGAATCTTATGCTACCTGGTGCCCCGAGGGGTATACACGTAATTGTCTTGCACGGACCAAAGGATTTGAATTAATTTTATTGTGCTGGGATATCGGTGCTAAAGCTCCTATCCATGATCACGGTGGAGAAGATTGTTGGATCTATCAAATTCAAGGAGCCATTGAGGAAATACGATTTGAAAAAAACGGAGATGTGCTGCATGAAACCAATCGCACCGTTTTAATTCCTGGAAGATTGACCTATATGAATGATCGTATGGGTTATCACGCCATAGAAAATAACTCGAATCATCGAGCCATGACATTGCACATCTATGCCGCGCCTATCGACAATTGTAACGTATTCAATGACAACACAGATTGTTTTGAATTTAAGGAGTTATTCTATGACACCTCTCAAGAAAAAGAAGCTGTACTTATTGCTTCATAAACTTAATAATTCAATACTTCGATTGAGACATTTAATTGTACCTTAAACATTTCCTCTATAGTGAATTATAATTAGATTTACTTATCTTAATTTAAATCTTATTGCTGTGAATCCGATTGATCTAAAGATTCTGGACATGCTACAAACCAATTCCGAAAGAACTGCCAAAGAAATGGCTGCGGAATTATCTTTAACTACCACTCCAGTTTACGAGCGGATTAAGAAATTAGAGAAGGCTGGATTTATCAAACAATATGTTGCCTTACTTAATACCGATCTATTAAACAAGAACATCATCATCTTTATGAACATGACCATCAAGGATCATCATAAAGAAGCGCGGGATGAGTTTGTGCAGAATATGGAATCTTTAGAAGAGGTTTCTGAACTTTATCACACCTCAGGAAGCTTCGATTTTTTAGCTAAGGTGAGATTTTCCAACATCAAAAGTTACCGGGATTTTCTAGTCAATAAAGTAGCTGCCATTCGAAACATTAGTGACATAGATAGTCAGATTGTTTTGGAAGAAATAAAGTACTCTACGAAGGTGGCGTTGTGAAGAATAGATAGAATTGATGCGTGATAAAATTTTTAAACTGGAACGATATCTAATCTCACCCGTTTCAATTTAATTGCAAACCTATTTTTTGGAGAAGATGACCAAGATATTTTTGCTTTCTTCTGACATGTCATTCTTTACTTCAGTTTAAATCATCTTTTCCTTCGGAATCAGATTGTAATTTATAATAATCTTGTCCTGAGAAAGTACATTCAATTAATTCATTGTATTGATCTTGAGATACCGCTAGTTGTCTTGCAACATTTTTAGCTTTATTTGGACCGAAATTGTTCTTATGATTATTTGGAATTTTAACTGTTGACAAGTATTTATCTCCAATATAGATTTTACCAGACCAATGATTAGCATTTTTACTTTTGATCTTTGGTTAATTTTAGTCAGTATTGCTCTCCGAACCTCTTTTTCTGTAAATTTTTTATAGGCCACTAGTAACAAGATTTGAGTTGATTCTTTCTTTAATAGCAAGAGCTTTTTTAGTTAGTTCATGTTCCTCAATAAACAACGTTTCGTAAAGTTCTTCAATATCAGTTTTCAGTTCTTCAATAATTTCTTGAACGCTGTCTGAATAAGCATATAAGTCGAATGCTCTAATACTTCCAACATATTCTTCCTCCTCTTTCTCAAACTCAATTAATATCGGCGACTTGAACTTTAGGTTTTGTGTACATGTCAAATAATAGATCACTTGACCATCATCAAATGATTTGTCTATTACATGACTTATCATGCAACCACCTTTTAAGGATTCAGCAAAGTCAAAAACATCTCCTCTTCTGTCAAACATTACACTTTCTAGAAGAACTAAACCGTTACTTGTTATTTTGAAATAGTAACAATCTTCTTCATCGCAGATTTCATACACATAATTCTTATAACCTGAAGAGATAAATTTTGAAATTTCACTAAATACATCTTTTTTGTTATGAAATTTTGAACCTTCTAGAATTACCCTTTCCTGCTCATCAATAAAATTGAACGAGAATTTTGAATCTTGTTTATATATTTCACATTTTAACATTGGTACAAAGAAAACGAAAATTGATTAAATTTTGTTCCTCTCTTTATATGATACAGAACAGATAATAAACATTCCTGATTATCATAGCAGTTAATACCCATTTAAATTATTCAATCAAATTGTGACAAAAATAAAATGTGGATTTCGAATTTTACTCTCGCTCTAAAACAAATATAATATTAGTATCTATTAATCCAATTTTCAATGCCTCAGGAATTTATCTAATTTAGTCTTTGCTAATTTTTCTTTATAATCAAAACCTTTTGGTGCTTTAAACGATCCTTTCAAAGACTTCACTAATGGTGTAATTTGAATCTCTTCATCTTTCTCATCTTGTGTAATAGCTTTTAGATAATTTTCAATTATATCTGATAAACTTCTTTCTTTTTCCTTAGCGTATTTCTTTGCTTTTTGAATAATGGACTTGTCAATTGTTAATGTTAATTTAGTGCTCATTACACTTCTAAATTTATTTAGTATTATACGTATTAATATAAGTCAATTTATTTTGTGGTGCAATTGTAATCAAAAATATACGTGCCCCGAAAGGCAAGTTGAATATTACAACAGGCTAAAAGATGGTAGTTAGTTCATGAGATTTAAATACCGTCGATCAATGCAAGGTATAACCGACTTAGATCCTAAACCGTCAACTCCACATGATTCCCCTCCAGATCAGCAATGACACTTTCATAATATCCATCACCCGTGGTGCGCGGCTCACCTACAATTTTAAATCCTGCCCTCCGGATCTCTTCTGTAAGTTCATCGACCTTTTCCTTGCTCCCTACAGAAATGGCAAAATGTGTCAAGCCTAATTTGACATCCGCGTTTTCTATGAATCCAGTAACATCTGGTCGTTGCATCAATTCTAGTCTAGCTCCATTGTCGAAAGTCAAAAAGTATGAGCTGAATTTTTTCTTGGGATTGTAGTATTTTTCATTGGACGTGAGTTGAAAATATTTTATATAAAAATCTTTCATGGCCTCTAAGTCCTTGACCCAAATCGCTAGGTGTTCAATTTTCATTTTCTAGGATTTAAATACTTTCAGAGCCGAAGTGAATGCAAACATTTTTTGGCTCCGTAAAAAATCGGAGGGCTTCGAAACCACCTTCCCGACCGACGCCTGAATTCTTCACTCCACCAAAAGGTGTGCGTAAATCCCGGAGCAACCACGTGTTTACCCAAACGATTCCCGCTTCCAATTCTTTCGCAAATTTATGAGCACGTGTGATATTCTCAGTCCATACAGATGCGGATAATCCATAGTCTGTACTGTTGGCAAAACTCAAGGCTTCACGATCATTTTCAAACGGCATGATCGTAACGACCGGTCCAAAAATCTCTTCCATGTTACATCGAGCATCATGGGGCAAACCCTCAATAATGGTCGGCTGAATATACCAACCGTCTTCATGTCCTTCCGGAAAAACAGGCGCTCCTCCAGCTAAGACTTGACCACCTTCTTCCTTGGCGAGTTGAATGTATGAAAGAATTTTATCATAGTGAACCTTAGAGACAATGGCTCCGCTTTTAGTTTTTGGATGACTCGGTGGACCGACCTTCAGCTTAGAAGTAATTTCAACGAAATCTCTTTTAAATTGCTCATAAATCGAAGCCTCCACCAAAATTCTTGAACCACACAAACAGATTTGACCTTGGTTCCCAAAAGAGCTGCGAATGATCTGCTTTATCATTTTTCCATAATCACAGTCCGCAAAAATGATGTTTGGGTTTTTACCACCCATCTCCAAGGATAGTTTTTTAAAGAGCGGAGCTGCAGTCGTTGCAATCGCCCTTCCTACCCTCGTACTGCCAGTAAATGAGATGGCTTTAATTTTTGGATGCTTGCTGAATTCAGCGCCGACCTTTATTCCATCTCCATGCACGATGTTAAGAACACCGGCAGGCAAGCCTGCCTCGATACAGAGCTCTGCAAGTAGGTACGCTGTCATAGGCGTAACCTCTGAAGGCTTCGCGATGACGCAGTTACCTGCGGCAAGGGCCGGTGCAATTTTCCATGTAAAAAGATACAATGGTAAATTCCACGGAGAAATGGTAGCGACAACACCTAAGGGTTGGCGCAAGGTATAATTGATGGCCTCAGGCATCTCATGTGTCTGCGATGCAAATTGTGTAATTGCCTGGGCGAAGAAACGAAAATTAGATTCTGCCCGAGGAATATCGACTTGCTTTGCCAACCATACTGGCTTGCCATTATCTAAAGATTCTGTTTCAGCCAATCGATCTAAGTTCTCGCCGATCAGGTCTGCTATTTTTGTCATTATTCTCGAGCGCTCATTAATGCTGGTTGCTGCCCAATTTGCGAAAGCGGATTCTGCCGCATCAATCGCTTGATCCACCTCCCTAATATCAGAATCAGGGACCAGTGCATAAGGCTTCCCGATGGACGGATCAAAAACATCCAAATATTCACCACTGGCTGGCTCAATCAATTGGCCGTTGATGTAATTTTTGATTTTAATCATTCGTCGTTAATTTATAGATCATCGGCTTACTCGGAGCGGCGTCCAAGGGTAAATTCGGAACTTGAATATTTAAAAGATATAAATCATCTTCAATATTATCTGGCACAAAAATCATTTCTGTAATCGTGCAATCATTCCGCGATTCGTCCACAGCCTCGGCATTTTCTACTTTCCAAAATACATGATGAGAAGCTAAAATTCCCTCATCTTGTTCCCTGTCAACAGACGGTAAATCAATCAATAAATGCTTCACACCATGTTCTACCAAAAACTGCATCGCATATACACTCAAGTATGGAGGATTGGTGCCAGAGTAGTCGGCGGTTAATTTATCTTTTAGATTAGGAAGCGTTCTTAGAATGATTGCTTCGGGTAACTTATCGGGACAAGCGGCTTTTAAATTTTCCAAGCTCAACACCTGATCCCCATTTTCTAATTTGGCAAGTGGCATACTTACCAGCTGTGCCATAAAATGATACCTCTGCATCTGCTCAGAAACCTTTTCTTGCTTCGTGGTTATGTGACCTAAACACTCTGTGTGTGTTCCATTACCATGCGGGTTCATCTGAACATCGTAAAAGTTGACAGGTGCCCCCTTTTTAACCGAACCAATAAATTCTCCCGATTGGTAAGGCGTTGCTTTAAATTCCGTGGAGTAAAAACATCTGACCTGTCCGACGGGAATGGATAAATCTATCGGCTCCGAAAGATCGGAGTGGTAAACCTTCTCGTTATGTTCAATACTTATTTTCATGACAAACTTATATTCATCAATTGACGATGATATTCCTCGAGTGGAATTTCTGCATGATCTGGTCGACGACAAAGTGTGAGCAGTAATTCATCCTGCATTCGCCCTCTTTTTTTTGCCTCAGCATAAGAGAGTTCTGGCTTAAAGGTAACGAGTGAATATTTAGAATAGTAGCTAGGAAATTTTTGCTCCAACTCCATTTCAATTTTTCTCTTGCGCTTGAAATCTTGATCGTCTACCTTATCCCTCATCTCGTAGAAATTATCAATGGCCAGATCAGCAATGGCATCTGCATTGTCTTTCCGCTGATCTTCAAAGTCTTGAAAAAGTTTAGCCCAATCGGTTCCATGTTCATCTATCAACTCGTCAAAGACTCGCACATCCTCCAAGGAGGCATTCATGCCCTGCCCATAAAACGGTACGATCGCATGTGACGCATCTCCCATGATTAAACATTTCCCATAGGCCTGCCATGGCAAACACTTGATCGTTCCAAGCGTTCCTACTGGGTTTTCAAAATACTCTTCCTGATAGTGTGGAATATATGGCAATAAGGTCGGGTAATATTCCTCAAAGAAGGATGCTACTTTTTCCTTGGTTTGAAGTGCATCAAAACCTATGTCTGTGCCATATGGGTGAAACATTGTCAGGGTAAAACTCCCATCAAGATTTGGCAAAGCGATAATCATAAACTCACCCCTCGGCCAGATGTGTAGGGCTTCTTTTTCAATCTTCCATCCGCCTTCAGCATTTGGTAAAATGCTTAATTCTTTGTAGCCGTGTCGCAAGAAATCTTGTGAGTAATTAAATAACAGTTTGGTCGTCTGAGCCATCATGCTTCGACGCACAATTGAACCCGCACCGTCTGTCCCAATCAATACATCTCCCTTGTCCGTCTTTTCTTCTCCATTCTGAAGGTAAGTCATGCTGGCTTCCTCCAGATTTACCTTAGTGACCTTTGCTTCAAATTTCAATTCGATGTTATCAAAAACATCGGCTTCCTCTATCAACCGCAAATTAAGTCCCGGTCTTGAAACAGAATTTATGTAATCTTCCGAACGTCCACTATATGGAGAGATAAAAGATTCGCCACCGAGCGGATGAATTTTACGACCACGCATGGGTATGCATTCTTCAAGAACTGCCTCTTTCAGATTCGCTCGTTCGAGGGCCATTAAACCACGAGAGGATAAGGCAAGATTGATTGAACGTCCGGCATCCTTAACACCCTTTCGCATGTCTGGCATTTTCTCGTAGACGACCACTTGAAATCCTCGTTGGGCCATCCGTACGGCAAGCATGGATCCACAAAGACCGGCACCTACAATTATTATCTTTCCATCTTTACTCATGCTCCTATATTTTCGCTCATGGCAAATTTTAAAATTTCATAAAACCGATATACATCTTCGAAAGAATTATATAAGGCTACGGGTGCCACACGTATCACATCCGGCTCTCTCCAATCCGCAATCACTCCAGCTTCGGTAATTTTTTCAAACAATTTCTTATCCGCACTCTTCACCTGAATCGATAATTGAGAACCACGCTGGGTTGGGTCGCTCGGTGTTACGATCTGAACAAGATCTTCACCCAAACTATTTACCAAAAATTCCAGATATCCGGTCAACCTATCTGCTTTGCTTCTTAAGGCTGGCATTCCCACTTCATCAAATATTTTCAAGGAGGCCCACACCGCAGCTAAAGCCATGATCGGTGGATTACTCAATTGCCAAGCTTCTGCCGTTGGAATCGGCTCGAATGCATCTCTCATTTTAAATCTCGTTTCTTTATTATGTCCCCACCAACCTTCAAACCGCGGAATGTTGGGATCGTTGTGATGTCGCTCATGAATGAAGATACCTCCCATCCCTCCCGGGCCAGAATTTAAATATTTATAATTACACCAAACGGCAAAATCACAGCCAGATTCATGTAATTGAAGATCTACGTTCCCAGCACCATGGGCACAATCGAACCCTACCATACAACCTTGCGCATGGCCCCATTCCGTTATCTGTTTGATGTTAAAATATTGCCCCGTGTAATAATTGGTATTGCCCAACATGATGGTCGCAATATTTTTACCTTCCGTTGCTATTACGCTCTCAATATCTTCCGAGCGTAAGCACACTTCCCCCGGTCTTGCCTTTAATTCGATGAGGCATTCACTAGGGACATAGCCATGGAATCTTATCTGAGATTCAGCGGCGTATTTATCGGATGGGAAGGCATCGGCTTCGATGACTATTTTATTTCTTGTTTCAGTGGGTCTATAAAATGAAACCAACATGAAATGAAGATTTGCCGTCAGGGTGTTCATGACGACTACTTCTTCTGGCTTTCCGCCGACGACATTTGACATGGCCACGGTGAGAAATTCATGGTAGGGCAGCCATGGGTTTTTGGCATGGAAGTGACCTTCCACCCCTAGATTCTGCCAGTCTTTTAGTTCTTGCTGAATGGCCGCTGCAGTGCTTTTGGGTTGCAATCCAAGGGAATTTCCACAGAGATACACATAGGGCGTACCATCTGGTTGCATCGGTAAATGAAATTGAGATCTATAGTGCTTCAATGGATCTTGATCATCCATCGCTTTTGCAAATGCGACATCGCTTTTATACTGGATCATCTCCTTTTTTTAGGCTTGCTTAACTCTTTTTAAAAATGCTTCAGGATCACTGCCACACAACCATCTCGTTACATTATCAAACCACATTTCTTCCTGTTGTTTTGCAGTAATGATTTTTTCTTCCACGGCCAGGTCTAGCAATTTTCCTGGATAGGAAGATTGCGCGACACTTTCCATCTCTCCGAGTGGATATGGATCATCCAGACCGACCACAATCTGATCCGTACCCTTTTGACGTCTTACCATTAGATCTAGAGAAAAAGTGTCATGTACGAGCGTGTCAAAAAATATGTTGGCATGCCCGATGGCTTTTCGCGGTCTCACTTTCCCCTCGAAAAGATCTGGTCTTCCATCAAAGCCCTGTGTCCTTCGTCCGATGTTTAGGTGATTCAATTGACCACCATGGGCGAAGCAAACACGGATGTTGGGATACTTCTCGTAGAGTCCATCCAAGGTGTAAAAATGGTAGGCATCGGCACATTGTGCGATCATCCATATTAAGTGAAATCTCCAAGCCGTGTTTTCCAACGCGATAAATTTCTCTCCATCATAGGGATGAATCTCAATGGCCAGTTTATACTTTTCAGCCAACTCAAAAATCGGCTCTGTTTCTTTATCAAAAATACCTCTCCAGGTTCCGATGGAATCCATGTAGTGCGTCGGCAGACACAAAACTCTCAATCCTAGCTCTTCCACACACCGCTCGATTTCCCAGCAGGCGCCATCGATAAAACCGGCATGAACCACAAAGCCACAGGTGAATTTGGTCGGATGATCTGCTTGCACTTGTGCATTGAAATCATTTTGAAATCGCAGCGCATATTTCATGTCACTGATGCGTAGACCATTCCCATAAAGTTGAGATAAGTTTAAGACGACGGCATGATCGATTTTATTTCGATCCATCCATTCTAGTTTTTCATTTAAGAAGAAACTAGAATCTGTCACTGGTCGCTTCCAACCTTTTTGCAACATATGCTTCCGATCATCATCGATCCAAAAAATTTCTTTCTCCTTTAGGTAGGCAGGAATTTGTTCTGGATATGGCAGTAGATGAGAGTGGGCGTTTATGCGCATAAATTTTTGGATTAAGTCGAAGCAATTTTAGCTGGTGGTTGCATTACCGTTCCGCAATTGTCACAGGTTCGTAATTCTTTATTTTCATAGTATTTATCAAAAATGACCGGCATGTCCTTTTCAATATTAACCAATTCAAAAGGCTTCTCGTAAAGCTTGTTGTGACAGTTTTCACAGAACCAAGCCAAGCCATCATCGACGCCTTCTGGTCTTTTCATTTCTATGACCAGACCTACGGTGTTGGCACCACGCTGCGGCGAATGTGGAATGTTGGGTGGAAGATAAAATACTTCTCCTTCCCTGATGTGAATATCTTTGGGCTCACCGTCTTCAATGACCTTAAGAACGATGTCACCCTCTACCTGATAGAAAAACTCAGGTGTTTGATTCAAGTGATAATCTTTTCTTGAATTGGGGCCACCGACAACCATGACAATATAATCTTCATTATAGATTGCCTTATTGCCGACGGGTGGCTTTAAAAGATCGCGATTATCCTCGATCCATTGTTTAAAATTAATGACAGGAGGTAGTTTAGACATGATAATTATTTTATGATGAATAAATGTTCTTCGTTAAGTTACGTTAAAATGAAAATTTAATTGCTGTCTAATTTCTTTTGGCAGCTTAGGTAGATCAGATCGCGGAATCAACAAGGTAGCAATGTTGTGGAAATCGTGATAAATTTGGTGTTTTTTTGCGGTCTTATTTAAATACTCGTGTCCTGACGAACCGCCTGTACCGACCTTGTTGCCAATCATTCGCATGACCATCTGTGCATGTCTATGTCTCCAAGCCGTCATCTGATTATCAACCTCAATCAAGCAGGTGATAAACTGAAAAGGTAAATGCAGAATGGGCTCATCTCTATAAAGATTTATGAACAAGGCAGCAAGTGTGGCTTCATAGCTCAAGCGCTTAGTCCCTTCTTCCATCATCTGATTGTGGACCTCCTTGGATAGGATCGATTGAAAGTAAGTATCTGTGCTTCCGGCCATCTCTATCCTCTTTTCTTTCTCTTCATCATTCAAATAATCAGACTTCATAATAGCCTCCGTTTCTTTTTTCAGCATCGATTCCAAAGCGCCTTTATAAGACTCTAAAAAGTCAAAGCCATCCAACTTCAAGAAGGGGGTCCGTTCCAACCATGCATTGACCGTATCGTGCAAGGTACCTTTGGCATAAATCGCTTCCAGCTTTTTTACTTGCTCCTCTTGAAAAACCGAAGTATACTCCTTCCCGTGATAAGTAATTCTCTTCTTGTTAGGCAAACCTAGCAGACTTTCAACTGCTCGGAATTGATAGCTTTGAAATCCGGAAGCAGGGAAAAGGTAATTTCTAAAATCTAGAAAATCTAACGGAGTCATACTTTCCATAACCCCGATCTGCTGCACCATTAATTTCAAAATTTCTTCCACTCTATTGAGCCGACCGATCGCTACTCCTAAACTACTTTCTATGACCTCGTCATCCGCAAATAATTCGATCACCGATTCTACTTCGTGGATGATTTGCTTAAACCATAATTCATAGACTTGGTGAACGATGATGAAGAGCATTTCTTCATGTGCTGGGTCACCCAGTTGCTCGCTCCTAAGAACTTGCGATCCTAGGAGTTTATCTAGCTCCAGGTATTTTTGATAGTGTATTGTTGAATATTTACCGTCTGACATGTTTGGTCTTTAATCTTTTTAAACTATTGAAATTTGAACCTGACCGATCTGATCAAAATGACCGGTAATTTCGTCCCCTGAATTTATGTACACTGCTGAGGTGGCTGCTCCGGCTAAAATGATGTGGCCTTTCAATATTTTGGCACCATACTTTTGCGCTAAGCGAGTCATCTCCAAAAAGGACTCAATCGGGTTTCCTAAGATAGCCTTAGAATTTCCCTCTTGAACAATCTCCCCATTAATTTCTAATTTTATTCCGAGGTCCTGAACCGTCTGATTCGGATCCAACCAAGGTCCTAAAACAAAACCAGAAGAGGAGCAATTATCCGCGATTACATCTTCTAGAGAAAATTTAAAATTCTCATATCTAGAATCGATAATCTCTAATGCCCCCGCCACACCGTCAAGGTACTCCGCATAGTTTTCCATGGTCAAGGTACGGTCAATATCCTTGCTTACAAGAAAAGCGATTTCAGGTTCGATCCGAGGGTGAATAAAATGGCTTCTGTCCAATTTACCTCGATGAAAATACTGCATTTTATTGGTCAAACGACCCCAAATGATTTCGTGCACACCCATCTGTTCCATCTTCGCCTTGCTCGTAAATCCAAGTTTATATCCCAAAAGAGTTTCATCTCGACCCAAACGTAAATTTATGGACTGTTTTTGGATATCGTACGAATCTTGTAAATCTATGGCTTGACTTAACGAGACTTGAGGCACAGGAGTTGCGTTTTTGGCCGCATTATCTAAGGTTTCCGCAATGGATTGGAGATTTTCCTTCATAGCAAACCAAGTTAAAGGCTTTTCTTAACCCTTCGAAATTCTTGGATTTATTTTTGCAGTTATTTAGCTATTGCGCTTACGCAAATTTTAATGATGTCTACAAAAGCAGCTAAAAAATCCCATTCTGTCTACGTTGTCGAACTCAGTCGATCGGTATGGTCTGAAAGTAGAAAATTCCGAGCTGCTAATCCCACCTACAAAGGAATGTCTACCTGCCTCTATGTGGGAATGACCAGTCTAAATCCAATACAAAGGCTTGAAAAGCACTTGACGGGAGCTAGAAGTAAAAAAGGACACAAAATTTCATCCAAATTCGTAGAAAAATACGGCATGTATTTACGACCAAGCCTTTATGAGCATTTCAATCCATTGACCAGAGAAAGAGCCTATCAACTCGAAAAAGACCTCACGGACAGCCTTCGAAAAAGAGGTTTTGCTGTGTGGTCTAATTGATCCTCAGGCCCAAAATGTCTTAAAAATTAGGTAACTAGATGACATATGTGCATTTTCCTTAGATTTCCATCTTTTTGTGTATTTTATGGCATAGAAGTCGCACTTATATTTAGGATAACCTCCGACTACATATCACGATTATAGATTAAATCCTTGACAAAGCAAGAAATAGAAAATCAAGACAAGTTAAGCCTGCTGGAAAGCAAGTTGCAGCACCAATTGGTGATTCATGATTTCGTTAAAGAGGTCCTTAAACAGAACTCTATTGAGGACATTTTATGGTCAATATGTAAGAATGTAATTGCTAAACTTGGACTTGAAGATTGTGTCATTTATTTATTAGATGAGAGTAGAGAACACTTGGTTCAAAAAGCAGCATATGGACCTAAAAATCCAGTCGAAAAAGAAATAGCGAGCCAGATAACTATACCGATCGGTCAAGGGGTTGTAGGTTCCGTTGCAAAAACTGGACAGGCCGAAATTGTAAATGATACAAGCGAAGATACGAGATACATCGTCGATGATGATTATCGATTTTCTGAAATTGCCGTTCCAATTATTTATGCTGACCGAGTGATCGGTGTTATTGACTCTGAAAATTCAGCAAAGAATTTTTTCAACCATTCACACCTTCAAATGCTAGAGACCATTTCCTCCCTTTGTTCCAACAGGTTGGGATATGCCTTGGCTCATGAAAAATTAAAAAAGTATAATGATCAATTGGAGTTTATTGTAGATGAAAGAACTTCAAAATTAAACGAAGCCGTCATAAATCTTAAAGAATCAAATCAAGATCTTAAACGGTATGCCCACGTAGTATCACATGATTTAAAATCTCCGCTTCGTACCATTGCCTCATTCCTACAGTTGATTGAAAGGAATGAACCAAATTTAAATCCTGAATCAATAAAATATATGGCCTTGATAAATGAGGCCGTCAACAACATGAGTGATCTCATGCAGAATATCTTAAAGACATCTATTAAAAACAAGAATTCTGGCTTAGAAGCTCATGTAGATTTAAATGTGGTTTTGGAAAAGGTCCGAAAGAATTTAAAGTATGAAATTACAACCAATAAATCTCAAATCAACGCTGATGTGTTGCCGAATTATTGGGGCGTAGAATCTCATTTTATTCAAGTCTTCCAAAATATCATTTCCAACAGCATCAAATATGGAATTCCAGAAATTCCGCAAAAGCTGATTATCTCAAGCTCGACCAATACTGAATGTATAAACCTGTGTTTTAAAGACCACGGAATAGGCATCAAAAATGAGTATTCTGATTCTATTTTTGAATTAGGAGAAAGAAGATACTTTGACAATGAAGGAAAAGGTATCGGTCTTCATACCTGTAAAAAGATTATTGAGTCTTATGGAGGGGAGATAAAAGCATCTTCCCCGGGACTGAATAAAGGCTTAACCATTACAATTACCCTACCTCAAATTAGCTCCACAAATTAAACTTAGGAATTTCAAATTAATATTCTTTACGAAATTTCCAGGCCAAGGATTTTGCTCTAATATTGTGCTCCCAAATATTACCACCTCTCTTTAAAAACATCTCAGGTAAATCTATGGTGTATAAATCGAAACCATCTTTAACTGGTCGACACATGAAGTATTTTTTCTCTGTGCCACTAAACTCGAGCACCAATTCATTTCCAAAAGAAGTGAATCGGAAAGAGTTTACGTCTTTTAATCCATTCACCTTGAGACTAGAAGTCAGGGTAGCTTCTCCGATCGTACCATCTGGAGTCTGGGTCAGAAATTTTCCTTTTAAGAAATAATATGTGTATGGCCAGAATAGATTCGAATTATCCTTGAAACGGTTTGGGTTGTCATTCGCTGGCATGTAATGTAGCGTCTGCATTAATTTACCTATCTCATCCGTAGCTAATAAAGTTTTCTGAGTCCCTTGCTCCCGAAATTCAAAACTCCAGCCCTTCAAGTCATAACCCTCTGGATCTGAAAGATATTGATTATCCTTCTTGATAAGCCTTGTGGTCGACTGGCTACCGTGGATATAATATTCACCCTCCTTTATTCTTGTTTCATAACCGAGAAATCCCCCCTGAGATTGGGGAAAAGGCTTGGTGATTCTGGCTGAACGCAGTTTGGCAAGATCCTCCAGTTCCATCCAGAAACCTTCAATGAAATCATAAGTAATCGGCAATGCCGATTGCTGCTGTTCCAGTTGATTCATCTTTTTGTCCCGCTTGTTTGTCGTCTCCGGTTTTTGGGTGTCCGAAGTGGCTGTACCTTTGGTTGCGGGTGTATTTTGTCCACAAGAAATCAAGAAAAGAAGGAGTAATAGCTTGAAAGCTTTCATCTTAATTATTTGGATGGCTAAATTAGTTTAAACTTAGGGAATGATCATATTCTCTACAATAATTAGCTGCATTTTACCGCTTTCGCAAATATGTTTTTACTAAGACCCTATTTCCAGTTTGCTAAATGGAAAATCTAACTTTCAAAAAAAGTATATTTAATCTACAATTTAGAATATGTCAAAAACAAAGGTAGCAATCATAGGTTCTGGAAACATCGGGACCGATCTAATGATCAAAATTCTCCGTACTTCGGAGGTTTTAGAGATGGCTGTTTTGGTAGGAATCGATCCTAAATCTGATGGATTGGCCAGAGCTGAGCGTATGGGTGTGGCTACTAGCTCTAAAGGCATGGATGGATTGGTTGAAATGCCAGTCTGGGAGGAAATTGCCTTGGTATTTGATGCCACCTCTGCCAAAGCACATGCTTATCATCATTCCATTATTGAGAAATATCCTTCGAAGCGGATCATTGATTTGACGCCAGCGGCGATCGGACCCTATCTTGTTCCGGTGGTCAATTTTTCAGAACATGGAGATTTACAAAATGTAAATATGGTCACCTGTGGAGGTCAAGCAACCATTCCCATTGTGGCTGCCGTATCGAAGGTTGCCAAAGTACACTATGGAGAAATCGTCGCCTCGATTGCTTCTAAATCAGCCGGCCCCGGCACCCGAGCCAACATTGATGAGTTCACCGAAACTACTTCTCAGGCGATTGAGAAGGTCGGAGGTGCTGCCAAGGGAAAAGCCATCATCGTATTGAATCCTGCGGAGCCACCGATGGTTATGCGAGATACGGTATTTACGCTGAGTGAAAACGGGGATCAAGAGGCAATCAGAAAGAGCATTCAAGAAATGGTGGCTTCGGTCCAAAAATATGTACCGGGCTACACCTTACATCAAGAAGTTCAATTTGAAATTATCCCCGAGGACCAAGCAGTTTTTATTGAAGGTCTGGGAAATAGACACGGCTTAAAAACAACAGTGCTTTTGCAGGTCAAAGGAGCGGGACATTATCTACCAGAATATGCGGGCAACTTGGACATCATGACCTCCGCCGCCTTGGCCACTGGCGAACGAATGGTTTCTCTAAGTTAGAATTTGTAGCAACGAGATTAAAGAAGCAATAACACAAAAAGAAAAAATGAACAACACATACATACAGGACGTTACGCTTAGAGATGGGATGCATGCCATCAAGCATCAATATGGGAAAGAGAAGGTCAGAGAAATTGCTTTGGCTCTGGATCGAGCCAAAGTGGATGCGATAGAAATCTCTCATGGTGATGGTTTGAAAGGCGGTAGTTTCAACTATGGTTTTGGTGCACATACGGATTGGGATTGGTTGGACGGCATCGCCGATCAACTTCAACATGCTGTGTTAACCACCTTACTTCTACCCGGTATTGGGACCATCGAAGATCTGAAAAGAGCACGGGATCTAGGGGTCGCCTCGGTACGTATTGCGACCCATTGCACCGAAGCCGATATTTCCCAACAGCACATTGAAGCTGCGAAGAAAATGGGTATGGACGTCGGAGGTTTTTTAATGATGGCCCACATGAACGATCCGAGCAATCTTGCCAAAGAAGCGAAGAAAATGGAAAGCTATGGGGCGGATTGCGTGTATGTAACGGATAGCGCCGGTGCCTTATTGATGGACGGCGTCGTTGAGCGCATTAAAGCCTTTCGGCAAATTTTAGAAGACAAAACTGAAATAGGGATTCACTGTCATCACAACCTATCTCTTGGCGTTGCCAACACCATCGTCGCCTTTCAAGCCGGTGCCAATCGGATGGATGCCTCTCTAGCGGGCATGGGAGCGGGCGCTGGAAACGCCCCACTGGAAGTTTTGATAGCTGTCCTTAAAAAAATGGACATCCATCCCAACTGCGATCTCTTCCAATTAATGGATCTTGCGGATGATGTGATCCGTCCACTTCAAGAACGACCAGTGCGAGTTGATAGAGAAACCTTATCTTTAGGATACGCTGGTGTTTATTCGAGCTTTCTTTTACATTCAGAACGTGCGGCAGAGAAATACGGATTAGATACTAGAACGATTTTAAACGAATTAGGAAAAAGAAAAATGGTCGGAGGCCAAGAGGATATGATTGTAGATGTGGCCCTCGATCTTGCAAAAAATAGAGACAACAATTAACTTTATAATTCAACTTTAAAATTTTCAATCATGTTTATCGTACTAGGAATAGTTGCAGGTATTTTCTTTTTACTCTTTATTATCTCGAAAAACAAAGGCCCTTTGGTCATTCCAGTAGATTCCTACCTGGTAGACGTAAGGACTCCAGAAGAATTTAGATCTGGTTCGGTCCCCGGTGCCGTGAATATTCCCTTGAAGGAAATCAACGCGAGGAAGGAAGAGTTTAGGGATAAAAACAACATCGTCTTCTTCTGTAAAACTGGCACCAGAGCTGGGCAAGCGAAGATTATTTTAAATCACAATGGGATGAAGAATGTGGTGAATGGGGGATCTTATAAGAAGGTGATGGAGGCGATGGCCAAAAGTGACACTGTTAATTAAAAAGTGGATCAAGCATTTAGCGAAGATTCAGAATGAAAAAAAGAGTTTAGTAATTTATTTTTTTCTTCTGAATTTGAATGCATGGGATTAAGGTTTTCCTCCCGGAATTACTTTGGAAGAGTATTTTGTCTTTTAAATACCAAAGGCTTTCTTAATAGGAACTTCCTCCCGGAATTTACTACGTCCGCTTCGCAGACTTGAAATTCTTCCCTCCATCTAAATGGAGGGAAATTACTTCGGAAGAATATTTCTATTTTAAATACCAAAGTTATCTTAGTCTGAATTCCCAATATTTACATGGAGGAAATTTAAATTAAGTGCGGATTTTTATTTATGATTGAGTTTCCCTCCATGACGATGGAGGGAAGATTATAAATTATCCGGTGAAGCCGGATGATGTTAGAATCAGGGAGGACATGTCAATCGATAGTGAAGGAACCGATTCATCAGAATCGGACGTTTAGTGACCATGGTAGGAAAGAGGAATGTGATTATAGATTTACTTTGGGAGAGTAATTGTATCTTGAATCACTACTTTAGTAGACTGGAAAATGACTTACAGTTTCGATGAAGTTGAATATCGATTTACTAATATCAATGGATAGTAAGAGAACCGATTCATCGGAATCGGGCTTTTATAATCATGATATAAAAAAGAAATTTGAAGAATATTGTATCAGAACAACAAGGGTTATACTTACCGGCAAGCAAAAGATTGCCTATATCCTCTCTGATCGCTGTATTCAACAATACCTCTGCATCGTATAAATTCTACTGGTTTCTAAGCATCTTAGAATTAGCAAAAAAAGGAAAGGAAGATTATACCTTTAAAGAGCTAAACATACGAATGATCGCTCTGTCCTGGTATACCATAAATTTTCATAAGCTCAGCTTTGGCAGTCAGGATAAGCTGGAGCAAGCAATTAAAACAATTATTAGTTTCTCAGATGGTAAGATTGGAGAGAATGACGACAAGGATAAAATCATCAAATTTCTTGAACACAATTACGACATCTTTAAAAAAGAAATAACCCATTTCAACAAGAAGGTTCCTTATCATTTTTTAAGTCCTTTCATTGGTACACAAAAAAATATTAAGCAATGGATAGAGGCATCTTTAATGAAATATAATGATAACTCGCCATGCCTTTATCATTTAAGTCGTGATCATATTTCGATACATCCAGAATGGCTTGAGTATCTTATTGATAATAAACGCCTTTTAATTGATTTTTCACTATGGAATTTTGTTCATAAATTTCTTGAACCTAGGAATCCGAACATTCCAAACATAACGCAAAAGTTAATCAAGAGACCAAAAAGAGAAAGTCTGAATATCCAGACAAAGCTCTGGGACTCCTTTGCTAAAGAGGTAAATCTCATTTCGATTTACACGAAGAAAAAAATTGATGAGTATGCTTTAGACCATTTTGTTCCATGGTCTTTCGTATCTCATAATCAACTATGGAATCTAGCCCCTATAGAATCAAGTTTGAATTCTAGTAAATCAAATAAACTGCCCAATAAAAATTTAGTGGATACTTTTTGTGAACAGCAGTTTCATTTTTTCAATCACATCATTACAAGTGACTCCATAAGAAATTCTAAAAAGAAGCTTGAAGATTACTCAAATATATTCAAGTTGCACACAAAAGATATTGTTCTAAAAGAAAAGGGTGAATTCATCAGGGCCTTAAGCGACCACATTAATCCACTGCTACAATTTGCTAGTAATTCAGGTTTTCAAAATTGGGAATATGAAATCTGAGGACAACCCATTCAGCAATCTCCCAGCATCAACAATCCTTCATTCGACGGAACACTTTTCAATCGTCGAGGATAAATATCCAGTTTCACCAAATCACCTTTTGATCATATCAAACCGCCCTGTCGCTGATTATTTTGAACTCAATAAAGCAGAAAAAGAAGATTTAATCAATGCCATCGATCTCGCTAAATCCCACATCGAATCCATATCAAAACCAGATGGCTATAACTTAGGCATGAATTGTGGGTCAGCTGCAGGCCAGACCATCTTCCATTTCCATCTTCATGTGATTCCAAGATTTATTGGGGACATGGAGAATCCACGAGGTGGAGTGAGGCATTGTGTAGAGGGGAAGGGGGATTATTGATGTGTAGGCAATGGCTTTCTTAAGAGCTGGTGCTTTCTTAAGGTATAGCGATAAATTGCAAACTTCTTCCTCCTGGAAATTATTTCGGAAGAGTAATTCTATTTTAAATACCAAAGGCTTTCTTTATAAGAACTTCCTCCCGGAATTTACTACGTCCGTTTCACAGACTTGAAATTCTTCCCTCCATCTAAAATGGAGGGAAATTACTTCAGAAAAATATTTCTATTTTAAATACCAAAGTTATCCTAGTCTGAATTCCCAATATTTACATGCAGGGAATTTAAATTAGGAGCGTATTTTTATTTAAGATTGAGTTTCCCTCCATGACGATGGAGGGAAGATTATAAATTATCTGGTGAAGCCGGATGATGTTAGAATCAGGGAGGAAATTTACAATGGAAGAGTATTTGCATCTAGGATTAACTATTTAATCTGGGAGACTGGTGACTGACCGGTTTCGACTATAGGAGAAAGACGATTGACTAAATGTCAATCGGAAGGGAAGGACCAGATTCATCAGAATCTGCGCTAAGCGTTCGAATCTCGATGGTCTCATATAAAAAAGCCCCAGTACAAGTACTGTGGCTTTTTTATGTGAGACTGGAGGGATTCGAACCCCCGACCCCTACCCTGTCAAGGTAATGCTCTAAACCAGCTGAGCTACAGTCTCGTTGTTTGATGATGCAAATAAAGGAAGAATAGGTGATAGATTAAAGGAAGTATGGGGGGAATTAAAATAACGAACCATTTTCATAACCTAACCTTAAATTATCCAACTCTGATATAGATATCTAAAATACTTGTTAACGTCTAACTAATTTAAAACATAAATGTTAGTGAACTGAATGCGGGTTAGTTATTATATTATGATATGTAATTATATATTTGCCAATATTTGTCTATTTAATACTTGAATAAATGGTGTTTGGAAATAAAATCAGAGAATTAAGAGAGAGCCAAAATTTAGTTCTCAGAAAGCTTGCAGCGGAATTGGATATTGACACAGCTACAATGTCAAAAATTGAACGCGGGGACAGGCACGCTAGAAGAGAACACCTACCAATACTTTCCAAAATATTTGGAATTAATGTTGACGAATTGAAAACTTTATGGCTTGCTGAAAAAGTCTGTGAGATAGTAGCAGAGGAAAAAGAAGGATTAAATGCACTAAAAGTTGCGGAGGCTCACCTTGAATATTCATTAATTAATTCAAAAGCAGTTTAAATTGGGATATTCATTTTCAGGACATGAAACATTTACATGTCGTAATTATTGGCTTAAAAAAGGCTTAGACCATATATGGTCTGGTGGTAATTTTAATAATACAGCGATAAAAGAATTAGGAGTTGGAAAAAATATGGTTGGAGCTATAAAATTTTGGACACGTGCTTTTGGTCTTATTGAGTTTGACGAACGCTATTCTGAACTGGCGAAAATTATATTCAAAACTAGAGGTGGAAAAGACCCTTATTTAGAAGACCAGGGAACAATTTGGCTTCTACACTATATGCTGATTACATCTGAGGTGGCATCTATTTATAACTTAGTTTTTAATTACTTCAGAAAAACAAGACTGGAATTTAGTAGAGAACAGTTACTAAATTATCTTGAATCAGAATGTCAAACTAAGCAACAAAAGTACAGTGTAA
>ENA-ORXT01001170-ORXT01001170.1-marine-metagenome-genome-assembly--contig:-NODE-1170-length-36577-cov-3.639205_pt1 | contig 36577 bp, 31 predicted proteins | sample MGYA00237868_ERZ511482 | MGnify/ENA metagenome assembly ERZ511482 | reverse complement strand
CGCAATGGAAGAAGGTATTCAGGAGGTAATCGACGTGACCGAAAGAGCAGAACAAGCCAAAACTGCTCTAGAGGATATTATCCAGGTATCTAATCGCATTGATACCCTAGTACGTTCTATTACTGCCGATACCGTCGAACAAAGAGAAAACTCCCGTGCGGTGGCACAGGTAATGCAGTCTGTAGAATTGACGGCACAAGCTACATCTCAAGAATCTCAACGGGTAGGTGGTGCGCTGCAAAACCTGGTGGGTATTGCCCGTGGCTTACTATCTTCTGTGGAGAAATTCCGTATTGACAAAGGAGCAGAATAGATAAGCTGTGAGCTTATGGCATTGCAGAGTGGAACTACTTAAAGGGTAGACTTTGTCCAAAGGTGTCTGCTCTATAGTTGGGGCGCGATAAGCTACGCTTTCCTTCGGTACGCCTTTTTGATGGTTAGTGCTTTATTCCTTAATTGTCATATCTCTTTCGTCTGACTAATTTTTGTGATTCAATAGAAATCTGCGCCTTTATTCAAGAACTACTTTATGTGTGCTGAAAGAACCTTACCAAAATTTGATACTGCTTCTGCCAAGATTACCAAGGAAGAAGGACTTATTCTCTATGAAGATATGGTTTTGGGACGTTTATTTGAAGATAAATGTGCTGAAATGTACTACAGAGGAAAAATGTTTGGTTTCGTCCATCTCTATAATGGTCAGGAAGCCGTTTCTTCGGGCATAGTCAAAGCTTTACGTACAAAAGGAGACTATGTTTGTAGTACTTATCGCGATCATGTTCATGCTCTTAGTGCTGGTGTGCCAGCCAAAGAAGTTATGGCAGAGCTATTTGGGAAAGAAACTGGGTGTAGTAAAGGTCGTGGTGGTTCAATGCACATGTTTTCTGCCGAGCATGGCTTGCTTGGTGGTTATGCCTTTGTAGCCGAAGGAATTCCCGTAGCAACGGGTGCAGCATTTCAAAGCAAATATCGCCGAGAAGCAATGGGTGACGCTAGCTCAGATAGCGTAGCGGTTTGTTTTTTTGGTGATGGGGCAAGCAATAACGGGCAGTTTTTTGAATGTTTGAATATGGCTGCTTTATGGAAACTGCCAATTATTTATGTGGTAGAGAACAATAAGTGGGCAATTGGGATGGCTCACGATCGCGCAACTTCTCAACCTGAAATCTACAAAAAAGCCAGCGTATTCAACATGGCGGGATATGAAGTTGACGGGATGGATGTTTTGGCAGTCAATACTTTAGCGAAAGAAGCTGTAGCTCGCGCTCGCGCTGGAGAAGGTCCAACTTTGATTGAAGCCTTAACTTATCGTTTTCGCGGTCATTCTTTAGCCGATCCTGATGAATTGAGAGATCCTGCTGAGAAAGAATTTTGGGGAAAAAGAGATCCGATTAAAAAGTTTGCTGCTTATTTGACAGAGCAGAATTTAGCTAGCGTAGCCGAACTAAAAGAAATTAATAGTAAGATTGCTGCTTTAGTAGATGAGGCGGTTGAGTTTGCCCAAAGTAGTCCTGAACCCAGTCCTAGCGATTTACATCGTTATATATTCGCGGAAGACTAGTTTTCTCATTTCAGAATCTAAAATTAAAACATAATATTAAAACTAAAAATCACAGTAAGTTTACCTTTCTTACTGTGGTTTGGTTATTGTATCCTAGTTTTTTTTGCTAACAACTGAAGATAGTAAAGAATATTTAGTCTAAATATTCCAATAAAGTTGCAGTGTCATCTGATTCGTTAGATGCTACGGGACGATTGCCCATGTAAGATTCGCTTATTTTCAAGGTACTAGCTGCAATGGGACGATTACCAGAAATGACCATTGAACTTGCAAAATCAACAGTTCCTTTCGTGACTGGGCGATTTGAGCCAACCGAAGAATAAGTATTAACTATTTCTAAATGACTGGGCTCGATTGGTCGATTCTGAGGAAGTAGGGTTTGTGGTTGTACAGACAAAGCCAATGACTTATCGTCTTTTGCTGCTGTAGCGGTAGCTTTAGCTTTTGTGTCTGCCTGAGTTTTGGTTGCAGCAGTTTTGGCTTTGGTATCTTTTGCTGGAGTGCTGTTCGTGCTATTTGCTTCAGCCATTAGGATTTTCTCCTGAACTTATATTTGATAAATTTGTAGATTGGGTTACTAGTTATTGATTAGTCTTAATTGTTTTTTAATAACTCTCTTTATTCTTACATCCTATGGATTTGGCGACAAGAGTGAGTCAATCAGAATAAGTTTTAACTATGTTTACGGTTCGTTATGATTATGTGATATCGTCCAAGCTTAAAGCTTCTGAACCACCTTCTTTCAGCTGCATGAAGACATCGTTTATTTGATCCCAAACCAGTCCAGCGGTAAAGGTGGCGATCAAAAGAGCTACTCCATAGGAAGGAATGGCACCAAAGCCAAATGCTTGCAAGCCTCCGCCCAAGAAAATCCAACCCCCTACGCAAGTCCCCCAATAACTTACTGCCAAAGCAGGATCTACGATTCGATCTAACTTAAAAGATGCTTTACTTTGAGGATCTTTATATGAGTCTCGCAATTTCTGTTCCATCATGTTCCAGAATGCAGATCCACAAGTCACGGCAATAAAAAATCCCGCGATCGCTGCTAAAAAAGGGGGTTGAGGGAGGTAATACATGAAATTTATAAATTTTGGTTAAAAGTAATGTTTTATTACTCTATCTTGAACTGGTGACGGTCGGAATAATAGCAGCCACACTATCGGCAGAAATTTGGCGAATAGTGCTAAAAGCTAGGTCGAATATCTTCTGAGGTTTAATATCATCCTGGACTAGACTCCATAACCTTTGTACTTCATCTGTATGAAGGCGATCGCCTTCTGTCAGGGCTATAAGTAGCTGTTGACGGAGATATCTACCTTCTTCAGAGAGAATATACTGCATTCCCAACTGGGCGGTAGGCAAAATATCAAAGCTATCATCTGAACTAGCAATTTGAATCATATTCTCCAGCCTATCCCACTGAAATTTGCCATCTTGAATCAAGATATCAAGTAAACGTCTTCTCAATTCTGGTGATTCTCCTCTGAGTAATCTTTGAGAGACATAAGGGTAGGATACTTCAACGATCTTAAAGTGGGGGTTCAAACTAAGAGCTAGTCCTTCTTGAGTAATCAAAGAACGAATAATCAAGGCGAATTTCGCAGGTAAACGGAAGGGATATTCATACATTAGCCCTGAGAATTCATCGGTAATAGTTTTGAAATTAAAGTCACCAACGCTTTCTCCCACTGCTTTACCTAAAACGATTTCTAAAGCAGGAACAATAGGGGTGATATCGGTATCGGGAGTCAAAAAACCTAAATTAACAAAGTCTCGGGCTAAACCTAAATAATCTTTATTGATTAGTTCTACTACTGCACTAGCGATTGTCTCTTTCATCGACTCACTAAGCTGATCCATCATGCCAAAGTCGATATATGCCATGCGGCCATCTAAGGTAGCAAAGAGGTTTCCAGGATGGGGATCAGCATGGAAAAAGCCGAACTCTAAAAGTTGACGTAAGCCTGAAGTTACGCCAATTCTAATTAAATTATCCGCGTCTAGACCTGCTGCTGCTAATTTATCTAGATCGGTTAATTTGATGCCGTCAATCCACTCTAAAGTTAGAATGCGACTGCTACTAAACTCGTTATATATGACAGGGACTTTTACTTCAGGATCGCCTGCAAAGTTTTCGGCAAATTTTGCGGCATTTTTAGATTCATTGAAATAGTCAATTTCTTCAAATAGCTTAATGCCAAACTCATCCACGATTAAAGTCAAGTCGTGACCTAAATTTAGAGGAAGCCAAGGTTCTACCCAGCCAGCAATACGCCTCATCAAGTAAAGATCCAGGCTTAATTTGGGGCGTAGATTGGGACGCTGAACTTTTACGGCTACTTCTTCTCCAGTGTGTAACTTCGCTTTATATACTTGACCGAGACTGGCTGCTGCGATGGGATTAGCCGAAAATTCTCGATACATTTCATCGATAGAACGTCCTAAATCTGATTCAATAATGTTAAAAGCAACGCGATTATCAAAAGCTGGTAGTTGATCTTGCAATCTGATTAATTCTTCGAGAAAATCCTTACGAATTAGATCTGGTCTGGTAGAAAGAGCCTGTCCAACCTTAATATAAGTAGGACCAAGAGTGGTTAATATCTTTCTTAATTCTCTGGCTCTTTTGGGTTGATTGATTATTTCTCTGTTTGTCCACTTGTCTAATAAGAGATGAACTACAAAATTGCCAAATAACCAGATAACGGCGAGCGCGCGCCAGATTACCTGCCAAGGTCGCCAACGATATCTCGATGCGATCGCATCTGCATCGTAGCTTAGGGAATAACCAGGTTCTAGCTGAGAATAATTCATTGTTGCTTGTTGAACGCAATTAAGGCGTACAGATTAATTTCTTTTCTTGCTTCTAATCTTTCGGTAGGAGTTAGGGGAACGATGCTATTTGCTATGCAAACGAATTTAGATCGCCATTAATTATATTAGTATACAAAAATACATTTTGCTTAATCTCTCATTATGTTTTACTTTACGACTCTTAGCAAGAGTATCAGAAATGAGCCGCTCACTTATAGGCGTTAATAGTAAAAGTGTTAATAGTATGTTTCCCTAGAAGCGAGATGATCGATCATGATGCGACTGCTACGGTTAACATTTCTTCTGGGGTGAGATGGGAATGTACTATCTGACCGTCTTTGAACCAGACAATTCTTTGGGTCAATTTAGCTACTTCTGATTCGTGAGTTACCATTACCACCGTGATTCCACTATTATGCAGTTCGCCAAAAATTTCTAGGACTTCTTTAGTGGTGTGAGAATCTAATGCACCTGTAGGTTCATCCGCTAGAAGTAACAACGGTTCGTTAACAATAGCTCTAGCGATCGCAACTCGCTGTTGTTGTCCGCCAGAAAGTTGATTGGGGCGATTGTTGATTCTGTTACCCAGTCCTACTTTATTTAAAGCTTCGGTTGCGCGGTCTCGTCTTTCATATTTAGAGACTCCCCCATAGACCATTGGTAGCATCACATTTTCTAATGCGCTAACTTGGGGTAATAAATGAAACTGCTGGAACACAAATCCAATCTTACGGTTACGGATTTCTGCTAGCTGCTCGTCTACTAATTCGGCTACGGCTACGTTATCTAGATAGTATTGTCCTGCGGTTGGTCGATCTAAACAGCCGATTATATTCATAACCGTAGACTTTCCTGACCCAGATGCGCCCATAATCGAGCAGTATTCGCCTTGATGGACAGTCAGGTTTACTTTATCTAAGGCACGAACTTCGGTGTTGCCGCTACCATATATTTTGTCTACTGCTTCTAAACGAATAATTGTCGGTTTCGTACCAGCAGATGAATGAGATAATTCCATTAATAATGCGATCGCCCTCGATAGTGAGTTTTATTTACTATTGTGGCAATTAACAATCGTCTTTGTGTTTTAAAACTATGGATAAAACTAATAGCTTAACTATTGTTTCGGCTTCAACCACAGAAGATTCTTTTATTGCACAGCATTTTTATCAATTGTGGTTGGATAATAATGTCAATCCTGATTTTATTGATGATGACTGGCTACAGACAACTTTAAAATTTATAGCTCAAGCTCGCCAAGAATTAACATTTCAAGCCTTTATCGGCAAAATAGACAACAACATAGTAGGTTCAGTTAGTTGCCAAATGTTTGCTGGTTTATATCCTTCTCCTTTTAAACCTAGTTTTCGCAAATATGGTTATATTTGGAATGTTTTTGTGGAATCAGCCTACCGTCGTCAAGGAATAGGTAGTCAACTTACAAATACAGCTATTGATTATTTGCGATCGCTTGATTGTACTCATGCGATTCTTCATGCTTCGCCTTACGGTAAGCCTGTTTATGAAAAGCTAGGTTTTACATCCAAAAATGAAATGATTTTAGAGCTTAAATAATCTATTTGTAGTTAGAGCAGATAAGCCCTGACTACAATTTCAGCTTTACTTAAATGGCGGGAGGCGGATTTGAACCACCGACCTTCGGGTTATGAGCCCGACGAGCTACCAGACTGCTCTATCCCGCGACGACTTAATTAGAGTAACACGGTTTACAAAAAAAAAGCAACGATTTAATTTTTGTTGGAGTTAAGGCGGTTTGATTATTTAAATAATTTCAGGCTATAGACTATAAACAATAAGTCTCTTGAGTTAGATACATTTACTAAATATAGCCATAAGTTTTAATTAGTTAATCGTCAAATCAGATTAAATAGTATGGATTTGACACACACCATATTTTATTGCGATCGCTAACTAAAATTACAGCTCAAACTCAAAGCAAGATCTTTACTCCTTACATTTATTTACTTAATAATATTTGCTATAGGTTTTTGATTGATTTGATTCAATCGGTCGTAATTGCGGATAGTAAAGTTTTCCCTCCAAACCGCACCACATCGCTACAGGGTAGTCCAGTTAATTCTGTGGTGGATTGAATTGTTTGCTTTGCTGTATCTGTATCCATCCCAAAAGTATTAAGAGCGATCGCCTTTACTTTTACATCGCCAAAAGTACCGCCAGCACTAGCGACAGTTTCATAGAGCTTAATTACTTCTAATAAGGGTGGGATAGTAATTTCGGGTAAATCGCGGATATGTTTTGCTCCTGCACGATGGACTAGAATCAATCCTGTTGGCTGGCTTCCTCGTATTAAAGGTAAAGTAGCTGTCGAGCCTGGATGTAATAAAGAGCCTTGTCCTTCAATAATAATTAGCTCATTGTCTTGAGCTAATTCCAAAACGGTCTTTTCCACTGCACCTGCTGCAAAGTCTACTCTTACTGCATCTAAAGCAATTCCTTGACCTGCGATCGCGATTCCTGCCTGTCCCGTGGCGACAAAGTTCGCCTTAATTCCTGCTTCAACTGCTGCGCGATGTATTTCTAGGCTGGTAGACATTTTGCCGATCGCCATATCTGTGCCTACGGTCAAGATTCTTTGTGCTAAAAGCGATCGGGCTTTAGCTGTACCAATGCTTAAACCAGGAGGCTCTTGGCGAATATCCCAAATCCATTGATGTGGTTGCAAATTGAGATAGTTCGGCTGGAGTTGAGTATGTAGACCATTAATAATTGATACTCCAGCATATACGGCAATTTTAATCTCTTGGGCTAAATCGGGCGGTAGTTTGCCCCCTGATGGTGCAATACCAATCAGCAACACATCTGGCTTATATGCCAAAGCTGCACTCATATCGGCAACAATTGGTGTATCTCGATCTATTTGAGTTAACTTGGCTAAAGATTCTCCCGCACAGGAGCGATCGATTACCGCCACAATATCCGTATTGCTGTAGCGCAGAAAAGCCAGTCCCGTTTTACCATGATGACCCTTGATGCCATCCTCTAATAAGATGGCTACGCGAGTCTTAGCTGTGAGCATCGTGCCTTACTCCTAATCCTGGTTGGTTATTGGGTAACAAACGTCCCGCTTTTATAGTCGCCCCAATAAAGGGATCGTCAATAAGATTCAGATGACTATCCAAGTCCAAATAGTCTGCATAGGGTGCAAGATGAGCCATAGCAGTATTAGCCAGGCTACTATCTGAGTAACAGCCAAACATAACTTTTAAGCCACAAGCTTGAGCAGTTTGAATTGCCTGCATAGCTTCGGTTAGTCCTCCCGTCTTCATAATTTTGAGATTTACTCCCGCTACAGAGTTTGCCAGTCGAGGAATGTCCGCACTATTAAAACAGCTTTCATCAACAAAAATAGGTAAAGGTGATTGTTCGGCTAAAGCTTTTAATTTGCGATCGTCAGTTACAGCTAGAGGTTGCTCAATGTATTCCACTCCTTGCTTTGCCAACCACTCAGACATAGATACAGCCTCTACAAAATTCCAACCACCATTAGCGTCTACCATAAGCTTGGTTTTGGGTGCAGTATCGCGAATCGCTGATAGCATTGCTTTGTCCGCTTCTATTCCTGCTGGACTACCCAACTTTAGTTTAATCATTTTGACATCTAAAGTATCTTGCCAATCTTTAAGCCTTTTAACTGCATCCTCTGGGGTGCTGATACCGATAGTTACCGAAATAGGTACAATGCGATTTAAATTTAAGCCCCATATTTGCCACAAAGGTAAATCGGCTTTTTTACCCAGCCAATCATAAAGAGCCATATCTACTGCTGCTTGTGCTGCACCTGATATTTTTCCTGCTTGCAATTTTGCTCTAATTTCCTGTCTTTGCAGAGGATGATACGGCTCTAATTGAGGAGTAATTGCCTCTAATTCTGCTAGCAAATTAGACGTATCTTCCACTTTGTTTTTATGGATCGAAAACGGTGATGCTTCGCCCCATCCTTCAACATTTTCCTGTTCTAAACGCAACCAAACATTCGTAGTCTGAGAGGTTGTTCCTCGGCTAATTTGTAAAGCGAATTTCTTATGAACAGTAAAAGTCTCGACTGCTATTTTCATCAATAGATACGCTTAATATGAATTAGTAAATTTAAAATTTATCAGTTTGTTGCTTAGTTTACCTGTCTTTCAATCCCTAAGCAGTCACTTGAATATCAGAATTATCAGCCAATTGTGGACGTATACACCAATAAACCAAGCTACCGAATAAAGGTATCAACACAGCCAGCCAGAAAAACTGGCGATCTTTGATTCCGCGACGTTCCATATCGTCTTGCAACATAGCAGCAGGTAACAAAATAGAAAGCATGCAGAAATCGATGGTCATTATGTGGACGAATTGACTAGTATGCCATTGAGTAACAAAGTCTGACCAATCACCATTAATTGCGCCCCAAATTAAAAAAACTATAACTGATATAGAAGAAGAGATTGCCATCAAACGAGAATCGAGAACTTTTAACAATAGACTTTTATCTTTTTTCCAGGTAGTGTCAGGCTGGCGTAAAGCAAAATAGGGCAATAAAGCAAATGCGCCCAATCCAAAGGAAGTAACGAAAAAAGGATAAGGTGAAACTTTCTGCGCTTGGCTATCAAATAGGATAAAAGCACCATAAACTAAGGGGAAAATGCCCATAATGAAAAAGATAGCGATAATTATAGGGTTGATGCCATCCCACTCAATGACAGACATATTAATGATTAAGTCTAAATCTTGTTGAAAGGCTTCACCTGTAGAAGATTTAGCTTTGCTAACGGTGAAAATTACACTGTAGATCACTAGAGAAAGCCAGATTAAGCCGAAAGTAATTTTACGGGCGGTCATTGCGATATTAGATATTATGTATGGTTGATGTTTCTTTATTTAATTAGATAGTAGCAATTTAGATCTTTATTACCACACCAAGAAATCTTTTAGCCCTTTACCCTTTAGCCTTTACCTCTTACCCTTGAACAACTTTAAACGATCGCTTTTTGGTATATCGGTTCAATATGTATCGTCTGTCATGGATATTTTTGTTGTGTTTGACAACACTCACTGGTTGTCAAAGATCTTCTCCCCAACCATCTGATTTAGCTCAAGATGAATTTATTCAAGCTTATTTTAATCATCGAGAAACCAGTACGCAGACTTACACCGATCCTTATCGTCAGGTAGAGCGAGAAGGAGACAATTTAGAAGCAATAATTATTGAAGAAATAACAACCGCAAAATCAACCATCGATCTGGCGGTACAAGAGCTTAATTTACCTTTGATCGCTCAAGCTTTAGTTAAAAGCCATCGTTCGGGAGTTAAAGTCAGAGTAATTTTAGATAATAATTATAGTCGCGCTTTAGGCAGTCTTAGCTCACAGGAAATAAGACAATTAAAGAAACGCGATCGCCTTAAATATGACGAGTTTTTAAAACTAGTAGATTCCGATAATAATAACCGTTTAAGTATTTCGGAAATATCTAATGGTGATGCTTTAATTATTCTGCGTAATGCTGGAATAACCATAATAGATGATACTGCTGATGGTTCTAAAGGTAGTGGTTTGATGCACCATAAGTTTATGGTTGTCGATGGTAAAACTGTGATTACTGGTTCGACAAACTTTACTTTAAGCGGTATTCATGGTGACTTTCGCAACCTAGATACTAAAGGAAATGTTAATCATTTACTACGGATTAATAATCGAGAAGTGGCTGACTTATTTATCGACGAATTTAACTATATGTGGAGTAAGGAGGAAGGAGGAGTTGATAGTCAGTTTGGTTTGGCAAAGCCATCGCGATCGCCTGTTTCTATTGTTTGGAAAAATACTAAAGTTACGCTCCAGTTTTCGCCTATTTCTAGCACCAAAGATTGGCACTTAAGCAGCAATGGTTTGATTGGAAAAGTAATTAATAATGCCAACAATTCTGTAGATTTGGCTTTGTTTGTATTTAGCGAACAGTCAGTTGCTAATATATTGCAACAAAAGCAGAAGCAAAAAGTTAAAATAAGCGGCGTTTTTGATGGTGGTTTTGCTTTTCGTTACTACAGTGAAGTGTTAGATTTATTCGGCGTTACTATTTTGCGTCATTGTCAAGCTGAAGTTGATAATAATCCCTGGATAGATCCTCTTGAAACCGTTGGCATCGCCAATATTGCAGTCGGGGATAAACTTCATCATAAATTTGCTCTAGTAGACCAACAAACTATAATCTCAGGTTCGCAAAATTGGTCGCAAGCAGCCAACCATAAAAATGATGAAGCTCTAATCGTAATCAATAATTTTACGCTGGCTCAACATTTTGATCGAGAGTTTCAACGTCTGTTTAAATCAGCTTTTCCAGGATTGTCACCAAGAGCAAGGCAGAAAATGGAACAACAGCAACAAGACTGCCAGTAATAACCCTACTCTTCTAGTATCAAAAAGTTTTTAGAACTAAGTACAAATAGTTATTGACATTAATTATCGATTAATGTTTATAATCTTCATTAAGGAATTAATTGAATTTAATTCTCAATAAGCATCGGCAAGAGTTTGATTATTTTGTTTCCGCCAAGATATTGAAATAGAAACTATAAATCATGAATAATAGCGATCGCCTTCAACAACAAAACAATCACAACAGAGATTCAGAATCAATGTCTAATAGTATTTTGGCAGTAAAATGGTCTTGTAGATGGGATGTATTCCGCCGTCTCAAAGCATTGGATATCGAGTGCCAATGTTCTACTAACGAGCCATTGCTGGTAAACTTACACAGTCCAGTGACAGTGGTTCAAGTCTGGAGCGTCTTAAAACAAACTAACGCATCCCGTAACGAACTGATTGATTGGTTGAATCACTGTTGGAAAGCAGTTTAGGAGAATAATTTAGTCATTAATTGCGAGATCTTGTCTGTTTGCTTACTTAAAAATTAATTTTTAGCAAGATATAATTGATTTTTGATTTGCCCAAGAGGAAATAATGAATAAGAAATTACTGACTACTTTAGGTTGTTCTGGTTCGATAGTATTGTCAATCTTAGGGGCTGATGCGGTCAACGCAAAAGAGTATGTCTTTACTGCTCCAGAATTAGATAGTAAAGTTGCTGATATTCCCCAAAGTGAAACAAATTATCCTTTTGCTGACTGTAGCTGTAGCGAATACGATGCTGAAACCGCAGCCGAAATGGATCGAGAAGGAGACGAAGCGATCGAGCTTTATGGTTGTGACTGTGCTGGCTGTAGAAATTTGGTACGCAATACTAATTCAGAACAAGGACAATCATAAATAGACGTTGGTAATTTGATTTATAACGTATGAAATGTTTCGATTCGTAGCTTTTAGCTGTTAGCTTTTAGCTATTAGCTTTTAAGAAATCGGCATTAAGCAAATGAATCTAATTTTTATACCTTGATTTATCAACAGGCAAAATAGTGAATCGAAGTTTTGTACAACATTTATTTATCAAGCAAGAGCGCAAAAAGCCCCTGTTGGCTTCAGCTCGGTTAAAGCTGCTACAGGGATATGGTATTGAAGGAAATATAAATAGCGATCGCCATAGCCCCAGACAAGTTTTAGTTGTTGCCAGAGAAGATTTAAATCAGCTATCAATTGCACCAGGGGAATTAAGAGAGAATATTGTTTTAAACGAAATAGATTCAACGGCTTTTAAACCTGGTGCAAAACTTGTTTTCTCCAGTGGCGCAAAAATAAGACTTACCTTTTACTGCGAACCATGTAAACGAGTGGCGCATTTAGTTGACTCATTAAAAAGTATCGAACACAAAAGAGGTATTTTAGGGGTAGTAGTTAAAGAAGGGAAAATTGCCACAGGCGATCGTGTAGTTGTTTATCCCAGTTACTTTCCAGCCTTATCAGAAATTCCCTACGAGCGTTTTTTAGAGTTAGTTAATAAGATTCCTGCTGGCAAAGTTATTAGCTACAAACAAATTATCAAGAGTATTGGAGTAGACAAAAGCTACTATCGAGTGATGCCCCTTTATCTCAAAAAAGCTCCTAGCAACTATCCCATACATAGAATTCTAGATTCTCAGGGTCATACCATATCCCATATTCCCAACCATCGAGAGAAATTAGAGGCAGAAGAAATCAAGGTTATTCTTGGTCAATCTCCCCAAGGCAATTCTTACTCCGTCTCTTTAAAAAACTATGGCTGGCAAAATTATAATATTTGTTAAAACTTCAGGCAGTCATCAAAGAGTTTCTGAGTTAATTTAGCACAAACACTACTTGCCTAAAGTTAACTCTTCTTTTTTACCCAAAATTCCTTGAGGTCGCCATATCATTAGCACCATGAGAATTAGTCCAATCACCATGACGCGAAATGCACCCTCTTCTGAGCTACTAAACCAGCCCAATTTAGGCAGGTAAAAGCGAGTTAGGGCATCATATCCCCAAAAAACGATCGCGCCTAAAATAGCCCCAGGATTGCTGCTAGCACCACCTAAAACTACCATTGTCCAAACATTAAAAGTTACTAGAGTCTCAAAATTACTGGGATAAATAGTTGTGAGTTGCCAAGCGTAAAATGCACCTGCCAAACCTGCGATCGCGCCACCGAGCATAAACGCCTGTAGCTTATACCAAAAGACATTCTTACCCAATGCCTTGGCGATTTCTTCATCTTCTCTAATCGCTTTAAGGACTCGACCCCAAGGAGACTGTACTAGCAGTTCTAAACCCCAATAAACTACTGCCACGGCAATCAACACCAACAGCATCAACCCTGCTTTGTAGTTGTAGTCTAAAAGAGCAATGCAGCCATTGATATAAACAGTCAAAATTAAGCCCATGCCCAGTATTCCCCAGATAACTAAGCTAACTATTTTAGTTGGTTGATAGCTTTTTCCTTGGATTGCCTTTCCTTCTCGCCATTGCGATCGCAAACCGATCCACAATTGCCAAGCAGCAAAAATTGCTAATAGGGTCAAAATGCCGATCAAAAGATATTCCTGAAATAAATTTGGCTCAAAACGATCTAAGGGAAGAGGAAAGCGTTGAATACCAAAAGAACCTTTGGTCAACCATTCTTCATTCAGCGCAATCAAACGCAATAGTTCAGAAACACCAATAGTGACGATCGCTAGGTAGTCTTCTCGCAATCGCAAAGTAGACATGCCAATTAATAATCCTAACAGTGCGGCGATCGTTATACCAGCAATAATGGCTAAAATTAATGGAACACCCAAAGAACTCAGCAAAACCGTTGTATATGCACCAACAGTCATAAATGCCACATGACCAAAATTAATTAAACCTGCATAACCCCACTGTAGATTTAATCCCAGGGCAAATAAAGAATACAACCCGACATATATTGTTAGAAAAACTAAATATCCAACCATTGATGTTTTACGCTCTTGAATCCACTTTTGAGAGCGATTGTAACCTAGTTCAATATTTTCTTCGTGGTATATTGACCAAAGATTATATTTTGCCTAATATCTGCAAGATCTCATTCTGTTGAGATATCATTTGGCAACTGGCAAATCAACATCAATATTAATATGGACTTGGCTGCAATATTTCAAGCTGTTGAAGAAACGCGATTTTTAAAAAAGCTATCATCTCAAGAACGATTATTTTTTGTGGGCGAAGTAGAACCATTAAAATACATCCAGAATTTCTTCACTAAGCACAAACAAATTGACAACAATTTTTATGGAGATTTATCAACAAATTCTTTAGATAATATTGTTAGCAAAATCAGACAAAGTAACGGCAATTATCAGGCAATAGTTGTCGTGTCAATCGAAGATGAAATATCTTTGTTTGGCGAAATAAAACAAGCGATTTGCGCTAGTAACTTAAACATTCCTATTGTTAGATTATTTGCCGATATCTTCGTTAATGTTTTATGCCAAACAAACCCATTAAAACCAACATCTAATGAGCTAATTAAGCCTCAAGTTTCCTATGCTGTTTTAACCACGCCTAGATCTGGTTCAACTTATTTTTGTGACCTACTTAGTTCCACTGGAATTGCAGGCTATCCCCTAGAACATCTGAGGTTAGCTAGTAATGAATTAGCCCTCAACTGCAACTTTAATTATTTAAGACTACTTTATAATTTGATGCAACATAGGGTGAGCGATAACGGAGTTTTTGGTACAAAGCTAATATCCCATTTTCTATTTGAGCTAAGAAAGGCTAAACCTAATTTTAAAAAAATTTTCCCAGCGATCGATAAGTATATTATTTTAGTCAGAAAAGATAAGATAGCTCAAGCTGTTTCTTTAGTTTTGGCGCAAAAAACAGAAGTTTGGCATATTCACAAAAAACCTAATCAAAACAATGCTAATTATCAGGCATATCAATCAGCATTGAACAATATAAAAATAAGCGATGAGTTGCTGTTAGAAGTAAAGCAAAAGCATAAATTTATTGTAAATCAAGAAAATCGCCTCAGAAATATTCTAAATGCCAATCAAATAGAACCTTTAGAAATAATCTATGAAGACATTGTAGAAAATGCAGAATCTCAAATTAATCAGGTATTAGATTTTCTAGAAATATATCACCCATCACGACCAACAATAAATATTGATTCGCAAATCAAAAAAATGCCTTCTGAACTTTCTCAAGAAATTATTCGTCAATACAAACACCAAAACAAAAAAATTACTGCTTAAACCAGTCACTAGCGTACCAATAGTAGGGTATGTAGTAGTTCAAAGCAAGGTTTGTGTTGTCTGTGCTGTCGGCTCACTGCTCATCGAACACTGGTTCCCAAGGATTGTAACGCCCAGCATAATATTCTAAAATCTCCTCGACCCTTTGCTTATCTCGATCTGCTGTTTTTTGGTCATAGCTGATCTTTATTGCTGCAACTTGACTTTGGTAGTAGTCAAATTTTGCCCCAGGTTCGTGTTCAGAAGGACGAATAATCAGACTTGCTTCTACTTCCTCAACCTGTGCCAGATGAGCCGCAACTTCTCGATATACGGCTAAAGGTAACTGGGGACAAGTAAGCTGTTGAGTTTGATTTTGAGTAGTAGAGGGTTGCATTAAGGTCTTTATCTTAGTCTAAGACTTAATCTGGTTTTTAGGAGAATGACTATGGCTTAAATTATCGCGATGTATAAATTTAGTGAGTTATGAGAGAATGGTTTTTGTAATGAACAAAAACGTTATCTTTTCTTCTAGAGAATTAAAACTCATAGTTTATAGCTCATACCTATTTTAAACTTTAAATCATCTTTAATTTAGATCAACCTTGAGTATAGTAGCCATACTGTGACAAAATCATTGCATAATATAAAGATATGCTAAGAGTTTTGTTTTAGTAAATCTCTTAATCAAGACAGCTAAAATCTAAGACTCGTAGAATAAATAAAACTGTTAGATAGAAAAAAATAATACTCATTATGAAAACTGTTTCCGATAGTAAAAGGGCTTTTTATGCTGCTTATCCTCGTCCCATCAACTCTATCTATCGTAGAGTTATCGAAGAACTGTTAGTAGAGATGCACTTGCTGTCAGTAAATGCAGACTTCAAGAGCGATCCTATTTATTATTTGGGAATTGTTACTTCCTTTCAGCGTTTAATGCAGGGATATGAACCCGAAGAAGATAAAGAGAAAATTTTTAACGCGCTTTGTACTTCTACTGATGCAGACCCCCAAAACTACAAATCTCAGGCTGGAACATTGCTATCTTTGGCTAAGGATAAGTCTACCTCGGACTTAATAGCCTGGTTGAGCAACCCAGAAGCTGGAGATGATACTGGCTATATTGTAGAACCAATCAAAGCGATCGCATCTAATGATAGTTTTAAGTATAGTCGTCCTTTTGCAATTGGTATATATACTCTTTTAGAAGAAAGCGATAGCGAATTAGTTAAAGACCAAGAAAAACGTAACGCAACTCTCGACACCATTATCGAGAACTTTGGTTTTACTGGCGACAAGATGAAGAAAGATCTAGAACTATACCGTGGAAACCTAGAGAAAATGACTCAGTTGCTCAAGGTAATTGAAGATGTTCTAGAAGCTAGTCGCAAGCAAAGAGAGAAAAGAGAACAGGAAAAACAAGATAAGTCATCTGAAGATAAAGAAGTCGAAGAAGCAACAGCCGAATAAGGTCAGTTAGCTATTTTATTTCAGCTTAAGTTGAGGGGTAAATAAGGCGATGTAGGGATTATTAGTCTACATTCCTTGTTCCTCAACCTTCAAAACTTCTCTATTTTTCTCGATTAAACTGTTGATTTTATTAATCACTTGAGTTGGACTCATGGATTTGCTGAGATAATGGCTTTCTTTAGACTGAGAAAACTTTGGTAGTTGTTCCTCGCTAGAATTATGTCGTCCAATTTTACTGTTTAGCTGAGTATTTGTACCGCTTATTTTGCTGCTACCCTCGCCATTGCCAAGCAAAATCAAATCGATATTATCTACCAGAGAGCTTTTTTCAATAGCTTGAGCAATATTATTTACTCCTGCTAAATCAAAATCGCGATCGACGATTATTAATCTAGGCTGCAACAATTCAATTTGACTTATTGCCATTACTGAGTCCATTAACCAGACTACCTGGCAATCAATCGTATTTAAAAGTTGGCACATGAAAATAGCATTTTCTTCATCTTCTGTCACCAACATAATTGTTTGAGTGCCTGTAGAAGTTTGCCTGTTAGGAGATGACTTATGATTTAAAAGAGGATTAAAGGGGATTTTCATGGGTAGATAGACGGTGAAAAGTGAACCCTCATTTAAGGCTGATTCCACCTCCATTCTGCCACCGTGTAGCTCCACCAATTTTTTGGTTAAAGCTAGTCCTAAACCTGTACCGCCTTGAGTGCGATGTCTAAAGTTTTCTATCTGCTTAAATTTTTCAAACAGTAAAGGCATTTCATTTGGCGCAATACCAATACCTGTATCCTCTATTTGAAAAACTACCTGCCGTTTTTCTCGCCAGACTCGAAGTATCACTTCTCCATTTTCAGGCGTAAATTTAATCCCGTTATTCAACAGATTGAACAGAATTTCTTTTAGTCTGAGTTCATCGGCAAAGAAGTACTCTTGCTCTATTGTGAGCTTTATTTCGGCATTAAGAGCTATATTTTTTGCCCTAGCCGTTTCCTGAAGCATTTGCAAAGATTGTCTGGCGATATCCGTCAAGGATATTTGTTTTACATCTAATAAATGCTTGCCTGATTCAACATCGGAAAATTCCAAAATATTATTGATCAGTGCCAGCAAATGTTTGCCACTTTGTTGGATTAGATGAAGATATTGCTGTTGTTTTTCAGGGGGTAAGGGTATGGTAGATTTAGTGGATGACCATTGCAATAGCGTACTAGACAGTCCAATCACGCAGGTTAGAGGAGTACGTAATTCATGGCTCATGCTGCCTAAAAATTCGTGTTTAGACTTGCTTGCAGCCTCAGCTGCTATTAAGGCATCTTTGATTTGTTGCGCTTGAGTTTGAACTTGCTTTTCCAACAGATCTTTTTGTTGCTGTAATTGCTGATATGATTGATTGTGCTGAATAGCGATCGCAATATATTCTCCTATCTGACGCAAAAATCTAATATCTTGATGTTCCCATTGCCGAGTTTGATGGCATTGATGAGCAATAATTAGCCCCCATAATGTTCCACGAACGTTAATTGAAGTAGCAGCTTTAGCTTTTACCTGGAATTTTTGCATCAAAGATTTTAAACAAGGATTTAAGTCAAAGCCTTGTTCTATATCATCAACTACTAAGCTAAATCCCTGATTATATTTACTCTTGCAATCAGTTAATTTGTGCCAGCGTATTTCTTCTTGGAAATATAAAGCAGAATTAACGTCCTCTTTTTTCGCTTCGTAGGTAACAGTATCTAAGGTATTCAGCCGATCCACGGCTTTATCAGAATCCAAGGACACATCCAATTGGTAAACTAATAGGCGATCTAATTTTAGAAAGTCGCAGCTATGGTTGATTGCTGTCTGAATTATTTCTGATAAATTCAAATTCTGACCAATTTGAACTTTAATCTGCTCGAAAATGCGCTCTTGTTCCACTTGATATTGTAATAGTTTATCCATCGGTGGATGAGAATTAAAAATATGATTATATTCGTCTTTGTCTTCGTCATCAGTCAGTAATTTCACCAACTTCACAATAAATTCAGGAGAATTATCATGACCAAAATTTAGTTTTTTAGCTAAATCGGTTTGTATATATTTTGTTACAGTGTTCTGCCACTTTTTTTCGTAGCCTAAGCGATTTAATTCCTTAACTATTTTTACAGAATCAAACGTTATAGTTGCTTGATATTTTTGATATGTTACTATTTGTTCTAATTGTAAAAAAGCATTGAATTTTGGTGCTAATAATAAGAAAAAAGCTTCTGTTTCTAATTGTTGATTTAAATGAATTTTTTGGTCAGCTTTTGCCAACTTAAGTAATGTATCTTCCGTAATTAGCTGATTTGTATCGTCCTCAGCCATTGCCAGCCAAAGGTTAACCAGTTGCATTACAACTTGATGGTTAACAATTCTTTTTAAGGTCAAAGAAGAAGAATTAGGCACAACTTAAGATCCAGTAAAACAGTAAATTTTTCGCTTCTTTTTCCATAGCTTGGCTCATTTTATGGCTCTTAATCAAAACCGTAACTATTTCTCAAGATTAGATAAATAATAATTATTATGCACAAATTGGCTGCCCTTCCAGGAGGCTGGAATCCCAACACAGAAGGTGTGATTTTCATAGAACAATCTCCTGCACCAATTGTTTTTCTTACTTATGCAGATACAGATATTCAAACTCTTGCTTCTGCCCAATCTTTACTAGGAAATAGTTTTCCTAACATAAGAGTGGTCAACCTCTTAAATCTACAACAACAATTAAGCATTGATGAATACATAGAAACAGTACTATCAAAAGCACAAATAATTGTTTTACGTTTATTAGGTGGAAGTGCCTATTGGAATTACGGATTAGAGCAAGTTAAAGAAACTGTTGAAATGAACAAGGCAAATTTATTTGTGTTACCAGGAGATAACGCTCCTGATTTAGATTTGATTAGTCACTCTACAGTTTCTTTGTCAGCAGTCAACCAATTATGGCGTTACCTAATTGAAGGAGGGAGAGATAATTTTGCTAATGCTTTGCAGTTTGTTAGCGATACTTGTTTAGGTACAAAATATCAGCCTTTAGCTCCAAAACCTGTAACAGAATTAGGAATATATCAATGGCAGAAGCAAACAGAAGATTCCGAAGAAAGTAGCCTGATTAGCAATTCGTCTTGTGGAGTACTTTTCTATCGTTCTCATTACTTGGCAGGTAATACTCTACCAATCGATCGCCTGTGCCAGTCTATAGTAGCCAAAAACATCATACCAGTTCCCATATTTATCTCTTCTTTAAGAAATGTAGAACTACAGCAACAATTGTTAGCTTTACTACAAGAAAAAGATATTAAAGTATTGCTAAATACAACTAGTTTTTCTTTAGCTAAGATTGGCGAATCATCTCAGCTAAAATTTTGGCAACAGTTAAATGTTCCCGTCTTACAGGTAATCTTAAGCAGTAGTACTGTCGAACAATGGTCATCTAGCCTACAGGGATTGATGCCAAGGGACGTGGCAATGAACGTGGCATTACCCGAAGTCGATGGCAGAATTATTACCCGCGCTATCTCTTTTAAATCGGTACAAACCTGGAATGACAAGCTAGAAACTAATGTAGTTGTCTATCAGCCACAAAGCGATCGCCTTAATTTTGTGGCAGACTTGGCAAAGAATTGGATAAATCTAGCAAATACGCCCAACCAAGATAAAAAAGTAGCTTTGATTTTAGCTAACTATCCTAATAAAGACGGCAGAATTGCCAACGGAGTAGGTTTAGATACTCCTGCAAGCTGTATTAATATACTTAAGGCTTTAGAACAGGCAGGATATACGGTTACAGATATTCCCGCTACGGGGGATGAATTAATTCAACGTCTCACCACAGGTATTACCAACGATCCAGAAAGTCAGATCAATCGTCCGAGTTACCAAAGTTTATCAGTAGGAAAATATCAGCAATATTGGCAGACATTACCCGAAATGGTAAAGCAAGGTATTACCGATAGATGGGGCATCGTAGGGGGGAATGGTTATTCGCCCACCCAAATTGAAATACCTGGAATACAGTTGGGAAACGTATTTATTGGCATCCAACCATCGCGGGGATACGATCTCGATCCGAGTTTAAACTACCACGCCCCAGATCTAGAACCTACCCATGAATATTTAGCCTACTATTATTGGTTGCGGAGTTGCTTTGGAGTACAGGCGATAGTTCATGTCGGTAAGCATGGCAATTTAGAATGGCTACCAGGCAAGAGTTTGGCCTTGTCTAATAACTGCTATCCTGAAGTCGCACTGCAAGCAATTCCTAATATATATCCTTTTATCGTCAACGATCCAGGAGAAGGTTCCCAGGCAAAAAGGCGATCGCAGGCGGTAATTATCGACCATCTCACCCCGCCCTTGACTCGCGCCGAACTATATGGCGGGTTGGAAAAATTAGAGGCTTTAATCGATGAATATTACGAAGCCCAAAGTTTAGATCCAACAAGATTGGATATTATTAGCGATCGCATTACTAAACTAGTCAAGCAAGAAAACTTAGACGAAGATCTTGGCATCGGGTCTAGCAATACTCTATCGTTAACCCAGTTTCTATCTGTAGCTGATGGCTATTTGTGCGAACTGAAAGAAGCTCAAATACGGGATGGCTTACACATTTTTGGTGAATGTCCTCAACAAGAACAACTACGAGATTTGATAATTGCGATCGCTCGTTCTCCAAGCTACGAACGTATTGGTTTGACTCAAGCCATCGCCAAAGATTTTGGTTTAGATTTCGATCCGTTATTAGGTATAAATCAGGAATTTATTGGTAGAGACATAAAAATTTGCGTCTCCAAATCATTGAACAACACAGACGATCAACAAATTATCAACCGCGTCAAACAATTAGAGGAGTGTAAAAATGCTGGTGATGCGATCGCAATTCTTGAAGAAATTGCGATCGAGTGGGTTGGTACAATAATTGATTGCCCTTCTCCCTTACCCCTTAACCTTTTCCCCGCCCTAAAACAGCAAATTGACTGGATTACCAAAACCCTATTACCTAATTTAATTAAAAGCGATCGCGAAATTACCAACCTTATTAAATGCTTAGACGGCAAATATATACCCAGTGGTGCATCGGGCGCACCTACTAGGGGTAGACCAGAGGTACTACCCACAGGGAAAAACTTTTACTCAGTAGATATTAGAGGCATTCCCACAGAAACCGCTTGGGAAGTTGGAAGCAAGGCAGCAGAAGCAGTAGTGGAACGCTATACCCAAGAAAATGGTGAATATCCTCAATCTTTAGCTATTTCTATTTGGGGTACATCTACTATGCGTACAGGGGGAGATGATATTGCCCAAGTAATGGCATTGATGGGAGTTAGACCAATTTGGGATGGTATATCCCGTCGGGTAGTTGACTTTGAAGTATTGCCAGTGTCCCTGTTAAACCGTCCCCGTGTTGATGTAACGGTAAGGATATCAGGCTTTTTTAGGGACTCTTTTCCTAACATAATCAACTTATTAAATAAAGTAACTCAGGTTGTTGCCACACTGCCAGAGTCAGCAGAAACTAATCCTTTATCGGCATCGGTACAGATAGAACAACAGCTATTAGAATCTCAGGGAATTGACCCCCAAACAGCCCAGGAAAAAGCCAGCTATCGGGTGTTTGGTTCAAAACCAGGGGCTTATGGCGCGGGGATGCAGGGACTAATTGAGGCGCAAAATTGGCAGAGTGATGAAGATTTAGCTAGGGCATATCTCAACTGGAGTTCCTATGCCTATGATGGCAGCGGACAAGGATCTGCTGTACCAGAATCCTTTCAGCGACGTTTAAAACAGCTACAGATAGTTCTGCACAACCAAGATAACCGAGAACACGATTTATTAGATTCAGATGATTACTATCAATTCCAAGGTGGCATGACGGCTGCAGTACGAAGTTTGACAGGTAAAAACCCAGAAGTATACTTTGGCGACAATTCCCAACCCAGTAATCCTAGAGTACGAAAATTAACCGAAGAAATAGCCAGGGTATACAGATCGCGAGTAGTTAATCCCAAATGGATAAAAGGGGTCATGCGTCACGGCTACAAAGGCGCGTTTGAAATGGCAGCCACGGTAGATTATCTTTTTGCCTATGATGCCACTGCAAATTGCGTAGCCGATCATATGTATGAAGGAGTAGCCAAAGCTTATATCTTTGACGAACAGGTACAAGAATTTATTCAAAACAAAAACCCCTGGGCATTGCGGGATATGTCCGAAAGACTCTTGGAAGCCCATCAAAGAGGTTTATGGCAAGATGTCGATTCAAAAATGATTGAGGGGTTAAAAGCGATCGCTAATCAGGCTGAAGGAGTTATTGAAGAAATATGATTTTGTGTTGAAGTTAAAATTAGGCTCGTTGAATTGTTTTAATTTCAAAAAAAAATAGTAGGGAGTGAACTTTATATTCCCTACTATTGTGATAATTTATATAGAGTACTTAGTACATCTAAAACATTTAATTGATTTTAGTGCTTGCTCTTTGCTACTCACGAACCAATCACTCAGTTCGTCCTAACCAGTAAACAAACTACGATTCAATCTAGCCGATTTTCAATAATTCCACATCAAAGATTAAAGTTGCATTAGGAGGAATGACACCACCTGCGCCTCTGGAACCGTAACCCAATTCGGGAGGAATGATCAGAGTACGTCGATCGCCAACTTGCATATCAGCTACCCCTTCATCCCAACCTTTGATTACTTGTCCTACGCCAATTTTAAAAGAAAAAGGACGATTGCGATCGCGAGAGCTATCGAATTTGCTACCGTCTTCTAATGTACCCGTATAGTGAACGGTTACGTTTTCTCCTGTTTGAGGAGATGCACCATCACCTTCTTCGACAACAATATATTTTAAGCCTGAGTCTGTAGTGACAGCGTTAGATAGATCCATAGAAGTTTCAGTTTCCTCTTCGGGAAGATTGTTTTGAGCGATTAATTGGGGAGAGTTAGTAGATTGTTGTATTTCAGATGCGATCGCCTGTTGCTGGGGTGCATTACCCATAACAGCGGAAAAGATTAGAACCGATCCGCAAATAATTACAACAGCAATGCTCATTAAGATTTGATTACTCAATTTTTTGACCACCTGTTACTGTATCCTTTTTAAAAATTACTCCAGCAAGTATTGTACATTTTTAAGGATGAAGGATGAATAGTGTACTAATCATTCTTAGTGTTTTGAATAATAATTGCGCGATCGCCAACTACGGGATTTCGAGCAACTACTTTTTCTGCATTATCTTGAATTTGTAGCTTGCCAAAGTCTAATTGGCGAGAACGTTTGAGTATTTCGTTGGCAAGCTTGTTTTGACGAGATTCGTTCAATTCGTACCAATCACTTGTTATTTCTACGACCAGACGATTTTCAGCAGAATCTACTTGAATATTATTAAATAAGCTGGAGTCATAATCATCAGCAATTTCTGCTAATTTGGTTTGTAAAGCAGCAATTAGAGTTTGTTCGGGCGTGAAAGTTAATTCTGGTTCAATTGTTTCTATTTTGAGGTTTTTGGCTCTGCCTGGAGATGATAAATCTCGAGGAATGTCGATTTCAAGAGTCTGGGGTTCGGCATTTGGATCGGTTACTTCTGTTAATGGAAGACTATCTTCTTGAACACGATCTGTATCTACCAGAGGATTGCTAACGGGAAGATTAACTATCTCTGGAATAGATTCATCTCGATTAATTGCACCCTCACCAGTCCCTTCAACGCGGGCGGCGGCTTTTGGGACAGAATACTCTGACCCAAAACGCGCCTTGGGAACCCGCGCAACGGGCTGACTTGCAACTTCCAAATCTGGTGAACTGTTTCCCTGCAAAGGAGAAACAGCAGCTTTAATCTGAGGGAAGCCTAGCCAAATTAAGGCTATCAAGGCTATAGCGATCGCCGTAATGCCAATAATAGTTAAGCTTTGATTTTTCTTTTTCTTACTTCTAACAACATTTTTGACACGGGGCTTACTGTTTGATTTAACGCTTGGTTTACTAGATTCAGGCTTGGTTGAAGCAGGAGTATTCTTAACTGGGGCTGGTGGAATTGCCTTAGTTTCTTCTGGTTTAACTGAGGCTGATGGGATTACTTTCTTTTCCTCTACTGAATCTGTAACAGCGGGAGTAGGAGTTACTACAGAATTTGCTAATTCTTGAGTGGTATTTAATAAAGTATTAATAGAGTCAGAAGAGGGCAAATTTTTGGCTGAATCTTGACTAAGATCTTTAATCGTTGACTCCAGGCGATCGATACTGTCGTTTAATAGTTTAATAGTTTCAATTTTTGACAAAGACTGAGGATCGTTAGAACCTTTTGACTGACTGTTTTTGGGTAACTGTTCTCGATTTTCTGCTGATTCCATAGCTGAAATATATTGAGATATTGAGGCTCATAGCTTATCGCTACCAGCTTTTTAGTAATAAGACAATCTTACTTTATCCACTATTAGCTGTTAATCTTGAATCTCTTTAGCATTGATTACAACTAAATAGCGATTTTTCGCGCTACCCTATATTGAATAATAATTCTTAAACTATCTCAATCTAAGTAACAACTTTAAATTTAAGCGAGTGAACAAGATTCCACCAGTCGATTTAACTCGGCAATATAAATTAATTAGTGAGGAAGCCAATCTAGCTGTTCTAGAAGTTTTAAATTCTGGAAGTTATATCGGGGGAAAAGCAGTTGCTACTTTTGAGCAGCAATTTGCTGAATATACTGGGACAACAGAGTGCGTTAGCTGTAACTCTGGTACAGACGCTCTATACTTAGCCTTAAGAGCCTTAAATATTGGTGAAGGGGATGAAGTAATAACTAGTCCTTTTACCTTTTTTGCTACTGCTGAAACAATAAGCAGAGTAGGGGCAAAGCCGATATTTATTGATATAGACCTTGATACACTTAATTTTAATATAGCTGATATTGAACAGGCAATTACGCCCAAGACAAAAGCAATTATGCCCGTTCATTTATTTGGACAACCAGCAGATATGACTGGGATAATGGCGATCTCCAAAGCCCACAATTTGGTTGTAATCGAAGATTGCGCTCAAGCTACTGGTGCAAGCTGGAATAATCAGAAAGTAGGCAGTATTAGTCATGTGGGATGCTTTAGTTTTTTCCCCACCAAAAATTTGGGTGCTTGTGGTGATGGGGGTGCAGTGACAACTAATGATCCGGCGATCGCTAAGAAAATGAGAATTTTAAAAGAACATGGTTCGCCTGAACGCTACCGTCATGATTCGATTGGAATTAATAGCCGTATTGACGCTGTACAAGCCGTTATTTTAACTCTCAAGCTGCGCCATCTCGATTTTTGGAATGAACAGCGTTCAAAAGCAGCAAGGTACTATCAAGAACTTTTAAATGCTGTTGAATCAATCAAACTACCCCAAGAAACAAAGGGAGGAAGCAGCGTTTGGAATCAGTACACCATTTGTGTTACCGATAGCGAATCATCTTCCACCAATCAAAAAAGGCGAAGAGACGCTGTCAAAGATTGTTTGCAGCACCAGGGAATCATTTCCATGATCTATTACCCAATTCCACTGCAGCTACAGCCTGTATATCAAAATTTAGGATATAAAAAAGGGCAGTTGCCTATTGTAGAACAAGCTGCCCGTGAAGTATTATCGTTACCCATATTTCCTGGAATCTCTGAAGCAGAACAAGAACAGGTAGCCTATGCTCTCAAAGACTGTCTTTGTAATTATTAATTACTGAATCAGAGCTTTTTGATAACTGTTTAAAGCTTCAACCAAGCTACGAACCACCGCAACCATTGCTACTTCATTATTCAACTGATTAATCGCCGAACCGACTCCAACGCCTGATGCGCCTGATGCGATCGCCATTGGCACAGTTACACTAGACAAACCTGACGCGCAAAGCACGGGAATGTCTACTGCGTGGGAAATACTATGAGCAGCAGCTAAAGTGGGTGCCGCTTTTTCAATTAAACCTCTTACTCCAGGGTTTAGAGGTTTAATACTTGTACCGCCTTCGGTTTGGATAATGTCTGCGCCAGCTTGGACTAATTGCTCTGCCAGCTGAACTTGTTTGTCTAGTGTCAAAATGTGAGGCACAGTCACAGAAAGGGTAATCTGAGGCAACAAGGAGCGGGTTTTAACAGTCAGTTCTAGAACTTCTTCTGCTTCAAATCTGATTCCTTGGGTATAAAAGCTATCGAAATTACCTATTTCAATTAAGTCTGCACCAGCATCAACTGCTCTGACAAATAATTCTGGTTTAACTGCTGAAACACAGATTGGCAGGCTAGTTAAGCTGCGAATTGCTTCTACTAAAGTGGGTTCAGCAGCAATATCTACAAATGTTGCACCACCTGCATCGGCAGCTTTGACTACTGCACTCACTCGCTCACAATCAAAATTATTTAAGCCACTAATTACCTTAAGTGCGTTTTTTTGAGTCAAGGCTTGGACTAGGTGAGGATGTATCGTCATATTTACTTCCTTAGATTCGGTCATTGAGATTTTTTAGATCCCAATTAGATTATCTTATGCAGAGGATCTTGCATCAAGAAAATAAATCAGCTTAGAGTCTGTAGATCATAAACTCTAAGGCCAAGGAAAGACTTGATGCGAGATTTTAGGGGTGAATTATTCTGTTTCGGTTTTGTCTGTAGGTGATTTGGCAGAAATTTCTTCTAAAAGCTGTTTTTGCTGTTTGAGAACAGTTAGCTTTTGTAAAAGCATGTCCACTTCTGCTTCTAGATGCAAATATTTAACCTGCTGATTTGTCTGATAATGCTTTGTTTTGAGGGTTTGAGTTGATAAAAGAGTTGCCATAAATAACTTGTTATTAATTTATTTTGTTGTAACAGCCTGCAATCTTAGCTCACTTAGCTTAAATATTGCTTGTTCTGAGAATCATAATCTTTAGATCCCCGAATAACTGCGATCGATTACACTATTAAACGTATAACTTACCTTAAATTTTAAACAAATGTTAAGTTTTTTTTGATTAAAGTCCCAATTTATGGGTGTCTTTATTTTGAATCAAAAACAGGATCGGTTATATACCAGATATATTTGTAGCTAAATTAATGAAAACATATGAGGTTACTGTCGAAAGGTTTTGAAGTGGAAATGTATACTGGCACTCCCGCAGGCGAAATTGTAGGGTTGTCAGACAAAATTGTTCGAGCCTTAGATGGTTTTGTTCGCGAGCCTGACAGTCGCAACGTTGAATATACTACTGCACCTTTTTGTGGCTACGATCGCTTGCTCAGTGCCTTACTAAAACCTAGACAAGCTCTGAGAGACTATTTAAAACATTTGGGTGACTACACCATTGTTCCAGGCAGCACCATGCCTTTGGGGGGAAGCGATCGCTTTTGTCGCTCCGATCCTAATAATCCTTATCATGCCTATATAGAAGAAACCTACGGTACGAAAGTCGTTACCGCTAGTATTCATATTAATGTCGGTATTGAAGACTTAGAAGTTTTAATGCAGGCTTGTCGCCTAGTTCGAGTAGAAGCTCCTTTATATTTGGCATTAAGCGCATCTTCTCCTTTTATTGATGGAAAAGTAACAGGCTCTCATTCGACAAGGTGGCAAATGTTTCCCAAAACTCCCCAGAATGTACCGTTGTTCGATAGCCATGCTCACTTTGTTCGTTGGACAGAACAGCAGCTAGCAGCAAAAACTATGCGTAATGTCCGGCACCTTTGGAGTTCAGTTCGTCCTAATGGCGATCGCCGTCCCTATAATCTTAATCGTTTAGAGCTGAGAATTTGCGATTTGGTAGTCGATCCCTTAGCATTGCTGGCGATTACGGCATTGTTAGAAGCCAGAATTATGCAGATGATGGCAAATCGGGCGATCGATCCGCTGCAACAAAGTAGTCTGTCTCCTGAAGAATTAACAGCTTTAGCAGATGAAAATGAAATGGCAGCAGCCCGCAACAGCCTCGATGCTGAGTTGCGTCACTGGCAAGATGGTAGAAAAATTACCGCTCGCGATTGGATTAATGAAATTTACGATGAAGTATATCCCATTGCTAAAAAACAGGGCTTTGCTTGCTTTCTATCTCCCTTAAAAAAAATTCTCCGTGAAGGAAACACTGCTCAAAAGTGGCTTAAGCTGCACAGCGAGGGAGTGTCTCCCACAGAAATTATTCAACAGGATATTCAAGATATCGCCAAACGAGAGCGTGATTTGGAATATGCGGTGTGCCAATCTGCTTTAATTGCCTAATTTCTATAGGGGTTATTGGCAAACAAAAACAGCCCCTACAACATATTAATAATTGATAAATGGTTAAAATCGTTCTGGTAAACCCAGAAATCCCTCCCAACACTGGTAATATTTCCCGCACCTGTGCCGCTACTAAAACGGAGTTGCATTTGGTTGCACCTTTAGGATTTGAAATAAGCGATCGCTATTTAAAACGTGCAGGACTAGATTATTGGCCCTATGTAGATTTACACTATCATGAGAATCTAGCTGCTTTTCAGCAAGAACATCAGTCAAGAGGCGGTAGGCTGATTGGTTTTAGCGTCAGGGGTACAAGTGATTATCTTGACTGTCAGTATCAAGAGACAGACTGGTTATTATTTGGCAAAGAAACCGCAGGGCTGTCTCCAGAAGTTATAGATACCTGCGATAAGTTAGTCCGTATTGATATTGCCGAACCTAATGTGCGGAGTTTGAATCTTTCTGTCAGCGTCTCCGTTGGTTTATTTGAAGCCATTCGACAGCTAAATGTTTAAATATTTTGAAGATTGATTAGTTTATAAAAAATGAGTTTACAAGAAGTTCAAACAGCAGCAGGAGCAACTTTTGACGAAGCAGGAGTTGCCCAAAGTTTTAATAATGACGATCTTGCTTTAGCAGCAGCCAATGATGCAGTTGCCATATGCGATCGCTCTGGTTGGGGAGTAATTAAAGTTACTGGAGACGATCGCCTGCGGTATCTCCATAATCAAAGCACTAACGATTTTGAAAAACTACAGCCAGGACAAAGTTGCGATACGGTTTTTGTAACTCCCACTGCTCGTACTTTAGATTTAGCTACGGCTTATGTCACCGAAGATGCGGTCATCGTCCTGGTTTCTCCCCATCGTCGCCAGCAATTATTAGCCTGGTTAGATAAGTTTATATTTCCCTTCGATAAAGTTGAACTAACCGATATTTCAGCACAATCAACTGTATTTAGCCTTATGGGTAAAGAAAGTACTACTTTGTTATCTCAACTAGCTACTGAAGAAATTGACTCAGCAGGATCGGGTAAGCATCAATTAGTAGATATTAATAATATTCCTGTAAGAATTGGGACGGGGAGTGGTTTAGCAACTCCAGGCTATACTTTAATCTTAGAAACTGAGAAGGCGGCAACTATATGGTCAAAACTAGTTGAATCTGGAGCCGTGCCTTTAGGCGATCGCCTGTGGGAAAGCTTACGTATTCAGCAAGGTAGACCAAGAAGCGATTTTGAATTAACCGAAGACTATAATCCTTTAGAGGCAGGACTTTGGCAGACTATTTCTTTTGAGAAGGGTTGTTATATTGGGCAAGAAACCATTGCCCGCCTTAATACCTATAACGGCGTTAAACAAAAGCTATGGGGAATCAAGCTAGATAAACCTGTTGCACCCCTAACTCCAATTACCCTAGAAGACAAGAAAGTAGGAATATTAACCAGCTATACCGATACTGCTACGGGCAGCTATGGTTTGGGCTATATCCGTACCAAAGCTGGAGGAGAAGGCTTACAAGTTAAGATAGGCGATGCTGTGGGTGAAGTTGTCTCTGTTCCTTTTCTAGTTCATAAATAAGGCTATTAAATAGTTCTAAAAACTCTTAACTACAGCCCGAAATTGCAGCGTTAAATATTTCTTGCTGCATCCTCTGATTGCTAATACGATTTTGTTCAATGATGCTTCTAGCTAAATTTTCCGCACAAGCACTACATTCCGAACCCTGGGGTTTGCAAGTACTAGCCGATGTTTCGCGAACGCCATTTAACATACCTTGGTAATCATCCTGGGCGATCGCTCTATTGGAATTGAATATTAATAGAGTAGTAATTATTGAAGCAGCAAAAAACAGAAAAAAAGCTATTTTTTTAGACGCAAATGTATTTTTAATTTTCATGAATATTAACTCGTTATTTGTTTAGGTTTTGACAGTTTATAAACTTATAAACACTTGATGACACCTTATTTGATGTCGGATAAGCAACTAGTGCTATCTGACCGTTTTCTTTGACAACTACTCCCTGGGCTGGCACGATTTTACGATTGTGTTCGTCAGTAATTGAGTTATCTTCTAAAGTTTCTTTTTCTAAAGCGTTCTTACCATTTAGATAAATATTTTCCGAGATAAATGGTCGATTAAGATTAGGGGGAGTGCGCATTGAGTTCTTAATTGCTAAGGTACTAGATTGAGTATCGTCTGACGAACAAGCACGAGTAGCCACCCTGTTTGGATCGAGGGGATTACTGGCAAGCTCTACCGTTCCTTGAAGGGCATCTACATTAGAAGTAGTAACAGATATTGTGCCATCCAAGCCATCTATATTAGAACTGGCATTAATATCGTTGCTAAAATCAACGGGAGGGTCGTTTTCTTGAATACCCAAGATTGATTCTGCTGTAATATCAACGTTGCCCCCTAACCCTTGAGTAGCACTAGCTATAATATCGCTACCTGCTTCTTGCGCGGGAAAAGCAACAATAGAGTTTGCCGTAATATTGATATTGCCACCATTAGCTTCTCCCTCGGCTATGGCAGAAATAGTACTATCGTTGAGCAGAAATACATTCTCTGCCAAAGTTAAGTTAACACTACCAGCAAATACTTCTGATTCTTCTGAAGTTAATTCGGAAATTAAATTAGAAGCTTCAATTGAAGAACTATCTAAAGTTAGAAGATTGGCATCTACATTAACTAAACCTGCCGAACCAGATGATACTGTTCTAGTACTAAATTCAGCACCATTGCTTAATACAACATCTTCAATAGCATTAAGCTCAATATTCCCCGCATCGCCCTCGCCCAATGTTTCTGTAACCAAGGAACTATGTACGATCTCTATCGAGCTTCCTAGAATAAAAATATCTCCCGCATTCCCCTGAGTATTAGGATTTGGCAGGAATGGATTATCGCTAAATTCGTTGACGCGACTGACCAAATTGTAATTATCAATCTTAATCGAACCGCCTTCAATAGTTAAATCCCCCCCCGTTTGTCCATCGGTAGAATCGCCCCCGCCAAAAGCATCGACAAAAATTTCTGCTGCTGCTGAATCTCCAACTAGATTGGAATTATTCGTGTCTTGTCCAATCTCAGCTTGTTCCGACTGCGTACCTATAAGCTCTACACTTCCCCCATCAAAAGCAGTAATAGTAATATCACCACTGCGACCATTGCCAAAATTAGCTGCATCAATTCTCAGATTCTCTAATCTAATCGACGAACCCGCACTAATGCTTACTTCACCACTCCCTGTTGCAGAATTAGTAGTACTGTCAATTAAGCTGTTGCTTATGTTGGTAAATTTTCCAGCACTAATCGCAATATTGCCACCATTACTATTACTGTCATTAGCAATAGAAGCTGATGATAAATTGGCATTTAAAATACTGACATTACCAGTAGCAGAATTAAGAGATATCGTGCCACCGCTACCTTGAGCGGAAGATGTATCAAGATAATTAATAAATTGAAAGCTAATTTGTTCGCCAGCACTAATCTCAATATCTCCTGTCGCTTTAAGGTCGATATTTCCTCCTGGTGCAGTGGCTAAACCTCCCTTAAAACTGATATTGCCAGCTTCTAAGGTGATTGAATTTCCCTCCTGCACCTTTAATCCTACTGGTAATAAACCAAATTGACTTTCTTCTTCGTATTGAGAGCGATTAACAATATCAGCAGAATTATTTCTTAGATTTAATCCAATAGGTGCATTAATCGTCAATAAAGGAGGATTCTCCAAATCCGTCGCGCTAAATTCGCCCTCTTCAAACAAAATACCGCTGGCACTACTGCCATAAAACGATCCACCAATATCTAATCGGGAATTTTCGCCAAAGATAATACCTGCAGGGTTAATCAAAAACAGACTAGCATCGCCATTGCTGCGAATTAAGCCATCAATATTGGAGATATTGCCACCCGTTACCCGACTGAAGATATTAGAGATGTCATTGGCATTGTTGAAAAAAGCCTCGTTGCCCGTACCAACTGAAAAGTCTTGAAAGCTGTGAAACAGATTTTCGCCTCTTGTTTCTCCTCCTGTAATTTCTGCAATATTATTATTTTGAGTAACTTGAGTATTGACTGTATCGTCTGTAGTTACTTGAGCAATTGCAATTTCACTGGTGGCGCAAAAACAGCTCAAAATACAAATGCCGATACGCAACAAAGGAGAAAAAGCTTTGAGCATTGATTAACAATATTTGAGAAAGATTTATTGTTTCAGCAATAATACCATTACTTAGAGTTAATTAAGCTCGGTCTTAAATTCTGCTTGAAATTCCTGATCCCTAATGCTCAGATAGTTTTGCTTTTCATTTGGGAAACATATGTATTGAGACAAAACTTATTCTGTTTCCTTCGTTTGATGAAATTTTTTTTCGATCCGCCAATCTCAAGTAAAATTGCTCAGATGCAACGAAGGGTAAGGTGGCAAGATATAGCTTTCCAAACCCGTGGAATCGACCAAACCCAATTACATATAGACGATCGCCATAAAAATACTTCGGAGTTTTCTTTTCTAGTATTACTCGATCTGGGCAACCCTCTTCAACAAGATTTGATGAATGATTATCAGTCAAAAATACATCAAATTAACGAAAAACAACGAGACATACGCCAAAAATTAGACGTAGAACAATTAGAAAGCGATCGCGAGCAGTTGAATTGGTTTAAACAAAAGCTAATCTTATCTTGGTCAGATTCTACAGTTAGAGGCAGAATTGTCTACCTGCATCACTCACCCTATACTACTGAATCAACTAAACATCAGTTAGAAGAAACCTCGCAAGTACGCCATCACCTGCGTCAGATACTCGCTGAGGTAGGACAAACCATGGGATACTATACTCAAGGTCGTCCTTTAGTTGCAGAACAAGCTTATCAGAACTGGTATCATTACGAATCTGATTCTTTTATAATCAATTAATTGTTAAATTTATCTGAGTAAAATCTCGTAAATCTCGATCAGACAAATGTTCTTAGAAGACAACTACCAATATTATCTTAGATACTTATTCACACATTTTCTATTTTTGGTTTTAAATCCAATCTACTAAATCTATATATAAACTGATGATTTTTTAGGAAAAAACTCGTATGGACTTACAAGATATAGTTGTTAAAATGTGAGTTATTACAATATGGGATCGCTTTGACCATCTTCATATTGAACTATCTTTTTCAAAGCTATATTATCAATCCATAATGGAAAATTCATTAGCCCAAGATGAAATCGTAATTTCCAAAACGAATAGACCTTTAGGAGAAGTCTTGATCGAAGCAGGACTTATTTCTGCTAGTCAATTAGAACTCGCTTTACAACAACAACGTAACGACAGTCGTAGAGTTGGGGAAATTTTAGCTTCCCACAACTGGATTAAGCAAAAGACTGCTGACTTTTTTGTTGAGAAATGGACTCCTCTACTCAGGCAAAAACAAAAAAAACCCCTAGTTTATTATCTTCGTCACTCAGGATTACTAAACGAAAAGCAAATTGCTATGCTGCTGCGAGAGCAGAAACAGCAAGAAAAGCCCACTAGGTTTCATCGTTTGGCTATAGAAAGAGGATATATCAAACAGCTAACCGTAGATTTTTTGTTGGCAAATATTTTCCAGATTTATCACTCTAATGTTTTTTCGTTTGCCAAACCTTACGAAATTCTCACCCGATATAACAAAGGAGAAACTAATTTTCGTCGTACAGACTTAAGTAAAGCTCCTTTAATTGGCGTTAGTCTCAAGGAAGTTAAGCTAGACGGCTCTAATCTTCGAGAAGCAAACCTTAGTAGTGCTAATCTTAGTAATTCTAGTTTAAAACAGACAAATTTGGCATTGGCTAATTTGGGCAAAGCAATTCTCACTAAGGTGAACTTTGAAAGAGCAAATTTATGTCAGGCTAACTTACGAGAAGCCCATTTGAAAGAAGCAGATTTTACTCAAGCCAATTTACAAAAAGCAGATTTTACTCAAGCATATTTGTTTAACACTATCTTTGCTAAAGCAGACCTAAGAAGTGCCAAATTACCAAAGGAATTTACTTACGAAGTCTATTACGACTCAGAAACCATGTTTGATGACTTTTTCGATCCTAAGCAGGCGGGTTGGACAAAAATAAATTCTTGATTGGGAAACTATTAAAAATCAACCTTTAGTAATCAACTTATTCGATCTTCTAGACTTTCGCTCTGATATAGCTCAATATGTTTCACAAATATTTCTTAATATGTTTATTATCTGGTTATTTATGGAACTATTTGGCTCTAAAAAACTTAGCTCAGATTGTTCCTGACGATACTTTAGGTAATGAAAGCTCTGTCATTTCCTCTGAAGCAGCAGACTACATTGAAGGGGGAGCAGTTCGAGAAAACAATTTGTTTCATAGCTTTCAAGAGTTTAACGTTAATAGTGGAAGTCGAGTTTACTTTGCCTCTCCTCCTGGTATAGAAAATATTCTCACTCGCGTTACAGGAAACAATTTATCTAATATATTGGGGACATTGGGGGTAGATGGGAGCGCAAATTTATTTTTGCTCAATCCTAACGGTATTGTTTTTGGTCAAAACTCTCAATTAGATATTGCAGGTTCGTTTTTAGCTACTTCTGCCGATAGCTATATTTTTCAAGATAACTTTAGCTATGGTGCAGCTCAAGCCGAAAGTCCCTCCTTATTAACGGTTAATATTCCTGTCGGCTTACAGTTTGGCTCTCAATCAGGAGCGATTATCAATCGTTCTCAAAAATTACCAGAAACAAATTTTTCAAACAATACTGATTTAGAAAATTCTATTATTCCCGAAGGATTAAGAATTTCTCCCGAACAAACTCTTAGTCTTATTGGTGGAGAAGTGATACTTGAAGGAGGATATTTAAACACGTCAGGAGGCAAAATTGAATTGGGAGGGGTCGGAGAAAATAACCAGGTTAAGCTAATTCCTCAAGGAAGCAATTGGCGTACTGACTACGCTGGCGTTACTCATTTTGCAGATATCAAGCTCAATCAGCAGGCGGGAATTGATGGCGGAATTGATGGTGGTAGCCAGATTAATCTTACAGGTAAAAATATTAGCTTGGGCTACGACTTAGAAAGTGTTTCCGAACTGGGTTATGAAGTAGCGGATTTCTTTACCTTTGAACCTTTACCTAATTTAGATGAACTTCCTTCAGATAAGACACAGATTATAGCTAACAATCAAAACAATATTAGTCCCAGCCAAATCAGTATCAATGCTTCGGGTAATTTTTCGATTATTGACCCAGGCAAAGAAGAAAAAAATCTCATAGCTCATACTTTTGGAACAGGTGATGCAGGAGACATTGAAATCTTTGGTGATTCAATCATTTTATATGGCGGAAGTGCCGAAAGTTCAACTTTAACAGGAGCTACAGGAAATTCTGGCACAATTGATTTCATCGCTAACAGTATGTCTGTTCAATATGGTGGTGCTGGTGTTAACACTTTTAGCAAAGGTGATGGAGGACTAATTCATCTAGATATTGCTGAAAATGTAGCAATACAGTTTGGTGGTTTTGGTGCAGAAGTTTATGACAAAGGTGATGGTGGCAGAATTCAAATCAATGCTGATGATTTAAAGATACGCTTTGGCGGTTTTGGAGTTGGTACTTTTGCAGAAGGTGACGGAGGAGTAATCGACCTGAACATTGCTAACGATATTAAAGTTTTGTCAGGCGGATTCGGATCAGATACCTTAGCAGAAGGCAACGGAGGTCGGATTGAAATTGATGCTCGAAATCTTGAATTGATTGCGGCTGGTATGGGCGTTAATACTAGAGGTGTAGGAGAAGGCGGTGAAATTAATATTTCAGCAGGAACAATCTTATTAAAAGATGGAATTAT
>ENA-ORXT01001169-ORXT01001169.1-marine-metagenome-genome-assembly--contig:-NODE-1169-length-36606-cov-48.893920_pt1 | contig 36606 bp, 25 predicted proteins | sample MGYA00237868_ERZ511482 | MGnify/ENA metagenome assembly ERZ511482 | reverse complement strand
GAAGGTCACGTGCCTGGCCGGGCGGACGCAGATCCACCGCGTGCTCTCGCACGGTGCGGCCGAGGCGCGCACGCGCGCGGTGCAGGCCCTCGTCTTCGTCGGCGACGCCGTCGAGGAGGATGTCGATCGGCTCGGGGATCTGGCCGGGCGCCTGAAGCTGCTGGGACTTCCGGTGTTCGTGTTCCAGGAGGGGGCGGACGCCGCCTCCGGCCGGGCGTTCGCGCAGATCGCGAAGCTCTCGGGCGGCGCGCATTGCCGCTTCGACGAGTCCTCGGCGGCGGAGCTCGGCGCCTTGCTCGGCGCGGTCGCGACCTACGCCGCCGGCGGGCGCGAGGCACTCAGGGCCCTGAGCGGCACATCCGCGCAGGCGAACCGGCTGCTCCAGCAGCTGTGATGCCGGCGGCTTGCATTCGCCGGGGCGCCTCCCCTTGCGCGCACCCGATCCCGCCTACAGACTGACGGCACCTCGTCGGCCGACCGTCCCCATGCGCCTTCTCTTCCTGCTCGCCCTCGGCGTGGCGGGCTACATCGTCTACAAGCTCTACTTGCGGCAGCTGCTGACCCAGGGGACCGCCGGGCGGGTGAAGATCGGGCTGGTCGTCCTCGGCTTCGTCTTCCTGGGGCTTGCCGTCACCGGGCGGGCGCCGGCGGTCTTCGCGCTGGTCGGCGCGCTGATGACCCAGACGCTCCGCTTCCTGCCGCTCATCGTCCGCTTCGCACCGGGCCTCGCGAAGCATCTCGGCATGGGCAACCCCTTCGTCAGGGGCGCGTCCACGCCGGGCACCTCGCAGGTGCGCACGCGCACCATCCTGATGACGCTGGAGCATGGGAGCGGACGCATGGACGGGGACGTGCTCGAGGGCGAATTCGCGGGGCGCGCGCTCTCGGCCCTCGTCGCGGGGGAACTCGTGCGCCTGCACGCGCACTGCCGGGCCGAGGATGCCGAGGCGCTCCGGCTGCTCGAAGCGTATGTGGCGCGCGAGCGCTCGGCGGAATTCGAGAACGCCGAGGACCTCGGCGGCGCGGCCGGAGCGGCCGGAACAGGCGGCTCGGAAGGTGCACGCGACGGCGCGGGCGCGCGAAACGATGGTCGGATGGACGTCTCGGAGGCCGCCGAGGTGCTCGGACTACCCGCCGACGCGGACCGCGACGCGATCATCGCCGCGCACCGCACGCTCATGAGTCGGCTGCACCCCGACAAGGGCGGCAGCGACTACCTGGCGACGAAGGTCAACGCGGCCCGGGCGGTGCTTCTCGAGGCGATCAAGGACTGAGACGTCCTGCGTAGTGGCGGCCTGGCCCGCCCCGCCAGTACCGCCTGTCCGCCTGTACCGGCTGTACCGCCTGTACCGGCTGGGCCGCTTCCACCCGCCTGCAGCGGCCTGTGGCTCAACGACCGTCGAGTCGGCGCCCAGGCAGCGTCCGGACCATTCAGAAGCCCGCTCACCTTGCGCTCCAGCCACGTGCGTTGCACGAAGGGATCGCTGATGCCGTAGCGGCCGTGTCCGAGCCGCATCGCGAGGTTCGCCGCGAGCAGCGCCTGCACGGCCGGCTGCACGGCATCGACGCGCACGTCGTTCCCGGAAGCGGCGGAGTACTCGGCCGCTGCCTCCTCGGAGAAGAGACCCCGGACGTCACCGTCGGCCGAGGCGATGCGGTCGAAGACGGCTCTGGCCAGACCGCCCAGTCGCTCGAGCTTCTCGAGTTCCACGTCTGCTGCGGTGATTCGCAGCGTCCGGGCGATGATCGGGAGGATGTCGTCCGGCGAGCCCGACGGGAACGGGCCGGACCGCCGGCCTTCGTCGAGCGCCCCCGGACGTAGCAGGCGCCCGGTGAGAGCCAGCGCGAGTTCGGGGCGCAGGAAGATCGCTGCCACACGTTTACCCTGAATTAGCTGTCAGCAATAACTATGGATCAGCGGAAATTCAGCGTGAAGCCGGAACGAGCGCCGGCGGACAGGACCGTGCGCCACGGTGCGCCGCAGCGCGCGTGGCTCAGATCGTGACGGCGTCGAGATTGCCGTGCTGCGCGAGGTGCGCCTCGACCCACTTCGGCTTCCGACCGCGGCCACTCCACGTGGTGTCGGGATCCTGCGGGTTGCGGTACTTCGGCGCGACCTTGCCGGTGCTCCGGCGGCTGGCGGCCTTCTTCTTGCCGCGCGGCCTGCCCGGGCCTGCCGAGCCGAGATCACCGAGCAACTCGCTGATGTCGAATCCGTTCTTCTTCGCGGCCGCCTTCATGTCGGCAAGCGCCTTCTGACGCTCCTTGCCTTCCTTCTTCGAAATGGCCTTGTCGATCTTCGCCTTTTCCTTCTCGAGCTTGGCGACGGTCCAGCTGGAGTAATTCACTGCCATGAATGAGCGCTCTCGTTACTTGCTGTTGAAATGAAGAATGAACAGATCGCATCGCGATGACCGACGGAATGCAATATGTCTACCTTCCAAAGTAATGCTGTTCACATAAGTAAACCACAAATAAAGCATACCAAGCGCGTTTTTCTTCAATTAATTGGCGGTCATGCGGTATCCGCGAACCGACGCCCGCTGAAACTCGTTCCGTTGTCGAACGGCTGCTCTCCTATACTGATCCCGCCCTCGCTTCCCCTGGCTGCCGCCATGCGTCTGATTCTCTCGATCCCGCTTTTTCTGTACCTGCTGATCGCGGCCAACATGGTGATGCTCGCCGAGACATCGTCGGGATCGCTGCTGAACATCCTGCTGGCGGTGGTGCCCCTGCCGTCGGGACGAAGCCTTCTGCTCACCGTCAGCGACGCGTTCATCATCGCGGGCGTCCTCTCGCTCTATGTCGAGACCCTGAAGGCCACGCGCACGTCGATCGTGTCCGTGGTCGATCACGGACTGTCGCTACTCGTCTTCATCGTCTTCCTCATCGAGATCATGCTGGTCGCGGAAGTGGGCAACACCACCTTCCTGATCCTCGGCATCTGCGCGCTGATGGACGTGGTCATGGGGTTCACGGTCACCATCTCGACGGCACGGCGCGACCTCGCGGTCGGACTCTGAACGCGGCGTCGTGGCGAATGGGCCGCCCTGGCCGCCCGCATCCGCTTCGCCGCCGTAGCCGATACCGCCACCCAGCACGTCCTCGACGATCTGCCGGCAAGCGTCGCCGGTGCCATAGGGGTTCAGCGCGCGGCTCATCGTACGGTGGTGCTCGTCGTCGTCGAGCAGGCGACACGACTCGGCGACGATGCGTTCGACATCCGTTCCCACCAGGCGCACGGTGCCGGCCGCGACCGCTTCGGGCCGCTCGGTCGTCTCGCGCATGACCAGGACCGGCTTGCCGAGCGCGGGCGCCTCTTCCTGGATGCCCCCGGAGTCGGTGATGATGAAGTGGCTGCGACTCATGGCGTGGACGAAGGGCAGATAGGCGAGCGGCTCCGTCAGGTGAACGTTGTCGATGTCTCCGAGCTCGCGCGCGACCGTGTCGCGCACGGCCGGATTGAGATGGACCGGGTAGACGAGCTGAACGTCCGGACGGTCGGCGATCCGCACCATGGCCCGGCAGATGCGCTCGAAACCCTCTCCGAAGTTCTCGCGCCGGTGACCGGTGACCAGCACCAGCCGCTTTCGTGGATCGAGAAACTCGAGTCCACGAGCGGCCTCGGCGCGCAGTGTCTCGTCCGCCTCGAGTCTCGCGGTGATCGAGAGCAGCGCATCGATGACGGTATTGCCCGTGACGCGAATCCGCGCCGGGTCGATGTTCTCGGCCAGTAGGTTGTCGCGCGACTCGGCGGTGGGGGCGTAATGACGGGCGGCGATCGCGCCGACGAGCCGTCGATTGCCTTCCTCGGGCCAGGGGGACAGAAGATTCCCGGTCCGCAGCCCCGCCTCGACGTGCGCGACCGGAATGCGGTGGTAATAGGCGGCGAGCGCGGCGGCAAACGCGGTGTTGGTATCGCCGTGCACCAGCACGTGATCGGGCATCCAGTCCGCGAAGACGTCGCGAAGCCCGGCGGTGACGGCGACCGAGACATCCACCAGATCCTGCCCGGCCTGCATGATCGCGAGATCCATGTCCGGTACCAGTCCGAACAGGGCGAGCACCTGATCGAGCATCTCGCGATGCTGGCCGGTCGAGCACAGACGCGCGTCGATGCCCGGCGTCGCGCGCATCCGCAGGACCACGGGCGCCATCTTGATCGCCTCGGGTCGGGTGCCGCAGACGAGCATGACCTTCACGGGCGCGCTCACGATGTCCTCGCCGTGTCGGCCGGCCGTCCGCGGCGCGCGAGGCGCTCGGCCAGCAAGCCGCGGGCGATGGCCGCCTGCGACACGAGAAGCAGGCCCGTGCCCGCGAGCCGCTGGTCGAGCCGTCTGTCGGCGCGACGTGCGTAATGCAGCAGCAACCGCGCGTAGAAGGCGCGCTCGCGCGGCAAGCCGCCACTCCCGCCGGCGGGGACCTCACCGGCCGCGTGGAACAGCGCGGCCCCGCGGCCGTAGTTGCGCTGCTGACGCCAGAAACTCCGGATGTCGTGCGCATGCCGGTGCAGCACCGTCGCGTCCGCTACCCGCAGGAGCTCCCCCCCTCGCTCGCGCCAGCTCCGGCAGAAGGCCCGGTCCTCGCCGGCCGCGAGCGGGTAGCTCGTGTCGAAGCCGCCGAGCTCGGCGAAGGCGTCCCGCCCGCAGGCCAGATTGTTCGAGGCGAGAAAGGAGAGGGGTCGACCGGCGCGCCGCTCGTCCGCCTCGAGAAAACCGAGCAGACTCTCGGCGACGTCCGAGACGAGGTTCTCTTGCAGGCCGTTCAGCGTCGTGCCACCGAGCAGCGCCAGCGGATGTTCGCGGTGCGCCCGCCGCAGCGCGGCGAGCCAGTCGGGCTCGGCCATGCAGTCGTCGTCGATGAACGCGAGCAGGCGTCCACGGGCCTGCGCCGCACCGGCATTGCGGGCAGCCGCCGGACCGGCCCTGCGTTGACGGATCAGTCGGGCGTTGTCCGGCCACCCGTCGGCGTTAGGCTCGCGCCCGGGCGGGCTGCCGTCGTCGATGACCACGAGCTCGAAACGTTCCGGCGGCAGCGTCTGCGCCCTCATCGACAGGACGAGCTCGGCGAGTCGCTCGGGACGCGCATGCGTCGGCACGATGACGCTTGCCTCGAGGGTCGCGCTCGGGTATCTCATCGAGCGCGCGCGCTCGATACGTGAGCGGTCTCGATGATCGACCGCTTCGTTGCTACCATCGCCGACGACGCCGGCGATCGAAGGCCGCAAGATCGCCCCGACCGCAACGACCCGAACCCGACCCTCTGATGACGAGCGACTCCGACAGGGCCACGGCCAACGGCACGAGTACACGCGGCCGCATCCTCTTTCTCGGCTTCGCCGCGCTGTTCTGCCTGAGCGGCCTCGTCTATTCCCTGACGCTCGGGGAGGTTCTTCGCTATCCGGACGAGCGCGACTACCTCTCGCTCGCCCGCCACCTCGGCGATCTCGACGGCTACAGTTTCGACGGTGTCACGCCGACGGCGCACCGACCGCCCGGCTACCCGATCGTCCTCGCGCCCGTCGTCGCGGTGCTCGATTCGATTCATGCGGTGCGCCTCGTGCAGTTCGCGGCGCTCGCGCTGGCCGCGCACCTGCTCGCCGGGCTGCTGGTCGCCGGACGGCAACTGCCCCGCTGGCACCGATCGTCGCTGATGCTCGCGATGACCTTCGCCTATCCGGTGCTGTACTACACCGCCGGCACGCTGTTTCCGCAGATCGTCATCGCCCTCGCGCTGACCGTGTCGCTCGTGCTGCTCCGGCGCCGCGACGCCAGTCATGCACTCGCCGCCTGCACCGGTGCGCTCGCCGCCTTCACCGCGGAGATCTCCCCGACGACGCTCGTGCTCGTTCCGGTCGCGCTCGGCTTCGCGCTGTGGGACCGTCGTTGGGGCCTCTCCCGCGTCCTCGTCATGGGACTCTGCGCCACGCTGGTCTTCGGCGGCTGGTTCGCTCGCAACGTCATCGTGCTCGACGAACCGATCCTGTTCTCGAAGAACCTCGCGGAGAACCTCGACAACGCGGTCCTGAACCTCGAACCGCTCGCGCCAGGCGAGGAGCGCGAGCCGGCAGGGGCGATCGACTACGCACTCGAACGCATCGGCCAGTATGTCGACTCGCCGGGCGTCTACGCCGAGCGCGTCGTCGATTTCTTCGCCTACCGGAACGAGATGAACGTGACCGAGGAGTCGTCGCGCGCCCGCGATCTCGTGATGTTCGCGACCTACCACGCGCTCCTTCTGGCGGCGCTGCTGCGGGTACTGCTGGCCGGTCGCCTGCCGCTCTCGCCGGCCGAGCGGCTCGTGTTCGCGCTCTACCTCGGCACGGCGCTCTTCCACGCGCTCGTCATCCCGCGCATCCGCTACCGGATACCGTTCGACTTCCTGCTGCTGCTGCCGGCCGCCAACGCGGTGCTGTTCTCGCTGCTCGCCGCGCACCGGCAGTCCGTCGCCAGACGCCACGTCAGGAACGCCGCGGGAACGGCTCGCCGGTGAACGGCGCGGCGAGTCGCACGCCGACGAACACGGCGGCGGAGTAGACGAAATAGCAGAGGTGCATGGCCGTCGCGGCCGCCGCGAAGGCCCAGCCGCGACGCCGCACGAAGAAACCGAGCAGGTCTCGCTGCAGCGCGACGAAGGCGGCAAGGGAGATGCCGAGCACGATGACCGCCTTGCCCGGCTGGAACGGCAGGGCGAGCATCGCGAGGAGCACGACACCGGCGAACACGGCGGAGAGCCGTTCGCGATGCCCCAGGTTCAACGTGTCCGGCACGCCCTGCCCTCGTCCGCTCAGCAGGCGGCTCCACGGCAGGGCACGCAGGAAGATGTCCGTACGCAGCCAGCTCGCGAGCGTCCAGACCTTGCGATGGGTGCACAGGATGTCGGGCCGCAGGAGCACGCGGTAACCCGCGTCGGTCAGCCGGAGGCCCAGGTCGACGTCCTCGATCGAGGCGCGCCCGAAGCCTTCGTCGAAGCCGCCGACGGCCACGAAGGCGTCGCGACGCACCATCCCGCAGCCCGACCAGAACGTGCTCGCCTCGCCACCGCCGCGCTGGTGCACGAAATGGTGCACGAGGTTCTTGTACTGGCTGATCCAGCCTCGAGCGGTCGGGGCGTCGTCGTAGCTGCCGAAGGCTGCCGCGACGTCGTCGCGATCGGCCAGGAGCGCACGGAACCGCTCGAGGGCGTCCGGGTGCACGACGACGTCCGCGTCGACGAACAGGAAGGCACCGGCGTCGGACGCGGCGGCGGCCCCGGCGTTACGGGCACGCGCCGGCCCGTTCGGGCCATCCGCCAGCATCCGGTAGGCGATACCGTGAACGCCGGCGGCCGCCGCGGCCGCGCCGTCGCGCGAGCCGTCGTCGACGACGTGGATGTCCCCGGGCGGCTGGCCCGCCGCGATCAGGCCGCCGAGGCAGGCCGCGATATCCTCGCCCCCGTCGTGGACCGGAACGATGACGACGAGCCGGGTGGCGTCCACGGGCGCGACGCCCGGCCCTTCGTCACCCTCCGCTCGACTCATGCCTCGGCCTGCAACTCCCTGACGCGCTTGCCGGCCATATCGGCGCTCGCCGTGTTCGCCTGGTGCGCCGTGCTCGTTCGTTCGTCGGATGGCTGCAGTACCGCTGCGGCATCGGCCAGGGCGTCCAGCGCCTTCGCCTCGCCGTCGATCGGCACACCGGCACCGGGCTCGTCCGCGATCGGCTTCGCGACGAATTCCTCGTGGTACGAACGCTCGACGTTGACGTTCCAGACGTCGTGGCTCTCGCCCATCAGATTGCGCGCTGCAAGCATCGCCGTCAGCATCGAGTGATCCTGGTTGTTGTAGCGGTGCATGCCGTTGCGCCCGACCGAATAGAGGTTGTCGAAGGTCTCCACGTACGCCTGGATCGTGCCGACCGCATCGCGGTAATTCTCGTCGTAGACCGGGTAGGCCTTGGGCTGACGAATGACCGTGCCGTCGACGACATTGTCGGCATCGACGAGGCCGAGCGCCTCGAGCTCCCGCTTGCCTTGCGCGATGAGCTCCTCCTCGCTCGACTCCCACAGCCCGTCACCGACGTGACAGAAGTACTCGAGACCGATGCTGCTGCGGTTGTCGTCGGGGACCATCTCCCGGCTCCAGCTCCGGAAGTTCTGGATCCGTCCGACCTGCACTTCGGGGCTGTGGATGTAGATCCAGTTGTCCGGGAACGGGTCCGGCTCGTCGACGATCAGGACGACGATCAGGAAGTCGCGATACTTGAGACGATCGGCCGCGTCGAGAACGGCCTGCGGCGCCGGCGGATCCATGCTGCGCGCCAGGCGGGCGAGCGGCATCGTGTTGATCACCGAGCGCACGTCGAGGCGGGAGCGCACACCCTCGGCGTCCTCCATCGTCACGGCCGTCGCCGTGCCGGCCCCGTCGTGGTGGATGACGTCGACGCGCGTGCCCATGTCGACACGGCTCCCATGGTTCCTGACGCTCGCACGGACCTTCTCCCACATCATGCCGGGGCCGAGCCGCGGGTACTGAAACTCCTCGATCAGACTCGTCGTGTCGTTGCCGCCGAACAGCGCGGTGCGCACCGCCTTGATCAGGGACAGGTTCTGGATGCGCTGCGCCGCCCAGTCCGCCTGGATGCTGGTGCAGGGAATACCCCAGACCTTCTCGGTGTAAGTCTTGAAGAAGCGCTCGAAGAGACGCCGCCCGAAGCGGTTGCTGACCCACTGATCGAAGGTGTCCTCGCGCTTCGACGGGACGATGCGCGAACCGAGGTAGCTGAGACCGATGCGCACGCTCTCGACGGCCCCGAGGTTCTTCAGGGTGTTCGGGATCTTGAGCGGATAGTCGTAGTACTTGCCGTCGTAGTAGATGCGCGAGAGGCGCGGCACCGTGATGAAGTCGTCACCCATCAGACGCTTCCAGAGGGCCTCCACCTCGCGCACCTTGGTGAAGAAGCGATGACCACCGATGTCGAAGCGATAGCCCTTGTACTCCTCCGTACGGGCGATGCCACCGACCAGGTCGCTCGCCTCGACCACGTGTGTGCGTTCGCCGGCTTCCGCCAACATCAACGCCGCGGTCAGACCCGCCGGTCCGCCACCGACCACGAAGTGGGCGGGCGCCGTGTCGGCATGATCTTGAGTTGTCATCTCGTTGTTCTCTTGTCTTGACGAATGTGTGCCGATCGCCGGCACGTTGTGATGGTCCGATTCATCGACCGGAGCGCTCGCGACCGAACGGGTGAGGGATCGCGACGCCCCGGTGTACTCCGGGAACGGGGCCATCGAAGAGATCGAACGGTTCGTGATCGAAGGTGAACGAGTCGCTCAAACGTCCTGACTGCCCGGTCCATCCTCGCCTGACGAGAGGACCGACAGGGATCCGAGCGTGTGCGGGGAACAGCGACACCGACCGCCGGCATGCGATCGGCTGGCGGACGTCATGATTTCTGCACGCTCGATACAGCCAAGTACTCATGGTAGACCGAGCATGCGCCCCTCACAGAGCCGATGTCGACTCTACACGGACGAAACCGGATGAAGGTCTCGTCCTCGTCATGCGCGAGCCGGTGAGTCGCCCGTCGCGTCCGGCACGCCTCAGCGCCACATCCCGCGCGTGTCGATGACGATCTTCTCGGAGAGGCTCTCCGGGGAGAGTTCGCGGAACTGGCGATGATCGACCAGGCCGACCACGATGTCGGCCTGCTCGAGCGCCTCGCGGAGACCGCACAGCGTGACGTTCTCGTGAACGGCGAGGCTTCGCGGCAACGCATCGACGTTCGGCTCGACCACCAGCAGCCGCCCGATCCCGCTCGTCGCCAGCGTCTCCACGATGCCGAGTGCCGGGCTCTCGCGCAGGTCGTCTATATCGGCCTTGAAGGCGAGCCCGAAGCAGGCGATGCGCGGTGCCTTGAAGCGCTCGGCGCGCTCGAGCACGCGAGCGACGACGTGTGCGGGCTTGCCGTCGTTGACCTCGCGCGCGGTGCGGATCAGCCGCGCCGCCTCCGGCACGGAGTCGACGATGAACCAGGGATCCACCGCGATGCAGTGTCCGCCGACGCCCGGACCGGGCTTGAGAATCGCCACGCGAGGGTGGCGGTTGGCGAGCTCGATCAGTTCCCAGACATTGACGTCGAGCCCGTCGCAGACGAGCGACATCTCGTTGGCGAACGCGATGTTGACATCGCGGTAGGCGTTCTCGGTCAACTTGCAGAGCTCGGCCGTGCGCACCGACGTCAGCAGGCACTCGCCCTTGACGAAGACGCGATAGAGGGCCTCGGCCCTCGCGGCGCAGGCCGCCGTCACGCCCCCGATGACGCGATCGTTGTTGACGAGCTCCTGGAGGACGTGCCCGGGCAGCACCCGCTCGGGGCAGTGCGCGACGCGGATGTCGGACGACTCGCCGGCCTCGTGCGGGAAGCTCAGGTCGGGCCGCGCCTCGGCGAGCCAGGCGGACAGTTTCTCCGTGGTGCCGACCGGGCTCGTGGACTCCAGCACCACGAGGTTGCCCGGCTCGAGCACCGGCGCGATCGCGCGCGCGGCCGCCTCGATGTAAGACAGGTCCGGGCGGTGACCCTCGGCGAACGGCGTCGGCACCGCGACCAGGAACGCGTCGGCGGGCTCGGGCTCGAGCGTCGCGCGAAGGTTGCCCGTCGTCACGACACTCCTGACGACGATGTCCAGGTCGGGCTCGACGATGTGCACGTCGCCGGCGTTGATCGTCTCGACGGCCCGCGCGTCGATATCCACGCCGACGACCTCGAGGCCGCGCGAGGCGAGCAGCGCCGCCGTGGGAAGGCCGATGTAGCCCAGGCCGATCATGCCGATGCGGGCGAAGCCTTCGGCGGGCGTTCTTCTCGGGAGCAGGGGTTCGGGCATCGTCCTTCCGGTTTCGTCTGACCGCGCGAGACCGGCGGGATACCGTCCCCGACTGGCGCGCGGTCGTGAATGCGGCGGCAGTATCGACGCACGGGGCGCCCGCGTCGACTCACGCGTACCCGATGTGGTCGTTTTCACCATTCGACCCGGACTTTCGCTCGATTCGAACGCGTCCATGCCACACTCCGTCCGGTCGCCGCTTCCCCCTTTAGGTCGAGCGAGCAGACTCCGTTCGAGGCGCGGCGCCGGTGCGAGTGCCGTCACCGACGGCCTCGCCCCACCCCCCACCTTCCTGTCCGAGCCTCTGCGTCGCCGATGCCGAACGCCACCACGAGCGACACGCCGCCGAATCACGCCCGCGGGACGTCGTCGACCGCGACCACCGACGGCGCGCCCTCGGGCGACCGGCGCGCCATCGCGATCGAGAACGTGCTCCGCAGCGATACCCGTCTCGGCGATCTGGTCGCCACGGTGCGGGCGATGTGGGAGGAGATGCCGGACGGCAAGGGGATGCTCGGTCAGGTGCTCGCGCTGAGCGCGCTCGAGGTCGGGCTGCAGCTCGGCCTCGCGCTGCTCGGCAAGCGCCTTCTCGACGGCGTGCTCGACGGCGGCTCGCTCGACGCCCGCGTGGGCCTCCTCGCCGTCGCGCTCCTTGCCGCGATCGTGTTCGTCTCCTGGCAACGCCAGGTGCGTCAGGAGGCGGCGGCGCTGCTCTGGCGCGAGCGAGCCGTCGCCCGTCTCTCGCGCAACATCGCCGACGGCGCGCTCGAGGATCTCTCGGCGGTGCCGATGGCGGGACTTCGCGAGATCGTCATGACAGACGCGCCGTTCATCACGCGCTTCGGGGTCGAGACCGTCACGCAGGCTTTCGTGCTCGGGCTCTGGATCCTCGCCGCGCTCGGCTTCCTCGCGCTGTACGGGCCACCGCTGCTGCTCGTGATCGTGCTGCTGCTCGGTCTGTGCGGGGCGATCATGATCGGCGGTTCGCGGCGTCACCTGACGATGACCGCCGAGCGCTTCCGGCGACTCGCGACGCTGAGTCAGTCGGCGCGCGACGTCGTCGAGGTGGAGCGGGTGCTGCTGACGCGCCAGTTCGGACTGGGCGATCGATTCGTGCGCGGCTTCGCGGCGGCGCACGGCGCGTTCCGCACGGTGGCGCTCCGTCAGGGACGGCTCGCCTCGGCGATTCGCGCGGGGATGTCGGTGCTGAACGCGGTCGGTTTCCTCGGCCTGGTGCTCGTCGGCGGCTGGCTCGTCGGCAACGCCGCGCTCGACCCGGGCGTGCTGCTCGCGGCACTGTTCGTCGTCGGGCAGATGCTGACGGCGGTCATCCAGATGGGCGACATCGCCGGGCGCGCCGCGGAGGCGGCGACCGCGGGGCGGCGGCTTTCGGTCTACTGGAACGCCGAGCCCGGCACCGGCGGGGCGCCGCTCGCCGAGGCCGCGGCGCGGCCCGAGCGCGTCCGCGCGATCGAGACGCACGACCTCGGCTTCGGCTACGAGGCGAGGCGGCCCGTGTTCGAGCACGTCGGGCTCCGCATCGAGCGGGGCGCGCTCGCCGCGCTGACCGCCGAGACCGGCGCGGGCAAGAGCACGTTCGCCCGCACGCTCTGCGGCCTGCTGCAGCCTCGGGCGGGCGCGGTCGAGGTGGAGCTGGAACCCGCGGCGTCCGGCGACGCCGACCGTGACCGGGTGCCGATCGGTGCCCTGCCGCCGGGGTCGGTCCTGTATCTCGGCGCGTCCCCCATCCTGCTCCCGGGCTCGCTCCGCGACAACCTGATGCTCCCCGCCGAGCTCGCCGGGCGCCCGCTCGAGTCGATCGACGGCACCGATGACCTCGCCGTCGTGCGCGAGGCACTCGCCCGCGACGGCGTGCCCCTCGACTGGAGCCGGGCGCTCGTCGACGCCGGCGGCAACGGGCTCTCGTCCGGACAGTCGCAGCTCGTGCAGCTCGCCCGCGCCCTCGTGCGCGACCCGGCCGTGGTGGTGTTCGACGAGGCGACGAGCTCCCTCGACATGGAGACCGAGCAGCTGGTCCAGTCGCGCCTCGTCGACTGGTGCCGCCGCCGCGTCTGTCTCGTCATCTCCCACCGCGGCTGCCCGTGGCTCGATGCCGCGGAACGGCACCTGCGCTGGTGAGCTTCGCAACGGATTCCATTCCCCGATGAACGTTCTTCACGTCCTGAACTACGCCTGGCCGTACATCGACGGCTACACCACGCGCTCCATCGGCCTGACGACGGCTCAGCGCCGGCACCTCGACGGGGTGACGGTGAACGTGGCGGTCTCTCCGTACGCGCCGCTCGCGCAGAGCGTCGACGAACGCTTCCGCACCGACGTCTGGAACCCCGAGCAGCAGATCCGCGCCGTCCGCCACCGCGGCGGCGAGCCCATCGCCCCCCCGTCCTGGGAGCGCGCGGCGATCGGGCTGTCGCCGGTGACCGCCGCCCGGTTCGAGGCGGAGCTCGAGAGCATCGTCAGGCGCACCGGCGCCGATGTCGTCCACGTCCACCACCCGCACTACGTGGCCGAGGTCGCGCTCCGCGTGGCCGCCCGGCTCGGGCTGCCGGCGGTCTACGAGCTTCGCTGCTTCAACGGCAACTACGACCTCGGCACGCGCTCCCCGTACCGGACCGCGCGGGGCCGCTGGCAGAACGCGCTCGAGTTCGCGCTCGCCCGGGACGCGAGCGCCGTCGTGACGATCAGCGACGGGCTCGCGGGGCAGCTGCGCGAGCAGGGCGTCGCCGACGAGAACCTGTTCGTGGTCCGGAACAGCGTCGACATCGAACGCTTCCACCCGGACGGCGGGCGCACGCCGTGGGCGGACCGTCTCGCCGCGCGGCGCGACGGCGACGCGCCCCTGCCGCTGCACGTCGGCTACGCGACGACGTTCGAGCGGATGGAGAACCTCGACTCGGCGGTTCGCGCCGCGACGCTCGCCCGACCCGCACTGCTCGAGCGGGGCATCGACCTGACGTTGACGCTCGCGGGCGGCGGACGCGATCACGCGCGCATCACCGCGCTGGTCGACTCGCTCGGGGCCGGGGAGTACGTTCGTCTGCCCGGTCACGTCTCGTACGCGGACATGCCGGACTTCTACCGCGGACTCGATCTCTTCCTGGTGCCGCGCGGGGCACACGTCGTCGCGATGGACACCACGCCGCTGAAGCCGCTCGAGGCGCTCGCCTCGGGCCTGCCGCTGCTGGTGACCGACCTGCCGGCCATGCGCGAGCTGCTCGCCGCGCGCGAGGACGTCCGCTTCTGCACGACCGAGGCCGAGGCGATGGCGACGGGCATCGCGGACTTCGCCGCCGGTCCGTGGCGCGGTACGGGAGAGATCAGCGAACGCGCCTGGCCCGCCGAGGTGACGCGCTATCACGCGGTCTACGAGCGCGCTCGCCGCAACGGTCCGCCGAGGACGAGCGGACGACGCGGTGCCGTGGCTTCGGTGCGCGGCGCCGTGGCGCGCGGCCGCTCGGGCTCGCTCGACATCGCCCGTCGGGGCGCCGCCGCGATCGGCATCGGATCCGCTCGGGCCACGGCCGGTGTCGCCCGGCGACACGCCGTCGTCTGCGGCTTCCCGCGCACCGGCTCCACGCTCCTGCAACTGATGGTCGAATGCTGCGTGCCGGACGTCCGCACGTTCGAGGGCGAGGTCGAGGCCCGCGACGTCGCCGACGCGCGCGCCCCGTCGGGACGGTTGCTCAGCAAGTACCCCGACGATGTCTTCGCGATCGAAGCCGTCGCGAAGCGGCACGCGAACGCGGGCGGCAGCCGCGCCGAGTTCGTGCTGATGGTCCGCGATCCGCGCGACATCATGACCAGCCGCCATGCCGCCTACTCGGCCGATCGGGGCTACTACGTCTCGCCCGAGCGCTTCTCGCGCGTCTGGCAGGCGCTTCGCGAGGCGCGCGACCGCGACGACGCGTCGGTGCTTCGCTACGAGGACCTGGTGTCGTCTCCCGAGGCGGCCGAGCGACTGTTCGCCGAACGGCTCGGCTGGGAAGCGACGCTGCCGTTCGCCCGCTTCCACGAGCAGGCCGAGAGGCGCGAGCGCGACTCGATGACCGACGGTGCGCTCGGCGGACTGCGGCCGCTCGAACGTACCGGCGTCGCGCGCTGGCGCGACCCGGCGCATCGCGAACGACTGGTCGCGCTGCTCGACGAGATGCCCGATCTCGTCGCCGCCTGCATCGACCTCGGCTACGAGACGGACGGGCGCTGGGCCGACGCTTACCGCGCGGAAACGCTTGCGCCTGCCGGCGCCGGTGCCGAGGGTGCTCCGGGCGCTTCAGACCTGTCCGATGCCCCCGACACGACACGATCGTCCGCACCGACGGGCGCGGCGCATGGCTGAGACACTCTTCCGAAGCCGGCCCCTGCCGGCCGGGCTCGTCGTCTTCGACGCGCACGTCAACGCGTTGCCGGCGGGAACGACACCGCCGGACGGCATCTACACGACGGTCGACGTGGACGAGGTTCTCGCGGACGGCGCCGGCACGGGCACGCCCGACGACGCCGCGCCGAGCGACATCGACGCGCCGCGCTTTCACGGAGGTTGCCTCGCCCCCCCCGCAGGGATCGATCTGCTCGAGGGCAGCCGTGCGCTCCGCGAGCGATCGGGCCGGGCCGGCGGGCACGGCTGGGGCGCGCTCCTTCGCCTGGACGCGGGCGGCGGAGCGCGTCCGGTCGCGGGCCCCCTCGGCGGACCGCGTTCCTCGTTCGCGGGCCTTCGCGCACGCGATGGACGCGTGGGACAGGCGGTCCTCGAGACGCCCGACCTGCTCGACGGCTTCGTCGGCGTGAAGCTCATGCCACAGGCGACGGGGCTGCCCGGCGACGACGTGCTCACCGCCCTCGCGGCGCGCTCGCTGCCGCTGCTCGTGCACGCCGGCATCCTCTGCCCGCCGCGCTGGATAGAACGACATCTGCTCGCGCGGTACGACGGCCCGGTGATTCTCGCTCATCTCGGAAGCTGGCCCTGCGCGGCGGACGATCTCGCCTACGCGGTCGAGCTCGCTGCCCGCGAAGAACAGGTACACCTCGAGACGAGCGGGGCGAACATCGGCAACTTCATCCGTCACGCCGTGGAGCGCGTGCCGGAGAAGATCCTGTTCGGCAGCAACCGGCCGATGTGCCCGCCCGCGGTGCAGTTCGCTCACGTCGCCGCCTCCATCCACGACGACGACACGCTGCGAGCCGTCGCCCGCGGCAACGCCGAGCGCCTGTTTCCGCACGCACGCGCGGAGAGGCGCGACGCGACAGGCTCGTCCACCGACGCCGAGCGGCACCCGGCATGAGCGATCCCTGGTTCGACATCCACGTCCACATCGGCTCGAGCGATACCGGCGAGTTGTATTACGGCCTGCTCGAGGGCGAGGAATGTCTCGCGCTGATGGACGCGGCGAACATCTCGCACGCGATCGCCTTCCCGCCGCTCCGCAGCGACGGCTATCTGGCCTCGAACCGCGCGCTGGCCGACTGGTGCGACACGACCGGCGGTCGCGTGCGAGCCTTCGCCCGCCTCGGCGGAGACAGCCTGCCGATCTCCGAACCGCAACTCTGGATCGCGCGCCGGGCGGCCCGCGCCCGGGTCATGGGTCTCGCCGGTCGCGGGCGTGCGCCGGACCTGGATCTCGCGGACCTGCATCGCTTCGCGGGAGTCAAGCTTCTCCCCCACCTGGACGGGGTACCCGATGCGGCCACCTTCGACGCGATCAACGCCGCGGGGCTCCCTGTGCTGACGCACGCCGGACGCTACGCGACCCCGCGATTCATCGCCCGCGCGATCCTGCCCAGGCTCGAGGGGCGGCTGGTGCTGGCCCACCTCGGCGCCTTCCCCGATCGCGAACGGGAGCTTCGCGACGCGGTCGCCCTCGCCGAACGCGAGCCGCGGGTCATCCTCGACACCAGCGGCATCTGGATCGCCGACTTCCTCGACTACGCGATCCGCCGCGTGCCCGAGCAGATCTGCTTCGGCTCGGACTGTCCGCTGACGACGCCCGCGACGGCGCGGGCGATGCTCGAGTCGGTCGTCACCGACGCCGCTCTCCGTCGCCGCATCGGCTTCGAGCTCGCCGCCGAGCTGCTCGGCACTCCCTGACGACGGTCGATCGAACGTCCGCGTCGATCGACCCGCCGCCGTTCACGGCACGCACCGCCTACACCTCCCTCGCCCGACGAGTAACGCTCCCTTGCCTCTCGACACCACCGACTTCATTCCGCAGGCGCTCGCGACGACGCTGACCCGCCGCAGCCTCTGGGGTGCGCTGCCGCGACGCGTTCACGCGGCGCCGGACGGACCGCCGATGCTCGCGCTGAGCTTCGACAACGACTACCAGCAGGACACCGATGCGACGCCTGCGCTGCTCGATCTGGTGGGCGAATTCGACGCTCGCATGACCGTGTTCTCGATCGGGCGTCTGATCGAGGCGGATCCCGAGCCCTACCGCGACGCCGCGCGTCGCGGACACGAGATCGGCAATCACACCTGGTCGCATCCCGACAACCCGGTACTGAACCCCGATCACGAGTTCTGGCACCTGACGACGGACGAGATGCGCGAGGAGATCGGGCGCTGCCAGGACGCGGTCGAGGCGGTGAGCGGTACGCGACCGAGCTCGTTCCGCACGCCGCATTTCAAGGACGCCGTCCGGATGATGGAGGCGCTCGCCGACTTCCCGGAGATCACCTGCGTGAGCACGGCGCTCGCGAGCAAGTGTCCGGTGCCGACGCCCTACCTGCCGGCCACCGACGCGATCGCCGACGAGCTGAGCCTGCACTTTCCGGCGCGAGCCAGGGACACGCCCGCGTCGACGCCGCTGATGGTGCCGCTGACGCCCTGCCCCGGCATGCGCTGGTCGCCGTTCTGCAGTTACAGCGCGATTCGTCGCCCGTCGAACCCCGCCAAGGGCGCCGGCATGCTCGACGTCGCCGAGTGGGAGCGCCGCTGGGTCGTGATGCTCGAGCGGGCCCGGCGTCGACGCTTCGCGTCGGTCTACTTCGACGCGATCGACGTGATGCGCGACGAGGAGACGCGCGGCGCCTTCCGCCGGATGCTCGCGCATGCCGTCGATGGCGGCTGGGAGATCACGACGGTTGCCGAGGTCGCGCGTCGCTGGCGGCCGCTCCTCGACGCATGAGCGACTTCCGCCGGCCCGCCCCTTTGCGAGTCCTGCACGTACTCGAGAGCTGGCGTCCGGTGCCGTCGGGGTACGCTGCCCGCTCCTGGTGGATCGTCACCGGGCAATCGCTCGCCGAAATCAGCGAACCGGCCGTGCTGGTCACCAGCCGGCAGTCGGTCTACGACGACGGGCCGCCCGAACGACCGCCGGGCATTCCGCTCGACGTCGCCGAGCCCTCGGTGTCCGAACGGCGACTTCGGGGCTGGCCCGCGCCGTTCGGCCGACCCTTTCACGTCGATGGCGCTTCGCTGGAACGCGCCATCGTCGCGGCGGCGGATCGTCACGAGGCCGAGCTGGTGCACGTGCACTGGTCGAGCGCGATCGGGCGCGGCGCGGAGAAGGCGGCGGCGCGGCTCGGCTTGCCGCTGGTCGCCGAGGTGCGCTTCGATCTTGCCGGCGCGATGGGCGCGCAGACCTTTCGCGGTCACGCCGCCGCGCTCGAGCGTGTCGTGCGCCGCCGCTTCGAACGTCATCTCGAGGGCGCGAGCTGCGTCGTCGCGGCGAGCGACGCGTTGGCGGGACTGCTGCGGGGCGCCTTCCCGGACATCGCCGCTCGCCTGCACGTCGTCCCGAACGGCGTCGACGCGGCGTTTCTCGCCCGCTGCGACACGGCGCGCGCGGCGGAGCGAGGCGCCTCCTCCGAAGGGTGGCCGCGTCAGGCGAGCGCCGACGGCCCGGGCCGCGATGCGGCGACGGACGGCGCGACGCTCGCGGTTCGGCGCCCGACGCTCGGCACGACGAGCAAGATGCTTCGCTACGAGAACCTGGGCGCACTCGTCGCGTTGTGCGCGACACGTCCGGCGCTCGATCTGCTGTTCGTCGGCGACGGTCCCGAACGCGTCTCGCTGGAGCGTCTCGCCGCGCCCCTGAACGCCGAGCGCGCCGGTCGCGTGCGCTTCACCGGACGCCTGCCGGCGGCGGAGATTCCCGCGCGCCTCGCCGACATGGACCTCTTCGTCGTGCCGCGAACCGATCTCGCGATCACCCGCTACGCGAGCCCGATCAAGGTGGTCGAGGCGATGGCGGCCGCGCGGCCGATCGTAGCGACGGCCGTCGGCGACACGTGCGCCCTGCTCGCCGACGGCTGCGGCGCACTCGTGCCACCGGACGACCCCGCGGCGCTCGGCGAGGCCGTCGACGCGCTCGTCGCCGATCCGGTCGGCTCGGCCGCGATCGGCGAGCGCGCCCGTGCGCGGGTCGTCCGCGACTACGAGGGATCGGCGCTGCTCGATCGCTATCGCGCGGTCTATGAGCGTGCGCTCGGAGCGGCCGGGTCGAGCGGCTGAGCGGGGCCGGCAGCCGTCGCGTGCACCGGGTGGCGCGAGCGACACGAACGGAGTCAGTCCTCCGGAATGCGCCCCACGAGATCGTGCGCGTCCGCGCCGACGATCTCGACCTCGATGAGTTCGCCCGGCGCGATGTCGTAGCCGTCGACGTCGATGCGGACGACGCCGTCGATCTCGGGGGCATCGCGGGCGGTCCGTCCGATGGCGATCTCGCGCGGCGCGACGTTCGGCGATCCGGCGTCGCTCTCGGCCCCTTCTCCCGCGATCGATCCGCGCCCGTCGGTCACCGGGCGTGCACCGTCGAGAGCGTCGTCACCGGCGCCTTCGACGACGCCGACCTCGTCGAGAATCACCACCTGCCGGGTGTCGATCTGCGCCTGCAGGATCTCGGCACTGATCGCCGCCTGCGTCTCCATGAAGCGCGCCAGCCGTTCTTCCTTCAGCGCCTCGGGCACCGCGCCGTCGAGCGCGTTCGCGGCGGCCCCCGTGACCGGCGAGTAGGCGAACGCCCCGACCCGATCGAGCCTGGCCTCGTCGAGAAAGTCGAGGAGCTCCTCGAACTCGGCGTCGGTCTCGCCGGGGAAGCCGACGATGAACGTGCTGCGAATGGCGATCGCGGGGCAGATGTCTCGCCAGGCGCGGATGCGCGCGAGGTTGTTCTCGCTCGCCGCCGGGCGTCGCATCGCCTTCAATACGCGCGGGCTCGCGTGCTGGAACGGGATGTCGAGATACGGGAGCAGCTTGCCGTCCGCCATCAGCGGGACGAGCGCGTCGACGTGCGGGTACGGGTAGACGTAGTGCAAGCGGACCCAGATGCCGAGCTCGGACAAGGCCTCGCACAGGGCCTGCAGGCTCGCCTTCACCGGCCGCCCGTTCCAGAAGCCGGTGCGGTACTTCACGTCGACGCCGTAGGCGCTCGTGTCCTGGCTGATGACGAGCAGTTCCTTCACGCCGGCGTCCCGCAGTCGTTCGGCTTCGGCCAGCACCTCGCCGACATCGCGACTCACCAGCCGCCCGCGCATGCTCGGGATGATGCAGAAGGTGCACTTGTGGTTGCAGCCTTCGGAGATCTTCAGGTACGCGTAGTGGCGCGGGGTGAGCTTGACCCCCTGCGGCGGCACGAGATCGACCAGCGGATCGTGCGCGGCGTTCGGCGGCAGGTGATCGTGCACGTGCCCGACCACTTCCTCGTAGGCCTGGGGGCCGGTGACGGCGAGCACGCGGGGGAACCGGTCGGTGATCTCCTCGCGCCGGACGCCGAGGCAGCCGGTGACGATGACGCGCCCGTTCTCGTCGAGCGCCTCGCCGATCGCGTCGAGCGACTCCTCGACGGCGCTGTCGATGAAGCCGCAGGTATTGACCACGACCAGGTCCGCGCGGTCGTAGCTCGGCACGACCTCGTAGCCCTCGGTGCGCAGCTGGGTGAGGATGCGCTCGGAATCGACGAGTGCCTTCGGGCAGCCGAGGCTGACGAAGCCGACTCTCTGGGGTGCGGGCATGGGCAGGACGGGGTGACGGGACAGCCCGGCATCATACGCGCGGCCGGATGGCGGCGGCGGGCCGCGCCGAACCCCGCGATGCGTAGCCGGAGGGGGTCAGCGTTCCGCGAGCACTCGCCTCGGCGTGGCGAAGCAGTCGGCGATCGCCGGCGAGCCGACGAGCGGCGGCGAAGGGCATGGCGAAGGGCATGGCGACCGGCCTCGACGAACGGACGAGGCGCGCCTCGGCCATTCGAGCGACACTGCGCGTTCGATGCCTGGCCACGTCCCGACGCTCGCATGCCGATTCCCCTGCGACCCGCACGACACGGAGCGACCGCGATTGCTCTCTCGGCGCTCGTCGTGGCCCGATCGGCGCTGGCGAGCGGCGAGATACCGCCCGCGATCGTCGACTTCCTGGACAGTGGCGCGATCTGCTCCGCCGCCGACGTCGATGACGTCGTTCGCGAGGCCGACGTGCTCGAGCTGACGATCTCGATCGGTGCCGCCACGGCGGCCGGGTTGTCGGCGCTCGACCCGGACGGCCGGGCCGACTGGCTCGCCCTGCACTGCCCGCCCTCGCCCGTGCTGGACGGCCTCGGGCCGCACGTGAGCGATCTCAGGGTCGAGACGCGGATCGACGGGGGGCGGGCGATGCCGGACGGGGTGCTGAGCTGCCGGGCATACGCCTCGCGCGCCGACGAGCGGCGGCAGGCGATTGGCGAGAGCGTTCTCGAGCGTCTGGCCCGGAGACTCGAAGACACCCTCCGGCGATAGTCCGCTCGCGGTCCGATCGGCCTCGATGCTTCGTCGGCTGCTCAGGCACCGTCCGCCGAGAGGCAGGACGGCGCGTCGGCGGGGAGCGGGCCCGGGGTACCGCGAGGGGCGCCGTTCAGAATCCAGCCGAGCACCTGGCCGGCGTTCTCGTCGGTGCCGATGCGGTAGCCGCCGTTGTGGTAGACGACGCCGGCCGAACTGTTCTCGACCCGGCTGTCGTCTATCTGGCTGCCCTGCAGGTTCGAGAGATCGGTCGCGCCGTTGGTGGGCTTCCTGAACAGCAGGCTGTCGAGCGGTCGGTCGAGGTTCACGCGGGCGAGCACGCTGCGGTAGAGGAAGTCGTCCTCCCCGTCCCCGGCACCGCGGCAGCGCTCGTAGTGAAGCGGGATGCCGTCGAACAGGCCGTTGCGGGCGTGGCAGGCGGTACACCCCTGTTGCTCGAACAGGGCGAGGATGCCGTTCGCGCCGTAGAAGGCGACGCTTGCCGCCGCCGGCGGTGCCTCGTCCCCGCCCTCGACGGCGCTGACCGTGAGCGTCGCGCCGGCAGGCGCTGCCGATTCGCTGCCCGTCGCCTCGAGTCGCACGGCATAGCTGCCGGCGCGGGTGACGCGCAGCACCGCCTGCCCGATCAGGTCGTTCTCGCCGTCACCGTCCGCGTCGCGCGGCTCGGGAATCACGACCCGTGCGGTGGCATCCGGCGAGACGCTCCAGGCAAACGACGCACGGTCCACGAAGGCGCTGTCGCGACCGGACAGCGGGATGTCGACGCTCGCTCCGGCGGCGTCGAGCCCCGTCGCGATCGTCGGCGCGGCGATGCGGACCACCGGCGCACCGGGTGACGCGACGCGCGCCGGGCCGTCCGGACCGTCCGGATCACGCCCGGCCCGGCCGAGGCTGGCGGCGAGCGCGGTGGTGTCCTTCGGCGGGCGATCGTCCGGCGGGTCGTCCCAGAGGTTCGCGTAGTTCAGGAGACCGAGCGGCATCACTCCGCGCTCGAACACCAGATGATCGCTGCGTTCGCGGTACGCCGCGTAGCGGGTCGCATCCGCGAAGTTCAGCGACAGGTTCAGACCGGAGCCACGCATCGCGTGACACACCATGCAGTTGGGTCCGACGATGTCGAGGTAGAGATCGGGATCGTCGCCCGCCCACCCTTCCGGCACGTACCGGCTGTTGAAGCGCCCGCTCAGACGCGTCGCGTCGCCCTGGCCCGACCGATCCGGGTAGCGGTTCTCGAGCAGCTCGATGGCGAAGGTCGGGTCCCATTCCCCGTCGAGCTCGCCGGCGCGCTGCGCGGCGCGTGTGCGCCAGGTGTGGAGCACGGCGTCGTTGATCGCCGCGATGGCCGCGCTGTTGTCCTCGCGGCGAAAACCGTCCGCGTCGACGAACTGGAAGGTATCGAGTTCGAGCATCTGCAGGTTCGCCATCACGTCGCCGGGCGTGCGGCCGGGCAGCGTCGGCGCCAGCACGCGTCGCGTGCCGGAAGGATCGTCCGGGTCGGGAATCACCAGGGTGCGCCCGAGTCCGCCGTGACAGACGATGCACGGGGTGGGCATGTTCTTCAGCCCGCGACTGTCGAGATCGACCGCGTGCTGCAGCGAACCGCTCGCGCCCAGTGCGCGCCGTCCGTCACCGGCGAAGTTATAGAACTTGGTGAACTTCGGCGCCGCCGGCCGTTCGTCGGGGAAGCTGCTGAACTCGATCGCGTTGACGCCGAAGTTCCAGCTCCGGTCCCCTTCGGCGAGCGCCTCGGCATTCAGCGGTCCGTAGGGCAGCCCGGTGATCGCATCGACCTGATAGTTCTCGACGTACACCGCCACGTCGCCGTTCACGTGATTTCGGATCAACGTCATGTCGCGCCCGTAGCCGAGGTCCTTCGTGTCCCGGAATCGAGCGCGCACGCGTTCGCAGTCGGGCAGCCGGCAGGCCGCCTCCTGTCCGTCGACGGTGAGGAAGCCGTTGGCGATTCGCCACTGCCGGAAGTCGGCGCGCGTGCCGTCGGGATCGATCGTGGCGTAGTAGGCCTCGGGAAACGCCGCGACGTTGTCGATCGTCCCCCGCGGCTGTCCAGGAGCGGCACTGGCGGGGGCTTCGTTCAGGAACAGACCGAACGCATCCGGATCGTTCGCGTTCGGGAAGCGCAGCGGTTCGCCCACCCCGTCGCCCCCGCGGCAGCCGCCGAGCACCACGACGGCACTCACCACCGCGAGCAGACGACGGACCGCCGGCAGGCGCGGGCGATGCCGGGCAAGGCCGCGGGCGGCACCGGGTCGATCGGCGTGATGACTCGAGATGCGATGCATGGCAATCGGCCCGTCGATCAGAAGTTGAAGCTCGTCGTCAGCTCGAGAAGACTGCGGTCGTAGGCAATGCCGCCCTCGGCCTCGGTGGACACCTGCCGATAGAGCAGGTTGGTCTCGATGGCGGCCGTCAGTTCATACCCGATGCCTGCCTCGAGGATCATCGAGGTTGCCTCGATCAGGTAGGCGAAGCGATCGCCGGCCGAATCGTCGAACGCCGGGTCCGGCTCGATCGCCGATGCGCTGTTGACGATGGCGAGCGTCGGCGTGGCGGTCGACACCTCGTCCCCGACCACCACCCGAAAGCCGGTGCGCAGGACGAGACGGGGCACCGGCGAGAAGTTCGCCGTGACGAAGCCGCGCGCCTTGGTCGTGTCGAAGACGTCGGTCTCGGCCTGACGCGATTCGACGCCGATGCCGAGCGTCGCGTCGAAGAAGGCGGTCGGCTGCAGGTTGACCGAGGCGGACAGATCGATGGCCGGTCCGTCGCGGATGTCCGTTTCGGAATCGATCCAGGAGGCGCCGAGCCCGAGACGGTAGAACGGGGCCAGTGCGCGGGTCTTCGACTCGTGAAAGCCACCGATGGAAAGACGGTAGACCGACTCTCCCAGTCCCTCGATGTCCAGATCCTGACCGTAGCCCGCGGCGGCGTCGAGCGACCAGCCGCGCGCGACCTGATCGGTGTCGGCCAGGGGACCGCCGGCGAGATTCGCGCTCAGTCGCGCCGACAGGGCGTTCGTTTCCTCGATGTCGCGATCGAACTCGGCCTTGGCGGGATTGCTGTCGTTGACGAAGCGCAGATCGAGCGCCGTCACGCCGGCCGCCCGCGTCTGCGTGAGCGGCAGCGTGGACAGGAGCAGGCAGACGAATACCGAGGTCTTGACCGGGGCGCGGACTGTGGCTCTGGCTGTGGTGCTGACTGTGGCTCTGAGTGCCGTGCTGACTGCGGTGCTGACTGCGGTGCTGACTGCGGTGCTGACTGCGGTGCTGACTGCGGTGCTGACTGCGGTGCTGAATGCGGTGCTGAATGCGGTTCTGACTGCACCGCGCCGCTCGACCACTGATCGCGATCCGCTCACGCGCGGCTCTGCGCGGCAGCGGCTGCACCTCTGCGCGACCGATGGCGGCGCAGCAACGACACCAGCAGCCCTGCCAGCAGGAACCAGACGCCGCTCGCCCCCCCGCCCTTCTTCTTCGACGGCGTCGTGAGCGGATCGTCCATCACCACGCCGTCGCCGACGGCGCTCGCGATGCGGAACACGAAGCCGACCCGCCCGGTGGCCGGATCGGCGTCCACGGGGCTGCCATCGGCGATCGACAGGTCGAGACAGCGCAACCCCTGCTGAAGACCGTCGTTGAAGTTGCCGCCGGCAGACGAGATCACCGGGCACCGTCCCTGCGGCGCGACGGCGCTGGCAAGCATGTCGTCGCCGCTCGGCACGAAGGTCCGCCACTGGCCGTCCGTCGGAGACCAGGTCTGCAGTACCGGCTCGTTCGGCAGGTTCGCCGGCAGCGTGAAGCGCAGGCGCGAGGCACCGCTCACGTCGCGGGCGACGATGTCGTAGACCGAAGCGCGGACCACGACCGTCGAATCGGCGATCACCGTCACGCCACCGTGGACCGTGGGCGCACGCCGGGTGAACTCGGCGTCCGTCATGGTCACACCGAGCGCACCGCTGCCGTCTCCCGCTCGAGCGACCGGGCCCAGCGAGAGCGCATCGGTGCTTTCCACGAGGCCACTGGCCACATCCACCATCCCGGAAGCGGCGATCGCCAGCGGCAGACGGCGCGCGTCGGTATCGACATCGTCGAGGTCGAACGGATAGCCGTCGCCGTCGCCGTCGGCATCCGGCGAGCAGGCGTCGCCGACGCCGTCGCCGTTCGCATCGGCCTGGTCGGCGTTGGGGATGCTGGGGCAGTTGTCGGCCCGATCGATGGTTCGGTCACCATCGGCGTCGGTGTCGTCGTCGCCGACGCCGCCGCCATCCGTCGAACCTGTCGCCCCGGGCGGGTTATCGGTACCGCCGGTCTGGCCCGAGCCACCCGAGTCGCCCATGCCACCGGTGTCGCCCGTGCCACCCGTGTCGCCCATGCCATCTACGTTTCCGGGTCGCGGCGGCATCTCGGGGCTTCCGACTCGACCGCTCATCCTCAGGATGGCACGCGCAAGTTCCTCCGGCGCGACGATGCCGGCAAAGGGCTGCATGATGCCGCGCCCCTCGAGCGCGCTCGTCACCAGGCCGTCCAGCCCGCGTTGCTCGAACAAGCGGTCCCAGGCGGCTCGGTCGCCGTTGAGCGGCGCGCCGAGCGCTGCGTTCGCATGACAGGTCAGGCACCGCAAGCGCACCGTCTCCACACCCTCGTCCCCCGTCACGAATGCCGGGAGGCTGTCACCCATCGGCGACGGATCGCACTGATCGCCGAGACCATCACCATCGGCGTCGTCCTGACTCGGGTTTGCCGCCGACGGGCAATTGTCCTGCGAATCGCTGCGACCATCGCCGTCCTGGTCGGACGCGACGACCGTCACGGTCACGGTGCCCGAGGAGAGCTCGCCATCGCTGAGGACATAGTCGAAGCGGTCGTCGTCGGTGAGCGTGCCGTCCGCCGTGTACCGGACACTCGTGCCCTCGACACTCAGCGTCGCGCCGCGCTCACTCGTCGTACTGGCGAGGGTGACGGTCAGTGGGTCGTCGTCGGGATCGGAGTCGTTGGCGGTGACCGTTAGCAGAGGCTCCGACGGATTCAGCACGAACCGATCGGATACCGCGACGGGAGCGCGGTTCGGATTCACGGGTTCGACCGGGCGCTCGGGTTCCTCCTCGACCGTGACGTCGAGGGTCGCCGTGGCGATCGCTTCGGCTGACGTGATCGCGCCGTTCCCGTCGGCGTCACTGGTTTCGTCGCCGAGCAGGAAGGTGACCCTCGCGTCGCCTCCGCCCACGGCGCTAAGCTCGAAGGCCCCCGGCCCGGACCCGGGCGTGACCGTGACGACGCCGGTGTCGGCACTCGAGGCGGCGAAGATCGACGACGCCGTTCCTCCCGTGACGCGCACGGTCACGGTCCGCGACGCATCGACGGCAAGTGTGAGCGGGCCGGCGGGGTCGAGTGCGTCCAGGGTCGGCGGTGTGTAGGGTTCGTCTTCGTCTTCGCCGTTTATCGTCACGTCGTAGGTGACGCTGTCGCTGAGTCCGCTGCCGTCGGTGACCGTGATCGTCACCGGGCCGCGAGCGTCGGGCGTGCCGCCCGTGGCGGAGAAGACGAAACGGCCGGGGCCGGTTCGGCCGATGTCGAGTCCATCGACGTCGCTTCGAATATCGAACGTGAGGTCGCCGACAGTGCCGTCGTCGTCGACCGCCGTCACGCTGACCGAACTCGACAGGGGGGCGCCCGCCTCGATCGTCAGGGACGTGCCGGCGGGATCCATGGCGGTGATGCGCGGCGGAACCGGATCGGGTCGGGAAATCTCGGTGACCGTCACGATGAGTCTGACCGAGGTGTTGTTCAGGCCGTTCTCGTCGGTGATGGAGACGGTGATCGGCGCGTCCCCCGGGGAGCGACCGACGACCTCGAAGGCATCGAGCGTCACGTTCTCGACCGTCGCGTTCCCGGTGTCTTCGGACACCACGTCGAGGTCGACGCCGGCGCGTCCCTCGCCCCGGATGTCCAGCGCGACGACGCGTCGCTCGCCGACCCCCACAGAGACTGCAAGGCCGCCAGGCAGGTCCAGGCTGGGCGGGTCGACCACTCGGGTGACCGAGAAGGGAATCGTCAGCGCTTCACTGGCGTTCATGGCGTCGTCGCTGACGACGACGCGCAGGGAGCCGTCGCCCACCGCGTCGCCCGTCACGCGAAAGTTCGGACCACCGACTGGTCGCGTGATGGCGACCCGGCTACCGCCGAGCTCCTGGATATCGTAGGTCAACGTCCCGGTACGCTCGTCCTCGACCTCGAGCCGCACGTCGACGAACTCACCCTGCAACAGACGCAGCGTGCCGGTGGGCTCGCGGGAGACGATGCGCGGGGCTTCATCGACGATGACCACCGCGCGGTCGATTTCGGCCACCCCGCACTGGATGTGGCGAACCCCTGCGAGGCCCGACGTTCCCGTCGGGTTCGTTCCGATGCAGTACTCGAGATCCAGACCGTCCGGCGGCACGGTGACCGGAACGGGCTCGGTCTGCGCGCGAGGGGGGGTCAGCGGCGGAACGTTGGTTCCTCGAACGACGAAGGTGCCTGCACCCGTGCTGCCCAAGGGTCGGTAGCGGTAGCTGTAGGCGACGGCGCCCGCGGCGCTCGTCGTCGGCGTGAACTCGGTCTCGCCCGCGGGCAGCGTGGTGTCCGCGATCTCGAAGAACGGTCCCGAACTGATGGTGTGGCAACCGGCACACCCGCTCTGGCTGTTCGCGTCGTATTGCTCGGACCTCGTCTCCCACAACGCCGTCGTCGAGTGGGCGGCACCGCCCAGCAACAGCAACACGGGACAGGCAGCGACTCGGATCAGACGGGAAACTGTGCGCATGGTCGTTCCTTGCAGCAGCGCGAAAGAGCGCTCGGTCCGACGGACCCGCTCACGTATGAGCGACCACAAGTCTGGCACCGCCGCCTGCGCCGGGACCACTGAACGTAGGGCTAGTGACGATCGGTATGCGCCGTCGAACCGTCGACGAATTCACCGATTCCGGCCGTTTGCCGGTCGAGGCGCGCACCGCGTCGGTGATCGACCCTCGATCGGTCTGCACGACGACAGCCTTGATCCACGGCACGTCGAATCGGTCGTCGGGGCACGCACCCGAGTGGCTCGCGCCCAGTCACGAAGAACGGAATGCCAAGGAGCGACAGCCTGTCGGACAAGCAGGGCCTGTCGCAAGCCTGACGAGCAAGGACAGTCGCGAGCCTGACGAGCAAGGACAGTCGCGAGTCTCACGAGCAAGGACAGTCGCGAGTCAGGCGAGCCGGGACTGTCCCGAGTCGACGGGACAGCCGACCTACGGGATGGTGAAAGGCACCCGATGCACGGCCCGATCGAGGTCACCGCCGGTGAACAGCCGAGCCTCGAATGCCCCGCTGCCGAGGTACAGCTGCAGGAAATCGAGCGTGCCTGTGTCGACACCGGCGCCCCGCAGCGCTTGCGTGCCGTTGGTGTACAGCCACATCTTCCATTGCTCGTCGGGCGAACCGGCCGGCGCGATCGTCACCCGGTCGGCAGCCGAAATTTCAGCGGTCGCGAAATCCACGTAGACCCGTGGCGGCGACTCCTCGATCCTGACCCGGGGCGTCAGGCGATAGTCCGATCCGACCGCGTCCGAGCGAACGATCGCCGACGTGTTCGCATCAACGGACGCGGCGGCGGACGTCCCCCCGACGGACGAGACGTTCGGCGCGGCGCGCGCGACCCGGACCGGCGCGGACGCCCGTGTCGTGCTCGCCCCCGACGCACGGGTACCGAGGTCCACCGCATAGGTGTCCACCGAGCCCGAGTCGTACCAGTCCGAATTGAACAGCAGCCGCGAGCCGCTCGGGCTCATGACGGCATGCGGTTCACCGAAATACGCCTGCCCATAGCCGCCGGCACGGACCGCGGCCTTGCCATGACTCCGGGTGTGGGCGACGCGGCAGGTCGTCGGATCTTCCAGGTCGGCCTTCGTGAGCGTCAGTTCCGAGAACATCAACGGAGCCGGGCGGCCGTTGCCGAAGAACTCGAAGTAGCCGTAGCCGATCGACGTCATCGTCACCCAGTCGAGATTCCGATTCGACACCGTCGATACGTGCACCCCGCTCAGCGGATAGTTCCAACCCGTGCTTTTGCCGATCAGTACCCGGCAGGCACCCGACTCGGCATCCTGTGCGACCAGGGCACCCTGACCGCCGTCCGCGTCCGCTTCACAACCGTTCTGCATGACGTCGTAGCGGGACGAGAAGAGCGCGTCGCGCCCGTCGCTCAAGCGACCGATACTGGCATGTTCGGCCTTGGGGACCGTGTAGGTGCCGCCGTTGCTCGCCCTGTACCGCTCCAGTGAATTGTCGAGCGCATACAGGAAGTTCATGTTCTCGTCGAACACGCTGCCCTGCAGGAGGACGCGCTGGCCGCCGTGCATCGGCGAGGCGGCGATATTCGGCAGAAACCCGAAGTCGTTGCCGCCCTGCGGCTGCGACGGATCTATCGTGACTGGCGCGCTGATCTTCCCGGTTCGCACGTCGACGGTGAACGTGACGTCCGACGGCCTGCCCGTCACCGTGGGGTTGTCGCACCGTAGCCCGATCTTGCCGGCGGCCATGCCCTGCACGTCGTTGCCGCCCTTCGCGGTGACGCCGCCACGATCGGCAGCCTTGCCACAGATGGTGTCAAGATCGGCCGCCAGACTGCGCTTGCCGGTGTCCACGTTGTACTTCACGAGCTTGCCGAACAGCGGATCGATCCGCGGCCTGACCAGGACGAAGTACATCGTGGAGGGGTCCGTATCGTCCCAGTAGATTTCCTCGATGTCGGACGCGAGAAACTCCAGCGGCCGGATGTAATCGTAGGTCTTGCCGTCGTAGAGGTGGTGGCCGGAGTTGCCGGGGTCCGTGTGGTAGAGCACCAGCTTCGACTCGTCGGCGTTCCAGGGTTGCACTGTGCTGTACAGGGTTCGACGGGCGGAACCTTTCGGGGCATCGGTCACGCGCGTGACCCGCGTGCCGAACGCCGGATCGGTGTACGACGCACGCGCCGCAGGACGTTCCAGCCGCTTGACCACCCGACTGTCCCGATCGTTGACCATGCCCCTGCACCAGTCCTGAGCGTGGACCGGCAGGCTGGCTAACAGCGGAGCGCACAGTGCGAAGGACACGGAGAACACGCGCAGCCTGCGGTGTTGCGGGCGGAGGCGGGGGTGGCGGCGGGCACGCTTCGACATCGGTCGAATCCTTTCGAGTCTGGAATTGGCTTGCGCAGGCTATTGGAAACAGGGAAACGTCAGTCGTTACAATCGACCCATGCCACGCGGATCGGACGTCGTGTCCCACCGCCGTCACCACGAGCGCCGTTCAGTGCACGCGCACGTTTCGACGGGCGGGAGCCATCGGGCACGGCAGGTGATGCTCGGCGATGTTTCGTGTCGCCGGACGATGTGCCATGTTCGTCAGAAGTTCGACACGCGGCGGCGTCGATCGCGACCGCGAGGTACGCAAGTCGGCTCGAACGACTTTCGGGTAGCGAGGCAGGTCGACCTACCCGACGCGCGCTCTGCGATGATCGAGCGCGAACGTCATCGACAGGGGAGCAGCGTTGGGCCTTCGATTCGATAGACTGCAGCGTCGCGACGTCGCGAACGAGGTCACTGCGCTGGAGCACCGGGCGCGATCGCGTCGTGATCGGACCGTGACAGGCGACGGTCGACGCCCGCCCGGCACCCTGCCCGTTCGTCGGGTGATGCTGCCGCCCTTCCCGATCCTGTTGGCCGTCGCGACGTTGCCGATGACGTTGCCCGGATGCGCGACGGACGGGGAACGCGAGGCGCTTGCCGAGGAGTACGCGCAGCGCGAAAGCAGACAGATCGACGAGGCGAGCTTTCGCCATGCCCGTGATCGCAGCCGTCTTCTTCGATCCACCGAGGCCGTGGTGCAGGCGTCCGCGCCTCTCCCGATCCAGCGCGCCGTCACCGACCGCTGGCAATTCGGTGTACTGGACCATCCGATCGACGATCGTCCGGCCTGCGCTGCGCTGTCCGGGACGGCAGACATCGAGGGGGAAGACGCCGCCCTTCGCCTCGTGGTCCTGGAAGACCATCTCCTACTCGAAGGCGATCGAGCACTGAACGGTGAACTCACGGACCTGACGGTGCGCGTCGATGCCGGGCTACCGATCCCTTTCCTGATTCACGCCGAGGACGATCGCATCGCCGTCGGGCAGATCGAGCCGGTAGACTGGTACCCGATGCTGGGCAACGGCACGGTCGCGAGCATCGCGATGAGCGTGGGCGACGGGCTAGCCGACGGGCCGACCGGGACCGAGCGCCTGCTGCTGCTCGAGGGTCTCGGCCCGATGCTCGAGGAACTCGTTCGTTGCGATTCGAGTGCCGTAGAGTCCCCCGTTCCCGGTTGAGCAGCAGCGTAGCTGTCAGGGCACCAGGACCGTCAAGGTGACTTCGCAGTCCGGGTTACATCCCGCGCCGGGTTGCGACGCGCTGCCGCCGTCGTCGTCGCCACCGCCGCCGGACAGACTGGCGGCCACGCCACCGAGCACGAGCACGCCGAGGCCGACGTAGAGCCAGTTGACCTTGCGCGCAGGCTCGATCGTGACGTCCGGTGCACCCGCCGACTCCGCTCCCTGCACCGGCAACAGCGTCCGCTGCAGCGGTTCGAAGGCGAAGCCGCTGAGCGCGATGTTGCCCGAGGCGTCCTCCGCGCGGATGTAGTACTCGATGACCAGACTCTCCGTGCCGGTCGTGTCGATCCGGGCGCTGTAGAACGATGACGTCGACGTCGACCGCATGGACTCTTCCTCGAACTCGGCCTCCCCGGCATATCGATGAAACAGCGTGACGCTGTCGAGACGATCGTTGTCGACCACGTTCGCGACGAAGCTCTCGATCTCGCCGACGAGGCCACCGGGCTCGGGCTCGTGTTCGATCACGGGCGCTTGAAAATCATCGCCACCGGACTGCGCGCGCACCACCGGGAACACGGTGTTCGCCAAGGCGAACCACACACACAGCGCGAGCGTCGAGGCTTGCCGCAGGCGACGTCTCGCGCGCGCGCGGCAACCTCGCAGCGCCGTACGCGTCGCGTCCTCGGTGACGGCTACCATCGAATAGTCGACCATTCACCTTGCCTCGTCGATTGCATGGGGATCTTCTGAAAGTCCTTCGGGGGAAACGCGATGTTTCCGTTTTCCCGGATCATGCGCTTCATGTCGAGCACGGCGCGCACGGTCTGGTCGCGACGGCTCGCCTGAACACCGGAGATCGAGACCTCGATGGTCTCGAAGGTGTCGAACACGTAGTCGAAGTAAGCATACGTGCGCTCCGAGCCTTCGGTCAGCTGGCGGACGGCCGCCTTGTCGCGGTTTTGTACCGCCCGTTTCAACTGGTCGAACCGTACACCCACGGCGTACATGTCTGCATCGGTGATCGCGAGCGTCGAATCGATGGCGGATTCCGCGCTCTGCTCGGCGAGCCGGGCCACTCGTTCGTCGGCAAGCGCCGATGCGGCAGCATTCTGCCGCGCGACGTCAGCCTCCAGCGCCGCCTCCGCTCGAATGGCGGCCTCGGCCGCGTCCTTCAGGCGCGCTTCCTCGGCCCGCTGGGCCTCGTCGGCCTTTCGCTGCGCCTCTGCCCGCCTGGCGGCGGCGGCCTCGCGACGCGCTACTTCCGCTTGTTGCGCCGCTTCGCGTTCTTCCTCGAGCTGCCGCGCAGCGGCCGCCTCGCGGCGCTCCAGCACCGCCTGTCGATCAGCTTCAGCCTGTCGCTCCGCTTCGGCCTGCCGCTCTGCCTCGGCCAGCCTGTCCACTTCGGCCTGCCTGTCCGCCTCGGCCTGCCTGTCCGCCTCGGCCTGCCTGTCTGCCTCGGCCTGCCTGTCTGCCTCGGCCTGCCTGTCCGCCTCGGCCTGCCGCTCTGCCTCGGCCTGCCGCTCTGCCTCGGCCTGCCTGTCTGCCTCGGCCAGCCTGTCTGCCTCTGCCTGCCGCTCTGCCTCTGCCTGCCGCTCTGCCTCGGCCAGCCTCTCTGCCGCGGCCTCCCTGTCCGCCTCGGCCCGTTGCTCTGCCTTGGCCTGCCTGTCCGCTTCGGCTTGCCTGTCCGCTTCGGCCAGCCTGTCCGCTTCGGCTTGCCTGTCCGCTTCGGCTTGCCTGTCCGCTTCGGCTTGCCTGTCCGCTTCGGCCAGCCGCTCTGCTCTGGCTTCCCTGTCCGCCTCGGCTTTTTGCTCGGCCCTGGCCTGCCTGTCGGCTTCTGCCTGCTTCCTCGCCTGCGCCTCGGCGACCTGTTTCTCCTCGGCCGCTCTGACTCTCATGCCCTCTGCGATCTGCTCGGCCGCCTGCGGGTCGTCTGCGCCCACACCACGTGGGTCGGACGAAGGCGAGGTCGACGGTGGCGCGACGGCTGTCGCATCGACGGACAAAACGCCCTGCGACGAGTCGCCGGACGACACCGGTCGGGCAGCCGAGGGCAGCCAGTGCTCCCGCGTGACGAAGCCTGCCAGTGCTGCCATCATCACGCACGCCGCGACGCCGCCGGATACCCAGCGGCGAGACGCGTGGCCGCTGTCGCTGACGGGTGCCGGCCGCGTTCCGGTCGTCCTTCGTCCCTGCGTGGCGACGCGGGACGATGCCGTGCGCACCGGCGCCTTAGCGGTACTCCGTGGCGCTCCCGTTCGGCGCGACGTGCCGCCAGCGGCCCTGGCCTGACGATCGATCGTTGCCGGCGACAGGACGGTCGCGTTCGACTGTCCGGATCGGGGGGCCGACTCGACGGTGGCGGCCTCTTCGACGTCAGGCAACAGATGACGACGCCATGCCTCGATCGATTGCGGTCGATCTTCGGCTTCGAGCTGCAGGGCCCAGTCGATCGCCTTGCAGAATCCATGGCTGTAGCCCGTCGGCGAGCGGGCGGTCAAGGCCACGAGCGGATCAGGACGACCCTTCAGCAGATCCCAGCCGCGCATCGTCGAGTCGGCCGGCGCTTCGCCGTTGACGCAGAAGTACAACACCGCCCCCAGGGCATAGATGTCCGTCCAGGGTCCCTGCTCACTGGAGCCCCGCTCGTCGTACTGCTCCAGCGGTGCGTAGCCACCGGATACCAGGCTGGTCAGACCATGGGTCTGCGTCCCCGTGGAGAGCCTCGCCGAACCGAAGTCGAGCAGCACGGGTGAGCCGTTCTCACGGATCAGGATGTTGGCGGGCTTTATGTCCCGGTGGATGTAGTCGTGACGGTGGACCTCGGCGAGCCCATCCATGATCGGACCGGCGATCTCCTTCAACATCGCTTCGGACCGAAAGTCCGGCCGCGCCAGCGCATGCTTCAGCTGCGCTCCACGCTCATGTTCCATGACCATGTACGCGGTGTCGTTCTGCTCGAACACGCCGAGCACTCTGACGATGTTCGGATGCCTGAACTTCGCGAGCGTGCGCGCCTCGCTGATGAAGCGGGTCAGTCCCCAGCCGAAGATGTCCGTCTGATCGGAGGATGTCGGTCGTACCGACAGGTCGGACGCTCGCGAGGCGAACTGCTGCGGCATGTACTCCTTGATGGCGACCGACATCTCGAGCGAGGTGTCGAACGCCAGATAGGTCAGGCCGAACCCACCCTCGCCCAGCAGGCCGTCGATCCGGTAGCACCCGAGCGTCGCGCCTGGGGCGAGCATGTCCTGACGTTCAATCACCTGCGTGGCTGGATGTCGGTCTCGTCCGGACACGCCGTCGTCCGGATGGCCGGCCTGCCACCCGACGATCACGACCCGACTGCACGAAGACGCGCCGAGTGTTCAGCGAGCGATGACCTGCGCGAGGGCATCGACGCCGCCAGCTCCGTCCGGCGAGGCCAGCCACAACCACTGCGTGACGGTTTCCCCGCCGTCGCTGTCGTCGGTCATCGTGACCTCGAGGCCGAACGGCCGGCCGCGAACGATGCCGAGACTCTCGAGCGGGATCATCATCTCCCAGTACTGTCGGTCGCCGTCACAGACGCAGGTCGCGTAGACCAGGTCGTCCGGCAGATACGGGGTCTCCGAATCCCGATCCGTACGACGCGCCCGAGGAGACGTCGTGAAGGAGCTGTCGTTCACCCCGGTGTTCAATCCCATCAGCGGGATGACCAGCGTGCTCGTCGGGCCGCCGCGGGTCGGATCGTCGTCGGTGTCGACGTAGATCGTCACCGCATCGTCGTTCGCCGGATTCTCCGAATCGCCGAACTCCGTGTTGCGATCGGGATCGTCGCCACCGAAGGCCGCGAGGAAAAGACGTTCGTCGTCGTGCATGACGATGAACTTGAACGGATCGACGCCGGTATCGGTGAAGCGGGTCGGCCCCCCGTTCCCACCGCCCGGCTCCGAACTGAACCCTGGCCTGTCGATGAACAGGCGCCCGTCCGTGTCGAAGACCTCGGCATTGTCCCACTCGTCGTCATACCGGCTGTCGATCTCGATGTTGTTGGTCAGGCGCCGATCGACTCGCTTGATGTACAGCGGTACCGCGGGGTCGCAGTTGTTCGGGCAGACGCTGCCGTTGAACGGATCGGTTCCCGCCCGCCGCTCCAGAAGATTGCCGTCCCCGTCGCGGTCCCTATCGCGCTCCGCGTTCGGTCCGGCGTCCACGGCGTAGTCGGTCGGGCCGATCTCGATGACCATGCTCTGCTCGACCGTGAACGAGCGCTCGTGCGTCGCCAGCGGCATCGCGATCGGCGTGTCGTCGTCCCTGGGCACACTCTCCGCCCATTCCACCCGAAGCTCGACTCTCGACCCCGGCGGCCGGCTCCAGCGCACGACGGAGCGACCGGCGGCGTCGGGCTCGTCGAGCTCGAGCGGCACCCCGTCCACGGCCACGCTCAGTTCGGCGTGATCGAGGATACGATAGGGCTCCCCGTCCTCGTGGGACGCGAACCGGTCGAGCGGTAGCTCGGGCGGGGCGATGCGCAAGGTAGGGGCAACCCGCTCGTCATCGGCCGCCGGCTCGAGGGCGAAGGGGTCGCCGGTGCAGCCGAGCATCGCGATCATCAGCGAGCACAGCGCGAGTGCGGCGGAAACGTCGGTGATT
>ENA-ORXT01001167-ORXT01001167.1-marine-metagenome-genome-assembly--contig:-NODE-1167-length-36618-cov-165.887961_pt1 | contig 36618 bp, 29 predicted proteins | sample MGYA00237868_ERZ511482 | MGnify/ENA metagenome assembly ERZ511482 | reverse complement strand
ATATACCACTCAGGCCTTCTGAATTAATCAAGAAAGATTCTAAAACAACTTAATATGGACTTACAATCAAAAAGTGCGATTGCAAAGGGTGACGGCTCTTTCGTCATTGAGTACGTCGATCTTGGTGAGTTGTATTCTGATGAAGTATTGCTTCAGATCAAGGCTGCAGGACTTTGTCACACTGATCACGATTCATTGTCTTGGGGAAAACCTATCATCATGGGACATGAAGGTGCAGGAGTCGTGATGAAAGTGGGTAAGGACGTTCCTGATTTTGTGGAAGGAGATCAAGTTATTTTGAATTGGGCAACACCATGTATGACTTGCTTTCAATGTCAAGAGGGCAACCAACACATATGTGAGCGTCATTCTCCAGTAGTCGCAGGCGGTAATGGACATACACCTGGACAAGCGCACTTAGGTTCGTCTATATGGAATGGTCAACCTATAGAAAGGTCATTTAATATTGGAACACTATCAGAGTATACCATTGTAAAAGCTTCAGCATTGGTGAAGTTTGATAGTCAGAAGCTCCCTTATTCATCAGCTTGTATCATCAGTTGTGGTGTGATGACTGGGTATGGATCAGTTGTGAATTCTGCTCAGATGAAAGCAGGGAGTTCAGCGGTGGTTTTAGGAGCTGGAGGAGTTGGGCTGAATGTGATACAAGGAGCCAGAATTTCTGGTGCTTCCAAAATAATAGCGATAGACATTAATGCGCAGAGATTAGAAATGGCGAGACAGTTTGGCGCTACGCATACGATTATAGCTAATAGACAAGATAAAGGACTTCTACGAGCAGCTGAGGAAGTCAAACAAATGACCGGTGGAAGGGGGGCTGATTATGCTTTTGAGTGCACAGCAGTACCAGAACTTTGTGCCGCACCATTAGCGATGGTCAGAAATGCAGGAACAGCAGTTCAAGTGAGCGGAGTAGAACAAGAAGTCACTATCGACATGAACCTTTTCGAATGGGATAAGATCTATATTAATCCCCTTTACGGAAAGTGCAGACCTCAAATTGATTTTCCAATTTTAGAAGGCTTATATAATAAAGGAGATTTAATGCTTGACGAAATGATTACCAACACTTATCGATTAGATGACTTACAAAGTGCATTTGATGATATGCTTTCTGGTAAAAATGCTAAAGGTGTGATCGTATTTTAGGATATGAAGAGATTTAGAACAGTAGAGGTTTCTGATCCGCAGTTTGAAAGTTCTGGCTTGCGATTTATAACAGTCAAGACGCCTAACTTAAAAGGGAGAGGAGATATCTGTGTGTATGTTCCAGAAGTTGAAGATTCTTCTGACCTACCCATTGTGTTACTCCTACACGGCGTTTATGGTAGTGCATGGTGTTGGTCTCAAAAAGCAGGTGCTCATCTGACAGCAGAGCGACTCATCAAGGATGGCACTATAAAGCCTATGATATTGGTGATGCCCTCAGATGGCCTTTGGGGGGATGGATCAGGATACTTGGCACATAACGAATATAATTTTGAAAATTGGATCGTCGATGATGTCATTGATGCTGTAAGAGAAAACATTGAGGAAGCTAAGTTGTCGAGTGTTACTTTCATCTCCGGCTTATCCATGGGTGGCTATGGAGCATTGAGAATCGGAGCAAAGTACGGAGGAGTATTTAAAGCAATTTCAGCACATAGCGCTATTACTTCATTGCCACAGATGAGTCTATTTGTAGAAGAGCCTATCGAAATGTATGTTCAAGATGAAAGTTCTGAAGAAGATGTTTTTCAAACTATTGAAGTTTATAAAAAGGATTTACCTCATCTTAGATTTGACTGTGGAAAGAAAGATTTGCTAATAAAGCACAATCGAACTTTGCATGAACAATTATTAGAATCCAATATCTCTCATGAATATTATGAATTCCGTGGTGGTCATGAATGGCCTTATTGGCAAAAGCATTTAGAGGATAGTTTAAAGTATTTTAATCAATATATTTAGATCAGCTGTTCGGGCCGCTCACGTAAAGGACGAATTGATAAAACAAAGAAAGACTAGGGAAGTGCAAACTATAATTTCAAAAGATCCAGATTAAAAACGGCAAACAACGGCTTGCAAATGGGAAGTCGGAAACCCCCTTTATCGAAGTAATGCCTCCGTCGATTTCTTAATACTCTGAGCCAATTATTAAAAAAGTCTTAGTTTTCCATAATTATCATTTTGTGGCGTGCAGTGTTAGGAGGGCCTCATTTTATGGCCGTTATGAATACAATTGATTTAGTCCTAACCTTAATGAGTGATAGAGCCGATCACCTTAGAGGCATTTTTTAATCCGATGATGGAAATATTTGAGATTATAAATAAAGACTAAGAGAAGTATGTATTCAGGCCCTTATCTGATACAGATAGTGCAACTAAAGATTAGTAGCATTCGAAATATTGAAAATTCGATGAGATCAAGAAAATGGAAGTAGGCTCCTGTAGTTACAAACGAATGTTCTCACGACTGACCTCTTAATGATCCTTGATAATAAATCCCTGTCTTTCGTTTATTAACTATAAAGCAAGGTCATTATGCAAATAGAAATTCTTACTTCCAATTTCTTGATTTTCAATTCACAGTCATTACCTTTTAATACTCAGAATTATCACAGTGACCAATTTATAAAGGATAATATCAAGCAAATGAATATAGAGATAATTTTGAAAAGACGACTTGTCTTAAAGAGCTCTAATTCGATAGGAATCCTTTTCTCATCGTCTTCCTTTTGTTCAGTAAATAGAAGTACAATTATAATTCCTGTTAGCCCTATAATCAATATTCCAAAAACACTACTTGTTTCTATATACCTGATAAGTATTCTTGTGAATAACTAATAATAGTGATATGGTCGAAAGTTGCCTTTAGATGTATCTCACCAATCATAGCTGATTAATATCCATGCGATTTTATGTTGTAAGTCTATTGGAGTCTTTTACTTTGGACGTGTAAATAAAGTCTTTTCTAATCTTGGGCTTCTCGTAACTGTGCAGCTTCTATCTATTTGTAGATAGGGATGAAGAGGCGCTAAACTGCGGTATATAGAGGCTTGATGTCAAGTTGCATGTCTCCTGTAAACACTGGGCAAGGGGGCAGCACAAGTGTGTCATTTAAATTACACATCCTTTCTCTGCATCAGATTAATCATAGGGATATGTAGCCCGCGCCCTAAATACGTGGGGTAATATACGGTAATAACAAGTTAATATATATCTAATTTAATGCCATTCTTTACGCTACTTTGTACTGCGTTTGAAGTTCAAGCTCGTATAATCTATCTAATAAACTAAAGTTGTATGAAAAACTTAATGAGATTCGATTTGTATCAAAGTCGAGGAAAGTTAAATGAAGTATTAAGCTACCCCATCCAAAAAATTGGTCGTGGAAAAAAGCATCTAATACTATCCCTATTCGCAATGTTTGTTGTGAATTTAAGCTATAGCCAAATTACGGTCAGCGGTGTAGTCAATGACGCATCTCTTGATGAAGCCTTAATAGGTGTCACTATTTCTATTTTGGGTGGTACCGGAGGTACTATCACAGATATTGATGGATCTTATTCTATCTCGGTTCCAGGCGAAGAGACTGTTCTTGTGTTCTCTTATACAGGATATACTTCACAAGAATTGACTGTAGGAAGCCAACGGACACTCAATGTGAACTTGGTCGCAGGAACCGCCTTAGATGAAGTTGTAGTTATAGGATATGGTACTGTAAAGAAGAGTGATGTGACTGGTGCCGTTTCAAGTGTAACTGCAAAGTCTTTTGAAAATCAACCACTAACAAGATTAGAAGATGCCTTACAAGGTAGAGCTGCCGGCGTAACTGTTGCTAAGGCAAACGGTCAACCTGGAGCTGATTTTAAAATTAGAATTAGAGGTGTTAACTCTATTACTGGAAATAACAGTCCACTAATAGTTGTAGATGGTATCCAAGGAGTAGATCTAAGTTCACTTAACCCAAATGATATTGCAACAATTGATGTCCTTAAAGATGCATCGGCAACAGCAATATATGGAGTTCGAGGTTCTAATGGTGTAGTTATGGTTACAACTAAAAGAGGAAGAGGACAAGGTAAAATAAACCTTGAGTATTTTAATACCTCTTCGCAAGTACCAAACTTTCTGCCGACACTTGCGGACAATGTAGGGGATTTTGCAAGATTAGAAAACTTAAGAAGAGTTAATGCGGGAGGTAATCCAAACTTTACAGATGCTCAGATTTCTGCACTGGAAGCAGATGGAGGTACTAATTACCAGAAAGAAATGTTCCGAACAGGAATCGGTCACAACTTACTAGGATCTATAAGTGGATCTGAAGGCAATTTGAACTACTATATATCAGGTGTATATAGAGACCAAGAAGGAATTGTAATAAATACGGGCTTCAAACAACTTTCATTGAGATCTAATATAGATGCTCAGATCAATGATAAGATGAAGATCGGCTTGAACATTTTTGGAAATAGAGATCAAGTGCAAAACGATTTCGGTTTTTCAGGGAATGGACAAGGTAGTCTCATATCCAAAGCCTTAACATGGGATCCAACGACTCCTATATTTGCTGAAGATGGAAGTTATAACCTTAGATCTCTTGGAGGAATAGGTTCACTTAACGACAATCCGATTCGTACGCTAAATGAAAGTGATGCACAGAGAGTAGTAGAACAATTAAGTACAGCGCTTTCATTTAGTTGGGACTTAATTGATAACTTAACGTATACGCTCAATGCTGGAACACAATCCACTAATGCTAACAATCAGGTGTACGCTGTAGAAGTTGGTGATGATTTCTTACCGCACACTAATTTTGGAAATAACAAATTCACATCCTATCAAATAAGTAATATTCTAACTTGGGGAAATACATTTGATGCGCATGATATTAAATTAACAGGAGTACAGGAGTATACGAGTCAGACGAATATATTTAATGGTTGGTCTGCGCAAGATCTTAGTTTACCGAAGGGCTATTACTTTGCAGAATTGGCTCCAGGTGCAGGACAAACTGTAAGAAATGACCTCTCTGAAAGAGAATTGTCATCATACATGCTCCGAGCTGAATATGTGATGGACAATAATTTATATGTTACGGCTACAGGACGTTATGATGGGACATCTGTATTTAGAAAGGACAATAGATGGGGTTTCTTTCCTTCATTAGCGGTGGGATATAGTTTGAATGACCTCGTTGGAGATATTGGGGCACTAAGTAGTATGAAAGTTAGAGTTGGCTGGGGACAAGTAGGCAGTCAGAACATTGGTCCTTATAGTACTTTTGGAGGCTTACGTACGAATGCGAGCTATTCATTTGATTTCAATTCTGCCGCAGCTGGAACCGTTCTTAATAGCTTTGAGAGTGCAGATTTAACTTGGGAAACAACAACTCAGACCAATGTTGGTTTGGATTTTGGATTCCAAGAAGGGCGTGGAAACTTTACTATTGAAGGATTCGTAAAGAATACGACAGACCTTTTATTAGCGACACCTGTACCTGGCACATTTGGAGGAGGTATTGTAAACCAGAATGTTGGAGAGGTAAAGAATACTGGACTTGATATCTCATTGGGCTATGCGATTATAAATACCGCAAATTTTGATTGGGATGCGAGTTATAATGCTTCGTATGTTAAGAACGAGGTAACGAACCTTTATAATGACCTTACTTCGATCCAAGGATCATATACATCTCCTGGAGGACAGAGTAGAGTATTGAATGTTATAGAAGTTGGACAACCTTTAGGGCAATTCCAAGGTGCCACTTTCTTAGGAACTTGGAAGACAGCGGAGGCTGCACAAGCAGCTGAATTTGGCAAGAATCCTGGTGATGTAAAATATGCTCGTGATGGAAATGGAGACATTATATTTGGCTCGATAGGTAATGGAACTCCGAAATTCACTTGGGGATTCAACAACACTTTTACCTATAAAGATTTTGACTTAAATATCTTCTTCCAAGGAGTACATGGTTTTGATGTTTATAATATACAGCAAGCGATGATTACCGGAGGTGCTGGAGATTCAAGAAGTTTTATGGCTGCCGATCAAGTGAATCAGTGGACGCCACAAAATGAAACTGATATTCCTGCGACAGTGCAGTTCTATAATTCATCACGTTATATAGAGAAAGGAGATTTTATTAGACTAGCGAATTTAAATCTTGGCTATAACTTTAATAACGTAGGCGATACAAATATGGATTTGAAATTATATGCAAGTGGGCAAAATTTACTTTTGATTACGGATTATACAGGATATGATCCTGAATTGTCTTCACGTAAGAGTGCTCAGGGCACGGAAGATGTTGCTCCAGGAATTAATATTGGTGCATATCCTAATCCAAGAACAATTACCTTAGGTGTCAAACTTGGATTCTAATCAAATCTTTTAAAAAATATAAAAAATAGATTATGATAACAATACATAAATTTCAATCAATAAAAATTTTTATAGCAATATTAGGTGTTTCTATGTTAGCTATGGCATTCTCGGGATGTGGCCAATACGATTTGGACGAAGATCCAGGGCAATCACAATTAGCAGTTTTACCATATACTTCATTGTCAGAATTAGATCTGGCTGTAACTGGCGCGTACGATGTGATGTGGTCAGGACTGCGCATGACGACTGCATGGGTTGCTGCCTGGGGAGGAGATGATCTAACTACACACAGGGCTAGTAATAAGGCAGACTTTAGAGAATACGACAATAGGTCGGTTAGTAATGGAAATTCTCGAACCAGTGGAACATGGAATGGTGTTTTTGGAGCCATTAGAGCTGCTAATACCGTTTTGGTAAATTCCGTTGATACAGATCTACCAGAACGTGCGGAACAAGACCGTTTGGTTGGTGAGGCATATTTTATAAGAGCATATTCTTATCACCACTTAATTCGTCACTTCGAAAGATTACCAATTATTACAGGTGTAACTCCGGATTTTGACATTACACTCTCTTCAAGAGAAGAGGTGATGGCGCAAATCGAAAGTGATTATTCAAATGCTGCATCATTATTACCTAATTCAAGTAATCTCGGAGCAACACGGCCTAATAAAGGATCTGCTAATGCATTCTTAGCACGACTTTACATGGACTGGGCTGGATATCCTACTAATGATAATGCGAAATATGCGCAAGCTGCTGCCAGTGCAAAGTCAGTGATAGACAATGCAGGAAGTCATGGATTTAGTTTGGTTCCAGATATGGCTACTCTATATACGCTTGCTGGCGCTGCTAATCCCGAAGGTGTATTTACACTATCTCATTGTCAGCCATGTGATAGAGGTAATAGAAAGACTGGTAAATTAGGTCTTCCTGGTGATTTTGGTGGATGGCAAGAATCATTTGCTGAGATTAGATTCTTTGAAGATATGCCTCAAAATTATAGAAAGGATGTTACCTATCATACTGAAGTTCCACTAAACGCGAATGGTCAAATAACGTCAGATCCATCTACAGCAGTAAGCACGTTACCATGGACAGAATTTAAAGATCAGCAAAATCCTGTCTTTGCAAAGATTACGGGCCCTTGGAAAGATAATATATTCAATGATTTCCAATCTTCACGTGCTGATTATATCATGCGTTATGCGGAAGTACTACTCATATATGCAGAAGCATCTGGACGAGCGGGTAGTGATAATGCTGCTGCTTGGGAAGCTCTAAATCAAGTAAGAAGAAGATCAGAAGGTCTTCCTGTTGATGCTCCTGACGCGAGTGTAGACTTGACTTCTGGAGATCTTGCCGAGTTAGCATATACTGAGAAGAAGTGGGAATTTGCAGGTGAATATCAGCGATGGTATGATCTTGTAAGAATGCAGAGAGTTGAACAAGCTTTAGGAGATCGAAGTCCACGGATTTCAGTTGGAACTTCCTTTGACTCTGATGGTAATGCCTCTCCACTTCCACTTACTGAAGCGTCTAATCCTATTAGTGGTTCATTAGGTACGGACAATTACTTTGCTCCGATACCTCCAGATGAAATAGCACAGCTACCTGGATTGGGAGGATAAGCATTACAATTAAAATAGATAGTTTTTTCATACGATTTGAAATGCGGTGGCCCATATTGAGTTACCGCATTTCGCGTTTTTTTAGATAGCTTTAGACCTGATTATATAGTCATAGAAATCAATAGTTAACCTATGCAGAAGTCATTCTTATTAGCAATCTCTATATCTGTTGTCTTAAGTCTGTGTATCACTTTAGGATGTAGTGATGATCAGGCTGAAGGAGCCAATAATACAAGACTCTTTTCCAATATTCCTGCGAGTACGACAAGAGTAGACTTTCAGAATACACTTATAGAAACTGAATCTTCTAACTACTTCAAGTATATGTATAGCTACATCGGAGGAGGTGTGGCTGCCGCTGACTTTAATAATGATGACTTAGAAGACTTGTTCTTCATCTCTAATCAAGATCAAAACAAACTGTTCTTGAACAGAGGTGATCTCAAGTTTGATGATGTCACTCAAAAATCCAAACTTATCAATCGCTCGGGATTTGATGCAGGCGTATCTATAGTTGATATCAATAGTGATGGCTGGCTCGATATCTACATCTCCAGAGGAGGTTGGAATCAAGAGAATGATGCATTTGCCAATATGCTCTTTGTGAATACAGGCCAATTGAGCGAAGAAGGGATTCCGAGTTTTACGGAAGAGGCTGAATCTTATGGAATAGCGGATCGGAACAGATCCATTCAATCTACCTTTTTTGATTTTGACAAAGATGGGGACTTGGATCTATATGTATCCAACACTCCAGATTTTGATGATCCTGCTTCTGAGATAGTTGATCTTATAGCCGTACAAGGAGACCCTGCAACCTTGGATAAGAAGGGTAGTGATCAACTGTATCAGAATAATGGGGACAACACCTTTACCAATATTTCAGTAAAGGCTGGAATTATGCCCGATATCGGATTTGGTCTTAATCCACAAGTCGGAGATCTTAATAATGACGGGTGGTTAGATATCTATGTTTGTAATGATTTTCGGATTCCAGATTTTGTCTATCTGAACAATACTGATGGGACATTTCGAGAGGGAAGAAACGAGGTGTTGAGGCACATGTCATTCAATAGTATGGGAGGAGATATTGCTGATATTAATAATGATGGCCTACAGGATATTTTTACATTGGATATGAATCCTGAGGACTATATCAGATCAAAGACCACAATGGGTATGACGTCCCAGTCAAGATTTGAAGAAATGGTGGCTAAGGACTACCACTATCAATACATGCATAATATGCTCCATCTTAATACGGGTCATGGTTCATATAGCGAAATTTCTCAATTAGCTGGACTTGCAAATTCAGATTGGAGTTGGTCGTGTTTACTGGCTGACTTTGACTTGGATGGATATAATGACGCTTATGTAACGAATGGCGTATTTCGAGATGTAATAGATAGAGATGCAAATAATAGAATCGTATCAGAACTTAGAAAGAACAATAGAAAACCTTCAGACAGGGACTTTCTATCTTTTGCTAAGATGTTGCCGCAGCAGAAACTTGTCAACTACATCTTTAGGAATAATGGTGATTTAACCTTTGATAATGTTTCTTCAATATGGTCTGATTCTATTTCTACATTATCAAATGGTGCTGTCTATGCAGACTTAGACAATGATGGCGACCTAGAGATAATCGTAAACAATATAAATGAAGATGCAACGATTCTAAAAAACAATGCTGTTGAGTTTGGCAAAGGAAACTATGTAAAAGTCAAACTTAATGGTTCGCAAAACAACAAGGATGGAGTTGGAGCAATTGTGAAAATTGAAACAAGTAGCAACGCAATTCTGACTCGTCAATTAATCCGAACCAGAGGGTTTTTATCTTCTGTTTCTGGAGTATTACATTTTGGATTAAACTCAAGTGATTCTATACAAAGTGTATCTGTAATATGGCCAGATTCGAAAATTCAAATAGTAAAGAATGTTGAGGTCAACCAAATGATTTCCTTAGACTATGACGATGCACGTGAAGAGATACTTGATTCTCCAAACGCTAACATCCTATTTAATAAACTTCCTTTGCAATACAAACATGAAGACCCTCCTTATAATGATTATGAGCTGCAAATATTGCTCCCTCATAAATTATCTCAGACAGGACCTGCTGTAGCCGTGGGAGATGTCAATGGAGACAATTTAGAGGATATATACTTAGGAGGTGGGCATACTCAATCTGGTCAATTATTATTGGGTATTGGCAACGATCAATTTAAAACCATCGCTAATTCAGACTTTGAAAGAGATAAAAGAAAAGAAGATGTAGATGCCGTTTTTTTTGATGCTGATAACGATGGAGATCAAGATTTATATGTGGTCAGTGGTAGCTATGAATTCAGGAATCAACCGCGGAATTTGATGGATAGATTATATCTCAATGATGGCCAGGGTAAAATGAAGAAAGATCTATCTGCAATTCCACAGTTTGCTGCTGCTGGTTCAGTAGTAGCAGCAACTGATTTTGATAATGATGGGGATATAGATTTATTTGTAGGGAGCAGAGTGGTACCAGGTCGATATCCTTTTGCTCCTACTAACTATTTTTTAATTAATAATGAAGGTAAGTTCTCGATCCAAACTCAAAATATAATCCCGGAGGCTGAAGAAATTGGAATGATTACAGATGCTAAATGGGCAGATATAGATAGTGATGGCGATGCGGATTTGATTGTAACAGGTGAGTGGATGGGAATTGAAATATTCCTAAATTCAGACGGAAAATTAAAATTATCTAAGAATTATGCTTCACTCTCATCAAGCAAAGGTTGGTGGAATACGATTGAAATAGAAGATATAGATTCAGATGGAGATCTGGATATTATAGCCGGCAACTTAGGCTTAAACGCTAAATTTCACGCTACGCAAACGGAGCCATTTCATGTATATACTAATGACTTTGACTTTAATGGATCCACTGATGTATTCTTAGCTAAAAAGTATAAGGATCGCGAGGTCCCTGTTAGAGGTAAAAGTTGCTCTACTCAGCAACTACCACATCTTGCTAATAAAATCAAAACGTACAATGAGTTTGCTATAAGCTCACTGGCAGATATTATAGGCCCGGGTATCAAGTCAGCATTACATTTAGAAGCTACTGAATTCCGTTCGGGAATATTTGTAAACGATGGAGGCCAATCTTTTTCATTTCATCCTTTTGAGAATAGCACTCAAAGATCTCCAATTAATAGTATCCTCTATAAAGACGTGGACAAGGATGGGGTAAAAGATTTATTACTTGCTGGGAATAATCATATGCCTGAAATTGAAACTACTAAATATGATGCAGGAATCGGAGCCATATTAAAAGGATTTAGAAATGGAGAATTTGTTGAAATCCCAAACAATATAACGGGTTTTTGGGCAACTAAAGATGTTCGCAATGTGCAGGAAGTTAAATCAATAGATGGCAGTATTATCGTGATTATAAATAATAACGATACCCATGAATTTTATAAATTATAAAGGCACGCTAAGATATTTAATTTATGTTTTTTTATTAGATTAGAAGTTGGTATAGACCATGTTTTTAATGTAGATCTGGCCACTTTTGGAGGTGGGGCTGCTGTACTTGATATTGATAACGACGGTTTTGAAGATGTCTATATTACTGGAGGAAATCATAATGATGCATTGTATCACAATAATGGAGATGGCACCTTCACTAATATTTTTCCTCTATCAGGATTTGATGCGACACTTTCTATTCATACACAGGGCGTAGCATCAGCTGATATTATACCATAAAGGAGATTATGTTTATGACGGGTTTCAGCACGGCCTCGTATTTTTCTAATTGTTACAAGAAACTTTATGGTATCGTACCAGCGAGTATGTTTGTAAGCAGAAAGAGCACAATGATTCTTTTAGCTGATATTCGACAATAGTCTATGTCTATATAGTTGGTATGTATTCTTGGACTTTTATCTTATTTGTACGTGACGACGAAATTTTTCCTATAGTTGGTAGGTGTTTCATTCTTGAATGATTTGAATGTTCTATTGAAATTTGTAAGTGAGTTGAAGCCAACTTCGTAGCAAATTTCCTTTATCGATTTTTGATCATTAATGAGCAGTTGGCATGATTTTCCAATTCTAAATTCATTCAGAAAAGTAAAGAAAGTTTTGTTTGTGCAGGACTTAAAATATCGGCAAAATGCTGTTGGTGTCATCAAAGCCACACCAGAAATTTCTTCTAAAGTGATTGGTCTGTTATGATTTAAGAAGATGTAGTTGATTACTTTCTGAAGTCTGTTCTCTCGCACTACTTGAGTAGGAAGTATGAAGTCATTGCTTGATAGGTATTTTACATTTTTTTCTTCAGATAAGATATGCAGTATTTTGAGGAAGTTAATCATCTTATTTGCAGACCGATCATTCACTAAATTTGTGATTAGATCATGAACCTTAGGGATTACTTCTTGTGTGAATAGTAGTCCTCGAAATGAGTTTTTTAGAAGTTGCTGAATCCTTGTGAGTTCCGGTATTGAAAAGATATTAAATCCATTATAATCTTCTAAGAACTTAATATTGTAGTATACGGCCGAAGGGTTAATCTCTCCAAGTGAATCATGTCTCCATAAATGAGGTAACCATTTTCCTATAAGCACGAGTTCTCCCTTTTTGAAATTGGATATATGATCTCCTACTACTCTCATTCCTTGCCCTTCGATAATGTAAAGAATTTCGAATTCTGGATGGAAGTGCCAATTCTTAGCTAAATAAGGTCTTAGAGTCCTTTTCGCATGAATGGTGCTCATCGATCCTTCGACTAATGGTTCATAGCTTAATTTCATGCTGATTTAATTTCATAATTAATATTTCGTTTTAATTATTATGAAGTGATTAAATAACTAGCGTTAAGATGAGTTGTAATTGCTTGATTGTCAAAACAAAGCACTTCTTGAGAAGCATAGCCATAGCTATGGGACGAAAAATGCTTCAGTATTGATAATCAATGTGAGTGCAAATAAATTAACAAATAGTTTTTAAACCACTTCTATATAAGATTCTTTCAAAACACGATTAGCACTTTTAATAATATAGGAACGTATTTTTCGTAATTCGGGACTAATTAAGAAAATATAAAGAGAATAGTATAGAATTATCTTCGATAATTTGATAATCACCTCTTTATTGGTAAAATATGGTTAGAAAGAGATAATTTCCTGCTTTTTATATATTCTGTAATTAATCAAATTTGGTAACAGTTAGTTTAGTCATAGTGACGTAATAATAGATTGGTATATAGATATGAAAGCAACCCAATATGAAGGTGTTCAACGGTTCTCTGTCGTTGAAAAAGAGATAATTCCACCAAACGATGGTGAAGTTCAGATTAAAGTTGCCTATTGCGGTGTTTGTGGAACCGACGTCCACATATATCATGGCAATATGGATAAGAGGGTAGCTATTCCTGTTACAATCGGTCATGAGATGTCGGGTATCGTTTCTGATATAGGTAAGGGGGTTCTAAATTATAAAATTGGAGATAAGGTTGTTGTGAGGCCATTGGATGATCGTGCAGAACAACCTTCTGATAAGGGTTTTGGGCATATATGTAAGGATTTGAAGTTCATAGGAATAGATAGTCCTGGAGCGATGCAACAATATTGGAATGTTCCTGAATTTGTGCTTCATAGGCTTTCAGAGCAGACAGACTTAAGACTGGCAGCATTAGTAGAACCATTGGCAGTGGCTTGTCATGATGTAAGAAGAGCGAGGTTAGAAAAAGGGGAGACTGCCGTAGTCTTAGGCGGAGGGCCAATAGGAATGCTTATCGCATTGGTGGCTCGCTCCTATGGTGCGAAAGTTATCATTTCTGAGTTGAATGCTGTTCGAGTCGAATTAGCGCAGAAGATGGGATATGAAGTGGTGGATCCGAGCAAGACTGATCTAGTCTCTTATGTCTCCGAGATTACAGACGGAAGGTTAGCTGATGTAGTATTCGAAGTAGCTGGTGTGCAGCCAACGGTAGATGTGATGACTGAGGTAGCAGGAATTAGGAGTAGGATCGTCATGGTTGCAATTCATGCTAAGGCGAAGCCTGTAGATTTGTTTAAGATATTTTGGAAGGAACTGGAACTTATAGGAGCGAGAGTTTATGAGCGCGAGGATTATGAAAAGGCGATTCAGTTGATCACAGCTAATGAGCTTCCTTTTGAGGATTTGATTACTGCCGTTGAGCCACTGTCTGATATTCAAAAAGTTTTCGAAACTATAGATCAGAATCCAGATGGCATGAAGGTGCTCCTGGATTGTCAAAATTAGAATTTCAATAGAAAATATATATTTATGAGTGTATTAGAAAGCTTTAGGTTAGAGGGTAAAGTAGCTTTGGTTACTGGCTGTAAACGAGGTATTGGTAAGGCAATGGCTATTGGATTAGCGGAGGCAGGAGCAACAATCATCGGTGTTAGTGCCACTCTTAAAAAGAGAGGTAGTGATGTCGAGAAGGAGATTAAAGCCCTTGGAGGAAGTTTCAAAGCATATAGATGTGATTTCAGTAAAAGGAATGACCTGTATAATTTTATAAATGAAGTTAAAACTGACTATCCTGTAATAGATATCTTAATTAATAATGCCGGAACCATCCTACGCAAACCAGCAGCAGAACATCCTGATAAGATGTGGGATACCGTAGTCGAAGTTAATCAATCTGCTCCATTTATATTGACACGGGAGATTGGAAAAGAAATGGTAGCTCGGGGTTCTGGGAAAATTGTTTTTACAGCTTCTTTGCTAACTTTTCAAGGCGGGATTACAGTACCGGGATATGCCGCAAGTAAGGGGGCGATAGGTCAAATGACGATGGCATTTGCCAATGAATGGGCGGCGAGTGGAGTGAATGTTAATGCGATTGCTCCAGGCTACATAAGGACGGATAATACAGAAGCATTACAAAAAGATAAAAATAGATCTAAAGCTATTCTCGCAAGGATTCCTGCAGGAAGATGGGGAGATCCAAGAGATTTTGCTGGCCCTGTAGTATTTCTATGCTCAGCGGCGGCGGACTATATACATGGAAGCATCCAATTAGTCGATGGCGGCTGGATGGGAAGATAACATATTTTAAAACTGAGAAATAAAGATGTCAGAAGCTAAAACATACCAGCAATTTATAGATGGGAATTGGATCGATAGTAGTTCTGGATTAACAAGTCCTATTATAAGTCCAATAGATGAATCTATAGTGGGCTATGTCCAAGATGGTACCCAGGCTGATGCTCAGCAAGCCTTAGAAGCAGCTGATCTTGCGCAAAAAGAATGGAAGCTGATTCCAATTAGAGAACGTGCAAATAAGATGCGGGCATTCACTTCAGAAATTAGAAAGAATGGAGAATTCCTTGCTCAACTTATTACCTTGGAGCAGGGGAAATTATTGAAGGTGGCGCGATTCGAAGTGGAAGTTACTTGTTCATTTATCGAATATGCCTGTGAATGGGCCCGCCACATAGAAGGTGATATCGTTCCTTCGGATAATCCTAATGAGCAAATATGGATTCATAAGGTTCCAAAAGGTGTAGTTGTAGCACTAACGGCTTGGAATTTTCCATTAGCATTGGCTGGGAGAAAAATAGGACCTGCTCTAATTACAGGAAATACGTTGGTTTTAAAGCCAACACCTGAGGCACCATTGTCTACATTGGAATTATGTAACCTTGCTAAGGCAGCCAATATCCCTGATGGTGTTATTAACATGGTCTCTGGAGGAATTGAAGTCGGAAAGGCATTAGTTGGTTCACCTATAACGAAGATGATCACTATGACCGGTGGCACGCCTACAGGAATCGCCATCGCTAAATCGGCAGCTCAGAATCTTACTCATACACAATTAGAGCTGGGTGGTAAGGCCCCCTGTATCATATTTGAAGATGCAGATTTAGATATCGCAGTAGAAGGCGCATTACATTCCAGATTTGATAATTGTGGTCAAGTGTGTACCTGCAACGAGCGAATGTATGTGCAGGAAGATATCTATGATGACTTCATGACTAAGTTCATAGCCCGTGTCAATGAATTGAAGTTAGGAGATCCTTCATTAGAAGTAACGGATATCGGCCCTAAGATGAATGAGTCTGGAGTAAAACATTTAGAAGATCTCGTCCAGGATAGCGTATCTAATGGCGCTAAAATACTTACTGGAGGCAGTAGGCCTACAGGTGAGTTATTTGAAAAAGGATACTGGTACGAGCCAACCATACTTGAAAATGTTACTCAAGATATGAGAATTGTACATGAAGAAATATTTGGGCCAGTTTTACCCGTTATAAAGTTTAAGGACTTCGAAGAGGTCATAGGATATGCAAATGATTCAGAATATGGTTTAGCGGCGATGGTATTTACGAACGATATGAATAAGATAATGCGCCTCCAGATGGAATTAGAATTTGGAGAGGTATATATCAATCGGGGACATGGAGAGCAGCACCAAGGTTTCCATAACGGATTGAAATTAAGTGGCAGTGGAGGCGAAGATGGTAAATATGGCTTGGAGCAATACTTAGACAAAAAGACGACCTACATTAAATTTCAATCTTAAGAATTGAGCTCAATTAGAAAAATAGAAACGAAGCTTTTTAAGGTGCCTCTTCCAGAGGTTCTTTCTGATGCCAAACATGGAGATCATTTTCATTTTGAATTAGTTACCGTTACCATCACTTTAGAAGGTGGCGTGTCTGGTACAGGATATACTTATACAGGCGGAAAAGGAGGACATGCGATCAAAGCTATGATCGAGCATGATTTTACCTCCGTACTGCTTGATAAAGATGGTCTTGATATTCCATATTTATATGATTTTATGGAGTGGCATATTCACTATGTGGGAAGAGGGGGTATTGCTTCTTTTGCAATTTCGGCTATAGACATCGCACTATGGGATATAAAGTGTAAGATCGAAGGGCAGCCATTATGGAAGGTCGCAGGGGGTGCCTCAAATACGTGTAAAGCATATTGTGGAGGCATCGATCTGATGTTTCCATTAGAAAAGTTATTAAATAATATAAAGGGTTATTTGGCCCAAGGATTCTCTGCGATAAAAATTAAAATAGGTCGAGAGAATTTGGATGAAGACTTGGCACGAATCAAGGCGGTTCGAGAGCTAATTGGCCCAGATGTAACCTTCATGGTAGATGCTAATTATGGTATGTCAATTGAAAAGGCGATTAAAGCTATAGAAGGGTTTCGTCAATATGACATAACCTGGTTTGAAGAGCCGATAATCCCAGACAATTATGAGGGCTACGCAGAGATTGTTAATAGAACTGGATTCCCACTTGCGATGGGTGAGAACCTCCATACAATTCATGAATTTGAATATGCTATGAAGCAATCTAAACTTTCCTTTATACAACCTGATGCCTCTAATTGTGGAGGAGTATCCGGCTGGTTGGCTGCCGCAAAGTTAGCAAGGAGCCATGATATCCCAGTTTGCTCACATGGTATGCAGGAGCTGCATGTTAGTTTAGTCTCCGCTCAACCTAATGCTGGATGGTTAGAGGTGCATAGTTTTCCGATAGATCAATACACGATGCGTCCATTGGTCGTGGAAAACCATAGAGCAGTAGCTTCTGATGAACCAGGTACTGGTGTCGTATTTGATTGGGATAAATTGCTTCCCTATCAGGTGTAAAGGGACCGTCAGAATACTTTGATGCAAGCGAATGAATAATTATGACAATAGAAAAAGAACACTTTGGGAGTTTTGAAGGGCATGAAGTCCATCTATATACATTGACCAATACAATGGGAATGACTGTAAAAGTCATGAACTATGGAGCTACGATTACTTCTGTATCTATTGCGGAAGCTGATGGTAAAAGAAAGCAAATCGCCTGTGGTTTTGACTCATTTGAAGAATATCATTCTGGTGACTATAAATCAAATGCTCCTTATTTCGGCTGTACAGTAGGACGATATGCCTCAAGGATTAAAGACGGAAAATTTACAATAGATGGTATAGATTATAATTTGGCATGCAATGATGGCCCCAATCACCTACATGGCGGAATTAAGGCTTTCGATAAAAGAATGTGGGATGCTAAGATAGCAGAAGCCAATGGACTAAAAGTATTGATTATGTCAATACATAGTCCTCATATGGAAGAAGGCTATCCAGGTAATATAGATGTTATGGTTAGTTTTTCCCTAACGGATGATAATGAGCTACATATAAATTATTCAGCTACTACAGATATGGCAACACCACTATCTCTTACGAACCATACCTATTTTAATTTAAGTGGTTTTAAGAATACTATAGCCGATCATGTGGCCGTCATTTATTCAGATAGGTATTTGAAACCTGATGAAACAAATGTTCCAGTAGGAGAAGAAGTTCATGTTTCTGGAGATATAACCGATCTACGACAAGGTAGGCTGCTAAAAGATTGTTTTCATGAATTGAAAACAGGTTTTGAACATTTTTATCTCTTAGATAATCAGAAAGGAACTGTTCAATTAGCGGCATCATTTAAAGATCCCGCTTCTAATTTGCACTTAGAAATATTTTCTACGGAACCAGGAGCACTGTTTTATACAGGATACTTTACGGCGGACGCTTTACAGCGAAATGATAAGGAGAAGTATGGAAGATTTAAGGGGCTTTGTTTTGAAACAGGACGATATCCTAATGGCCCCAATATACCAGGAAGTCCAGGGTCGATAACTACTCCTAATTCTCCTTACACAAGTACGACCGTCTATAAAATCACAAATGAATCTTTCAATATATAACACTCTTCAAATAGAATCATCATGATGTTAACTGGAATTATTTGGGCTGTCATTGCGGGCCTAATGCTTGGTTTGTATGCGCTGCCTGAAAAATTTGCTAAGGATTTCGAGTTTGAGAACACATGGGGAATGATGTTTCTAATCAACATGATCATCATACCATTGATAGCGGGTTTTGTGCTGGTCGATAATTTTACGGGAGTCTTACAAGCTATCCCTTCTGATGTTTTGATGAAGATGGCATTTGCGAGTTTGCTATGGGGTATCGGCGTGATGATGTGGGGCAAGGCTATAGATTATATAGGTCTCTCTCTTGGTTTTTCTATTTTTATTGGAACCGTGATTCTGGTCGGTTCACTCTTACCATTTTTGGTTGATGGATTACCTCACAGCAGCGTATTTATGACGATACTGGCGGGAATCTCAGTTGTCCTAATCGGTGTTCTATTTAATGGAAAAGCTGGTCTCACACGTGAATCTGACGAGAAGACTGCTAAAGAGGATAGAACAGAGCAAAAATCTGTAACTACTGGAATCTTGATAGCGGTGATTGGTGGTCTTTTAGCCACAGGCTTTAGTTATGCTAATGCATTTGGACGTCCTGTCATCCATGAAGCGAGTCAGGCAGCTGGGAATCCAGAATGGGTAACGGCGGTGGTTGTCATGTTTGTAATTTATATGGCAGGAGCTTTATTTGTAATACCATATTTTATCTATCAATTGAGTGTCAAGAAACTCTGGGCCAAATTTAAGACTCCTCACTTACTCAATAATATAGGAATGACCAGTACCATGGGGATTCTAAACTTTGCGGCATCCGCAGCATTCGCATATGCAGCATTCCAATTAGGGAAGTCTGGAAATACAGTTGGGTATGCGATATTTAATACAGTCTGTGTAGCTGTAGCGATCATAAGTGGAATTGTAACTGGAGAGTGGTCAAAAGCTTCTTCTAAAGCAACAAAATACCTTTATATTGGCCTCGCGACAATGATTATTGGTGTCATTATAATTGCAGCTGGAAACGGAATGTAAGCTTAATTAGAATTGTAAAGAGATGTCCGCCTTTTAATGAAAATCATGTATAGAGTAATCAATGGAATAATGTGTGAATTAGATTTGCCTGTGTGCACGGTGGCTGCTCATTATGAGGAAGTAGTGAATATCCCGACGCACTTTTTAGATGACAACATTATTGTAGTCCAGTCAAAATTCTGGGGAAAGAATGCAATTGAGTTTTATAATCTAAATTCTCAATAACGATTCTAATAAATTATGGATGTAACTCTAAAGGATAATGTATTTTTAGTTTTTGCAGGAAGCATCGAGTTCATATTCGCAGTTGTCGATTTCACTCACCTTGATAGATCTTTTACATAGATGAAACGACTATTCTTATTATTATTTTGCTTCGTATTATTCAGCCAATGCGCGGAGAAGAGATTAGACGTTCATGTATTTAAAGTAAGTCTCTGGGCGAATCAAAATCATACTTGGTATGAGGCCTTCAGTTATTTCAAGGATATCTTGCATGAAAGAACAGATGGAAGGATAACAATTGAAGTATATCCATCGGAACAATTAGCGAAAGAAACAGAATCCATACGTCTCATTCAGGCAGGGGTGATAGATATGACAGTTACGGCATCACTTCTAAGCAATTGGATAGAGATAGCGGCATTCTGTGAAATGCCATTTTTGTTGCGTGACGAAGCCGATAAGGACTTTCTAATTAATGGCCCTCTTGGAGCTCAGATAGAAAATGAAATATTAGAAAAAACAGGATTGAGAGTTTTAGGGTTATTTGAAAGAGGACAACGTCAACTGACTTCTAATCGTCCGATTAGACATCCAGATGACTTGGAAGGCATGATTTTAAGAGTGCCCAATGTACCATCTTTTGTCACTGCATGGAGTGCTATGGGAGCGAAGCCGACACCAATGGCTTTCTCAGAAGTTTTTACTTCCTTGCAGCAGGGTACTATCGAGGGGCAAGAAAATCCCCTCGAACTTATATTAAGTGCTGGGTTTTCTGAGGTGCAGCAATATGTGAATATGACCAATCATGTAATGAGCTGGAGCTATCCTCTAATAGGAGAAAAGCAATTTCAAAAACTATCGAAGGAACTACAAGACATATTTCTGTTGGCGGCAAAAGATATGCAAGACTTTGAGAGGAAATTATATATAGCGAATCAGGACAAGGTCAAACAGAAACTTATAGACAACGGAATGGAATTTATTGAAGTTGATAACGAAGCATTTAGTAAAAAGTGTGAGGCTGCTATATTTGAAAACTTGTCTCCTGCTATGCAGAATGTTTATAGTGACTTTATTGCCACAAGGCCTGAACTAAGTAAAGGAGATGAATTATGACTAGCCCCATTATTGATAGATTTCTCAAATACGGAACGCTGATATTTACGTTTGCATTTATGGCAAGTGTTTTATTACAGATCTTTGCAAGATTCTTTTTGGCAAGTGCACCTTCGTGGACAGAGGAGGCCTCTCGTCTGTTTTTTATTTATGCGATTGCTTTTTCAGCAGGAATCGCAATCAAAGGAGGGTACTATGTTAGTCTCGAATATTTCTTCAATTTATTCCCTTCGAAAATGCAAAGGGTTCTTGAAAAAATAATCCCTATTTGCAGTAGTTTGCTTTTTGGTGTGATAGCATTTTATAGCTTTCAATTTGTCTATTTAGGACATCAAGAACATTCTCCAAGTATGGCAATGTCTATGTCTATTGCTTTTTTTAGCATGGTAGTCCTGTTTATTAGCTTATGTTATTATTCTATTCGACCCTTATTCCAAAAACAACGATAATGGGACTTAGTATTCTAATATTTGTATTCTTGATATGCTTGGTTAGTAGAGTCCCGATCGCTTTTTCATTGGGGTTTTCTTGCTTAGCGTATCTCCTATTTGCAGGGACCCCATTAATCGTCATTCCAATGAAGATGTATTCGGGGCTTGATATATTTGTCTTGCTTTCTGTACCAGGTTTTATTCTTGCTGGTAATCTCATGAACTCAGGGGGATTAACTGACAAGATTATTCAATTTTGTAACAGTTTGTTTGGACATATTAGAGGAGGTCTTTCCTTAGCGAATATTGGAGCATCTATGTTGTTCGCAGGAATTTCTGGAACTGCGGTTTCAGATACGGCAAGTATTGGTTCTATTATGATACCCGCAATGAAAAAGGAGGGCTATGACCCTGATTTCGCATGTGCCGTAACGGCAGCTTCTTCCACTGTTGGTCCAATTATACCACCTAGTGTACCTATTATCATTGCGGCTACATTATGTGGGCTTTCTGTAGGGAAGTTATTTTTAGCAGGTGCGATTCCCGGTTTACTCCTTGGTGTAGGAATGATGTGTGTGGCATATTATATTTCGGTAAAAAGATCTTATCCTAAACATGCGAGAAAAAGTCTGAAAGAGATAGGCAAGAGCTTCTTAGATACTTTTTGGGCATTGTTAATGACCTTTATTATTCTCTTTGGGATAATAGGAGGCGTTTTTACACCGACCGAGGCTTCTGTGATCGCAGTGATTTATGCCCTCATTATTGGCTTATTCGTTTATAGAAAGTTATCATTTCGCCGAATCCAGGTGATAACATTGAATTCTATGAAGACATCTACATCCTTGATGATTCTAATCGGATTTGCAAATTTGTTTGGTTGGATTCTGATTGTAGAGCATTTTCCTCAATGGATTTCATCTGAGATTCTTGGCTTTTCTACTAATCCTTATATAGTACTTCTCTTGATTAATTTGGTGCTCATTTTTGTTGGGACATTTATGGAAACGATCGCCGCATTACTAATTCTATTTCCAATTTTGCTCCAAGTTGCGATATCAGTGGGTGTGGATCCTATTCATTTTGGTGTGATAGCAGTTCTAAACTTAATTATAGGTTTAACCACACCTCCAGTTGGAGTCTGTCTATTTGTGGCGGCTTCTATAGGTAAGATCCCGATGGAGCGTATTAGTAAGGAGATGATTCCTTTCTATCTTGTAAGCTTAGTGGTATTGACATTAGTAACGATTTTTCCAAGTTTATCTACATTCTTACCTGAGTTATTCATGTAAGAATTTGTTCAGATTCTAACACTTGAAATTCCTATCAACTCGCAAGGCTTACCTAGGGATGGAGTGGGTGACCGTTATGAAGACGATATCGAGAATAACTGCCTCTGCTGCGGATGATCAAATTAAATTATAAATTAGAAAAGAGGATGCCCCCAATATAATGACCGCCAAACTTTATATCGATGCTGTCACCATTGAAAATATTAAATAAATAAATAAATGTACGTCAGTATGAGCTCATTCAAAAAAAAAGCTTTCACATATGCCACTATCGTAGCTGTGGGAGCATTTGTTTTAAGCTTTATTACGATTACTCATGATGATATTTCTCTCCCTTTAAAATCGTAAAGGCTCTATATAATTGTTCTAAGAATATCACTCTGATTAACTCATGTGGGAAAGTCATTTTAGACATAGAAATTTTCGATTTAGCACGATCATATATACTTTGGTCGAAGCCATATCCACCACCTATGAGAAAAATGATCCGTTTATAATTTGCCATCTGGCACCCCTGAATGAATGTAGCGAATCCTGAAGAACTGTATTGTTTACCATTTTCGTCCAGTAGTATCAGATGATCACTTGGCGATAGTTTATCTATAATGGATTTAGCTTCTGCCTGCTTAAGTTGAGCAGGACTAAGATTCTTGGTGTTTTTAATATTGGAGATGATCTCTACTTTTAGACTGGTGTAGTGTTTTAATCTTTTCTCATATTCAGCCATACCTTCTTTCACATAGGAGAAGCTTGTTTTATTGACACACCAGAATTCAATTTTCATTAAAGTAGATTAATGTCCAGATGAAGTAAGTACGGCTGCCTGATTATAAGTATCATCGCTATCATCTACGAATAGAACTGAGACAGCTCCAAATATCATAAATACACCAGCAAAGACTAAAGCATAAATGGCTTCACCTCCATACATGTATTTCACCATAGGGCCTCCGAAAATGGCATTGATGATCTGTGGAAGTGTGATGAAAAAATTAAAGAGACCCATGTAGATACCCATTTTACGCAGCGGAATAGAGCCAGCTAAAATGGCATACGGCATAGCAAGAATACTGGCCCAAGCTATACCAATACCAATCATGGATAACAGTAACATGTTAGGATCTTTTACTAAATAAATAGACATTAAGCCTATACCACCGCAGACTAATGAAAAAGCGTGAGTCTTTTTGCGACCAAATTTTTTAGCTATCACTGGAAGAAAGAATGCATATACTGCGGAGACCGCATTATAAACGCCGAAGATGATACCTACCCAGTTACCTGCATTCTGAAACATTTCGGATGTGTGATCCTCAGGGCTAAGTCCATACACATGCTGTGCGATCGCAGGAGTCGTGAATACCCACATAGAGAACAATGCGAACCACGAGAAGAATTGGACTAGCCCTAACTGCTTCATTGTCTTTGGCATGTTCTTGAAGTCATTCATTACTTCTGTTATGCCTTTCGATTTTATCTCTTCCTCCTCAGACATGGGCTCTCCTAACATTTCATCAAACTGAGATACTTCTTCAGGAGGATATTCAGACGTGGTCATGACAGTCCATATGATGGCTCCTAATAATCCAATGGCCCCAATGACAAATGACCAGAAGAGATTAGGTGGTATCGCACTATCCACCACATTCTTCTCTACTCCAAACCACTCGGCTAAAATATATGGCAACCACGATCCAAAGACTGCTCCGATACCTATTAATACTGTCTGCACAGAGAATCCAAGAGTACGCTGCTCTGTCGGTAGTTTATCAGCGACCAGTGCTCTGAATGGCTCCATCGCAATATTAAATGAAGCATCCATGATAAATAGCATCCCTGCACCGACCCATAATGCTGGCAGAATGGAGGTGAACATATCTGACTTAGGCATTAGTATCAATCCAATCGCAGAAAGAATAGCTCCTGCCAGAAAGTAAGGCCTTCTTCTCCCCAGCTTCGTCCATGTCTTATCGCTGTAGTACCCTACGATCGGCTGAACGATCATCCCGGTCAGTGGCCCGACTATCCAAAACCAAGACAGTGTATGCACATCAGCTCCAAAAGACTGGAGAATCCGACTGGCATTCCCATTCTGTAAGGCAAATCCCATTTGAATGCCTAGAAACCCAATACTCATATTGATGATACTTGGAAGGCTTAAGCGAGGTTTTTTCATGAACAGTACTTATATTCAGATATATGTGAAAATTAATGATAAAATATGAGACGTCTAAGGCCGAAACAGTTAAGTTAGTTAAGCCTAAGAGTAAATCGTGTGAATCATTGTTAATCAGTTAGTTACAAATTTTAAATTATCCAAAATAGCTATGAAATCGATTTCCGTATTAATACTTCTCATATCATCATTATCAATTAGAGCTCAAGTAAATGAACTCGATCAATTATCGGAAACCTTTGCTGTTAAGTCTTTTGCAAATTTGAAAGAATTCTTAGCCATTCCTAATGATGCCCATCATCATGAGGACATAAAAAAGAATCTGCTATGGTGCGAATCAGCTTTTCAGAAGAGGGGCTTTGAATTAACTAAAATAAAAACAGAAACAGTTCCTTTGTTATTAGCGGAAAGAGCAATAAGTGACCCCAATGCTAAAACCGTACTGATCTACCTTCAGATAGATGGACAGCCTGTGGATCCTCAGTATTGGTTTCAGGATAATCCTTATGGTGCAGTGCTTAGAGAATCGTCTCCAGAAAGCGGGTATGAAGACATCCCATGGGCTCGCTTGACGACTGAAAAAATAAATCCTGAATGGAGAATTTTTGCACGGTCCACTTCTGATTCTAAAGGAGCAGTCGTGATGTTTTTATCAGCTCTCGATGCCATGGCATCGAGACAGCAAGAACCTAATTTTAATATCAAAGTGATTATGGATTTTGAAGAAGAGATAGGATCTCCAAGGCTTCCACAAGCAGTTCAAGATTATAAAGAAGAATTGAGCAGTGATATGTTAGTGATCTTTGATGGACCCAGGCACATCAGTAATCAGCCGACTCTGACATTTGGTGCTCGGGGTATCGCGACTGTTAGCTTAACATTATATGGACCACTATTTCCGCAGCACAGTGGGCACTATGGTAATTATTGTCCTAATCCTGCGGTAAGGCTTGCGCAGCTGATCAGTAGTATGAAAGATGAATCAGGGCGAGTGTTGATCCCAGGGTTCTATGATGGTATCACTATCTCTGAAGCAACGAAGAAGATACTTTCTCAAGTCCCAGATGATGAAAGAAAGATTAACTTGAAGTTGGGCATTGCCCAAGCCGAAGATGGAGTCGCAGATACTTACCAAGAAGCGCTGCAATACCCCTCTCTGAATGTAAGAGGTATGTCATCAGGATGGGTAGGTGAGGAGAGACGGACGATAATACCATCATCAGCGATAGCCGAAATTGATGTACGCTTAGTACTTGAGACCGATGGAGAAAGGCTCATCGATTTAATAAAGGACCATATTTCTGAGCAAGGCTATTTTGTATTGGATAGAAAACCGACTTCTCGAGAGAGGGCTGTGCATGATAAGATTATCAAGTTTGAGTCGGAAAATAATTACAAAGCCTTTAGGACATCATTTGATTCAGATATTGGGGTTTGGCTGGATGCAGCGTTATCAAAAGCTTTTAATAAATCTCCCATTAAGCAACGAACTTCTGGCGGGAGTATTCCGATATCCCCTTTCGTAAACACACTTGAGATCCCGGCAGTGACAGTCCCTACAGTCAATCGAGATAACAACCAGCATAGTCCCAATGAAAATATAAGAGTGGGGAATTACATCGATGGCGTAAAAACTATGATCGCGATATTACAAGAACCTTTACAAGATCATACGACTCCAGAAGAGTCAATCAAAAGAGCAGCCATGGATTATTTAGATGGATTGTATTTGGCTGATTCTTCATATATTATTAGATCAGTAGATCCTAAACTGACTAAATACGGTATGTGGTATGGTCAAGAAGATGATCAATGGCATGGCCCAGGTCTAATGACTTACCAACAATTAGTTGATTTATCTGCAAGCTGGAATCAAGATGGTCGTCAGGTCAAGAATGATAGCCCTAAGCATGTTGAGATATTAGATGTGGAAAGTCATACTGCGACTGTCAAAGTCACTGCCGTATGGGGCATTGACTACTTACAATTGGTTAAGGTGGATGAGGTCTGGAAGATTATGAATATTATGTGGCAATCGGTGAGGGGGTGAGGATTCTTAAGTAAGTTTTAAAGTCTTGCAATATTTTAATATCTTTTGTTATAATCTTCACATATTAAACTTTACAATCACTACTTAAATAATTAACGATGAGATATTATTATATTTTAGTCTTTACATTTCTTTCTTTCGTTTGCTATACTCAGAACAACCAACTGTAAGTGGAAGCAGATGTGGCTGATAGAGCTAGCAGAGCTTTAATCTTAGAGCATAATATAGATAATGGGAATAAGGGATTCACTAGCTTAGAACAACATTCTGGTAGTGGAATGAATGAAACATTAGGAGCATTTAATACCTACAACAGTAATTATAATGCTATCCCAGACTATCATGGGTATGTCTCAATACTCTCAGGAAGTACTACAAGTGAAGGAAGAGGGATCAATTTAATAGGTCAAAAAGACTATGCAAATATTAGGTTTTTCTTGGGAGGGGTTCAAAATTCTGATCTAAAAATGATATTGAGCAGTAACGGCCATTTAGGTATTGGATCATCTACACCGAAAGCTAAGCTGCATATCTCTGATGGGGATGTCTATATAGAAAATATAAATAATGGTGTTATTATGAGGTCACCAAATGGGAATTGTTGGAGGATGACCATTGACAATTCTGGAGTGCCAATGACGACAGCGTTAGGGACTTGCCCGTAACACAGAATCACTATTGAAATATGCACTAAATATCAAATAATGAGCCTATTACAGATATACTAAATTGATATGTTTTGTTATAATATTAGTAAATATCTGAGCTTTTTACTCGGTGTATGGGATTAAATGCATTAAATTTGCTAATCTTAATTGATAGTTATATTGTTATTGTAAATCCTAAATATAATTTCATTGCTCAATCATAAGTCGATACTTATTACAGGTGGTACTGGTTCCCTTGGGAAAGCTCTAGTTAAACATATTTATAGGGACTTCCCTGAAGTCAAGAGGTTAGTGATCTTTTCCCGTGATGAACAGAAGCAATATCTAATGGCGCAGGAATATCCGGCTTCAAAATTTCCATCAATAAGATTTTTCATTGGGGATGTAAGGGATAAGGAAAGAATGATTCAGGCGATGAATGGAGTGGATGTCGTAATACATGCTGCAGCCATGAAGCATGTACCAATAGCAGAGTATAATCCTTCCGAATGCATAAAAACTAATATAACAGGAGCAGAAAATGTAATACATGCTTCTTTAGAATGTGGAGTTCAAAAAGTGGTAGCTCTATCAACAGATAAAGCATGTGCTCCTATTAATTTATATGGTGCAACAAAACTTACTTCTGATAAACTATTTATTGCTGCAAATAATATCAAGGGTAAAAACAAGATTACTTTTTCAGTGGTGAGGTACGGAAATGTAATGGGATCAAATGGTTCCGTGATTCCATTTTTCTTGAAGCAAAAGAGTCAAGGTTTTTTACCCATAACTGATCCTAATATGACGAGGTTTAATATCTCTTTAGATGAAGGCGTGGATATGGTTTTTCATGCATTAGAGCACTCGTGGGGAGGAGAATTATTTGTACCTAAAATTCCATCCTACAGGATTACAGATGTTGCTACTGCAATAGCTCCTAATTTAGAACAACGGATTATCGGTATACGTCCAGGTGAAAAAATCCATGAAGAAATGATTACCTCTTCAGATTCATTCAATACGTATGATTTAGGAAGCTACTATGTTATTTTGCCGATTTCCCCAAGCTGGAGTAAAGAAGAATATTTAATTAAAAATCCAGGTAAAAAAGTAAGAGAAGGTTTTAGCTATAATTCTGGAGAGAATTCTGATTGGTTAGATGTAGGTGCACTTCGGGATTTAATTAAAAAAAACGTAGACTCACACTTTTCAATATAGGGAAATATGAGAAAGCCGATTCCATATGGTAGACAGTTTGTTTCGCAAGCGGATAAACATGCTGTGATGGAAGTTTTAGGTTCGGATTTTTTGACTACAGGCCCATTAGTAGACGAATTTGAATCTAAGTTTGCTGACTACGTAGGATCTAAGTACGCGGTTGCTGTATCAAATGGAACTGCCGCACTACATTTATGTGCACTTGCTTTAGGTGTAGATGAGAACAGCCAAGTCATAACGACGCCAATTACTTTTGCTGCCAGTGCTAATTGTATTCGGTATTGCGGAGGGAAGCTCAAATTTATTGATATCCAGGCTGATAATTTATTAATTGATTTAGATATTTTAGAAGCTTGTTTAAAGGAAAATCCTTCTGGAACATTTAGTGGTGTAGTATCTGTTGATTTTGCAGGATATCCTGTTGATTTAGAAAAGCTCAGAAGGATTTGTGATGAACATAAATTATGGATTATTGAGGATTCTTGTCATGCGCCCGGTGGATATTTTACTGACAGCACCGGAATTAAACAATCATGTGGTAATGGGCAATTTGCTGATTTAGCTATTTTTTCTTTTCACCCTGTAAAACACATTGCTTGTGGAGAAGGTGGGATGATAACCACTGATGAACCAGATTTATATGCATCATTAAAAAGATTAAGAAGCCATGGAATAACTCGAGATCCAGTATTATTAAATGAAAATCATGGTGGATGGTACTATGAAATGATTGAATTAGGATATAATTATCGAATACCAGATATTCTATGTGCGCTGGGAATTTCACAATTATCCAGGGCTGAAATAAATCTAAATCGAAGAAGGGAAATTGCCGAAATATATGATCGTGCTTTTTCTAATCTGCCAGTAGATATACATAAACCTAAATCTAAGCAAATCGGTCATGCATACCATCTCTACGTTATCGAAGTAGAAGATAGAAAAGGGCTGTATGACTATTTAAGGGAGAACCAGATACATGCACAAGTACATTATGTTCCAGTACACACGTTACCCTATTACCATTCTCTGGGCTATGAAAAAGGTATTGCTCCCGTAGCTGAAAAGTACTATAGCAGATGCATAAGCCTTCCTATGTATCCAAGCTTAAAAAATGAAGAACAGGACTATGTCATTCAGAAAGTAAATGATTTTTTTAAATGAGAAGAATTGGAATTATTATAGCCAGAGGCGGCAGTAAGCGAATTCACCGAAAAAATATAAAGTCATTTAGTGGTAAACCTATAATAGCATATCCAATTAAGGTAGCATTAGAATCGGGTCTTTTTTCTGAAGTCATGGTTTCTACTGATGATGAAGAAATAAAATCCATTTCTGAGTCGCTGGGAGCTGTTGTACCATTTTTACGAAGCGAAAAAAATGCTGACGATTACGCGACTAGCTTTGATGTCGTAAAAGAAGTGCTGGAGCAATATGAAAAAAAAAGCGAATGTTATGATCAGGCCTGCCTTATTTACCCTACTGCCGTATTCATTTCGGTCAGCTTACTAAAGAATATTTTGACATTATTAGACGAAGGTCATTTTGATTCAGTTTTTCCAGTTGTGCCATATAATCATCCTATTCAACGATCCATGATTCTCGACGATTCGGGGAGAGTAAAGTACAAATACCCTGAAAATAAGTTAGTCCGCACTCAGGACTTGGAGACGAGCTTTCACGATAGTGGACAGTTTTATATGTTTAATGTTTCAAAAGTGCTGACAAATGGCCAATTGATCACTGAGAATTCAGGTGGGTATCCAGTATCGAATATTGATTTCCATGATGTTGATAGTTTATCGGATTGGGAAGTTGCTGAATTTAAATATAAATTCAAACATGCTCAATAAGCCTATCATTTATTTTAGGGTTGATGGTAATTCAGAAATTGGTCTTGGTCATGTTATACGATGCACTGCACTATGTGCAATGCTAAATGAAGATTTTGATTGTCGATTTATTGTAAAAAATCCAATACCTAAGTTAAAAGATCAAATATTGGAAGTGGCTGATCGGCTCATTTCTATTGGTGAGCATAACTCTCGTGATGATGAAGCGAGAATGTTGCTGGATAAGTACTTCACGAATTCGCCAATAGTGGTATTAGATGGCTATGGTTTTACCTCTGAATACCAATTAAAACTCAAGACACAAGGATGTACTATAGTATGCATTGACGATATCCATGACACACATTTTTATGCTGATGTAATCATCAATCACTCTCCTAATGCAGTAGAGTCTGATTATTGTGCCGAAGTTTATACTCAATTTTGTTTGGGTTTAAAGTACGCTTTATTAAGAGAGCCATTTCTAAAATACTCAAAGTTAAGAACGATAAAAGAGAACGGCTCTACCAACTGCTTATTAATATGCTTAGGTGGTGCGGATCCTCATAATGATACTCTTAATGTCATGAAATCTTTGCAGGGCTCTGTGTTTGATCAATATTATGTCGTAATTGGAGTAGGGTACAAATATGAAGATGAATTAAAATTATTTATTGAATCTTCGTCGTTAGATGTCATATTATTAAGAAATTTGACTGATAAAAAAATGGTGGCGATCATGGATTTATGCTCTGTTGCCATAACCACTCCTAGTACAGTTAGTATAGAATATCTCAGCATAGGGGGAAATTTATATTTGCTAAAAATTGCAGATAACCAGGATGACCTATTTAACTATTTAGTAGAAAATGGTATTGCGAAACAATTCGTTTTGGGTCAAGAGATAGAACCAGCAATGGAAACTTATGCCCCAGTTTACATAGACGGGCTGCAAGGGAAAAGACTATTAAGGATTTTTGTGGCACTTAGCCTTGAAGTCATAGAAGCGAAGGAAGAGCATGCTAACCTCTATTTCGATTGGGTGAATGATACAGATGTTCGAACTCAATCTTTTCATCAGTCTGAAATAGAGTGGAAGGATCACATCAAATGGTTCTTAAATCAGGTTGAGTCGAGTTTGACTAAACTATATATTATTTTGAAATCAGGTATTCCTATAGGTCAAGTCAGATTTGAAATAGATGGACAAATTGCAATTTTAAGTTATTCAGTAGACAAGTCCTTTAGAGGTAAGGGCTTAAGTGAGCCATTATTAAGAAAGGGATTAGCATATTTTAGAAGTGAGGTGGTAGATTGTAAGGATATTTATGCACATGTTAAAAAGGATAATATCCCATCTGTTTTAACCTTCAGATCATTGGGAGGGCTGGAATCAGAGTCACAGATTCGGCCCAGGACTTATAAATATAAATTATAATGACAGAATTCAAAATAGGGGATAGGGTTATTGGGTGTGAACACATGCCATTTATTATTGCCGAAATGTCTGCTAACCATAATGGTGATCTTAACAGGGCTCTGGAGCTTGTAAAAGTAGCTGCATTAGCAGGAGTCGATGCGATAAAGTTACAAACATATAATGCAGACAGCATCACGATTGATCATAAAGGTGGCTTATTTGATATCACAGATAAAAACTCACTGTGGTATGGTAAGAATCTATATGATCTCTACCAAGAAGCAGCCATGCCATATGAATGGCATGCTAAGTTGTTTGAATATGCTAAGTCTTTAGGAGTCATTATGTTTTCATCACCTTTTGATGAGGCTGCAGTTGATTTTTTAGAAGCTCTTGGAGCACCAGCTTACAAAATAGCTTCGTTCGAAAGTAATCATTTTCCATTATTGGAGAAAGTAGCTAGTACAAATAAACCTATTTTAATCTCTTCCGGTACTAGTAATATCAATGAGCTGTATGAATCCATTCAATGTTTAAAAAATGCAGGGGCAAAGGATATCATTATATTTAAATGTACTTCAACTTATCCTGCATGTCCTAAAAATTCAAATCTTGTCACAATACCAGTGCTGCAGTCCATCTTTCCTGATTGTATCATTGGGCTTTCTGATCATACGCCAGGCATAGGTGCGGCAATTGCCAGTGTAGCCTTAGGCGGCAGAGTCATAGAGAAGCATTTTACTCTTAGCCGAGATGATGGTGGTGTAGATAGTGCATTTTCACTGGAGCCTCATGAACTAAAAAATTTAGTGACCGAAGTTCGTACAGCTGCAAGTGCTTTAGGCCAGATACAACTTCAATCTCAAACTTCTGAAATAAAATCAAGGCAATTTAAGCGGTCCATTTATATTGTTCAAGACATGAAGGAAGGAGATATTTTTACACATGAATCTATAAGGGTAATTAGACCTGGTGATGGTATGTCCCCTAAATACTTCAATCAGCTTATAGGAAAGAGAATATGTCAAGATGCAAAACGAGGAACAAAAATGAGTTTTGATCTAGTTTTAAACAGTTAATATATTTCTATTGAAAAAAATATTGTGTTTTTATGCTTTCGATTCAGGTAGAGATATTCAAGCATTAGCCCCTATTCTATATAATTTAGCCAATTATCAGAATTGTAAAATTATTCACGCTTACATTTTTGAATCTTACAAGGTAGTGTGCATAAAGCCTGACCTTGTTTTATTATCTAATGCAATCGGATCCAGAGAGCACTTTAATTTGCTGAAACAATGTTATGAAAGAAATATTCCTGTTTTCTCTTTAACAGCTGAGGGTAACTTAAAAGATGAATACTATAAAAGTGATATCTGTTGGGGTTGGAATATAGATAAAATAATATATCAATATAAATACTGTTTTTGGTCTTCACGATCGATGAAACTATTTAGTGATCATCACCCCAATATTGATAATAGTAAGTTTGCGCTGACAGGTGGGTCAGGTTTTGATTTATATAGAATGATCAAGAATTATTCGCAAGTTAAAAATTCTCTCACTGATCTAACCGCTGGGTATGAGGCTGTAATTGTCTATGCGGGTTGGGCTTTTGGAAAGGTCTACTCTCTGCCTGATCTAGACCATTTAGCTAAAGTATATCCAGGAGATAGGCTACCAGAATATGTGGAGTGGGCTAAAGACACGCGTCAGAATATAGAAGATATTTTACGCAGTGCGATTAAGGCTTTCCCCAATTATTTATTTGTATTTAAAAAGCACCCCAGAGAGCATTCTAAGGCATTGATTGATGAACCTATGAATGAGATGAGTCCTTTAGAAAATTATGATAATGTCTATTATTTGAGAGGTAGTGAGTATACTCTTATTGATTTACTGCAAATTGCTAGCGTCTGGACTTGCTTTGAATCAACTACAGTTATGGAATCTTGGCTAAGTGGTATTCCTACGATAAATATAATACCCAATGATGATAGACGGATGTCTACGTATGTTGCTACCGGGTCGACAATAAGTATAGACTCAAATTCTTTTATTGAAAACCTTAAGCATCAAATTAAGCTAAAAAAATCGAATAGCTTTTCTATTTCTGATATTCAAATTGGAATCATAAAAAATGCAATTGGTTTTTATGATGGGCTCAATCATTTAAGAATAATAAAGGAGATACTGAAGCTACTAGAAGAGGAATCGAAACCAAGATATATCCTTTCAGGAGTCGATCTCAGGAATATGATCCTGTTTAATTCTATGAAGTTTTTAAATAGTGTGCCAATTATAAGGAATATCGGTGTAGTTAAAAAACACAGCTTTTTTGAAGATTCTTTCAGTATTGAAAAGCTTCAGCAAGAGCTTGGGGACTTATATGAAATTATAGAGTCCTTTTATGAGCACATCGACCCAAAAAAAGAACTGGCTAAAGTTTAACGAGTGCAGGGCTTACGTGATCCCTAAATTTTTATTTATCGCTTAGATAAGGTACTGAAAATAGTTAACTAAATTAGCCTGAAATTTACTTAAAAGTTCTCTTTTCCACATGCTTGAGGAAATAAACAATTAGATCACTATTGTCTACAGTAAATTCCGTTGTGCTGAGTTGGAGTTGTTCATGATGAGTGCTGTTCTATAACAAAAACCCCTTGATCTTAGTGTGTCATTGTATTTCATCTATCACAATAATTCTGGAATATAACGCATCATGGGTATTATCCAAAGACAAATTGTAAATCATCAGTTGTTTATTTAGCTGGGCTCCTCATAGCTGCAGTCTTTAGTACATTTTTTATTTTTAAGCTTGATGAGACTATATATGGGATTACACAGTTTATTTGTGGTGTAGCAGCATTTCTGACACCTTTTGCATCAGTAGGTATATCTTCGACGACAGTTCGTTCTTTCCTTAATTTCAAAATATAAACATAAGTACATTAAGCATCTATTGATGTATTCAGCTATTTTTTCGACAGCCTTTATTGTTATCTTTTAACACATTTAGGTTTATTTATTCTTTTATTCGCTCTGAATGATGTACCTAAAAGATAAGTATAGTAACTTTTAATTCTTAATTCATTAAGGTGGATACTTCGTTTTTAACTCTTAAATCACCATGAAATTCGTTCTCTAAAATTATACTTCCGTTCATGGTATTATTTTTTTGATGGTTCAAAAAGTTAATCTCTTCACAATAAGAAAAACGTACTAATAAAAATATACTATAGCAAATTAAACTAACTCGTTTAATAGTAGCGCATATGATTTCGCATGAGTTTTTCTCGAATATTTTTCAATATTATCAAGTCCAGTGCTACTGTACTTATATGCTTTTTGAATGAATTCCTTAATCAAATCGTATTCTTCATAATCAAATAATTGACTGATAGAGAGTTTCGTCATGACTTTATTGATGTCGCCATCTTTAGGGCCTATAGCAAGAATGGGCTTTCCAGTAGCTAAGTATTCGAATAGCTTCCCTGGGAGTATACCTTTACTATTATTAGATTCGTTTATGGATAATAAAAGTAAATCACATTTTTGTAGAAACTGAATGGCTTCTTGATGGGGGATGAAGTTTTGAAGCACAAGATTCTCTTCTAGTTTATACTGTTTGATACTTTGTTTTATTGCATTATCTACGGGGCCGATTAAGTAAATTTTTAATTTTTTAGCAAATTCTTCATCTGTCACTTTCAGACTTTGAAGTGCTTTCCAGAGGCTAGCTGGATTACGATCTTTATTCATAGATCCCAAATGGCAAATGATGAATTCGTCAGTTTTTATAGACTTAAAATTTTTAAAATCAAAAGGATCATATCCATTTAAGACCAGATCTACCTTTCTACCATTTCCTAAAGCCGATAACTCTTTTTGAAATGTCCAAGTGACAGTGACGACCTTATCCGCCCTAGTTAAGACACTCTTTTCCATCCGTTTATGAAGTGAATCTGCAAATGGAAGAAGTTTCAAATCTTTATAAAAATCTATGTTAGTCCAGGGATCTCTGAAATCAGCTATCCACGGAATATTTGGGAAATGTTTTTTTAATTTAAGACCGATCATATGCATAGAGTGTGGAGGCCCGTTAGTCACGATAGCATCGACATGATTATCTTTTAGCCAAGTACGTAGATATTTTACAGATGGTCTTATCCAAAATTTTCGAGCATCAGGAATGAATAGATTACTTCTGATGAATACACTTATTTTATGCGCAAGTCCGGATTTCTTGTCCTTGATAAATCCTGAATAATTTGATTTTTCCTTTTTCTGACCCATAAATTTGGCATATAATCCATATGGTTCAGCAATTGGTGTTCTGATGATCTCTATATCTGGATGCACTTCATCTAATAAGTCCCTATCTTCAGCTACATAGGTTTTAGGAAG